>Ga0308175_100001269_pt1 | contig 17057 bp, 17 predicted proteins | sample PhyCR1_3_FD_203893 | JGI IMG/M metagenome (GOLD analysis project Ga0308175, IMG submission 203893) | Soil microbial communities from UC Gill Tract Community Farm, Albany, California, United States - DLSLS.C.R1 | ecosystem: Environmental > Terrestrial > Soil > Agricultural land | place: USA...
CGCTTCGACCGCAGCGAACGTGAACGTCGATACGGCGCGCTGCGCCTCGACGCGCGCGGCTTTCATCGGCTTGCCGGCTTCGGTGGAGATGATCCGGGCGGCTTCGTCGTGTCGCTCCTCGAGCAGTTGCGCGGTCCGGTCGAGGATCCGCGCGCGCTCATAGGCGGGAAGAGGCTCGTTCAGCGCGCGCTCGGCGGCGTCCAGCGCCGCCCGCGCTTCCACGGCGCCACCCGCCGTGACCCGGCCGACGATCTCGCCCGAGTACGGGGACGTCACCTCGATGCTGCTCACTGCCATGCGCAACAACTCTAATGTTGCGGGGTGCGGGTGGTACAGGTTGGCGCGCCGGCGGCGTGGGTGCTGGCTTCTGCAGCGATGATCGCGATGTATGGCGTGCCGACCTCGCACGCGTTCGTCTTCGCCTGGCTCGCGGCCGGGATGGCGGCGTTCGCGGTCACCGACTTCCGCCGCAAGCTCCTCCGGTTCGCCCTCGACTGGTCGCCGTTCATGGGCGTCCTCTTCATCTACGACCGGCTCCGCGGCTATGCCGACGGCCTCCTCGTGCATCCGCGCGAGGTACCCCAGATCAAGGTCGAGGCGGCGATCTTCGGCAAGCCGATCCCGACGGTGTGGCTGCAGTCGCACCTGTGGCACGGCGTGAACGACCTCCGCTGGTGGGACTACGCCACCTGGTTCGTCTACCTGACGCACTTCGTCGTGACCCTGCTCGTGGCGGCCGTGCTCTGGACGTGGGCGCACCATCATTTCGCGCGGTTCGCGACGATGGTCTGCGTCCTCGCACTCACCGGCTTCGCGACCTACGTGCTCTATCCCGCCGTCCCGCCCTGGATGGCGGCGCAGCACGGGGCGATCGGCGCATCGCACCGGACGGTGAGGCTCGTGTGGCCGCACGTCCCGGTCGCCGCGTACGGCAACATCTTCGAAGGCGGCCAGCATTACGCGAACAACGTGGCAGCGATGCCGTCGCTGCACGCTGCGTACGCGCTCCTCGTCGTGCTCTTCCTCTGGCGGCTCTCGCCGTGGTGGGTGCGGCCCGTGCTCGCGCTGTATCCGCCGGCGATGGCGTTCAGCCTCGTCTACGGCGGCGAGCACTACGTCGTCGACTGCATCGCGGGCTGGGCCTATGCGGCTTTCGCGTTCTTCTCCGTCGAGTACGTGTTCTCGAGGCGGGCCGCTCGCCGCGAGTACCTCGAGCCGGTGCTGGTCGATTGAACGAAATCGCGCAAGTCCACTTCTGCGACGTCACCGTCGAGGGGGAGCGGTGGCCGGTGATCGGCTGGACGATCGCAACGTCCGGCGGCACCGTCCTCGTCGACACGGGGATGGTCGACTCGACGCCGGAGCTCGATGCGGACTGGAGCCCGGTGATCTTCGACTGGGATGTGCCGAACGTCGCAGCCGTCATCAACACGCATCTGCACTTCGACCACTGCGGCGGCAACCGCCGCTACGCCGGGCTCCCGACGTACGTCCAGCGGCTGGAGCTCGAGAGCGCTCTCGCGCCTGCCTATCTCGAAGAGTGGGTTCGGTTCCCGGGCGAGAGCTACGTCGAGCTCGACGGCGATGCGGAGCTCTTCGACGGTGTCTCCGTCCTCCTCACGCCGGGCCACTCCGCCGGTCACCAGGCGGTGATCGTGCACAACGCCGACGGGCTCGTCGTGCTCGGTGGCGACGTGACCTACTCGATGCGGGAGCTGATCGACGGCGCGACCGACTCGATCCTCCGCATCCACGATCTGCGGCCCGCGCAGGTGTACCTCGCGCACCACGAACGTCCGTGGGTGCCCGAGTACGATTGACCATGTGAACGCGTACATCGTCGATGCCGTTCGGTCGCCGATCGGCCGCAAGAACGGCACGCTGTCGGTCCTGCGCGGCGACGATCTCGCTGCGCAGGTGCTGAACACGCTCGTGCGCCGCAGCGACCTCGACCCGGGAGCGATCGAGGACGTGCAGATGGGCTGCGTCACGCAGATCGGCGAGCAGGGCTGGAACGTCGGGCGAATGGCCGTGCTTGCCGCGGGCTGGCCGGTCGGCGTCGCCGCGACCACCGTCGACCGGCAGTGCGGGTCGTCGATGCAGACGAACTTCAATGCCGCGGCGGCAATCGCGTCGGGCCAGCTCGACCTGGTCGTGTCCGCGGGCGTCGAGATGATGTCGCGCGTCCCGATGGGCTCGAACGGCGGCTCGATCTCAGGCGAGGTGACCTCGCGGCACGAGATCGTGATGCAGGGCACGTCGGCGGAGCTGCTCGCGAAGGAATGGGGGATCGCGCGCGAGGCGCAGGACGCGTACTCGCTGGAGTCCCACCGACGCGCCGTCGCCGCCACCGATGAGGGGCGATTCGAGGGCGAGATCGCGCCGATCGACCTTCCCGACGAGCCGTCAAGCGGAGGCGCCGCGACGCGGACGCGATTCGTGGTCGACGAGGCCGCGCGCCGGGACACCTCACTCGAGAAGCTCGCCGCGCTCGCGCCGGCGTTCCTGGCGGACGGCACCGTCACGGCGGGCAACTCGTCCCAGATCGTCGACGGGGCGGCGGCCGTCCTGATCGCAAGCGAGGACGCGCTTGCCGCGCACGGGCTCGAGCCGCGGGCGCGCTTCGTCTCGTTCGGACTCGCCGGCGTCGACCCGACGCGGATGCTGCACGGCAACCCGGAGGCGATCAACAAGGCGCTCGACCGGGCCGGGCTGACACTCGACGACATCGGTGTGATCGAGGTCAACGAAGCGTTCGCGGTCGTCGTGCTTCAGACAGCCGCCGATCTCGGTCTCGCGGAGCGGATGGGCGACGTCAATCCGAACGGCGGCGGTATCTCGCTCGGGCACCCGCTCGGCGCGACGGGCGCGCGGATCACCGCGACGCTGCTCCCCGAGCTCGAGCGGCGCGGAGCGCGATACGGCCTCGCGTCGATGTGCGTCGGCTTCGGCATGGCGATCGCTGCGGTCGTCGAGCGGCTCTGACACCCGCGCTCGATGCGCGCGTGTCAGAAGGTGTCTGACACCTAGAGGTGTCTGACACCACTTCGGGCCGTTGAACGGTCCCGTCCGTCGTTAGGATCGCCCGCCGTGGCAGAGATTCGCAAGCTGGGCGTCGTCGGCCTCGGCGCGATGGGCGCCGGCATCGCGCAGCTCGGAGTCGAAGCCAACCTCGACACGGTCGGGCACGAGCTGGACGCCGCGCGGGGCGCGGCGGCCCGCGATCGCATCGCGCACTTCCTGACGCGCAAGGTCGAGAAAGGCCAGTTGGAGCAAGGGGAGCGCGACGAAGCAATCACGCGCCTGCAGGTCACGACGGACCTCGCCGACCTCGCCGACTGTGACGTGGTGATCGAGGCGGCGTTCGAGGATCTGGCAGTCAAGCACGAGCTCTTTCGCGCCCTCGAAGCCGCGGTCCGGGACGACGCGATCCTCGCCACGAACACCTCGGCGCTGAGCGTCACCGAGATCGCCTCGGTGCTCGATCGGCCGGAGCGCGCCGTCGGCATGCACTTCTTCAACCCGGCGCCGCTGATGCCGCTCGTCGAGATCGTGCGCGCGGAGCGGACGTCTGCCGCCGTCTTCGATACGGCCTTCGAGCTCGGCGCGACGCTCGGCAAGGCGCCGATCCGCTGCACCGACACGCCGGGATTCGTCGTCAACCGCGTCCTGATCCCGCTCCTCAACGACTGCGTGCGCGTCCTCGACGAGACCGGTGTGACGCCGGAGGACCTCGACGCGGGGATGCGCCTTGGAGCAGGGTGGCCGATGGGGCCGTGCGCACTCCTCGACCTCGTCGGCGCCGATGTCCATGTGCACGCAAGCGAGGCGCTGTACGAGAAGCTGCGCGAGCCGCGCATGGCTCCGCCGGCGCGGCTCGTCCGCATGCTCAAGGCGGGGAAGCTCGGCCGGAAGTCGGGCGAGGGCTTCTACACCTACGAGTAGCGCCGTCCGCCGCGCCGCCTAGCGTGGCCGCATGGCGATGTGCCATGCCTGCCGTAGGACGCTCCTCGCCGGCGAGCGCTACCGCGTCTGGCGGTGGGAGCGGCGTGACCGCACGGTGTGCGCGGTCTGCGAGCCGGAGGTGCAGGCGGCGGGAGCCGTTCGAGTGGTCGAGACGTACGAGACCGTGCGAGTCGGCGGGCTGACGCAGACCGTCAAGCGCGTGGCGTGACTCCGAGTCGCCGCGCCGCCCACGACAGCGAGCTGCCCTGCACGACGACCGAGACGAGCACGACCACGAAGACGAGGTCGTAGAGGCGGTGCGCGTCGGGCACGTGCCGCCCGACCGCGAACGCCGCCAGCAGAATCGGCACCGCTCCCTTCAGGCCGCCCCACATGACGAACGCGACCTCGCCGCGGCGGAGCGAGGTGGGGAGGAGGAGCGGGCCGAGCGCGAGGGGACGCGCGACCAGCGCGGTGAAGGCGGCGAGCGCGAAGCCCTCGGCCCAGTGAGTGCCGCTGAGGCTCCCGAGCGAGATCGTCAGCCCGAGCGCGACGAACACGACGATCTCGGCGAGCGTTGCCAGGCCGTCCTGGAACGCGTCGATCTCCGTCTTGAACGGAACCTCGAGGTCGCCGACGATGAGCCCCGCCACGAACACGGCGAGGAAGCCGGAGCCGTGCGCGACGGTCGCGGCGCCGTAGACGAGTCCCGCGAGCGCAAGCGTGCGAATCGTGTGGAGGCCGGACGACGGAAGCGCCAGCCTTCGAAGCAACTGCCGTTCGAGCAGGCCGCCGACGATCCCGAACGCGAGCCCGATGCTCATCTGGAGCGCGAACGTCTCGACGACGACCCAGAACGTCGCGTCCCGGCTCGTCGCGAGCTCGATCATCCCGATCATCAGGGCGATCCCGACCGGGTCGTTCGCACCTGACTCGCCCTCGAGGAGAGGCTGCACGGTACCGCCGATCGCACGGTCGCCCAGGACCGAGAACATCACAGCCGGGTCCGTCGGCGCGATCGCCGCGCCGAGAAGCCCGGACGTCGTCCATCCGAGGTCCAGCGCCCAGTGCGCGAACACCGTGATCAGGCCGGCGGTGGCGAACGTGCCGACGATGCCCGCTGCGGCGACGGGGACGGCGACCGTGCGGAACCGGCGCAGCCCGATCGATGAGCCGCCGTCGAACAGGATCACGATCAGCGCGATCGTCCCGATCCGCTCCACCGCGCTCGTCGACGGCGCGAGCGACGGGGCGGCGTCCGAAGCGACGGCGGCCGCGACCAGGAACACTGCCGCCGACGGCACCGCGAGCCGCGCTGTGAGCTTGCTCGCGAGCAGTGCCGCAGAGAGCCCGGCCGCAACGAGAAGGACGTCCAAACCGAAGCTCGTCAGGTCATGCACGCCGGAATGAACGTATCCGCAGCGCCCGCGTTTCCGAAAAGTCCTTACTTTTCGCTGAATCACGGCATAATTCGGAAGGAAACACTGTGCTTGCCATGCGGCGGTTCTTGGTCATCCTGGTGTGCTCGCTCGCAGCCGTTCCCGCGGCTCTTGCCGGCTCGAATGCGAGCGGAGACGGCGTGCTCGAACTGAAGGCGGTGTACGGGAAGGTGACGATCGGCAAGGCGGCGCAACCTGCACGCGGACTGCTCTGGGGGCAGATGGACACCGGCAAGCTGATCGTCGAGGACCCAGTCCTCGGTGACGGGCGGATCCTCGTCACGGGGTGGGACACCAAGTCGTTCACGCCCGCGTCCACGTTCGACGGGACGCCGGCACAGACGACGTACACCGGCGACAACATCCACTTCCGCGTCACCGGCGGGAAGTACCGGCTGATCTTCCGCGGCTCGGGCATCGACCTGACCGCGATCGGCGCCGGTGTCGCGTTGCTCAACGCGAGCGAGACCGCCGTCGACGCCGGGTACTACGCCGTCGACTCCGGCGATTGGACTGCGGCGCCGCTGTTCACCATCAAATCGGTGCCGTTCGGAACTCAGACCCTGCCGACGCCGTCGCCCTAGTGAGCACTCCGACTCCGAGCATCCTCGTGGTCGAGGACGAAAGCTCAATCGCCTCGTTTGTCGCGCTGTATCTCAAGAACGCGGGCTACGCCGTCCGCACCGCCGCCACGGGCGGCGACGCGTTGAACCAGGTGGCTCAGGAGATGCCGGGGCTGATCGTGCTCGACCTGATGCTGCCGGACATCGACGGCATCGAGGTGACGAAGCGGATCCGCCAGACGAGCGACGTGCCGATCCTGATGCTGACCGCCCGCGACGAGGACGTCGACAAGATCATCGGCCTCGAGGTCGGTGCCGACGACTACCTGACGAAGCCGTTCAACCCGCGCGAGCTCGTCGCGCGGGTGAAGTCGATTCTGCGCCGCACGACGCCGGACCGCCGCGACCTCGAGAGCGAGACGATCGAGCACGGTGACCTCCACGTCGACGCAGGCCGGCGGGAGGTGCGCGTCGGCGAAGAGGAGATCCAGCTCGCACCGAAGGAGTTCGACCTCCTCTGGGAGCTGCTCGACCACCGTGGGCTCGTCTTGACGCGTGACCAACTGCTCGAGCGTGTGTGGGGCTACACCTTCGCGGGCGACACCCGCACCGTCGACGTCCACGTCCGCCAGCTTCGGCGGAAGCTCGGTGACGCGTCTCCGATCGTCACCGTGTGGGGCGTCGGCTACAAGGTCTCGCCGGCAAAGGACGCGAAGAGGGAACCGGCGAACAAGTAGCGGTCATGAGGTTCGGCTCGCTCCGAGTCCGGCTGCCGCTCGTGTTTCTCGCGGGGATCATCCTCGCGGGTCTCGTCACCACGCTCATCGCGGTCCGGCTGTTCCGCGACTTCTCGCACGACCAGGCGCTTGCCAAGCTGAGCCGCGAGGCGAACGGGATCGCGCACCTCTACGCCAAGTCGGTCAACCAGAGCTACGCGTTCAAGAACGGCAAGAAGTCGACCGACCGGCGCGCGCCCGCGAAAGTCGCCGCGCAGTCGCTGGAGCTCGCGACGGGCGACAAGATCTTCTTCCTCGGCCCGCACCGCCTCTTCCCGGGCCAGGACACGCAGCCGATCCCGGGCCTCGAGGCGTTCCCGACGAAGACGACGTTCGACTGGATCTCGGGCAAGTCCGGCACGTTCGAGTTCACGCTGCCGGGGACGAACCGCCGCTATTACGCGGTCGCGAACCCGATCGTGACCGGTCAGACGGGTTCTGACGCGATCGGCGCGATCGTCGTCGCGACGAGGAAGACGGACGTGAGCGCACGTGTCTACGACTTGATCGAGCGGCTGACCCTCGCCGGCATCCTCGGTCTCCTCGTCGCCGCGCTGCTCGCCGGCTATCTCTCGCACCGGATCGTCCGGCCGGTGCTGCAGCTCTCCGACGCCGCCGACGCCGTCGCGCGAGGTGACTATGACGTGAAGGTGCCGCAACACGCGCCGGGTGAGCTCGGCCACCTGAGCGAGCGCTTCGGGGAGATGGCGTCGCGCCTCGCCGAGGTCGAAGAGATGGAACGCAACTTCCTGATGTCGGTGTCGCATGAGCTGCGCACGCCGCTGACGGCGATTCGCGGCCATGTGTCGGCATTGCGTGAGGGTGTGGTCGACGACCCGTCCGAGCGCGCAGCATCGCTCGAGACGGTCGAGCGCGAGGCGCAGCGGCTCGATCGCCTCGTCGGCGACATCCTCGACCTCGCGAAGCTCGACACGCATCGCTTCACCGTCACGTCCGAGGAGGTCGACATGGTGCAGCTCGTCGACCATGCGTACGAACGGTTCCGCGAGGAAGCGCGCCGGCGGTCGATCGACTACCACCAGGATGTCCGCGCGCGGCCCGTCATCACCTCCGACGGCGATCGTGTGCTGCAGGTCGTCGGGAACTTGCTCTCGAACGCGTTCCACGCGACACCGGACGGCGGTCGAATCTCGCTCGAGCTCGCGCAACGCAACGGCACGGTGCACGTCGCGGTCGAGGACAACGGCCCCGGCATCCCGCTGGAGATGCGCGAGCGGCTGTTCCGGCCCTTCGTGTCGCAGACCGGCGGCGGCACGGGCCTCGGGCTCGCGATCGCGAAAGAGCTCTCGGCGATGCTCGGCGGATCGCTCGACCTCGAGTCCGAGGTCGGCCGTGGGTCACGGTTCGAGTTGTTGCTGCCGGCGCGTTAGGCGACGTTGCCGTGCAGCGGCACGACGTTGTGCGGTTGCTCGAGCGCTGCCTCGATCCGGTCGAGCCGCGCATTGAGCGAGCGCCAACCCTCGGTGAGCAGCTCGACCAGCAATGCGAGGTCGTCGATGCGCGCGTCGCGCTCGCTTGCGAGCGTGTGCTCGATCCCGTCGAGGCGGCGGATCGTGTGGTTGGAGAGGCCCTTCACCTCGGCCAGGCGGCGCGAGATCGGTGCGGCCTCTTCGCGGAGGCCGTCGCGGAGCGCTTCGCGGAGCTCGTTCATGGAGGCCGACGCTAGCGTCCGCGTCGGATGGAAGCCCGGGAGCTCGACTACCACCTACCGGCGGAGCTGATCGCGCAGCAGCCGGCGACACATCGCGACGAGTCGCGACTGCTCGTCTACTCCCGGGCGAGCGGCGCCGTGTCGCACCATGTGTTCCGCGAGCTGCCCGATCTCGTCGGCGGCTTGACGGTCGTCAACGACACGCGCGTCGTGCCGGCGCGGATCGCGATCGAGCAGCCGCGCGGGGAGGTGCTGTTGCTCGAGCCGGTGGGCGCGGGGGAGTGGATCGCGCTGGCACGCCCGACGCGCCGCCTGCGGCCGGGGCGGCGCTACGGCATGGTCGAGCTGCTCGAGCATCTCGGCGAGGGACGCTGGCGCGTGCGTCTCGACGGCGATCCGGCCGGCGCGCCGCCGCTACCGCCGTACATCACCGAGCCGCTCGCCGACGCGTCGCGCTACCAGACGGTCTATGCGCGGGAGAGCGGCTCCGCCGCGGCGCCGACGGCGGGACTCCACTTCACGCCGGAGGTGCTCGCGCGGCTCGACGTCGAGCGCGTGACGCTGCACGTCGGGCTCGACACCTTTCGGCCGCTGCAGACCGAGCGGGTCGAGCAGCATCACATCCACGGCGAGCGGTACGCGGTCGGCGACGACGCGTGGGAGCGCATCCGCTCCGCGCGCGAGGTGCTTGCGGTCGGCACGACGACCGTGCGCGTCCTCGAGACGCTGGCCCGCGGCGCGCCCCTCGCCGGACGAACGGAGCTCTTCATCACCCCCGGCTTCGAGTTCCAGCGCATCGATCACCTGCTGACGAACTTCCACCTCCCTCGCTCGACCCTGCTCGCGCTCGTCATGGCCTTCGCCGGCGTGGAGGAGATCCGCCACCTGTACGAGCTCGCGATCGCGGAGCGCTATCGCTTCTATTCCTTCGGCGATGCGATGCTGATCCTGTGAGCGAAGACCACCAGGTGTCAGACACCTCCAAGGTGTCTGACACCTTTCGAGTCGCGGCGACCGACGGAGCTGCAAGGGCAGGTGTCCTTCGCACCGCGCACGGCGAAATCCGGACGCCGGTCTTCATGCCCGTCGGCACGAAAGGCACCGTCAAGACGCTTCACCCGGACGAGGTGCGCGACCTCGGGGCGCAGATCGTCCTCGGCAACACCTACCACCTGCACTTCCGCCCCGGCGACGAGCTGATCCGCGACCTGGGCGGCTTGCACCGCTTCATGTCGTGGGACGGGCCGATCCTGACCGACTCCGGCGGGTTCCAGGTCTTCTCGCTCCGCGACACGATCGCGCGCGTCGACGACGAGGGCGTCACGTTTCGCAACGTCTACAACGGCGACGAGTCGCGGTTCACGCCCGAGCTCTCGCAGCGCATCCAGGCGAACCTCGGCAGCGACATCGCGATGTGCCTCGACCAGGTGCCACCGGTGGACGTGTCGCGGCGCGAGCTCGAAGCAGCCGTCCGGCGTACGACCGCGTGGGCCGCGCTGCAACACGGAGCACCGCGCGCCGAGGGACAGCTGCGTTTCGGCATCAACCAGGGCGGCGTCGACCAGGAGCTGCGACGCCGCTCCGTCGAGGAGATCGCGGAGATCGGCTTCGACGGCAACGCGATCGGCGGCCTCGCGATCGGCGAGAACCGCGACGTGATGTTCGAGACCACTGACTGGGCGACCGCCTTGCTCCCCGCGGACAGGCCGCGATACTTCATGGGGATCGGCGACCCGGAAGGGATCCTCGAAGTGATCGAGGCAGGGATCGACATGTTCGACTGCGTGCTGCCGACGCGCACCGCTCGCACCGGGAGCGCGCTCACGGCGGGCGGCAGGCTGAACCTTCGCAACGCGCGCTTCGCGCGCGACGACGCGCCACTCGAGGAAGGGTGCGACTGCCCGGCCTGCGCCCGCTTCACCCGGGCGTACATCCGCCACCTGGTGAACCAGAACGAGCTGCTCGGCCTCCGCCTGTTGTCGCTCCACAATCTACGCTTCGTTGTGCGGCTCACCGACGGCGCGCGCGAGGCGATCGAGCGCGGCGCGTTCGCCGCATACAAACGCGACCAAGGACAGCAGTGAGCGGGCTCCTGATCATCATCATCCTGTTCGGCGCCGTGTGGCTGCTGCTGCTCCTGCCGGCGCGCCGCCGGCGCGCACAGCACGAGGCGATGCAGGACTCCGTCGAGGCGGGCGACGACATCATCACGGCGGGAGGCCTGCACGGCACGGTCAAGGAGATCGACCACGAGACCGCCAGGGTCGAGATCGCCCCCAACGTGGTCGTCACGCTCGATCGGCGCGCCATCGCGGCTGTTGCGACCGAGATCGAGGTCGACGCGGAGCCCGAAACCCCCGCTGAACCCAGCTAACCTACCGCTCGCGTGTCATCCCGGCGTTCGAACCTGGTCCTCGTCGGCCTGATCGTCCTCGCCCTTGTCGGCGTGGCGCTGCTGGCCGTCCCGAGCTCGCCGCTCCATCGCGGCGTGAAGAAGGGCCTCGACCTCCAGGGTGGTCTCGAGGTCGTCCTGAAGGCGCAGCCGCCGAAGGGCCACAAGCTCGAGAAGTCCGATCTCGACCGCTCCGTCGACATCATGCGCAACCGCGTCGACAAACTCGGCGTCGCCTCGCCGGAGATCCGCGAGCAACTGCCGGACCAGATCGTGATCCAGCTCGCAGGCATTCACGACCCCGAGCAGGCCGCGCGGATCATCGGCAAGACGGCAGAGCTCGAGTTGTACGACCTGACGCCGGCGCTCGTCTCGCCGTCGGTCACCGCGCGCCTCGACTCGGCGGTGCCGTTCACGAACCTCCACGACCTGCTCACTGCAGTCCAGCCGCAGGCGACGACCGGGACACCGAGCGGCTACGTGCTCTTCAAGCCCGTGCAGGTCACGACCGGAACCGGCAAGAGCAAGAAGACGAAGACGGTCTACGTCATCGCCTCCAAGAGCGGCGGCACGAGCGGGACGTTCGCGACGCTGCATCGCGACACCTCGACCGGCAACCCCGGCCTCCTCGACTCGCACAAGGGCAAGGTCCCGGCCGGCTGGAAGGTGCTGAAGGTGCCGCCGAAGACCGTCGTCGTCACCTGCACCGCGGAAACGTCGTCCGTGTGCCCGGGTGATCCGCAGGGCGTCCCGCCCGGCGACAAGGTCGACTTCTACCTCTTCAAGCACGGTGCGTACCCGGGCAACCAGTACGCGACCGACGGCAAGTTCCCGAACATGACGGGCAAGGATCTGAAGCTGTCCGGCGTCCGTCAGGACTACGACCCGAACGGTGACCCGATCGTGACCCTGTCGTTCACGGGTCACGGCAACAAGGTCTTCAAGCAGGTGACGCAGAACGAGGCGACCCGCGGCCAGATCATCGGCGGTGACCCGAACAACTGCGGCAACACGTGCGCGTTCGCGATCGTCCTCGACAACGAGATCCGATCGTTCCCGACGATCAACTTCAACGACAATCCGCGCGGCATCGACCCGCGCGGCACGGGCGCCGAGATCAACAACATCGGCAGCCTCTCCGAGGCCAAGCAACTCGCGCTCGTGCTTCAGACGGGCGCGCTCCCGGTGCAGTTCAAGACGCTCGAGCGCACCGACGTCTCGGCGACGCTCGGCAAGGACTCGCTGAAGGAAGCACAGCGCGCGGCGATCGGCGGCCTGATCGTGGTCGCGCTCTTCCTGCTCCTGCTCTACCGCTTCCTCGGCATCGTCGCGGTGATCGGCCTCGGCATCTACGCCGCGTTCATGTACGCCGCGATCCTGCTCTTCGGCGTCACGCTGACCCTGCCGGGCTTCGCCGGCCTGATCCTGACGATCGGAGTGGCCGCCGACGCGAACGTCGTCATCTTCGAACGAATCAAAGAAGAGGCGCGCGCCGGGAAGTCGGTGCGCGCGGCCATCTCGGCGGGTTACCAGAAGGGCTTCCACACGATCGTCGATGCCAACGTCGTGACGTGCATCACCGCGCTGATCCTGTTCGCGGTGGCGACCGCCGAGGTGAAGGGCTTCGCCCTCATGCTGCTGATCGGAACCGTGATCTCGCTGATCACCGCCGTCGCCGCGACACGCGCGATGCTCGGCCTGCTCGCCGGCTTCAGGTGGTTCGAGGATCCGCGCTTCATGGGCGCGACGGCGACGGAGATCCCGCGGTGGCAGCGGATCGACGTCGTCGGCCGCCGGCGCCTGTGGTTCATCATCTCAGTGGTCGCGGTCGTGCTGAGCGTCGTCGCGATCGCCGGGAAGGGCCTCAACCTCGGCATCGACTTCAAGGGCGGCGTGCAGATCGGCTTCACGACCGCCAAGCCGACGCTGATCTCCGACGTGCGCGCGGAGATCCCGCAGAAAGGCGCCGTCGTCCAGGGCCGCGGCAGCTCGAGCAACAACGGCAACAGCTACAAGAGCTTCCAGATCAGGCTCGAGAAGCTCGACACCACGCAGCAGACGAATCTGCAGAACACGCTCGTGACGAAGGTCGGCGCGGAGAAGCTCCAGACGAAGAACGTCTCCGCGAGCTTCAGCCGTCAGATTCTCCGCGGCGCGATCTCGGCGATCATCATCTCGTTTGCGCTCATCGCGCTCTACGTGACGATCCGCTACCGCTGGCGGTTCGCGGTGCCGATCCTGCGCACGCTGCTGAACGACATCCCGATCATGTTGGGCATCTACGCGATCTCCGGCCGCGAGGTGACCGCCTCGACGGTCGCGGCGATCCTCACGATCCTCGGCTACTCGATCTACGACACGATCATCGTGTTCGACCGAATCCGGGAGAACATGAGGCTGATGCCGCGCGCGAGCATCGCCACGATCGCGAACGTGTCGGTGTGGGAGGTGCTGCGCCGGTCGATCGTGACGTCGTGCATCACGATCCTGCCGATCGTCGCGCTGTTCATCTTCGGCGGCGCGACCCTCAAGGACTTCGCGTTCGCGATCGTCGTCGGCATCGTGATCGGCGCGGTATCGACCATCCTGATCGCGACGCCGCTCCTGACCAGCCTCATGGAGGGAGATCCCGAGTGGGCGAGGCGCAAGCAGTACGACATCAAGCCCGAAGCGGCCGCCGCGGTGCTCCGGACCGCCGAGCTCGCAGCCGCGGAGGAGCCTGCGCCGGAGACTCCGATCGACCTCATCGAGGCGGCGGTCGATGGCAACGGCGACGACGACGCTGCGAAGCGCGAGCGCCGCCGCCAGCGCCGGAGGTCGCGCCCGCATGGGCGGGCCCGCTAACGACTTCGAGCGGGTGCTGCAGTTGCTCGGGCCACGGCTCGACGAGCTCCGTTCGCTCCTCGATGATCTCGGCTCGCGCTGGCGGGGCGACGCGGTGCGCGTGGGCGAAGGGACCAAGCGGCGCGTCCAGGAGCTCGCGCGCGAGCTCGGCCTCGTGACGCGCGACGAATGGGACGAGCTGGAGCTGCGCGTCGCGCAGCTCGAGCACCGGCTCCGGCTGGTCGAAGACCCGCCCGCGCCGGCAGACCGTCCGTAACCGCTGCTACTTTGGAGGTACGGAGTGCGGATGGGCCGTGCTCCCGTGAGATCGCAGTCTCCTTTGCGGACGCTGAGATCTCGACGTCCAAGGAGTTGAGACAAGTGACAGATTTTCGTTCCCTCGGGGTGTCCGGGGCCGTGGCCGATGTGCTCGCGGCTCGTGGTATCGACACCCCGTTCCAGATTCAGGCGCTCGTGATCCCTGAGGCGCTCGGCGGCGGTGACGTGCTGGCGAAGAGCCCGACCGGCTCAGGCAAGACGCTCGCCTTCGCAATCCCGATCATCGAGCGGCTCGACCCGGCAGCGCGGCGACCCGCCGCGCTCGTCCTCGTACCGACGCGCGAGCTCTGCGTCCAGGTGACCGAGGAGTTCGGCCTGATCGCCGGCAACGACCTCGAGGTTGCCTCGGTCTACGGCGGCGTGCCGCTCGGCGCGCAGGCGAAGCTGGCCAAGAGCGCGCACGTGATCGTCGCGACGCCGGGCCGTTTGCAGGACCTGGTCGACCGTAAGCTCGTGTCGCTCGAACACGTCCGCGTGCTCGTGCTCGACGAGGCGGACCGCATGCTCGACATGGGCTTCAAGCCGCAGGTCGACCGTCTCGTCCGCCTCTTGTCCGAGAACCGCCAGACGATGTTCTTCTCAGCGACCCTCGACGGCGAGGTGGGCGAGCTCGCGCGGCGCTACACGCACTTCCCGGCACGCTTCGAGGGCGAGTTGCCCGCGGATCGGCGGAGCGGCGACGTCGACCATCGCTTCGTGCCCGTGACCGCGGACACGAAGGTGTCGACGCTCGTAGACCTGCTCAAGCACGACGAGCGCGGGCTCGTGCTCGTGTTCGTGCGCACGAAGGCAGGTGCCGACCGGCTCGTCGAGAAGCTGCGCCGGCACGAGGTCGACGCGGTGGCGATCCACGGCGACAAGGGACAGGCCCAGCGCGAGCGCGCACTCGCACGCTTCGACGCCGGCAAGGTGAAGACGCTTGTCGCGACCGACGTCGCAGCACGCGGCCTCGACGTGGACGACATCACGCACGTGATCAACTTCGACCCGCCGGAGGAGCCGGACGTCTACACGCACCGAGTCGGTCGCACCGGCCGTGCCGGACGCGGCGGAGTGGGCATCACGCTCGTGCTGCCGGAGCAGCAGGAGGAGGTCTCGCGCGTCGCACGGCTGCAGGGCCAGGTCGAGGCGTACGAGGGGGCGGGGCTCAAACTCGCGAAGCCGAAGCTCGTCTACACGTCCCGCCGCCGGGGAGGCCGCTCGAAGTGGTAGACGGCGAGAAGCTGACGGCGAAGCAGGCGGTCGCGCTGCGCGAAGAGCTCGCCGAGCTCGAAGGCCCTCGCCGGACCGAGGTCGTCGCGGCGATCAAGAAGGCGCGCGAGTTCGGTGACCTCTCGGAGAATTTCGAGTACCACGCGGCGAAGAACGAGCAGGGGCTCCTCGAGGCGCGCATCCGCACGCTGCGGGCGCGCCTCGACGGCGCGGAGATCGTCGAGGACGCGTCCGCGGACGAGGTCGGCGTCGGCTCCGTCGTCGACATCGAGGGCGACGGCGGCCAGAAGATGACGGTAGAGATCAGCGCCGTCGGCGGTGCGGGGACCGTCTCCCCGACCTCACCGCTCGGCACGGCGCTGCTCGGCAAGAAGCGCGGCGACACCGTCGACGTCGAGGCGCCCAAAGGCGCCTGGCGGGCGACGATCGCGAACATCCACTAGATCCGCCACACTTCTCTCGTGGCTGCGCGGCCGAAGCAACGGAACCTCGGGCGCCTGAGCGAGATCGCACAGGTGGCGGTGCGCCACGGCTTCGGCTACCTGGTCGAGGGCCGCAGGCACACGGAGCTCGAGGGCTCCGCGCGGGGGAGGCACCTGCGCGACATGCTCGACGAGCTCGGCCCGACGTTCGTGAAGTTCGGCCAGCTGCTGTCGACGCGGCCCGACATCGTCCCGCCGGACATCGTCGCCGAGCTCCGCAGCCTGCAGGACGACGTGCGGCCGTTCCCGTTCGCCGAAGTCGAGCTGACGATTCGAGAGGATCTCGGTCAGCCGATCGAGCGGCTGTTCACCGAGTTCGACGAGACGCCGCTCGCGGCGGCGTCGATCGGCCAGGTCCACCGTGCCACCCTTCCCAACGGTCGCGACGTGGTCGTCAAGGTGCAGCGTCCGAACGCGCCGAAGCAGATCGAAGCCGACCTGTCACTGCTCTACCAGGCTGCGCGACTTGCGAAGGAGCGCATTCGTGCGCTCGACTTCGTCGACACGAACGACATCGTCGACGAGTTCGCGCGCTCCATCCGGCAGGAGCTCGACTACCGCATGGAGGGCCGCAACGCGGACGCGTTCCACAAGGACTTCGCCGGTCATCCGCACGTCACGATCCCACGTGTGTACTGGACGTACACGCGCTCGCGGGTCCTCACGCTCGAGCGTCTCGACGGCATTCAGCTCGCAGACCTCGAATTCGAGCACTGGTCGCCGGATCAGCGACGCAGGCTTGCGTACCTGATCACCGAGACCTGGATGACGATGATCTTCCGCAACGGGTATTTCCACGGCGACCCGCACCCGGCGAACATCATGGTGCTCGCTCCTGATCGGATCGGCCTCGTCGACTTCGGGCTCACCGGCAAGCTCACCGACGACGACATGTCGAAGCTGACGCGACTGTTCATCGACGCCGCGTCCGAGAGCATCGAGATGCTGCCGAGGCGGCTTTGGGATCTCGGAGTCCGCTACCCCAAGGAGCGCGAGGAGCAGTTCGTTGCGGAGCTGCGCGAGATGTACTACCGCTACTACGGCGCGACGCTGCAGGAGATCGACCCGATCCAGGTCATCCGCGAGGCTTTCGGGCTGATCTACTCGATGAACCTGCGGCTCCCGACTCGGTTCGTGATGCTCGACAAGGCGATCGCGACACTCGGATCGGTCGGCGTAGAGCTCTATCCCGACTTCAACGTCTTCGAGGTCGCGAAGCCGTACGCCCGCGACCTCATGCTCGAGCGCTTCACCCCGCGACGCATCGCGGCGCGCGCGCGTCGAGAGAGCTGGAAGCTGGGCATGTACGCCGCCGAATTGCCGCACCAGCTCCACGACACCCTCGAGCAAATTCGCGACGGGCAGATCGAAGTCGGGTTCGTGCACAAGGGGCTCGACGATCTGCTTGCGAAGC
>Ga0308175_100001270_pt1 | contig 17051 bp, 12 predicted proteins | sample PhyCR1_3_FD_203893 | JGI IMG/M metagenome (GOLD analysis project Ga0308175, IMG submission 203893) | Soil microbial communities from UC Gill Tract Community Farm, Albany, California, United States - DLSLS.C.R1 | ecosystem: Environmental > Terrestrial > Soil > Agricultural land | place: USA...
CGCTTTGCTCCATAAAGTTGCTCCGCAAAAAAAGAGAGAGCTCAGCGCTCGCGGGTGGCCCGAATGAGCGCTTCCATGTGCTCCAGATACCGCTCCAGCGCGCGGCGGCCGGCCGCGCTCAGCCGATACTCCGTCCGCGGCACTCGGCCCTCGAACATCTTGCTGCAGGTGACGTAGCCGGCCTCCTCCAGCTTTCGCGCGTGGACGCTGAGGTTGCCGTCGGTGGTGTCGAGCAGGCGCTTGAGCTCGTTGAAGCTGAGCGACTCGTTCACAGCGAGCGCGCTCACGATCGCGAGCCGCATGCGCTCGTGGATCAGGCGGTCGAGCTCGAGCGGAGCCGACGCGGCGCCGCCCCGCTCGCCACGGAGCGGGGCGGGTGGACCGTGCGCCGGCGCGCCGTGCCCCGGGCGACCCTTGGGGGCCAGGTTGGAATCAGCCACCGTACCTCCGGGCGATGATCAAGCCGAATATGACGTGCAGCAGGCCGAAGCCCGCGGCCATCAGGAGATTGCCCCAGGAGGCCGGGCCGAACAGCGCCACGGCCCCCAGCGCCATGAAGCAGAGTCCCATGAGCGGCACCACCCGCACCGAGAACGCGCCGCCGGTCACCACGCCGGTGCCGTACAGCAGGAGCCAGGTTCCGGGCAACGCCGTCCACGCGCCGGCTCGCACCAGCGCGCCGGTGAGGAGCGCTCCCACCAGGAGCGGTGGGACATAGCTCAGCACGAACCGGCGGCCCGGGTAGGAGAACACGGTGGTGCCGGCGCGGCGGGCCTTCGCGGCCATGGTCCACCCGCCCAGCGTGAGGCCCAGCGCGGATGTGGCCAACCAGGTCACCAGCCACTCGGTGCGGGTGATCCGGGTTTCCGCCACTGCGGCGGCCGCCAGCCCCAGCAGCCCCATCCCTACCCCGCCCCATCCCGGCACCGCGGTGAACGCGGTGGCGCGCTCCATCGTCTGGCGGATGAAGCTGAGATTGTCCATGGCCCGGGCGTGGAGCGCCGGGTCATCGGAAGGGCGGGAAATCCGCTGGGGAGAGGCCATAGAGTAGATGGTACCGTCGCGGGTCGGTTTCATCAAGTACTTTGTAGTGTAAAGTGAACTGGCGTTCTCGTCAAGGGATCGGGCCCCACTTCCTTACCCCGTCTCCACCACGACGGCGGTGCCGTAGCAGAGCACTTCGGTGACGCCCTGCATCAGCTCCGTGGCGTCGTAGCGGATGCCGATGATCGCATTGGCCCCTGCCGTCTCCGCATGGTCGACCATCATCTCGAACGCTTCCGCCCGAGTTCGCTCGCACAGCTCGCTGAACAGCGTGATGTTGCCGCCGAACAGGGTCTGGAGCGAACCGCCAATGGTCCCGAAAATGTTGCGCGAGCGAACGGTAATCCCGCGGACGACGCCAAGCGTGTGCGTGATCCGGTAGCCGTCGAGGGTGAACGCCGTGGTCGTCAGCGCGTGGTCCACTCAGGCCGCCTTGAGCTCGGAGGTGCATGCGGGGCAGCGCACCGCGCCGATCGGGATCGGCATCTTGCAATAGGGGCAGTCCTTGGTGGTCACGGGCGTGGCGGGCTTGGGCATGAGCCGGTTGGCCATGCGGACGAGCAGGAACACCGCCAGTGCCACGATCAGGAAGCTGATGACGGTATTGACGAACAGACCGTAGCTGAGGGTCACGGCTCCGGCGGCCTTGGCTTCGGCCAGGGTGGCGTACGGCGGTGCGGCCTTGTCGCCTACCTTGAGCACGGCGAACAGATTGGAAAAGTCGACACCGCCCAGTACGAGCCCGATCGGCGGCATGATCACGTCGTCGACCAGGGACTTCACGACCGTGCCGAACGCCCCGCCCATGATGAAGGCGACCGCAAGATCGAGCACGTTACCGCGCATGATGAATTCTTTAAATTCCTTGAACATGTCGCCGCCTTTTCGGTTGAGTCCAGTCCAGGACTGGTGACGGGCGTGCGCTCTAAGCGATACATCGGGACCGGGCAGGCCGCCAGAGTCGTGAGGGCGGTGGGTCAGGAAGTCTCGGTGGCCTGCCCCGCCGCGCTCCACTCGGCGAAGCCGCCGGCATAGAGCAAGACGTCCTGCAGTCCGCGGGCTCTGAGCAGAGACACGGCGATCGCGGCCCGGGCGCCGGTCTGGCACTGCACGATCAGCGGGCGGCCAGGCGGCACCTCCTCGATCCGTTGCTCCAGCTCACCGAGCGGAAGGTTCACGGCGCCCGGTAGATGGCCCGCGGCCCACTCCGCGCGCGAGCGCACGTCGAGCAGCGCGCCCCGCCCGGCAGCCACGGCGTCCGTCGCCTGGCGCAGGTCCAGTCGAGGCGTGGTGTCCAGCGGGCGGCCGGCCGCCTGCCACTGGTCGAACACCTCACTCCCGGCGCACCCGGCGACGCGATCGAGACCGATCCCCGCCAGCGTGCGGAGGAGCTCGGCCACACCGGTGGCGCGATCGTCGGCGATCAGATAAAAGTCGCGGTCGTAGGGCAGCAGGGATCCGGCGTAGGTCGCGAACGAGCGGTTGGCAGGGATGTTGAGCGTGCCCTGGATCGCCCGGTCGCCATAAACCCGCGCGGCACGGGTATCGACCACGGGCATGCCCTCGGCGAGCGCCCGAGCCACCCCCGCCCCGTCGAGCGCCGGTGGCCGTACCGCGTCGCCGCGGATCCGGGGCCCGTCGCGGTTGATGCGCTTCATCTCGGCGAAATACCGCGGCGGGTCCGGCTGGCCGGCCAGCACGGCGCGCACGAACTCGTCCTCGTCGCGCACGCCGAATGCCCAGTTGAATCGCCGCTCGTAACCCAGGGTGGACTGCGGCACGGCGCCCAGCGCCTTGCCGCACGCCGACCCCGCGCCGTGGCCCGGCCAGATCTGGAGATAGTCCGGGAGCGGCGCCAGCCGCTGGAGCGAGCGGAACAGCTGCCGCGCGCCCGCCTCCATGGTGCCGGCCATGCGGGCCGCCCGCTCCAGGAGATCGGGCCGGCCCACGTCGCCGACGAAGACGAAGTCGCCGGTGAGGGCGCCCATCGGCTCGGTGGCGGACGCGCCGTCGGTCACCAGGAACGTGAGATGCTCGGGCGTGTGGCCGGGCGTGTGCATCACCTCGATCGCGAGCCGCCCGACGAGGAACGTACGTCCATCCCGGAGCAGCTCGGCGCCCGCCTCCGCCGCGTAGCGATAGCGCCAATCGTCGCCGCCCTCGTCCGACAGCAGGAGCCTGGCGCCGGCCCGGTGCGCCAGCTCGCGAGCACCCGACACGTAATCGGCGTGGATATGGGTCTCCGTCACGTGGGTGATTCGGAGCCCCTCGGCCTCCGCGCCACGGAGGTACGGCTCGAGGTGGCGGTTGGGATCGACCACCAGCGCGTCGCCGGTGGCCTGGCAGCCGATCAGGTAGCTGGCCTGCGCGAGCTGGTCATCGTAGAAGCGACGGAAGAGCATAAGGGATCAGGGGTCGGTGATCGGTGTGAGCGGGCCCAGGGGAAGCCGGAGCCGCGCCCGGGCGCCGCGCGTGCCGTTGCGCCGCGGCTCCAGCCAGAGCGTACCGCCGTGCGCTTCCGCGATCTGGCGGCTCAGCACCAGCCCGATGCCGGTGCCGTTCGACTTGGTCGTGAAGAACGGAACGAACAGATTGCCCGGGTCCGGCAGGCCCGGCCCCTCGTCGTCTACGGTGACCTCGGCCACGCCGCTCAGCACCCGCCAGCCCACCGTGACTCCGCCGCCGGTTTCGAGTGCCGCATCGGCGGCGTTGCGCACCAGGTTGATCAGGAGCTGGTCGAGCTGGTCACCGTCCGCGGTCAGCGTGACGGTCGGCCCGTTCTCCACCCGCACCTCGAGCCGCTGTTCCAGCGAGGCCACTCGCCACACCCATTCGTCGATCCGCACCGGGCCGACCTTGGGCTGCGGCAGCCGCGCCAGCTGCGCGTACGCGGCCATGAAGCGGGCCAGCGACTCGGAGCGGCCTTCGATGACCTGGAGCCCCGAGCGCAGGTCCTGCTCCCAGTCGACCGGCCGCGCCGAGCGGCCGGCGAGACTGCGGAGGCTTCCGGCGAGCGACTTGATGGGTGCGAGCGAGTTGTTGATCTCGTGGCCCAGCACCCGCACGATCCGCTGCCACGCCGACCGTTCCTCGGCGCGCAGCACCCGGCTCAGATCCGACAGCACCAGCAACCGATGGGGACGTCCGTCCTGGCGAAAGGTAGTGCCGCGCAGTTCCCATCGCCCGGCGCCGCCCGGAAAGGCGGCCTCCAGGGTCCGCGGCATCTCGCCCTCGAGGCATGCGGCGAGGCCCAGCGCCGCGGCGTCCATGCCGAGCAGGCGCTCGACCGGCTGGCCCAGGAGCCGCTCGCCGCCGCGATTGACCAGCCGCAGGCGCTGGGCATGATCGAAGGCGAACACCGCGACGTCGATCTCCTCGATCACGCGCCGGAGCAGCGCCGTGGCCTCCAGCGCGCGGAGCCGTTGCGACCGCAGCGTCTCGCTCAGCATGTTCACCTCGAACAGCGCGAGACCGAGACCGTCGTCGGTGCTGGCGCCGCGCGCGCGAATCGAGTAGTCGCCCTCGCGCAGCGCGGCAAGCAGGTTGGCGATGGTCTGGAGCGGCCGCAGCACCCGCTCGCGCGCCAGTGCCGACCCGATCAGCCAGGCGCCGACCACCACGAGCGACAGCGTCACCTGCACCCGAAGCGCGTGGTCGGTACGCCACAGCAGCCACTCCGCCACCAGCACGGCCGGCAGCCCCGCGAGCAGGGCGACGACGAAGACCCGCGACTCGTGACCGGCGGGCCGATGCCGCCGGTCAGAGGCCATGATGCTGGAGCCGCCGGTAGAGCGCGCTTCGGCTGAGGCCCAGCGCCTTGGCCGCCTGGCTCACGTTTCCCTCGTGGCGCTCGAGGGCCTTGCGGATCAACACCCGCTCCACCTCCTCGAGGGGCAGATCTTCGAGCCGCGCGGCCGCCCCGGTGCCCCGAAGCCCGAGATCCGCCGAGCGCACCAGCGGGCCGGGGGCCATGAGCACCGCGCGCTCCAGCGTATGGTCCAGCTCGCGCACGTTGCCGGGCCACCCATGGCTCTCGAGCGCCTGGAGCGCCTCCGGCTCGAACCCGGCGAGCGGCTTGCGGTACCGCGCCGCGTAGCGTCGGAGGAAGTGCTCGGCCAGGGGACCGATGTCGCCCTGGCGCTCGCGCAGCGGCGGCAGCCGGATCTCGATGGTATTGAGCCGGAACAGCAGGTCCTCGCGGAACCGTCCGGCGGCGACCTCGGCCGCGATGTCGGCGTTGGTGGCGGACAGGATCCGCACGTCGATCTTGCGCGCCCGGGAGGCCCCCACCCGCTCGACTTCACCGGTCTCCAGCACCCGGAGCAGCTTGGCCTGCTGGCGCGCCTCGAGCGTGCCGATCTCGTCCAGCAGGAGCGTGCCGCCTTCGGCCAGCTCGAACCGGCCGATCCGGTCGGTGCGGGCGTCGGTAAAGGCGCCCTTCACGTGGCCGAACATCTCGCTCTCGAACAGGCCCTCGGACAATCCGCCGAGGTTCACGGCCACCAGCGGTCGGGCCGCGCGGGGGGAGGCCGAGTGGATCCACTGGGCCACCACCTCCTTGCCGGTGCCGTGCTCGCCGGTGATGAGCACGTTGGCGTCGGACGGGGCCACCTTCTCGATCAGCTGGAGCACCGGGCGCATCGCCGCCGACTCCGCGATGAGGTCGGGCCGGCCGTCGCGGCGGAGCAGCCGGTTCTCGCCCTCCAGGCGGCGGCTCCGGCGGAGGGCACGCCCCAGCTCGACCTGCGTACGCAACGTCGCCAGGAGGCGCGCGTTGTCCCACGGCTTCTCGATGAAGTCGCGCGCGCCCCGGCGCATGGCCTCGACGGCCTTGTCGACGCTTCCCCACGCCGTCATCACCACCGCGGGCAGGGTGGCGTCCAGCGCCTGGAGCTCGGACACCAGCTCCAGCCCTTCGCGTCCGGTGGTCGTGTCCCGCGCATAATTGAGATCGAGCAGCACCGCGTCGAAATCCGCGTGCTGCACCGCCGACAGCACCGCCGCCGGCGAGCCGGCCGTCTCGATGGCGTATCCCTCGCCTTTGAGCAGCAGGCGCAGCGCCTCGCGGACGTCGGCCTGATCGTCCGCGACGAGGATGTGGGGGGCGGGAGGCGTGTTGGGCAAGGAGCGGGAAGTGTGGTTGGTTCGGCGGTAATCTAACCGCGGACCCGCCTCCGCCGAGGCCGGCGGCGAGGCGCCCGGCAGGCTACGGCGCCTGCACCCCCGCAGACGCCGGGTGGACGATCCACCCATCCTGCAGCTGAATCGTCCGGTTGCCGTACGACGCGTTCTTCTCCGAGTGCGTCACCTGGACGATCGTGGTCCCCTGCTGATTGAGCCGGGTGAACAGCTCCATGATCTCCTCGCCCTGCGCGCTGTGCAGGTTGCCGGTGGGCTCATCGGCCAGCAGCAGCTTGGGATTGGCGATGACCGCCCGGGCCACGCCCACGAGCTGCTGCTGGCCGCCGCTCAGCTGGCTGGGATAGAGGTCCTTCTTGCCCACCATCTGGAACCGGTCCAGCGTCTCCGCCACGATGGCCGCGCGCTCCTTGGGCTTCACGTCCCGATACGACAGCGGTATCTCGAGGTTTTCGTAGACGGTCAGGTCGTCGAGCAGGTGATACTTCTGGAACACGAAGCCGATGTACCGCTTGTTGAGCTCGACCCGTTTCTTGGGCGGCAGCTGGTGCACCGCCTCGTCGAGGAACCAGTACTCGCCGCTCCAGGCGTGATCGAGCAGACCGAGGATGCTGAGCAGGGTGGACTTCCCCGCGCCGGACGGCCCCATGATGGTGACGAACTCGCCCTGGCGGATCTCGAGGTCGATGCGCCGGAGCACGAAGGTGCGGGTCGGGCCGGTCTGGTAGTAGCGGTCGAGGTTGGCGAGTCGGATCACGGGTGCTCCAGCCAGAGATGAGGTGTGAATCTATCGCGCGCTGGCGCTACTCGCTCCGGAGCGCGATGGCGGGGTCGACCGCGGTGGCCCGGCGCGCCGGCAGGTAGCAGGCCGCCAGCGCAACCGTGCCGAGCAGCACCGCAATGCCGACCAGGGTGACCGGATCGTGCGGGCTCACCTGGTAGAGCAGCCCGCTGAGGAACCGCGTCAGCACCAGCGAGGCGCCGACTCCCACCAGGATGCTGGGGAGGACCAGCCGCATGCCGCGGGAGATCACGCCCCACCGGGTGCGGTGCGGATCTTCGCCGAGGGCGAGCCGGATGCCAAACTCGCGGGTTCGCTGGGTGACGGTGTACGCGATGACACCGAAGATGCCCACCGCCGCGAGCAGCAGCGCGATGCCGCCCAGCGTGGACATGAGCAGCAGGCTGAACCGCGCCTGAGCCATGCCTTCCGAGAGGTAGGCGATCATCGGCGCCATCCGGGTCACGGCCAGATCCTTGTCCATCTCGTGAACCACCGAGGTCGCCGCGGCCGCCAGGCTCTGGGGCGCTGTTCCAGTCTCGAGCACCACGTCGACCACGGGAGGGAGCTGCTGGCCCATCGGGTAGAAAATGAGCGGCCGGACGGGGCGAGCGAGGTCGAGCACCCGTTCATGCTCCACGACACCGACCACCTCGGCCATGTTGTCGGCCTCGCCTGTGGGCCCGAGCTGAAGCTGCCGCCCCACGGCGTTCCGCCCCGGCCAGGCCTGACGGGCCAGTGTCTCGTCGATCATGATGACGGGCGGCTTGCCCACCGCGTCGTCCCAGGTGAACGCGCGTCCAGCGAGCAGTCGCGTGTTCATGGCGGCGAAGTAGTCCGACGAGACCTGCCGGCCGTCCGCGGTCACCGACTCCCAGTTCCGGGCCGTAGCCTCGTCGAAGGCGTACGGTGAGAGCGGGCCGCTGCCCGTGAGCGGCAGCTTGGAGATCAAGCCCACCCGCTTTACGCCCGGCAGCTCCCCCAAGCGGCGCTCCAGCTCGCGCACGAAGGTGCGGCGCGCGGCGCCGTTCGGGTACCGGCTGACGGGGAACGCGAGCTGAAAGCTGAGGACGTCGTTCGCGTCGAACCCGGGACGCACGTCCTGCAGGGCGACGAAGCTCCGGACCAGTAGTCCCGCCCCGACCAGGAGAACCACCGAGAGCGCCACCTCCCCCAGGATGAGCAGGGCGCGAATGCGGTGCCGGCCGCTGCCGGTGCCCGCTCTTCCGCCGGCCTGCAGCGAGCGCTGGGGGTCCCTGCCCGCAGCCTGGAGCGCGGGCGCGAGCCCGAAGACGAGCGTGGTCACCAGGCAGGTCAGCGCCATGAACGCCAGCACCCGCCCATCGAGATCGATTTCGGCCAGACGAGGCAGGTTCGCCGGGTGCAGTGCCCTGAGCAGCGCCAGGGCCGCCACGGTGACACCGAGCCCCAACCCGCCCCCCAGGAGCGCCAACACCCCGCTCTCGGTCAGCAGCTGACGCACCACCGCCCCGCGGCTCGCGCCCAGTGCGGTGCGGAGCGCAAACTCGTTTTCCCGCACGGTGGCCCGAACCAGTAGCAGGTGCGCCACGTTGGCGCAGGCGATCAACAGCACCAGTCCCACGGCGCCGAGCAGTACCAGCAGAGCCGGCCGGGCGCCTTTCACCACGTCCTGCTGGAGCGGCACCGCCCGGATCCGCACCTGGGTTCCGGCATGCTCGGCGAATTCCTTCCGGAACTGAAGCGCGATGCCATCCAGCTCGGCCTGCGCCTGGTGGAAGGTGATACCCGGCCTGATCCGGCCGAACACCGTGAAGAAGGTGTAGTTCCTGGGGGGCGCGTGCCCGTAGTCGAACTGGAGCGGCGTCCACAGCTCCGCGTCGGTGATGAGGAACGCCTCCGCCGGCAGCGCCAGCCGGAAGTCGGCCGGGAGGATGCCCACGACCTGGAAGCCGACTCCGTCCATCTGGATCGTACGCCCGACGATGGTGGGGTCCGCCCCATAGCGGCGTCGCCAGAGCCGGTCGCTCAGCATGGCCACGTGGGGCCCGCCGGTCGCTTCCTCGGCGTCGAGGAAGTTCCGACCGTAGGCAGGGGTCACGCCGAACAGCGGAAAGAAGTTGGTGGTCACCGCGGCGACGTTGACCCGCTCGGGCTCACCCTCGCCCCCCAGGTTGCCGCGGAGACCCACCACGTTCCCGTCGGAGCCGGCGGCGAACATCTCGAACGTGCGGCTCCGGCGCTGGTAGTCGTGGAAATCGAGCGGGCTCACCGCGGGCAGCGACTGCGCGCCCACGCCGAAATCGTTCCAGATGTTCACGATCCGGTCCGCGCCCGGATAGGGAAGCGGCCGGAGCAGCACGCTGTTCACCACCGTGAAAATGGTGGTCGTGGCACCGATCCCGAGGGCGAGGGTGAGGACCGCGGCGAGGGTGAAGCCCGGCGTGCGGCGGAGCGCACGGACCGCGTAGCGCAGGTCCTGCAGGAGAGTGTGCATCACTCGCTCCGGAGGGTGATCACGGGATCGACTCGCGTGGCGCGGAACGCCGGGATGAAGCACGCGACCCCCGACACGGCCGCGAGCGTGCCCACGGCGGCCGCGAGCACGGCCGGATCGGTGGGGCTGACACCGAACAGCTGGCTCACCAGCAGGCGCGTGAGCGCCAGCGCCCCGGCGAGACCGATCCCGATCCCGATGGCCGCCATGCCCAGCCCGCGGCCCAGCACCAGATACTGCACGCTCGAGCGGCTGGCCCCGAGGGCGAGTCGGATCCCGAGCTCACGGGTCCGCTGGCTCACGGCGTACGCCATCACGCCGTACACGCCGACCGCCGCGATGATCAGGGCCAGCGCCCCGAACACCGTGAGCAGCAGCATGCTGAAGCGGTAACGCGCGACCGAGTCGCTCACCAGCTCGCTGACCGGCCGAAGCTGGCTCACGGCCTGCTCGGGGTCGACGTCGTGCACCGCGGCCTTGATCGCCGGGAACAGCGACGTGGTCGGCAGCGAGCTCCGCACCACGAACGAGATCGGGAGCGGAACGAAGATGGTCCAGAAGTCCGCCGAGAGCTGCGACGCCGGCACGTAGAGCTCGGGCTGCGCCGGAGCGGACAGCCCGTCATGGTGCACGTCGCCAACCACTCCGACGATCTGGCGCCATTCCGCGGTGCTGTCCGGCGCGCCGAAGGTCACCCGCTTGCCCATCGGGTCCTGGCCGGGGAAGAACGCGCGGGCGAAGGCCTGGTTCACGACCGCCACCAGCGGTTGGCCCCCAGCATCCGTCGGCCTGATTGCTCGGCCGCGCCGGACGGCAATGCCCATACTCTCCAGATAGTCGCCCATGACGATCCGGTAGCCGGCGTACCGCTCCTTGCCGGGCGCGGCAGCCGGCTCGCCCTCGATCGAGACGTCGCCGTTGGTGTTGCCGTTGCCAAGCGGAAGGAAGTACACCGCGCCGACATGCGACACGCCAGGAATCGCCTCGAGCTGTGCCAACACCCGCGACACGAACCCACGCTGGGCGTCCGCGCCGTCGTACTTGGCACTGGGGACGCTGAACTGGAAGGTCGACGCGTGCTCGGGCTGAAACCCGGGATTCACTCCGGCCAGCCGCCGCACGCTCACAATGAGGAGGGCGGCGCCCACCAGGAGCACCAGCGCCAGCGCGACTTGCGTGACGACCAGCCCCGACCGGAACCGGTTGCCCTGACGCCCCGAAGTGCCGCGTCCTTCGCCGCGGAACGACTCGGCCGGGTCATGGTGCGCGGCGGCGAGCGCCGGGACCAGGCCGAACAGCGCGCCGACCGCGAACGCTACGAGCAGCGTGAACGCCAGCACCCGCCCGTCCACCTCGATCCCGCTCAGCCTCGGGATTCCGCGCGGGTGGAGCGCGAGCAGCGCATCCACCGACCAGGTGGCGACCAGCATCCCCAGCGCTCCGCCCAGGAGCGACAGCACCACCGCCTCGGCCATGGCCTGCTGCATCAGGCGCCGCCGGCCGGCGCCGAGCGCCGCGCGGACCGCGAGCTCGCGCGTGCGCGAGGAGGCACGGGCCAGGAACAGGTTGGCCACGTTGGCGCAGGCGATGAGGAGGACGAAGCCGACCGCGCCGAGCATGAGCAGCAGCGCGGGCCGAATGCTGCCCACCATGTCATCCGCAAAGGACAGCACGACGGCCCCGCGGCCGGTGTTGGTCTGGGAATACTCGGTCGCCAGCCCGCGCGCCACCGCGCTCATGTCGAGCTGGGCGGCCGGCAGCGTCGCGCCGGGCTTGAGCCGCGCGACGACGTCGTACGAATGCGAGTCGCGGTCGTTGGCCCGTCCGACCCCGAACCCGAGCGGCAGGTAGAGCTGCGTGCGGCCCGGATAGTCGAGTGCGGTCGGCGCGACCCCGACGACCGTGTATGGGGTGCCGCTGAGATTGAGGGTCCGGCCGAGAATGCCGGGGTCGGCGCCGAACCGAGTCCGCCAGAGCGACTCCCCGATGATGGCGACGGTTCCCTGCCCATGGTCCTCGCCGGGCACCAACCCGCGGCCCTTGAGCATCGGCACGCCGAGGGTACGGAAGAAGTCCGAGGAGACCAGCGCGGCGGGCATCTCCTCCGGCTCTCCGCTGCCGAGCAGCGTGACCGAGATCCCGCGCCAGGCGGCCATGGACTGAAACGAGTGCGCCCGCGTCTGCCAGTCGAGCATGTTGGCGCCGCTCACCGAGCCCTCCTCGCCACCGCCGTAGGTCTCGCGGATCAGTACCAGCCGGTCGGGCTCGAGATAAGGGAACGGCCGGATCAGCACGCCGTTCACTACGCTGAAGATCGCGCTGTTGGCGCCGATCCCGAGCGCGAGGGTAAACAGGGTCACGGCGGTGAACCCGGGCGCCTTGGCCAGGGAGCGCAGCGCGTAACGGATGTCCTGCCAGAGCCCGGTCATCAGTCGCTCCTGAGCGCGTGAGCGGGGTCGGTGCGCACTGCCCGGAGCGCGGGCAGCAGCGTCGCGCCCGCGGCCACCGCCGCCAGTGTCAGCGCGGTGGCCGCGAACGTGAGGGGATCGGTGGGTTGGATATGGAACAGGAGGCCGGCCATGAGCCGGGTGACGGTCAGCGCGCCGAGCATGCCCGCCAGGATGCCGCCGCCCACCACCAGCGCGGACTGCGACACGACCAGCCGCAGGATCTGCTCCGGGATTGCGCCGAGGGCCATGCGGATGCCGATCTCGCGCTCGCGCTGGCTCACCAGATGGGCCATGACGCCATAGATGCCGACCGCGCCGAGCAGCAGCGCGATGGCCGCGAACCCGCTCACCAGCAGCATGATCAGCCGCCGCTCGGCGGCCCAGGCGCCCATGGCCGCGTCCATCGTCTGGGTCTCCGCCACGGGCGTGTCGGCATCGAGCGCGGCCACGGTGGCCCGGAGCTGAGGGGTGAGTGCCCCGGGGTCGCCGGCCACGCGCATGGTCACGTACATCGCGGCCGGCGGGGTGCCGGTGCCCGCGGGGAACTGGGCGTAGGGCAGGTACATCTCGGGACGCGCGGCTTCGCTGAGCCCCCGATGGCGTACGTCCCCGACCACGCCGACCACCGTGCGCCACACGGAGTCCACGCCGCCGCCGCCCAGCAGCACGCGCTGGCCCACCGGGTCCTTGTCCGGCCACACCTGTCGGGCCAGCGTGCGATTCACGATGACGGTGCCCGGCGCGCCGATCCGGTCGGCCTCGGTGAAGTCGCGCCCTTCCCGGACGGGAATGCGCATGGCACCGAAATAGCCCGGCGTCACGACCTGCCAGTCGGCCGGGTGATAGTCGGTCGGGAGCGGCGGCGAGGCCGCCCGTCCCTCCAGGATGAACGACCAGTCACCGATCTCGAGCCGGCCGGTCATGGGAAGCGCGCGGGCGACGGCGGCCGCGCTCACGCCGGGCAGATGCGACAGGCGGTCGACCAGCTCGCGGTAGAATTCCCGGCGCGCCGGGCTCGTGGCGAAGCGGACCGACGAGAGCTCTACCCGCGCCGTGAGCAAACCCTCGGGCTGGAAGCCCGGATCCACCTCACGGAGGCGGAGGAAGCTCTGCACCAGAAGTCCTGCGCCGGTCACCAGGACCAACGCGATGGCCACCTGCCCTCCCACCAGCAGGCGGCGAAGCAGCTGGCGTCGGCCACCCGCCGTTCCTGCGCGGCCGCCCTCGGTGAGCGCCTGGGACAGATCGTGCCGCACCGAGTGGATCGCCGGGGCGAGGCCGAACAGGAGCCCCGTGACCAGGGTAAGGCCCAGGGTGAAGAGCAGCACCCGCGCGTCGATGCCGATCTCCGCGAGTCGGGGCACCGAGGCCGGCGCCGCGAGCACCAGCACCTGTACGCCCCACGCCGCCAGAATGACGCCCAGCGTGGCGCCCGCGACGGCCAGCAGCAGGCTCTCGGTGAGAAGCTGGCGCAGCAGTCGTCCGCGTCCCGCGCCCATGGCCGTGCGCAGCGCGATCTCCCGCTGGCGCGCCTCCGCCCGGGCCAGCAGCAGCGCGGCGACGTTGGCGCACGCGATCAGCAGCAGCAGCGCCACCGCGCCCAGCAGCACCAGGATGGCGGGCCGGACGTCCCCCACGACCTCGCGCGCGACGGTCGTCGCCGATCCCGTGAATTCCGGGGTGTACTTGGTCGGATACTGCGCCAGCATGCCGCGCATGAGGGTGGCCACCTCCGCCGACGCGGCATCCACCGTCACGCCATCCCGGAGCCGGCCCACCGCGTGCAGGAAGTGCCAGCCTCGGTCGGTGCGATCCGCTGCCGGGTCGAGCTGCAGCGGGCTCCACAGCTCCATGCCGGCGCCGGAGTATTGCGACGGCAGCTGGAACCCGGCCGGCATCACACCCACCACCGTCGTGGGAGCGTCATCCAGGATGAGCACGCGGCCGACGATCGACGGATCCGCCCCGAAACGCCGCCGCCAGAGCCCGTCGCTCAGCAGCACGGCGCGCGGACCATTGGGCCGGTCCTCCTCGGCCGTGAAGCTCCGGCCCACCGCCGGGCTCACGCCGAGCGTCGCGAGCGCGTCTCCGGTCATGTACCCCGCCCGAAGCCGCTCCGGCACGCCGCCGCCGGTGAGGGTCGCGGTGCCGTCCACGTACGCGGCGATCCGCGAGAACGAGTGACCGTGCTCGGTGAGGTCCCAATATTCCGACGCGCTCAGCTCGGCCTGGGGCTCCTGGGTACGATGGCCCCAGATCATGACCAGCCGATCGGACCGGTCGTACGGCAGCGGGCGCAGCAGCACGCCGTTGGCGACGCTGAAGATGGCCGTGTTTGCGCCGATGCCGAGGGCCAGGGTGAGCACGGCGATGGCGGTGAAGCCCGGCCGCTGGCGGAGGCCGCGGAGCGCGTACCGCAGATCCTGCATCAGCCCATTCATTCCGACCTCAACGAGGCCATCGGGTCGACCCGGAGCGCCCGCCGCGCGGGCAGGTAGCTCGCGGCAAGCGCGACTGCCCCGAGCACGATGGCAACTGCGACATAGGTGAAGGGGTCGCGCGCGCTGACCCCGTAGAGTTGGCTGGTGAGCACCCGGCTCAGAAGCCACGCGCCGGTGAGACCGATGAGCAGCCCGATCCCGACCAGACGCATCCCCTGCCCCACCACCAGCCCCAGCACGTCCCGGGTGCCGGCGCCGAGCGCCAGGCGGATGCCGATCTCATGGCGACGTTGCGTGGTGCTGTAGGCCATGACACCGTAGATGCCGATCGACGACAGCAGCAGCGCGAGCCCTGCGAACAGCGTGAGCAGCAGCAGCGAGAAGCGCCGCTCCGCGCTCGCGTCGGAGACCAGCTTGGTCATGGGCGCGATGCCGAACACCGGCTGATCGGGATCCACGCTCCGGATGGCGCGGGTGACCGCCGCGCCGAACCGCGTGGGATCGCCGTCGGTGCGCACGATGAACGCCATCTCCTGGGTGGGGAACCGCTGGCTCGAGAGGAAGATCTCGTCCCGGGGCGGCTGGTCGGGCGCTACCTGCCGCACGTCGGCCGCGACGCCCACGATGGTGACCATCGGGCCCTGCGGCCCGAACACCTGGATACGGCGGTCGATCGGGTTGTCGTTGGGCCAGTACTTGGTCGCGAGCGACTGGTTGATCACCACCTCGGCGGGACCGGTCGAGTCCACCACCGGGGCGAGCGTGCGGCCCCGCAGGAGCGGGATCTGCATCGTCGCGAAGTACGCGGGGGTCACCGACCGAACCTCCGCCACCGGGCTCGGCTGGTCGGGCGGCGTGGGACGACCTTCGATCTCGAACCGGGTGTCGCCCCGGCCGCGATAGGGCAGCCGGCTCGCCTGCGCTACCTGCCGCACGCCGGGCACCTGCTCGACCGCTTGGAGGGTCCGGGTGAAGAAGGCGCGCCGCTGCTCGTTGGTGAAATAGCGGCCCTTGGAGGGCTCGTTCTGGACCGGCAGCCAGACCTGCAGCGCGAGGAGCTTGTCGGGATTGAACCCGGGCTCCACCGAGATCAGCCGCTCGAAGCTGCGGAGCAGCAGGCCGGCGCCCGCCAGCAGGATGAGGGCGACCGCCACTTCCAGCACCACCAGCGCCCCGCGCACCCGACTGCGCGACGCGCTCGCCGACGCGCCCCGGCCCGCGTCCTTGAGCACGCTCTGCAGATCGGGCCGCGACGCCTGGAGCGCCGGAATGATGCCGAAGCCAAGCCCGGTGAGGAGAATCAGCACCGCGGTGAAGGCCAGCACCGAATGATCGATGCCGATGTCGCGCGCCCTGGGGAGATAGAGCCGTGCCAGCTCCCCCAGGGCGCTCGTGCCCCAGGCCGCGATCAGCAGGCCAACCAGCCCGCCGAGCGCCGACAGCACCACGCTCTCGGTGAGGAGCTGGCGCATGAGGCGCATCCGGCTTCCGCCCATGGCCGTGCGGATGGCGATCTCGCGGTCGCGGGTGGTCGCGCGGGCGAGCAGCAGGTTGGCCACGTTGGCGCAGCCGATGAGCAGCACGAACCCTACCGCGCCGAGCAGCACCAGCAGCGCGGGTCGCACGTTCCCCACCACCCGCTCGGCCAGCGGGATGCCTTCGGCCTGCCAGCCCAGCGCCGGCGGGTAGTCGTTGGGATACTGCTGGGCCAGACGGCCGGTGAGTGCCAGGAGCTGGGCCTGGAGCTGGTCCATGGTGGCGCCGGGCTTGAGCCGGCCGATCAGGTCGAACACCCGCGCGCGGCGCAGGTTGACGAAGGTGGTGTCGGGGTCGTCCAGTGCGACCGGCGCCCACAGCTCCATCGGCGATGCGCCGCTCTCCACCGGGTGCCGGAAGCCCTTGGGCATGACGCCGATGATGGTGATCGGGTCGTCGTCCAGGTGGACCGTCCGGCCGATCACCGAGCGCTCGCCGCCGAACCGGCGCTGCCACAGGTCGTAGGAGATGAGCGCGACGTAGCCGATGTGGCCCTGGTCGTCCGCCTTGGTGAAGTCCCGCCCCACCGTCGGCGCGACGCCCAGCAGGGAGAAGTAGTTGTAGCTCACCACCGCGGCCTGGATCCGCTCGGGCTCGTCGGAGCCGGTCAGGTTGATGTTGATGGGCCACACGGCGGCGAGATCCTTGAGCGCCGGCACCTCGCGCAGGAGGTCGTGGTACTCGGGCTGGGACATGGGAACGTCGCGCGCGTTCCGCCCCACCAGCTTGGCCCGCAGGCTCACCAGCTGGTCCGGCCGGTCATACGCCAGCGGCTTGAGCAGCACGGCGTTGACGACGCTGAAGATCGCAGTGTTGGCCCCGATGCCGAGCGCGAGCGTCAGCACGGCGACGACGGTGAACGCGGGGCTTCGGCCGAGCCCGCGGATCGCGAATCGGAGATCCCGCCAGAACGCGTCCATCACGCCACCTCCACGCCTTGCGGCGCGCCCGGCACCAGGCGTCCGTCGTAGAGGTAGACTGTCCGCCGTGCCTCGCGGAGGTACCGGGGATCGTGGGTAACGACGACCAGCGTGGCTCCGTCCTGGTTGAGCTCCCGAAGCAGCGCGGTCACCTCGGCGCCGTTGGCGGAATCGAGGTTGCCGGTGGGCTCGTCGGCCAGGAGCACGAGCGGCCGGCCGGCCACCGCGCGGGCCACCGCCACGCGCTGCTGCTGGCCGCCCGAG
>Ga0308175_100001272_pt1 | contig 17045 bp, 14 predicted proteins | sample PhyCR1_3_FD_203893 | JGI IMG/M metagenome (GOLD analysis project Ga0308175, IMG submission 203893) | Soil microbial communities from UC Gill Tract Community Farm, Albany, California, United States - DLSLS.C.R1 | ecosystem: Environmental > Terrestrial > Soil > Agricultural land | place: USA...
CGTTGAGGCGTTTTACGACCGCGTCGCCAACCCAGGTTACTTTTATCCGGCTGCTCTTGGCTCTATTCGCTATATCAACCCTGACGGGCTGATTCAGTAATGCCGGGTGGTCGTTGGGGAGCTTATCTTCAAGACGCTGACGTAGTGCGTCTGCTCACTCGTCTGGAAGTTACACTTGGTCCTGTGGGCTTGACTGCATTCGCCAAGACTGTTATGACGCCTTACATGCGCGAGAGGGCTCGTGCCCGGTTCGCCAATGAAGGTGACGATGCTGTTGGTCAGTGGATGCCCCTTCAGGAAGCGACTTGGAACTTCCGTGAAGAGCAGGGGTTTCCTCCCGACCATCCGATCAACAAGCGAACTGGCAGGCTAGAGGCGTACATTACTGGAGGCGGTGTCGGCGTGACTCCTACTCCAGATGGCGCTCTTCTGACATTTCCTGACCAGCCTCCAACTGGAGAGACTGCACGGAAGCTTGAGACGGCTCAGTACGGCAAGAATGATCCGTACACTCCCTCCCGTCCCGTTCTCGGAATCAGTGAGGTTGATGTTGCCTTTGCTGTTACCGCTCTTGCAGACTTTATCGAGCGGGGAGGCGCTTCGTGATTACCGATACAACCTCGGTCTTTCCGAGTAACGCTATCGGCGTGCTGAAGCAAAAGACACAGAATCTAGACCCAGACTTGTTTGTCATTGGGCGACCGCTTCGCGAGAGTGACCCGGTTCAGTCTGTTGGCATTTTCGGAACTCAGTGGATACCTGATGACCCTCGCTCACTTGAGATCATGGGTCTTCCTGTGGGGCGCCACGTTCCGACTCTGCAGTCGTATCTTATCACGATCCAAGCTTTCGTGAAGGATATGGATGAGGAGCGAGGACTGACGGTACACTCGGTCCTATCAAAGAAGCTACGGTCCATGCTGTACCGGGATGACTCCGTTCGGGTAGGGTTGCTAGCGCTGTCAGTTACGATGAATGGTAGCACTGAGCGGACAAAAAGGTTCGGACTAAGAACGCAACGGTTCGTGAGTAACGAGCTGAGCGGGTCGTGGCTGTATCTGTCCACATTGGAATTCTGGCTAGAGACCGAGACGGTCTAAAGGAGACGAAGTGGCTACATCAGACGAGGAGCTCGCGGACAAGCGAGCGCACGTCCAGGAGCTGCGTGAGCAGGTGGCGGCGGAAGAGGCCAAGCGTCTCGAACGTGAAGCCGGGGTCGTCAATGACCTTGCCTCTCAGCAGCTCGACGCAGAGGCTGCGCGCCTCGAAGCCCAGCTCGCTCAGGCTAAGCTGGTAAACACGAGCGACAGCACGAACTATGCCCTTGACGCTGCGAAGGCTGCAACCAAGGCTGCTGAAGAGCAGAAGGCTGCCGTTGAGGGTCGTGCCAACGAGAGCCAGGAGGGCTAAGCTATGGGCTTCACTTCCCAAGCTGGTCAGGCTATCCTTCGGTCCCAGGCCGTTCAGGGAACCTACCAGTCTGACACAGGTACTACCGGTGTCGCTATCAAGCTGCGTTCTGGTGGCCTTGGTACCAACCGTGACCTGCTGATCCCTGACCCCGAGATCGGTGGCGGTCGAGACACCGTTGACGCCTACCTTGGTGCAGTCTCGTGGGGCGGTGACTATGAGTTCTACGCTCGCGTAGACTCCCTCGCCACCCTCCTGTATGCGTGCCTTGGCACGAAGGCTGCGCCTGTCACCGCTACTGGCGTCACGACCCACACCATCACGCCGCTCGACTCCGGTACGCTGCCGTTCCTCTCCGTTGAGGAGAACATCGGTGGCACGATGGAGACGTACAACTACACGGACGCTGTTGTCAACAGCCTTCACCTTGAGGCTGAGGCGAACGGCTACCTGCAGGGTACTGCCAACATCATCGCCGCCAAGCAGATTGCTGGTGCCACCAAGACTCCTTCGCCGGTCTGGGATAACACTCCCATGACCGTCGGCACGAACATCACGGTGACTTACAACTCCGTGAGCCTTCCGGCGAAGTCCTTCTCGGTGGATATCAACAACAACTTCGAGGATGACGACTTCCGTCTCGGCTCGTTCTACATCGGTGACCTGACCGCTAAGGGCCGCGAGGTTTCCCTTGGCTTCAGCATCCGCGAGAAGGACTCGGCCCTGTGGCGGCAGGCTACCTACGGCACGTCTGCAGCTGTCGCCCCCGGTGGCGTGACGACCAAGCAGCAGCTTGTCATCACCTGCAGTACCTACGAGACGATCTCGGGCTCTACCCCGCCCACCGCGTACTCGCTGACGCTGACGTTCCCGCAGGTTCTGTTCTCGCCGTACTCGCTGGACCCGTCCGGTGATGACATTATCGAGTCGGACATTGAGGCTCGTGCAGTTCGCCCCGTTCCCGGTACCAGTGTAATGACTGCGGTAGTCAAGACCGGCAAGGCGACCGTCGCCTAACAAGCTCTGGTGCCCCGACTCAACTTCTTCTTGAGTCGGGGCACCAGCTCCACAAGAAGCCACAAGACCATGAAAGGGTCACAGGCACATGACTGACGTTGAGTACGACCAGGCAGTGAACCAGCGCGTTCAGGAAGACTACTTCGGCTTCCAGGCTACCGAGCGTTACACCTTCCCTGATGGACTCACCTACGTTGAGTTCTCGGTGATGAACGAGGGCCAGAAGCTCAAGTTCCAGAAGGCTACCGGGCGCGACATTGTCCTGCAGCGTTCTGGCGATGCCCGTATGCGGATGGACCCCGGTTCAGAGCGTCACGAGCTGATCAAGACCTGTATCGTTGACTGGAACCTGACCCGTAACGGGCAGCTCGTTCCGCTCAACCCGCGCAACCTCGACGACTTCCTCAAGCTGACGAATCCCCGTCTGGTGGAGGAGATCGAGAAGGCGATTCGCAAGGCGAACCCGTGGCTGCTCGGCGACATGAAGCCTGCCGACATTCGCCAGCAGATCGACGACCTCGAAGAGATGTACCGGATCGCGGTTGAGCGCGAAGAGGGGGAAGCCTCTTCCAGCGGCAAGTAAAGGACTATGTCGCTGGGAAGCCTGTTCAGAACGCCCACCCGATCATCAGAATGTTCTCTATCTGCGAGAGCATGAAGTGGTCACATCTGCCGGTGGCAGGTGGGGTGTACGATCAGCACCCGGACTTGTTAGCTGGATTCCAAGTAATCTTCCACGAGCGCGCGGAGCACGAAGAGCGTGAGCGCAAGCGGGAAGAAGCAAAATCAAGAGCTCGTAACCCAGGCGTAGCGGGTCATCGCCGCAGGTAGGATATCCGGTCATGCTGGACAGCGTGGCCGGATATCTTTATGCTCGGCAGTCACGTCGGGCACTGGAGGCCCATTGAGGCTTTCAGGTCTGGAGGTTAAGCCATCAACGCCTTCGCATATATTCAGATGCAGGTGCAGGCAACACAGGCTCGAGCTCAGCTCGCCTTCCTAAAGGGTGATATTGCGCAACTCACCAAAGAGATTGCGACAATGAACCTGCAACTTGGGAACGCCCAGGCCCAGCTTAACAGGCAGACCATCTCGGCGAATGCCTCTTCTGCTGCGATCAACCGCAACACCGCTGCAGCAACAAGAAACGCAGCAGCCAATGCTAAGGCTGCATCTGGCGTTCGTGCGTGGGTAGCTGCCCAGACCGCAGGCCTCAAGGCCACGTCCTACCTTGGCAACCAGATCCAGTGGGCCGGCCGCCAGCTGCAGTACAACTTCACTCTTCCGCTCCTGATCGCTGGAGGCGCTGCCTTCAAGTGGGCAATGGATCAGGAAGCTGGCATGGTCCGCATCAAGAAGGTCTACGGTGACGGTGCCCGCAATGCAGACTTTTACAAGAAGGAGATCATTTCTCTAGGTAAGGCATTTTCCTTCCTCTCGGAGAAGTACGGCATCCAGAAGAAGGACGTTGAAAGTATCGCGGCTGATTGGGCGGCTGCTGGTGCTTCAGGTCTAGCCCTGGCAAAGCAGACTGACCTGACCATGAAGACGATGATTCTCGGTGAGATGGATGCCGCGTCTGCGACGAAGGCTCTTATCTCTATCCAGTCACAGTATCACCAGAGTACTAAAGAACTTGCCACCACCATCAACACCCTCAACATGATTGAGAACCAGACCGGCATTACAATGTCGGGTCTGATCGAAGGCTTCTCGCGTTCGGCTGGTGTCGCCAAGGATGCAGGCGTTGACGTGCAGCACCTTGGTGCCATGCTTGCTGCTCTTACACCTGCAGCCGGTAGCGCCACGCAGGCTGGTAACGGCCTCAAGACTATCATCTCGCGCCTCCTTTCTCCCACGAAGGAAGCCGCAGAGGTCATGGGCCTTATGCACGTCAACACCAAGAGCGTGGCGTGGCAGAGCAAGAACGCCGTACAGCGTCTTGAGGCCATGGCGCAGTCTTATTCGCACCTCAATAACAATGAGAAGTTCGCACTCAATACTGCACTGGCTAGCCGGTATCAGCTGAACCGCTTGGACGTGCTCTTCGGAGATATGATCAAGACGCAAGGCTACTACCAGCGCGCTCTCCGAGCTACCAACGACCTGGAGAAGAATCGTATTCAGGCAGAGTACGAGCTTAACCAGGTTCTTGACAGCAGTCCGCAGAAGCTGAAGATGATTTACTCGATCCTCCAGAACGCAATGGTCGATATCATCCAGCCGCTGATCCCTGTCATCCTCCGTCTGGCATACTGGATTTCAGATCTGGCTAAGAAGTTCTCGGAGCTGCCTCCGCATACCCGCGACACGATCCTAGCTCTTGGCCTCCTCCTTGCGGCCATTGGCCCGCTGGGCCGGTACATCGGCTCGTTCATGACGCTGCTGACTGTACTTGGTAGCGGCTTTAGGCTTCTGCTAATTCCGATCAAGGCCGTTGGCTCGATCCTTGCTTGGCTCTTCCTCGGGCCGTTCAAGCTGATCGGCGCCGCTGTTTCTGGTGCAATCAAGGCCCTCATGGCCTTCCGGTTCGCAATGATCGGCAGGGCGTTCGCAGGTCTTGGTCCGCTGCTCGGTCGCCTCCTCCTCGGTCCGGTTGGCTGGGCGCTGGGTGCCGTCGCGCTGTTGTTTGCACTGTTCCACAAGCAGATCGCACAACTGTGGAACAAGTTCCTTATTTGGCTGAACAGTGATAGCGCCGCAGGTCTGCGAAACTTTGTGCAGAACGTTTCGAAGTTCTTTGACTCGATGGTCAAGCAGGTTCTCAAGGCGTTCTACTCTCTGCCTCAGGGTGTCCAAGATGCGATCATGGCAGTTGTTCGCATCGTAGAGGCAGGCGCCAAGCTTGTCTACAAGCTGTTCAGCTACCTCAACCCGTGGGCGCACCACAGCCCATCGCTCGTTGAGTCGGTTACCACTGGTATGGCAGCTGTCCGGGCAGCCTACGCCTCGATTGGTAACGTGGCTGGCCCGTTTGGCAGGGCTGCTGCTGACCTTGCGGCCTTCAAGCGTGTTGCCGCAAGTCTTGACAATGCCAAGATGAATGAGCAGCAGGTGAACGTCGCCAAGGGCGCCCCTGCTCAGCTTGCATTGTTTAAGTCGCTTCGTGCTGATCTTTCTTCACTCAATACACTTCTTGAGCGCCAGGCGGCAGACGTGTCGCTGCAGCAATCCATCGTGGACCGCTGGAAGGCATCTCTGGATGCCGCGAATCGCGCACTTGACGCCCAGCAGGCGAAGCTTGATGATCTGCAGAATACGCTTGACGGACTTAAGGATGCTTACTCGGCGCACGAGGATGCGCTGAACAAGTTTGCTAGCACCCCGATTCAGGGTATGCAGGCAATGTCTGATGCCATCTTTGAGAACCAGATGGCACAGAAGAAGCTTCAGCTCCAAATGGCTCAGTGGGAGCAGGTAAATGGCCCCATTGAGGATACCCGCAACAAGATTGCTTCCCTGCAGGGTGATATTGAGCAGCTAACTGGCGAAGCTGCTAACCTGCGCGCCAAGGGTGCAGGCAGCGATATCCTTGGGCCGATCAATGCGCAGATCGACGCCATGAAGGCTCAGCAGAAGGCGCTGAACAAGGCAGTCGACGGCTCTCCCATTGACGACATGCAGAAGCAGCTTGACAAGTTGCAGAAGCAGGGTGAAATCCTCCAGCTGCAGAATGACATTAAGTTCGATCCGCTGACTCGCCAGATCGACAAGTTGGCTAAGGCTGAGAAGGAACTTCCCTACGCCACCATCGTAGCAGGCATCAAGAACGAGCAGGCTGCAATGGCTAAGCTGCAGCCACAGATCGACAAGATGACTCGGGCTGTTGCTGCACAGAAGGCAGTCGTAGATGCCCACACCAAGGCTCGCGACCAGCTTCAGCTGCGCTACGACATGGAGAACGATAAGCTTCAGGTCCTGCAGGATGCTTACAGCAAGACCGAGCAGATGGTTCAGGATATTAAGTCTGCACTTGATGATCTTGGTTCAGCTGCGGTCGATGCTATGCAGAAGGCCGAGGACGCTGCAAAGAAGACCAAGAAGGCCGCAGATGATGCCGCGAAGGCGTTGTCGACGGCTGCCGCAAACTTCAATGCTGCAGCTGGCGTGCCAGATTTCCCCGACGTTAGCGGAACAGGCAGCATCGGTCGCGAGGGCGGCCTGGCTGATCAGCAAAAGCAGATTGACCAGTGGCTCAAGGACCAGCAGGCAAAGTGGAAGACTTCGTTCGGCAACTTTGATATCTTCAAGCCGATCAAGGACCAGTGGAATAGCCTCTGGACTTGGATGAACAAGAACGTTTCCACCCCGATTAGTAACTGGTGGGATAGCGTAAAGAAGAGCTTCCGCCACTGGCTCTTCGACACCTTCAACCTTGGCGACCCTGAAGCCCAGGTCTACATCGGCAACGGTGCGACCACACTTGCTAAGAGCACCGGCCAGGCCCTGCGGGAGGCTTTTGCCAAGATCGGCAACCCTGTAGTCGACTGGTGGAACAATAACGTAACTCCTCTCTGGAACGTCATTTCGCCTGATATAAACCGCATTATTGATGAGATTGGAAAGATTCCGCGCAAGCTTCGCGAGAGGATCGGTCCTGAGCTCGCAAAGTTCTCCCAGATATTCGCGGGTATGCAGGGTAGCATGGAAGGTTTTAAGACCTTTGTGAAGGGCTGGTTTGCAGCGCTGTACGGAACAGCCTTCATGTCGCTGACGATGATCTTTTCGATCGTTTCTCACACAATCGGTGCGATCATAGATATGGCGATCGGCACCTTCCAGGGCTTCCTCATTACCATTCGAGGCATCCTGGAGGTTATTGTCGGCCTCTTCACCGGCAACTGGGGCAAGGTCTATATTGGCCTCAAGGATATCATGCGTGGCATCGTTACGATGGCACTCTCAACATGGCAGAACCTCAAGAAGGTACTCCTCGGCATTGTACTCGGGATCGTGGATGGAATCCACAGGCTCTGGCTCTGGCTGAAGGACAAGCTCGTAGGCCACTCGGTTATCCCTGACCTGGTTAATGATATCATCAGGTGGTTCTCGGAGCTTCCTGGCAAGGCCGGTAAGTGGATTAGCGACTTCGTTACGAAGGCCGTGAAGCTATTTAGTGAACTTCCTGGAAAGGCGTTCACTGCTCTAGACACTCTTAAGAGCAAGCTGAGTAGCGCTGCTGGCACTGCGTTTGATTGGTTCTTGGATCGCGCCAAGGTGAAGTGGAAGACGATCAATGACTGGTTCGGAGGTCGCCCTCAGGCAGCTTTCGATACGCTTATTAAGATCAAGGATAAGGTTGGCGACGTCGCCAGCAAGTCCTTCGACAACTTCATGACTAACGGAAAGAAGAAGTGGAACGATACCTTAACTTGGTTCCGGGGCCTTCCTAAGTCTTCCTATGACAACCTCATCGGGATCAGGGACAAGGTCGGCGAAGTTGGCAGTAAGGCGTTTGACTGGTTCGTCACCAAGGCCAAGGATATCATCGGACGAGACAGCAAGCACGGCTTCATGTACTGGATTTCTCAGATTCCGAACCGCATTGCTAGTGCCCTTGGTAGCCTCGGAAGCACCATTGCCTACAAGCTCAAGGATGGGTGGAACTCTGCTGCAGGGTGGATCAACAAGCACGGTGTAGACAATGTCAACAAGGCTCTGAAGCTGTTCAGCGTCAGGATCGACCCGCTGCCTACGTTCGCAACTGGTGGTGTCATTCCTGGCAAGGCTACTCGTAAGGATAACACCATCATCGCAGCGCGCTCTGGTGAAGGCGTTATCGTTCCAGAGGTCGTTCGTTGGCTGGGTGGAGCGCAAGGACTGGCTATGCTTAATGGCGCAGCCCAGCGTGGACAGCTTCGCAGGTCCAAGGATGACGTGCCTCATTTCAAGGATGGCGGTGTCGTTGGAAAGCTTGGTGACATGCTTTCCGGTATCGGTAGCCACGTCAACGACTGGCTCTCCAAGGGTACTGGATTTGCACTCGACCACATTCTCTCGCCGTTTGAGCCTGCCATGCGGACACTATTCCCCGGAAAGCCCTTCATTGAAGACTGGTTCGTGGGCGTCATCAAGGAATGGCGCAAGAAGGCCAAGGCCTGGGGTGACAACAAGGATAGCGCACTTGCCTCGGGTGGTTTTGGTGGTGGCGGAGACTTCGGAGCAGGTTCTGCCAATGCAAAGGCTAACCAGGCTATCGCCCAGCGCCTTCTTCCCAGCTACGGCTGGAGCGCCGGTCAGATGAACCCGCTTATCGCCCTTTGGAACGGCGAGTCAGGATGGAATGAGCGGGCTCGCAACCCCTCCTCTGGTGCTTACGGTATTCCGCAGTCACTGCCTGCTAACAAGATGGCATCGGCTGGTGCCGACTGGATGACCAACCCTGCCACCCAGATTCGATGGGGCATGGGCTACATCAAGTCGGTCTACAGCACGCCTGCTAATGCTTACCTTAAGTGGCTGGCGCGGTCGCCGCACTGGTACGACAAGGGTGGAATCATGTCTCCTGGCCTTACGCTGGCCCGAAACGGCACCGGCAAGGACGAGCTGGTGCTCACGAATGCGGACGCTACGGCTATCTCGAATGTCATTAGCATGATGGATCGTGCAATGGCAAAGAGCGGGTCGGGGGGCACCCCAGGGACCGCCACAGTGCGCTCCATGTCCGCATCGGTTACGTCGCTGGAGTCCCGCCTACGGGCGCAGCAGAGCAGTACCCCTGCTCGATCCAGCGAGGGCACGACTATCAACATCAACGGCGACCTCGTTCTGCCGAACATCAAGTCCGGCAATGACGCTGACACCTTCATCAAGCACCTGAAGAACCTGGCGGGCTAATGGGAACTGTAACGCTCCGACCTACCTCAGTCGTTCAGGCTGGCACTGGCGTCACGCTCAATGGTGGAGCAGCTAATGCTGCTGCTGCTCTTGGTGACGCCAACGATGCGACCAGCATTACGTTCTCTACCTACCAGAGCTCAGTGTGGGGTGACGGGCCGCCTGCCACTGCTGTCCCTGTGGTTGCGTTCGCTGATGCAACAGGTACTATTCCTGCCGGTCGAACGATCACCAAGGTTCAGTTCTACATCAGAGGCCGTAACGGCTCCACTGGTTCTACGTCGCCTTCGTCTGGTTCGCTGCGGTACTCTGATAACGTTGAGGCTACTTACCTCTCGTTTGACACTGTCGGTGGAATCGTTAATCAGTACGTTGCAAACCTTAACACTGCATCGACCAGCAGCGGTGGCAACAAGGGTTCATGGACTTACGCTCTAGTCGATGGACTCAAGTGTGCTGTCGGTATGGACGGCACCACTGGCACTGCAGTGATGATGGACGTGTGGCTGGTTGTTACTTACACCGACCAGCCGAACACTCCTACCAACGTCACCCCTTCGTCTGGCTCGACTGTTACCACCGACACCCCCAACCTTACTGCGACCATGTCCGGTACAGGTTCGGGATCTGGATATACAATCGAGTGGCAGCTAGCCACGGATTCTGGTTTCACCGCCAACGTCAAGACTATCACCTCGACTGGTCTAGCAGCCAATGGTGTCTGGACACAGGCTGTTACCAGTGGTTCTGCCCTTTCGCCTGGAACTTGGTACATTCGCGCAAGGGCTAAGGATCAGCTCAATACCTATAGCGCCTATACGACTGGCGTAAGTTTTACGGTCTCGCACCCGGCTAGCGCCACTAGCCTTTCGCCCACCGGCGGCGCGATCACTTCTTACGTGAGTCCGAAGCGGCTTTCGTGGACGTTCACTGATACTTCGTCCACCGATACTCAGTCTGCATATCAGGTGGTCCTTGAGCGTAACGATACTGGTCAGGTCATTACTGACACTGGCAAGCTGAGCTCTGCAAACAAGTTCCATGACATGACCATTGCGACGACTTACAAGTCGACAATGTTGCGGTGGAAGGTTCAAGTCTGGGACGACAACAACACATCGTCTGGCTACTCAGCATACTCGCTGTTCATGCTGGCGGACACTGTTGCCGTCACGATCTCGGCACCTACTGCAAATCAAGTTGTTGCAAACGGTGCGCCCACGACAACTTGGTCTATCAGCGGCAGCACGCAGGTCAAGTACAAGGTTGACTACAAGCTTGCCAGTAACGGAACCATCGTCCATTCCAGTGGCACGATCACTGACGCGAACACTCGTAGCTATACTCCTAGCACAAACGTTCTGCAGAACACGACCAACTATCAGGTCACTGTATCTATCACAGATGCTAACGGTCTGGTCGGCACTGCAACGCAGAGCTTCTCCACGAATTACCCGACACCTCCTGCAGTAACCTCTAGCGCAGATGTTAGCAATCTCGTCACGAACGGCTACGTCAATGTTGACTGGTCACAGCAGGTCGCTGACTCAACTTGGGTGGCTTGGAACGTTTACCGGCGCTTGGCTGGGACGACTACTTGGACGAACATCTTTACGACTACGAATGTCAACACCAGGTCGTTCCACGACTGGACGTTCCCGGCAGGCAACATCGTTGAGTACTCCGTCACGCAGGTTGCTACTCGCTCTGGCACCAATGTGGAAGGTGCTCCTGACTCCAATCCGCCCGACATTGACACCACTGATGGTAACTACTGGCTGATCAATCCGTACGACGAGACAGTCAATATGCTGCTCGACAACGTGACCGACGACGGCTTTACCGATGAGTACGAACAGGAGTCGTTCGTTATCATTGGCCGTGGTCGAAAGGTCAATTACGGTACGCGGGCAGGTTACACCGGCACCCTCACTGCGAAGTTCCGTGACGACTCGAATAGGACCGCCCGACAGAAGCGCCTGCAGCTGGAGCTCTTGAAGGCGTCCCGTGCGCTGTATTACATGCGCAACCCTTTCGGTGATGTGATGCAGGTTGCCCTCGGAAACATCGGCATCTCGCGCATTGGAGGCGTCGGGTCGAGTGAGTTTGTCGATGTTACTATTCCTTACGAGCAGGTCTTCTAATGGCTACCGCACCTCCCGCACTAGCTGAAGCCGCAATCATTGGCCCCATTTCTGAGCTTATCCGTCGCATCGAGATCTATGAATCTGACGGAACAACTCACTGGACTGGAGGCGTAGGCGAGGCTGGCGACGACAGGCTCATCGACGGCTCGGTGAGTGTTGACTACTCTCGTGACGAGCGCAGATCGTTTGAGCTTACTCTGGATAATACTGACGGCGGGATCATCCACGACCCTGCAGGCTTCTGGTATGACAAGATCATCAAGATCTACCACGGAGTATCCTACACTGACTACACCACCTTGCCTGGGGTAGACAAGACGTGGGAGACGCAGGTCGGCGAGTTCATGATCGACTCTATCGCGGAGGACTATTTCCCTCGTCAGGTCAAGGTTGCGGGACGTGATTATACCAAGAAGTGCATACTTTCGTTGTTCACTCAGGCGACAAACTTCACGGCGACCAGCACCATTGAGAACGTCATTAAGGGCATGGCCGGTAATGCTGGAATCACGAAGTACAACGTTCCGCTTACTGGAAAGACGCTTGGCATAGATTACTTCTTCGAGCGTGGAACCTCGCGCTGGGAGGCGATGAAGAAGATTGCCGAGGCCTTCGGCTACGAGCTGTTCTTTGACTCCACCGGCTACCTGACGATGCGTAACTTCCAAGACCCGATCACTGCGCCGGTCGCCTACGTTCTGCAGACTGGATCGTTCGGTAACCTCGTCACCTTCTCCAAGTCGATGAGTGACGCTTCGATCTACAACCACGTCGTTATCACTGGAGAGTCTAGCGACTCTACGGTAGCTCCGGTTATGGCTGAGGCGATCAACACGACAGCCACTTCGCCGACACGAGTAGCTAAGCTTGGCGATCGAGTTTTCCAGTACTCCTCGAGCTTTATCACCACGGTAGCTCAGGCTCAAGAGTTGGCAAATAGTTGGCTCAAGATCTACGCGATGGAAGAGTACAATGTTGACTTCTCCTCCATCGTTCTCGCGTGGCTGGAGGCTGGAACGATTGTGCAGGTGCTCGACCCAAATCCTGCGCCTGGTCAGCCTGACAAGTTCTTGCTGACCAACTTTACTATCCCGCTAGGACTTGGTCCCATGTCTGGAAACGCAAAGCGTGTGACGGTGGTAGGCTAATGGCTGACTTCACAGACTTCAATACCGCTCTCCAGTTCCGTGACGTACTGCAACAGATGGTGCAGGCAGAGGTAGACAAGCAGCGGCCACGCTACCAGTACGCAACCGTCACGGCTATCGACCGGACCACTCGGCGCTGCAGTGTTCAGTTCCCCGGTGAGACTCAGAGTGTCTCGGTCAACATGGGCTCCGTCCAGCCAAAGAGCACTGGGCAGGTTGTCCGTATTGGCGGACTGCTCGGCGACCGCTTCATTGAAGACGTGATGGGCGAGCCATACTTTGAGCCGCCGTCCGTCTCGGTAGACTTCAACATGCAGTCTCTGAACAACGTTGGCACTTTCAACGTGGGCCAGCTGAACAACACAGCACAGAAGGTAGTCTACTGGCGCAAGCTCACGCCCGACGGCGTCAACAACTACGAGGCGCTGCAGTATCTGACCGGAGGCACTGCGTCCAGCACGCTCGACACTGTACTGCGTCAGATTCCTGTTAGCACTGGCGTTTCTACTGAGCTCGGTCGCTATGGCTTGGCGGCTGACGGTTGGTTCACTTCCACCAAGGGCATTCGTCTTGGTGCTTCCGCTCCACTCGATGTTGCCAAGATAGGTCTTGGTGGTGGAGCCAATCACGGAACGAATTACTCCCAGCGCTACCAGACCTCTACTTGGAATGCTGGTACTGGCGTATGGACTGACCATCCATTCAACTCAGCAGGCACCACGGCAGATATTCAAGACGACGGTACGATCTATGCAGCTCCGCTATTCCAGTCTCAGGCTGTCGGCATGTACTTGATGACTGTATCGACCACGTTTGGCACGAATGCTGGTGGCTACAGATCTGTCCGTATCATCACTGAAGGTGGCACTGTTCTTGCGCGAGATGGTTTTGATGCTGCATCGACTCCGTTCCGCGATTGTTTCGTGGCTGCGCTCGTAACTCTTCCCGGCGCAGGATACGGACTTAAAGCACAGGTGTACCAGAGCTCTGGAACTACCATGGCAATGCCAGTCCATGCCGGAACTACACCTTGTTCTGCTTCATTTGTCCAAATTGCTTAGTGGGTCATGCTTGACCCTTGGCTGACGCCAGATACACTGATGCTTCCCGACGGACACAGGAGGTCCAAATGGAAGCTCAAGTGCCCTATCAGGCTGTTGACACTGTCCTGATAGCGACCATCGTCTCTATGTTCATCCCTCTCGGGGTGAACTTCGTTACGAAGTATACTGCATCTGACGGACTCAAGGCAGTCATCAACATCGTTGGCGTCTGCTTGATCTCAGTCGTTACGCTCTGGATCAATCCTTCCGATGTGCCGATCACTTGGCAGCTTTGTCTCAATACTTTCTTGGCCAGTTTCGCAACCAGCTTCGTCGCCTACAAGGGACTCTGGAAGCCTACCGGAGTCTCTGGAACCATTGCAGCGAAGACTGCTGACTTCGGAATAGGATCGCCTCCCACTATGCAGACTTCTGACAAGGGCGCAGAGGACAGTAACCTCACGCCCGCTCCCCAGCCTGTTGACGCGCATCCTGATAGCGCGAACCTCAATGAGGGCGACGTGCAGACCATCATCGCTGAGCAGCCGAACGAGGCTGATGAGTGATGGCGCTCCTTTCGAGCAGCCAGCGAGCTGCCTACCTTCGAGCTCTCGGATTCCGAGGAGCTTCCCAGATCAGGAACTTTCAGAGGGGATGGAACCTTGGGCCTTCGCTTGCGGTGGATGGAATATACGGGCCAGCCACAGATGCAGCGCTCCGACAGTCGTACGCGAATCTTAGGGCGGGTCGTCCCACGGCGTCGGCGCACTTCTCCTTCTCGGAGTTCCGATGCCAGTGTGGAGGAACGCTCACAGGATGCCAAGGAGTCCTGATTCACCGGACCCACATCAGGCGGCTCGAGGCGTATCGCTCCCGCGTTGGCGCTGGAGTCTCTATTGTGTCGGGCTACCGTTGTCCGCTCCACAACAAGAGGATCGGTGGAGCGTCGTCTAGCCAGCACATGTTCGGAGTTGCGACCGACATTCGAGGCCCGAAGCTTTCCACGGTGCGCAGCTACCAGCTCTTTGCTGGTATCGGGTATTCGCGCTCCAGCGGCAGGGTCCTGCACGTTGACTCGCGAGACGTTGGAGGCTACAACGTTACTCACGGAAGGCCGTCCGCTCCCACGATCTGGGAGTATGCCTGATGGTACAGGTAAAAGGATCTGCCGATCCGCAGCCTATTCAGGTTACTGTTGACCCGCCTCCCATGGCAGTTGATGTTGACGTGGACATGACTGATTTGCGTACGCTGCTGCTCATGGCTGGGTGGACTGCGGACAAGATCGACGTGGCCCAGGCTGTAGCGCAGGCTGAGTCACAGTGCTTCACAGATGCGGTGGGAGACGTTACTCTTATCGACGCAAAGTGGGGACCGTCCATTGGACTGTTCCAGGTCCGATCGCTTCGGTCCCCACAGTCGTTCGGCGGAGCAGACGGCTGGCGTTACGCCTTCCCGTTGCGTCAGCCGTTCTACAATGCTCAGGCCGCACTGGCTATTACTAACGGTGGTGACTGGTCTAAGTGGGCGACTTTTGTTTCAGGCGCATACAAGCAGTATCTCGGCCAGAGTCCGAAACTTAAGACTGGTCACGCGCAGGCGGCAGACTGGTGGAGATAACTGGAGATCCTTTATGTGCAGCAGTGAGCTTAGACTGAATGGTCATCTTTCTCGGTGGGCCGTACAGGCATTAGCAAGACTATTTTGCACTTTCGGAATCATCCAAGGCGTTCTTGTTATTCACGGTGGCAGGAGACGTTGGAGCTCTCCGGCATTCGACACGGCTCTTAATGTGCCGGGCGCTCCAGCGTCTTGGGGGGTAGCTATTCTTGTCATAGGGATCGTAGGCCTGTATGGAACACTGGCTCTGAAGTTGAAGGTTGTCTTCTTTGCCATGTGGGCGATCTCCTGCTGGTTCATGTTCTTTACGATCTCACTACTTCACGCCGCCTTGAAAAATCCAGATGCGGCCACAACAGGAATCATAACTTACGGAACGATGGGAATTACGGCTGCAGTACTTGGGATAATCTACAAAGTATCTCATTGAAAGCGACGGGAGAATGAGCCCTTATCGACACTTACGACTTCGTTATCCATACGAGGTATACCTGCTTGTATTCAGTGCTGTCAGTAGTCTTCCGTCGGCAGTAGGAATACAAGATAGTCCCAACTCAATTTCATCTCAGCTATCCAGCTTCGAGTCACGGGTTTGGAGTATCTCACTCCTTGCTGGAGCGATAATTGCTCTTGCTGGCATCTTTTGGCCAACGAAGAATGCGAAGTCCCAGATCACTGGCTTGACACTAGAGCAGGTTGGTCTGGTACTCTGTGGATTTGCTGCATTGATCTACGCCTTCGCTATCTTTATGAGTGTTCCAATGGCAACGGCGGCTGTACCTCTTGGACTGATCTTGGGTTTTGCCTTCGCTTCCTTCGCTCAAGCGAACATGATTCATTCTGCAGTAAAAAGTGCAGTACGCACTAGAGCGGAGAAGGTAAGGGGGTAACATGGAGTTCTCTGGCGCTACAGTTATCCAGCTGCTATTTTCAGCTGGAGTCACTACTGTAGTGGTCACCATTATCAATGGGTTTCTGCAGCGCCGGAAGATGGGTGCAGACACCACAAAGATCATCACCGATGCTGCGTCAGGCGTTCTAACTCGCATTGAAGATGACAACAAAAGACTCCGAACCGATGACTCCAAGAACCGCACAAGGATAGACCAGCTTGAAGACTATATTGACGAGGGCAGAGGTGTCATTAACAGACACATCGAGTGGGACGAACTCGTCGTACGAAGAGCGAAAGCTGTTGACCTTTATCTACCAGACCCGCCACCGCTTAAGCCTCCACCGCTACCTCCGGAGAGCTAAGGAGGTGACCCATGAACGTCGCAACTATCCTGATCATTCTCGTGATTGTGATTCTGGTAGTTTGGCTGATCGGTCGAGTCTAAAAAAGTAAGCCCCTCCAGTCATCCCTGGAGGGGCTTACTTGTGCCTGGATTCAGTCCCCGTCAATCGGGTTCTTGGGTTCGATTTTGACTCTAGGCTCTCCCTTCTTCTGGTAGATCAGCGACACCAGTTGCTTCTTCTGCTCCTCGGTAAGTTCGTTACCCTTGAGCAGCTTATCCACGTTTCCAATAGTGATCTTGCGGTCCATGTAACGGCGTGCAAGTTGGGGTGGAAGTACCATCTCCGCCATTTCAGCGTCGATAGCTCTGGTGCTACTGACTCCTACCTTGAGCCGGTTGTAGTCAGACTCAAACTCGAGAACGTCCTGCGCCTTCGCCTTGCCGAGGATAACCTCGTCTAGCTTCCCGATGGCTGACGCAATGGCTGACTTCTGGAACTCCAGCTGTGCGCGCTTGTCAACTAGCTGCTCGACGCTACCGAGGGACATGATACCGCCCACGCTGATATTCTTTGTGAGGGAAGTG
>Ga0308175_100001273_pt1 | contig 17033 bp, 18 predicted proteins | sample PhyCR1_3_FD_203893 | JGI IMG/M metagenome (GOLD analysis project Ga0308175, IMG submission 203893) | Soil microbial communities from UC Gill Tract Community Farm, Albany, California, United States - DLSLS.C.R1 | ecosystem: Environmental > Terrestrial > Soil > Agricultural land | place: USA...
CGCCGGCGGGCGCCCCGGCGACGCGCTCGTGCTGACCAAGCCGCTCGGCGCCGGCCTCGTCTCCACGGCGATCAAGCGCGGCATCGACGCGCCGCTCGAGGAGGCGGTCCGGGTGATGACCACGCTCAACGCCGAGGCCGCCGAGTCGGCGCGGCGCGCGGGCGCCTCCGCGCTCACCGACGTCACCGGGTTCGGCCTGCTCGGCCACCTGCACGAGCTGGCGCTCGCAAGCGGCTGCGCCGCGGAGGTGCTCGCCGACGAGGTCCCCGCGATCGACGGCGTGCTCGCGCTGACCGAGACAGCCATCGCCGGCGGCACGCGCCGCAACCGCGAGCACGCGGAGAGCTTCACGACGTTCGCCTACGGGGTGGCCGAGGAGCGCCGCTGGCTGATCTGCGACGCGATGACCTCGGGCGGGCTGCTGGCCGCCACGCCCAACGCGATGGACCAGGGCTGGGTGGTGGGCCGGCTCGTCGAGGGCGAGCCGGGCACGATCACGGTTGTCTGACGGCCCGCGTCAGCGCCATGCCGACCACCAGGCCGGCGATCGCGCCCGTGGCCCCGGCGATGATCGAGGCCTCCTCGGTCGCGGCCGACATCGCCAGCAGCAGCACCGCCATGACGAGCGTCCCCAGCAGGTCGCCCTCGTGGTCCTCGCCCGCGCGGGCGCGCAGCAGGTCCGGGACCGCCCACGCACACAGCAGCCCCAGCGCCAGGCCGTTGCCGCCGTAGGCGAACGGGGTGTTGTCGAGCGCCCCGGCGGCCGCCATGCCGCCCACGCCGCCGAGCACGAACAGCGCGACCACGGCCGCCGGCCCGTGGCGCAGCTCGAGCCGCCAGCCGTACACGCCGATCGCCAGCAGCGCGGCGAACTCGTACCAGCCGTTGCGGTAGACGAACACCGACGTCACGACCTTCCACGGGTCGTCGGACAGGTGCGACACGATCCCGAGGTCCGCGCGGTCGACGAAGACGACCAGCAGGATGAAGAACAGCGACAGGCCCAGCAGCGCAAGCGTCGCGTAGGGGCGCCGCGTCTCGTCGATGTCGAAACTCGGCATCGCGGGCGCACGCGGCGGGCGGCGCACCCGTGCCCCGCGCGGGCGCTTGACCTGGCCCGAACGCTCGATCTTCGGCGCGCGCTTGCGCAGCCGGTGCCCGCAGTACGGGCACTCCGTGATGTACGGGGACACCTCGGAGCTGCAGTTCTTGCAGATGACGAAGAGATCCGGCTCGGTCGACACGCTAGTGGTCCTTCTCGTGACGGTCGGCAGGACATGCCGTGCGGTGGCGCCGATCCGGCAAGGACGCAGACCCGAAGGAATACCGGCGGTATTCCGAGGGTCGCGGACGCAGCCGGTCGGTGATCACCGTGCGGCATGTCCGGTCGAACGTTGCGAGAAGGGCCACGTGCCCGATTGTCTCACTCGGCCGTGGCCGCCACGATCTCCGCCATCACTTCGCGCAGGTCGTGGTTGGCCTCGTAGACGACGATCTGCCGCGCCGCCCCGTTGCCACGGTCGATCAGGTCCTGGATGCCGTCCAGATCGGCGCCGGAGCCGAGGTCCTGCGCATGACCACGCAGCCGGTCCACGAGGCGCTTGGCGAGCGCACGCGAGCCCACGCGCTCGGAGCTCGGCAGGTCCACGAGCTCGCCGTCGAGGCCGTGGCGCGCCGCCAGCCACTTGTTCTCGTCGAGCATCTGCCACGGGTAGTCGGTGAGCTGCTCGCCGGCCTCGTAGTGCTCGGCGAGCTCCTTGACCATCGCCTGGATCAACGCCGTCAGAGCGAGCGAGTGCTCCACGCGCGTCTGACTGTCCATCGCGCGGATCTCGATCGTGCCGAACTTCGGGTGCGGCCGCACGTCGTACCAGAGGTAGGTGTAGTCCTCCATGACGCCGGACTCGACCATGAACTGGATCTCGCGCTCGTAGTGGTCCCAGTCGCGGTAGGCGGGCGGGATCCCGACGCGCGGAAAGGCCCGGAAGATCGGCGTGCGGGTCGAGGCCAGGCCGGTGCTGTCGGCTCGCCAGAACGGCGAGTTGGCGCTGAGCGCCAGCAGGATCGGGACGTGCACGCGCATGCCGTTGGCGACGTGGATCGCCTTGTCCGGGTCGTCGAGGCCGACGTGCACGTGCTGGCCGAAGATGATCTCCTGGCGCGCGACGAAGCGCAGCGCGCTGATCAGGTCGCGGTAGCGCGGGCGGGCGACGATCCGCTGGTCCTCCCACATCGCGAACGGGTGCGTGCCGGCGGAGCCGATGACCAGGTCCTTGCGCGCGGCGGCCTCGTTGACCTGGCGGCGCAGAGCCCGCAGCTGCTCGCCGGCCTCGGCGGTGTTGGCGCACGGATCGGTCGAGATCTCGAGCACCGACTCCATGAGCTCGGGCTTGATCTCGCCCTCGGGGGCCTCCTCCAGCAGCGATTCGATCGCGTTCACCAGGTCGAACGACCGGGCGTCGCAGATCATCAGCTCCTCTTCGATCCCGATCGTGTAGCTGGGCCCGGTGAAGTGGTGCTCCATCCGGCGGCGAGCTTACCCATCGATCCATACACTCAGGTCATGGCTACCGCGGAATTGACCAGCTCGCGGCTCGAGGAGCTCCTCGGCGACGAGGCCGAGAACCTGCTGAACCACAAGTGCGAGACCTTCGACGCGTCCGAGCTGCACCTGCCCGGGCCCGACTTCATCGACCGGGTGTGGGCGCAATCGGACCGCAACCCGCAGGTGCTGCGCAACCTGCAGTCCCTGTACGACCACGGCCGCCTCGGCGGGACCGGGCACGTGAGCATCCTGCCCGTCGACCAGGGCATCGAGCACGCGGCCGGTGCCAGCTTCGCGCCGAACCCCCTGTACTTCGACCCGGAGAACATCGTCCGGCTGGCGATCGAGGGCGGCTGCAACGCGGTGGCTTCGACGCTGGGCGTCCTGGGCGCGGTCTCGCGCAAGCACGCCCACCGGATCCCGTTCATCGTCAAGATCAACCACAGCGAGCTGCTGACGTACCCGAACGCGTTCGACCAGATCATGTTCTCCAGCGTCCAGCGGGCGTGGGAGCTGGGCGCCGCGGCCGTCGGCGCGACGATCTACTTCGGCTCCGAGGAGGGCGATCGCCAGCTCGTCGAGGTCGCCCGGGCCTTCGAGGAGGCCCACCGGCTCGGCATGTTCACGGTGCTGTGGTGCTACCTGCGCAACAGCGCGTTCAAGAAGGACGGCACCGACTACCACCTGTCCGCCGACCTGACCGGCCAGGCGAACCACATCGGCGTCTCGATCGAGGCCGACATCATCAAGCAGAAGCTGCCGGAGAACAACGGCGGCTACCTGGCGCTCAACAGCGACGGCGTCTCGTACGGCAAGACGAACGACCTCGTCTACTCCAAGCTGACGACCGATCACCCGATCGACCTCACGCGCTACCAGCTCATCAACTGCTACCTGGGGCGCGCGGGCCTGATCAACAGCGGCGGCGCGTCGTCCGGCCAGACCGACCTCGCCGAGGCGGTCCGCACCGCCGTCGTCAACAAGCGCGCGGGCGGCACCGGGCTCATCTCGGGCCGCAAGGCCTTCCAGCGCCCGATGGACGAGGGGATCGACCTCCTGCACGCGATCCAGGACGTCTATCTCAACGAGCAGATCACGGTCGCGTAACGAGACTGCAACGTCGGGTGCGTCACGCCGCGGGCGACCCTAGTGTCGTCCGGGCATGCGCACCGCCGTCCCCTTCGTCGCCCTCGCCGCCGCTGTAGCAACGCTGCTGCTGAGCCGCGGCGGCGAGTCGCAGGCCGGCCCGCTGCACGGCCGGGTCGTGCGAGTCGTGGACGGCGACACGATCCAGGTGCGCCTCGACGGCGGCCGGACCGAGCGCGTGCGCTACATCGGCATCGACACGCCGGAGTCGGTCAAGCCGGACACGCCGGTCCAGTGCTTCGCCAAGAAGGCCTCGCACTTCAACGCGTCGCTGGTCGCCGGCCGGGCGGTGACACTCAAGACCGACGCCGAGCAGCGCGACCGCTACGGGCGGCTGCTGGCCTACGTCTACGCCGACGGCCGGTTCGTCAACCGCGAGCTCGTGGCGCGCGGCTACGCGCGCACGCTGACGATCCCTCCGAACGTCGCGCACGCGGACGAGTTCGCGCGGCTGGCGCACCGGGCGCGTGCGTCCGGGACGGGCCTCTGGTCGGCCTGCGAGTAGTACGGTAAAGGCCGCGTTATGGCCACCAAGATGCGCCAGAGCCTCAACCAGTTCGAGCGGGCCTTCCTCGAGGAGACCCAGGCCGACCGCATCCGCCGTGAGGCGCTGCGGCGCCAGGCCGTGCAGCGCGCCCGCCAGCGTCACGTCGAGCGCGCCCACAAGCACGGCAGTGCCCGCTTCTGGGTGCTCGTGCTCGTGCTGCTCGCCACCGCGGTCCTCGTCACGGTCGCGATGTTCGAGACGCTGTACTACGTGATGGGCTGAGCGGGCGGGCGGACGCCCGTCAGTTCTTCAGCTTGGCAAGGGCGGCGTCGACCTCGGCCCTGACCCCGCCGGACTGCGCTGCGGCCTCCGCCGCGCGCTCCTGCTGGATCTCGAGGTAGACCTCCTTGCGGAAGACCGGTACGTCACGTGGGGCCTGGATCCCGATCCGGACCTTCTCGCCCATGATGGACAGGACGGACACCTCGATGTCGTCCCCGATCATGATGCTCTGATTGGACTTACGTGTCAGGACGAGCACTGGCGGGCTCCCTCCGTGGACCGATATGGACTTTGGCAGGCCCCGTGCCCACATGCAAGCACGCCGAAACCTGGGGCGGCGCGGTTGCGGCGCTACGGCTTGGCAAGGCGTGACAAAGCGGCGCGTTCGCTAGTGTGCCGCGCTCAATGGCACGCCGTTCTCTGCGCCCCCACCTCAATCAGATCCGGACCTGGGTCCGTCAGGGACGGACCGACGCCTGGATCGCGCACCAGCTCGAGGTCACGACCAGTCAGATCGCCGCGTTCAAGCGCGAGAACGAGCTGGCACCCGAGGGCGAGGCGCCCGAGGGCGCAGCCGCCGGGGTCGACTTCGACGACGAGATCGATCTGCGCGCCTCCGACGACGCCCTGATCGCGGCCGAGCTCGAGGCCGAGGCCGCGCGCGCCGAGGAGCAGGACGAGGAGCCCGACTCCGACTCCGAGGACGAGGACGAGGACGAGGACGACGAGGACAAGCCCAAGCGGCGCCGCGGGCGCCGTGGCGGACGCGGTCGCCGTGCAGGCGCCGCCCCCCGTGGCAAGGCGTCGGCGTCCACCTTCGAGGGCACCTTCGACCACGGCGAGGAGGGCTACGGCCTGTGGCTCGACCCGGGCGTGGCCGACAGCGCGGTCTACGCAGAGCACTGGGCCGGGCACCGGCCTGTCGACGTGACGATCGAGGAGGACCAGATCGTCATCCGTCGCGCCGGCGAGGACGCCGGCGATGACGACGACTGACCGCCAGGAGTTCCAGCTCGCCCTCGAGATGGAGCGCAACCAGCTCGCTGCTGCCGCGCAGCGGTCCGAGCCCCATCCGCTCGGGCTGCTCCTCTTCGACGACGCGCGCCCTCGAGTCTGGGTCCACAACGAGCTCCACGTCACCGGGCCGGCCGGCGACATCGACGACCTGATCGGCATCCTCGACGAGCACTACGGCCACCTGCAGCACCGGCGGGTCGTCGTCGAGGACGAGGTCGAGGGCGAGCGCCTGGCCGACGGCTTTCGCGCGCGCGGGTGGAACGCCGACGTGACCGTCTACATGGCGTTGCGCGCGCCCCGCGATCGTGACCCCGATCCCGAGCTGGCCCGTGAGGTCAGCGCCGAGGAGCACCGCGCGATCGAGCGCGACACGCTGGCCGAGGGCGAGTATGGGCGCGACCCTGAGCTGCGCGAGATGCTGATCGACGCGCGCGCCGCACGGCAGGCGATCGCCGACGCGGGCCACTACATCGCGGGCGTCGTGGAAGGCACGCCCGCCGGCAACACCGCGCTGTACCTCGTCGGCGACATCGCGCAGGTCGAGGACGTCGCGACGCACTCGAAGTTCCGCCGCCGCGGCGTCGCGCGCGCGATGGTCTCGCTGGCGACCGACCTGGCCCGCGAGACCGGCGCCTCCCTGATCTGGATCGCCGCCGACGACAACGACTGGCCGAAGGAGCTCTACGCCAAGCTCGGCTTCCGCCCGATCGGCCGCATCTTCGCCTTCACCCGGACTGGGGGGACTGCCCCCTGAGTCCGGTCAGAGCTGTGATTCGAGACGGCGGCCGCCCGCGAAGTCCGAGGCGCCGCGCAGGTAGAGGGCGAAGGCAGCACCCGCGACGATGCGCTCGTCCCAGGCCCACGGGGCCTCGGGCGCGACGCGGTAGGCCAGGTCGAGGACCCAGCTCGTGCCGCGGTCGTAGAGCTCGACCAGCTCGTCGACGGTGTAGGCCGATCCGAGCCGGCGGCGCAGCTCGGCGACCGCCGCGTCGGCCACCAGCTCGAGTGCCGCGCGCTCGCGGGCGGGGGTCTGCTCCAGGCGGCGGGTGCCGTCCTGCCATTCCTGAACCGCGGTGTCGAAGAGCGCCATCGCGCGCAGGGTAGCGCCGGCGCGCAGGAGCGCTACTTCGGAAGTCCGCGCAGGACGAAGACCCTCTCGCCCGGCCGCGTCATGCCGAGGCTCCGGGCCTCGCGCTCGAGCACCGCGGGATGCGTCAGCGCGGCGCGACGCTCCCGCAACTGGGCGTTCTCGCGCTTGAGGCCCGCGACGACCGCCTTCTCGTGCTTGGACTTCTGCCACGTCGAGATGTACGAGCGCGCGGGCCCGACGAACAGCATCAGCAGCACGAACATCACCGCGAGCAGCGCCAGCCGGCTGATGCGGTCCCAGCGGATGCCGGCGCCGCGCCGCCCGCCGGCGACGGCGCGCGGCTTCGCACGCGGCTTGGCGCGCGGCGGCGTACGGGCATGCGACTGGCGAGCGCGAGCAGCGGCCATTGCGCCTGCGTTCGTGCCCGCGGCGCGGTCTCCTGCCCGCGATGGACTAGTTGCGGAACACGCTGCGCCCCGGGAACGCCGCGTCGGAGCCCAGCGACTCCTCGATGCGCAGGAGCTGGTTGTACTTCGCCACACGGTCCGAGCGCGACGGGGCGCCGGTCTTGATCTGGCCGCAGCCGGTGGCCACCGCCAGGTCGGCGATCGTCACGTCCTCGGTCTCACCGGAGCGATGGGACATGACCGCGGTGTAGCCGGCCGAGCGCGCGAGGTCGATCGCGGCGAGCGTCTCGCTCAGCGTGCCGATCTGGTTGACCTTGATCAGGATCGAGTTGGCGACGCCGGCGTCGATGCCGCGCTGCAGGCGCTCGACGTTGGTGACGAAGAGGTCGTCGCCGACGAGCTGCAGGCCGGCGCCGATGCGGGCCGTGAGCGTCTTCCAGCCGTCCCAGTCCTCCTCGTCCATGCCGTCCTCGATCGAGACGATCGGGTACTTGCCCGCCAGGTCTGCCCAGTAGGCGGCCAGGTCGTCGGACGACAGCTTGCGACCCTCGTGCTCGAGGTCGTACACGTCGCCCGAGTGGATCTCGCTCGTGGCCGGGTCCAGCGCGATGAAGACGTCCTCCCCCGGCCGGTAGCCGGCGGCCTCGATGCCCCGCACGAGCATCTGCAGCGCCTCCTCGTTGGAGCCGAGGTCCGGGGCGAAGCCGCCCTCGTCGCCCACCGCGGTCCCCAGCCCGCGGTCGTGCAGCGTCCCCTTCAGCGCATGGAAGACCTCGGCGCCCATGCGCAGGCACTCCGAGAACGTCGGCGCGCCCGCGGGCACGACCATGAACTCCTGGAAGTCCACCTTGTTGTCGGCGTGCGCCCCGCCGTTGAGGACGTTCATCATCGGCACCGGCAGCAGGTGGGCGCCCTCGCCGCCGAGGTAGCGCCACAGCGGCAGTCCCTCCTCGCGCGCGGCCGCATGCGCCGCGGCCAGCGAGACGCCGAGGATCGCGTTGGCGCCCAGGCGCGACTTGTTCGGCGTCCCGTCGAGCTCGATCAGCGCCTGGTCCAGCCCCCTCTGGTCGAGCACGTCGCGCCCGCGGATCGCCTCGGCGATCTCGCCGTTGACGTTGCCCACCGCCTTCGTGACGCCCTTGCCCAAATATGTGCCCTTGTCGCCGTCGCGCAGCTCGGTGGCCTCGAACTCGCCCGTCGACGCGCCGGACGGCAGGGCGGCGCGGCCGGCCGCGCCCGACCGCAGCGCGAGCTCCACCTCGACCGTCGGGTTGCCCCGCGAGTCGAGGATCTGGCGGGCGTGGACCTTCTCGATCTGGCTCATGGGTTCGGTTCCTCGTTCAGTCGCGCCTGTGCGTAGTAGCCGAGCTGCTGCCCGGGCTCGAGATCGTTCCAACTCTGGCCCGCGCGCGACGCCAGGGCCTCGGCCGCCTCGACCCGCCCCCGGAAGCGGTCGGCGGCGGCGCGCAGCGCCAGCTCGGGATCGACCTTCAGCTTGCGCGCGACGTTGACCGCGGCGAACAGGACATCGCCGGCCTCGTGGAAGCGCTCCTCGCGCGTCTGCGCGGCCTCGAGCTCGGACAGCTCCGCGGCGATCGCCTCGTAGGGCACGTCTTCGAAGTCGAACCCCGACGTGGCGGCGCGGCGCTGGACCTTGCGCGCGTACAGAGGCCCGGGCAGGTTCTCGGGCACCTCGCCGAAGATGCCGGGCTCGCGGCCCTCCTCGCCGGCCTTGATGCGATCCCAGTTGCGCAAGACCTCGCCGGCGTGCTCCACCTCGACCGTGCCGAACACGTGCGGGTGGCGGCGGATCAGCTTCTGCCGGCAGTGCTCGGCCACCTCGGCCAGCGAGCCGGCGCCGCGCTCCTCGAGCAGCAGCGCGAGGAAGTGGACCTGGAACAGGACGTCGCCGAGCTCGTCGAGCAGCTTCGCGTCATCGCCGCGTTGGGCCGCGTCGGCGAGCTCGTAGGACTCCTCGACGGTGTGGGGGACGATCGAGCGCTCGTCCTGCTCGCGATCCCACGGGCACTCGTGCCGCAGGCGGCGGGTCAGCTCGTCGAGCCGGCCAACCGCCTGCGCAACCTCGTCGGGTTGGCTCACCCGCCGGTCGTCGTCCCGCCCTGGTTCGCGGGCGGCGCGTTCTGCGTGACGCCGCCGGGCGGCACCGTCGACGACTTCTTCGGCTTCGGCGCGTTCTTGCAGTCCTGCGTCACGAACCCGTTGCGGCAGTTCGTCTTGTCCTTCCAGCGCTTCTGGAAGTCCTTGACGAAGCTGTCGAGCGCCTTCTGCTGGTTCTGCGACTGCAGCAGCTGCTTGATCGTCGGCGTCGCCTGCGTGAGCGTCTGCTGGCTGGACTTCGTGACCTTCGTGACCTTGAAGACGTAGTAGCCGAACTGCGTCTTGATCGGCCCGGAGAGCTTGCCCTTCGAGGCCTTGAAGACGGCGTCGTCGAGCGACTTCTCCTGCTGGCCCTTGGCCACGGCGAGCAGCTTGCCGCCCTGGTTCTTGGAGGCCTGGTCGATCGAGAACTTCTTCGCGACCGACTTGAAGCTCTGCCCGCCCTTGAGCGCGTTCAGCGCGGTGTCCGCCTTCGCCTTCGTCTTGGTGAGGACGATCAGCAGGTCACGCCGCTCGGGCTGGGAGAACCGCGACTTGTTCTTGTCGTAGTACTGCTTGACCTGCGCGTCGGTGACGGTGTCCTTGCCCTTCGTCACCTTCGTGCGCAGCTTGTCCGACAGCGCCTGCACCTTGACGCGGAACTTGAGGTCGTCGAGCCCCATGCCGGACGACTTCAGGAACTTCTGGAAGTCGGCCTCCTTCGGGAACGACTGCTTCTTGGTCGTCTCGAACTGCTTCTCGACCTCGGCGTCGGTCACCTTCACGCCCTGGTCGTCGGCCTCGCCGACGATCCACTGGGCGGAGATCAGGAACTGCAGCACCTGGTCGCGCAGGCCGTTGTACTCGGTCTGGCACTGCTGCTTGAACTGCGCGGTCGTCGGCTTGGGCTGACCCTTCGCCGGCTTGGGTGCCGTCTGGGTCTTCTGGGCGACGCACTGCTTGAAGTCCGGCGGATCGGGGATCTCGGCCGGCTTCTTGCCGGCGGCCACGTCGGGGTCGGTCTGGCCCTGTGAGGAGATCGCAGCGATCTTCAGCCAGTGATTGAAGTCTGTCTTGGTGATGGAGTTGTCGCCGACCTTCGCCACGGAGTTGCCCGGGATGGAGGAACCACCGCAGGCGGCGAGGGCGATCGCGACAACAAAAAAGGCGCCAAGCGCCAGGAAACGGGGGGCAAGCTTCATGGGACGGGTGAGGATAGCGGCTCAGAAGTGCTGACGCTGACCACCGCGAGCAAGATATCCGCAGCCTTAATAACCGCCGGAAAGCGCTCCTGGGGATCCTCGGGGACGCGCAGGGAGACCTGTGAGCGGCCGGGCTCGTAGAGCGCCTGCGGGAGGTCCGTGCGCAGGCGCGCCGCCTGCTCGTCGTCGAGGTCGATCGGGGTCACCGCCAGGCGCCCGCCGCGGAACGAGACGACGCGCGCGCCGGCCTGCCCGAGCTTGATCCGCGCCTGCTGCAGCGCGAGCAGGTTGGCGAGCGGCTCGGGCACCGGGCCGAAGCGGTCCTCGAGCTCGTCGCGCAGCAGCGCGACGTCGGCGACCTCGCGCGCGGCGGCGATCCGGCGGTGCGTGTCGATCTTCGCCTGCTCGTAGGGGATGTAGTCGGCCGGGACGTAGGCATCGACGTTGACGTCGAGGCGCACCGGCTCGGGCGCGTCGCCGTCCTCGCCGGCGCCGGCCATCGCGTGCACGGCCTCGTCGAGCATCGAGAGGTACAGCTCGAAGCCCAGCGCCGCGACGTGCCCGGACTGCTCGTCGCCGAGCAGGTTGCCGGCGCCGCGGATCTCGAGGTCGCGCATCGCGATCTTGAAGCCGGCGCCCAGCTCCGTGTAGTCGCTGAGCGCGCTCAGGCGCTTCATCGCGTCCTCGGTCAGCGCGGCGTGGGCGGGGTACAGCAGGTACGCGTACGCGCGTTCGCGAGACCGGCCGACGCGCCCGCGGATCTGGTACAGCTGCGCCAGGCCGAAGACGTCGGAGCGCTCGACGATCAGCGTGTTGGCCTGCGGGATGTCGATGCCCGATTCGATGATGCTCGTCGCGACGAGCACGTCGGCCTCGCCGCGCAGGAACGCCAGCATCCGCGCCTCGAGCGTCTTCTCGTCCATCTGCCCGTGGGCCACCTCGAAGCGGATCTCGGGGCACAGGCCGCGCAGGCGCTCGGCGGTCTCGTCGATCGTGTCGACGCGGTTGTGGACGAAGAACGCCTGGCCGCCGCGGCGCTTCTCCCGCAACAGCGCCTGCTTGACGAGCTCCTCGTCGTACTCGCCGACGTAGGTCTTCACCGGGCGGCGGCCCTCCGGCGGCGTCTCGATCACGCTGATGTCGCGCAGGCCCGCCAGCGACATCTGCAGCGTCCGCGGGATCGGCGTGGCGCTCATCGCGATCACGTCGACCTTCAGCTTGAGCTGGCGCAGCAGCTCCTTCTGCTTGACGCCGAAGCGCTGCTCCTCGTCGACGACGATCAGCCCGAGGTCCTTCGGGCGCACGTCGCGGCCGAGCAGCCGGTGGGTGCCGATGAGGATGTCGGCGGTGCCGTCGTTGAACTTCGCGACCGCCTCCTTCTGCTGGGCTGGCGTGCGGAAGCGGCTGGCGTGCTCGATCGTGAACGGGTAGTCCTTGAAGCGCTCGGAGAACGTGCCGAAGTGCTGCTGGGCCAGGATCGTGGTCGGCGCCAGCACGAGCACCTGCTTGCCGTCGCCGGCAGCCTTGAACGCGGCGCGCAGCGCGACCTCGGTCTTGCCGTAGCCGACGTCGCCGCAGATCAGGCGGTCCATCGGGCGCGGCGCCTCCATGTCGGCCTTGACGTGCTCGATGGCCTCGCGCTGGTCGGCGGTCTCGGTCCACGGGAACGCCGCCTCGAACTCGTTGAGCCATTCGGAGTCCTCGGGGAATGCGTGGCCCTGGCGGCGCTTGCGCTCGGCGTATAGGTTGATGAGCTCGCCGGCGAGCTCCTGTGCGGCGCGCCGGGCGCGTGCCTTCAGCGTCTCCCACGACTTGCCGCCGAGCTTGCTGAGCGCCGGATGCGCTCCGCCCGCGCCGACGTAGCGGCTGATCTTCGTCAGCTGGTCGACGGGCATGAAGACCTTGTCCGTGCCGGCGAACTCCAGCTCGAGGTAGTCGCGCGTGATGTTCGCGACGGTCTTCGTCTCGAAGCCCGCGAAGCGCGCGACGCCGTGGTCCTCGTGGACGACGATGTCGCCGGTGCGCAGGTCCGCGAACGACCGCAGCGCGCCGCGCCGCGGCGGTCCCTCCGGGCGCTCCGCGCGGCGGCGGCGGAAGAGCCGGTGCTCGGGCAGGACGGCGAGCTTCAGCCCGCCGGCGATGAAGCCGTCGCGCAGGCGCGCCTCGGCGAAGCGGATATCGGCCTCGCCCTCCTCCCCCAGCCACTTGGCTCGGACGCGCGCGAGGTTGTAGGCGGCGCGCTCGCCCTCGCCGCGGCGCGGCCAGGTGACGACGGTCGTGTACGCCGACCGCGCGAGCTTCTCCAGCTCGCTCTCGGCCTCCTTGAGCGTGCGCGCACCGGTGTCGGCCGCCTGGGCGCGGAACTCGAACGGCTGGTCGGCGCTGATCGCGCTCAGGCGGATCCGCGCGCGGTCCAGGTCGGCGAGCACGTCCTCGGGCTTCACGTAGAGGTGGTGGGCGTCCTCGTCGTGGAACGCCGCGCAGACGTCCTGCCAGTGGTCGGCCAGCGCCGGCTCGATCTCCTCCTCGGCGGCGATCAGGACTGCGGCGTCCTTCGGCGCCAGGTCGAGGAAGGCGTGGAAGCGGTCGACCGGCAGCAGCTCCGCAACATCCGGGCGCTCCTCCTCCAACGCCGCGATCTCAGCCAGCTCGCGGTGCTCGGCGGCGAGCTCGGCGGCGGGGGCGATCTCGATGACGTCGGTGTCGCCCAGGCTGCGCTGGGTGAAGGTCGAGAACCAGCGGATGGTGTCGACCTCGATGTCGAAGAGGTCGATCCGCGCCGCGCGCTCCTCGGTCGCCGGGAAGACGTCGAGGATGCCGCCCCGGACGGCGAACTGGCCGCGGTCGTCGACCTGGTCGACGCGCTCGTAGCCCGCCGCCACGAGGTCGCTGGAGACCTCGTCGAGGTCGAGCAGGTCGCCCGTGCGGATCGTGAAGGCGGTGGGCCGCAGCGCTGGGTCGGGGACCTTCTCGCTCAGGGCCACGGCGCTGACCACGACGACCGGCGCCTCGCCGTCGCCGCCGAGCAGCGCATCGAGCGCGGCGACGCGCAGGCCGACGAGGTGCGGCGGCGGCGCGAGGTGCGACTCGTAGGTGACGCCGCGGCTCGGGTAGAAGCGCACCGGCCGCGGGGCGAGCCAGTGGCGCAGGTCGGCCGCGAGGTCGCGCGCCTGGCGATCGTCGCCCGCGACGACCAGGGCCGGGGCGACGTCGGTGTCCACGAGGCCGGCGACCAGGTAGGGGCGCAGCGACTGAGAGACGAACGCGCGCCCGCCCTCGGCGGCGAGGCTGCGCCCGTCGTCGGACTCCTGGAGATGGCTGAGCAGGGGGCGAAGCGGCACCCCACCCGATACTACGCGCCCACTGTTGCCTCGATGTTCAGGCGGACGTAGTGGGCGACGAACGGGGTGCCGAGACGTTCAAGCACGGACCGCGCGAACGGCTCGCGCTCGTCCTCCTCCAGGCGCTGCAGGTGCTCGCCGAGGATCACCGTCTCCAGGAACGCGAGCGGCTCGCCGGGCGCGACCGGCCGGTCATAGAGCCACGCGCGGGCCTGCGCGAAGCCCGCGGAGCGCAGCCGCGCCTCGGTCTCCTCGGGCGTGGCGAAGTTCCACGGCATCCACGGGTCGCCTGAGACCTCCTCGATCGCCCGGCGGATCGCCGCGATGTTGCCGGCGCCGCCGCACTGCGCCACGAGCCGCCCGCCGGGCCTGAGCGCCGCGTGCAGCCGCTCGAACAGCCGCTCGTGGTCCGCGATCCAGTGAAACGTCGCCGCGGAGAACACGAGATCCACGGGCTCGGGGACCTCGAGCTCGAGCAGGTCGGAGCACCAGATGCGACAAAGGGGTCTGACCCCAATGTCGTGTTGCAAGCGGCTACGCGCCAGCTCCACCATGCGTGGCGAGCCGTCGACGGCGAACACCTTTCCGCGTGGCACGCGCGCGGCCAGCTCGGCGGTCAGCTCGCCCGAGCCGCAGCCCGCGTCGAGGACCGTCTCGTCGCCGCGCAGCTCGGTGCGCTCCAGGACCTCGTGGCCCAGCGCGGTGACGCCGCCGCCCACGCGCGAGTAGGTGTGTGCATCCCAGTCCAGCGGCATGGAGAGGTATGGTCGCACCAGTGCGACGGGCGGTCCCGCTACTCGTCGCCGGCGCGCTCGCCGCAGCCGCCGCTCCACAAGCCCGCGCGATCGATGGTGTCGCCATCCACCGCGAGACCGACCCTGCGCTGGTCGGCTCCGCCGTGCACTTCACCGCGGGCCCCAGCGGCGCCGCCGACGGGCTCGTCTACTACGACTGGGGGCTGGAGTGCGGGCCGCTGGGCCCGTTCGACTGGACCACGCACACGGCCGGCGGCGGCTTCGACCGCAGCTTCGACACGCCCGGCGAGCACTCGGTCTGCGTCCGCGCCTACGACAACACGACGTCGCAGTCCGACGCGACGACGTTCAACGTCGCCGTGCCCGGAAACCGCAAGCCCGTGGCCGCGCTCACGATCACACCGGGAATCGCGCCGGTCGGCGGCTTGGTCAGCTTCGACGCCTCGGGCTCGACCGACCCCGACGGCGACGCGCTGCGCTACCGCTTCGACATCGACGGCGAGCCGGGCTACGAGATGGACAACGCCAACAACCCGAAGCTGACGCAGACCTACGTCTCCAGCGCGTCGTTCGACGCCGCCGTGCAGGTGCTCGACACCAGCAACGAGCAGGACGCCGCGAAGGCGCCGCTCGTCATCGGCGACCCGAACCCGCTGAAGGTGAAGCTCGCCGCCCACGAGCGCGGGCGCCGGGTGCGCGTGACCGTCACGACCGGGCGCACGGCGGCGATCCGGATCCAGGTCCGCACGCCGGACGCGACGCTCGTCGGCTCCAGGAAGGGTCGCGTGAAGAAGCGCTCGCACACGTTCATGGTCACGCTGAAGCGCAGCCATCCGAAGCTCGTCGTGATCGCCACCGCGACCGACGCCAACGGCGTCAGCGTCCGCGCGGTGAAGCGGATCAGGCGCGAGCAGCCCTGACGCGGCCCTCGACCAGGGCCTCGACCTCGTCGGCGGCGCGCGCCACGAGCGCCTGCACGTCGGCGCGCGGCTCGCGCCACTTGCCCAGCACGTGCGCGGACACGCGCTCCGGGTCGGTCGTGTCCGGGCGCCCCACGCCGACGCGGACGCGCACGAAGTCCGGCGAGCCGAAGCCGGACTTCAGCGACTTCAGGCCGTTGTGGCCGGCCAGGCCGCCGCCGAGCTTCACCCGGATCTCCCCGAACGGCAGGTCGATCTCGTCCTGGACGGCGATGACGTGGTCCAGCTCCACCTTCAGCGCGCCCCGCGCCGGGCCGGCCGAGTTGCCCGACTCGTTCATGTAGGTCTGCGGTAGCAGGATCGCGACGCGCGGGCCACCCGGCATCGTGCGGCCCTCGGCCAGCAGCGCGTTGAACTTCTTGCGCGGGTTGCCCAGGCCCCAGCGCTCGCCGAGCGCGCGCGCGACCTCGAAGCCGACGTTGTGCGGCGTCCCCTCGTAGCGCGGGCCGGGATTGCCCAGCCCGACGATCAGCCAGTCGGCAGGGGACACCCCGCCGAAGAGCTTCACGACGGCCTCTTACTCGCCGCCGGACTCGTCGGCGTCGGACGACTCCTCGCCGCCCTCGCCCTCGCCCTCGTCGCCCTCGGCCGCGGCGATCGGCTCGCCGTCCTCGCCGACCAGGCCGGTCTCCTCCTCGATCTCCTCGGGCTCCTCTTCGACGCGCGGCGGAGTGACGGAGGCGACGACGGTCTCCTCGAGGTCGTCCTTGAACGTGACGCCGTCGGGCGCGGTGAGCGCCGACAGGAGCTCGGTGGCGAGCATCTCCATGTGGGAGACGTCGTGCTCGATGAACTCGGGGATGTCGTTCGGCAGGGCCTCGACCGTGATCTCGCGCGTGACGTGCTCGAGGACGCCGCCCTCCTTGACGCCCGGGGATTCCTCGGCGCCGACGAGATGGATCGCGACCTGCGCCTCGATCGGCTTGTTGAGGTCGACGCGCAGCAGGTCGACGTGCAGGACGTCGCCGCGAACCGGGTCGCGGTGGGAGTCCTTCAGGACCGCCGACGTGCTCTTGCCGTCGAGTTCGACGTCGAGCACGGCGCCGTGGCCGGCGAGCGCCAGGCGAAGCTCGCGCGCGTCGGCGGAGAAGGCCTGCGGCTCGTCGCCCATGCCGTACAGCACGCCGGGCACGCGGCCCTCGCGGCGCAGGCGTCGCGTCGCGCGCGAATGCGCACCGGTACGCGGCTCGACGTTCAAAGTTGTGGACTCACCCTTGGCCATGCGGCGCAGGATGGTAGCGGGATCAGCGTCCCAACTGCTGCGTGGCGTGGAAGATGCGCTGCACGTCGAAGAACGCCGGCTTGCGCTGCCCGTCCTGCGTGATCAGGCCCTTCGTGTGGATCGGCGAGCTCGGGCGCGGGTTGCCGCCATCCCAGGTCGGGCGCACGCGGAACTCCTGCAGCCCCCACCACACCGCGCCGCTCAGCCACGGCTTGGTCGCGTAGACGCCGAAGTGGAAGTTGGCGAAGTCGCTCTGGAACGCGTACGTGCCCTTCTCCTCCTCCGGGCCGTCGCGGTTGGCCTCCGCCCCGGTCTCGGTGACCACGATCGCCTGACGCGGGTAGCAGGAGCGCACCTGGTCGAGGTAGGGCGACAGGTTGTCGCGGTCGGCGAGCGCGCCGCCCGGCCCGGGGTACCAGCCGAAGTAGTCGTTGAAGCCCAGGACGTCGAGCGGCGCGTAGC
>Ga0308175_100001274_pt1 | contig 17024 bp, 12 predicted proteins | sample PhyCR1_3_FD_203893 | JGI IMG/M metagenome (GOLD analysis project Ga0308175, IMG submission 203893) | Soil microbial communities from UC Gill Tract Community Farm, Albany, California, United States - DLSLS.C.R1 | ecosystem: Environmental > Terrestrial > Soil > Agricultural land | place: USA...
CGATTCGTCCACGATCTTAGCTAGGGAATCCGGGCTTGTCACCGCCGTGGGCTCGTCGAACCAGATGGGGTGAGACGGCTCGAGTGCGACGGCAATCGTTGCGGCATCTCCCGGTGTCATCGCGCCCCCGGCATCGAGAACCCATTCGGCGGAAGAACCCGCCAGCGCCTGCATGTCCGCATAGTGTTTCCTGACAACGTCAACGTAGGCGCGCAGCGGAATCATTGAGTCCCTATGTGGAGCGGCGGTAGTGAAAGCCTGAATGCCCTGGCGTTTCGCGCGTTCGAGTGACGCAGCGGAGTCCGCGGGGCTTGTACCTTCGAGATGACCGAGCAGGCGCGCCTTGTACCGGACGGGTCCGCCCAGGTATTGATAGATCGGGACGTTTTTTGCCCGGCTCACGAGGTCCAGCATCGCGTTGTTGACCGCGGCCTCGAGTGCGGGCGTGCGGCGCAAGGCCGACCGGATAAATTCCGACTCGGTGGCGCGCCGGTCTACCGTCAGAGCCCGAGCCGCTACGATTTCCGCCGTCGTCGTCCTGCCGCCTTCTCCATAACCGGGTACGCCTCCCTGGGACTGGAGTCGCACGACTGTGTAACGGCGGTTCGAAACTGGTTCCTTCACAAGCCATGCCCGAAATTGCGCGATTTTCAGCGGGTGATCTTCAGCAATAGCAGGAGCGAATACGGCGTGGCTCGCGGCGCGCAGTTGACGGCTTTTGGTTCTCATTTGATATAGGGATCCATGTTTTCCGAACAACAAGGTTTTTGTACGGGCTTACGCACCATGACTTCCGTGCGCGTGTCGTTCTTATCGTAAAGCTGCAACAACCATCGCCCATCGCGAGGGTGGATGCCGGGTTCTTTCGGAGGCTTGTAACCGCGATCCATCACGGTCTTGTAGAGGGTTTGAATATCCAGAGTGCCGAGGCAGACGTGATGCCAGACGCCGAGTTGCTTCGCCGTTGGCGGACCATCGTGCTCGACCATGTACTCGATCCAGTTATCGCCATCGGGAGTAAGATACGAAATCCAGTCAAGGCGATCCTCACGAGTGCCGCCCTGCCAAAGAAATCGAAAGCCCAGTATGTCCTTATAGAATTTGTCCTGCTCCTGCGGGTTCTTCACGTGTACGCCGACATGCAGCATATAGTCGGAGATGCGCCGGTCGGACATCCCTTTGCCGCGATACTTTGATTGCAGGGAACCGTCAAGATACTCGACGAACTCGATGTTGTGTCCCTCCGGATCTTTGACGACGAAGCTGTAATTGCCGTCTGAATCCTTGGAAAGTCGTGACGGTACGGATACACTTTTCCCGGCCAGGTAATCCCGCAACTTCCGAGCATCCGCAGTCTCAAAGCCGATCTGGATCAGTTTGTCGTCCGATGGGTTTTGAAGCGTCGGGGCAACTTCGATGTACTGGTGGTCATTGACCTTGAAGACTGACAGTTCGGCGGCGCCGGAGATTGTGCGACGGTGGCGAAACACCTCGTCGTACCCGAGGACTCCTGAGTAGAACCGGCGAGCCTCGTCGAGGTTGTCCGTCTTCACGACAAAGTTCGCGATCTTCGTGATCGGCGGCCTTGCCGCGGCTGCGGCAGGTAAAGGCAGAACTCCAAATGCTATGAGGGTCAGAACGAAGAGCGCGCGAGTCAAGACCATCATTCCCCGGAAGTGCTCAACCATCGTATATCGGCCATTCCCCTGGCTGATAGCGGGAATCGCTTGCCGACACCCCATGCAGCGCCTTTCGAGAAACATGGGCACGAACCTTGAACATTGGGATGCAAAGCTCTATAGTTCATCCATATAATGACCTTGCGAATCTCCGCGGTTTTTCTCCTGCCGAGTTTGCTCATCGGCCCTGTCCTGCGCGCTCAATCCGTCTTTCACGACAGCCATGCGCCGCAGGTATCCTTCGCCTCAGCCGAAATCGGCCGGGCTCTTGGACCGCAACGAGCCAAACCGGACCGCGGCATGCGAGATCTGCGATCCGACACCAGCTCGCTTCGTTTCGCAATCGCGGCCGGGGCCGACGAATCGAAAGCCCTTGCGCAGACACTGAGAATCGCGCCGCCGAAGACCACCGCGCCGCAGTCATACGCGATCCGCCGCACAGAAGCGCGCGGCGGGGTCACGATCGCCGTGCTCGGCGCGGATCCGCTAGGCGCGATGGACGGAGGTCTGGATGTCGCCGAAGCAATCCGCCTCGGGGCGATCGGCAAGATAACTGATTCCGAACACTCTCCGCACGTTGCGCAGCGCGGAATTAAATTCAACATCCCGCTGGACCGCCGGACACCGACCTACTCCGACAGCAGCGATTCGGCCCAGTCCAACATTCCCGAAATGTGGACCATGGATTTCTGGCACGAATTCCTTGACGAAATGGCGCGACAGCGCTTCAACGTGCTTTCTCTCTGGAATCTGCACCCATTCCCTTCAATTGTGAAAGTACCCGAATATCCGGACATCGCGCTCAGCGACGTATGGGGCAATCGCGAACCTTTCGACCTGAATTTCAACATGAACAGCAAGGTCATGTCTCAGCCGTTCAAACTCGGCCAGGTGGCGGTCGTCAACCACATGACCATCGACGACAAAATCCGTTTCTGGCGCGAGGTCATGCAGTACGCGAAAGATCGCGGCGTTGACGTTTACTGGTTCACCTGGAACATCTTCGTCTGGGGCACCGAGGGCAAACACGGTCTCACAGAGGACGGAAACAATGCGGAAACAGTGGCTTACTTCCGTGCGAGCGTGCGCGAAACTGTGAGGACTTATCCCCTGCTGGCCGGAATCGGGATCACGGCGGGCGAGAACATGAAAAGCTCACAAGGACCGTTTGATCACGAGGATTGGTTGTGGAAAACCTACGGAGAAGGCGTTCGCGACGGGCTGAAGGATCAGCCGAACCGGCAGTTTCGCCTGATTCACCGGTATCACCAGACTTCGCAAGCGAAATCGATCGACGCCTTCAAGGATTTTCCGGGCCCGTTCGATTTCAGCTTTAAGTACTCGGTGGCGCACATGTATTCCGAGCCGAATCCGCCGTTCATTGAGCCTGTGCTGAAGGAAATGCCGAAGAGTCTCCGCACCTGGCTCGAAGTGAGAAACGACGATATCTACAGCTTTCGGTGGGGCGACCCCGATTACGCTCGGGCCTACATCAATGACATGCCCGGACGAGACCGTATGGCAGGCTTCCTTATGGGTCCCGACGGCTATACGTGGGGCCGCGAATTCATCGACAAGGAACCGGAGAAGCCGCGTCAACTCGTGATGCAGAAGCAATGGTACAGCTTCGCCCTGTGGGGCCGCCTCAGCTATGAGCCCAACCTGCCGAATTCATTCTTTGAACAGATGCTGGCGGCGCACTTTCCGGGCGCGCCAGGAAACAAAGTATACGGGGCGGTAGCCGCGGCTTCGAAAACGATGCCGCAGGTGACGCGTTTCTTCTGGCGCGACCTCGATTTCAAATGGTTCCCGGAAGGCAATATCCAGAAGGGGCACGGCACGGGATTCTTCACCGTTAGGGATTTCATCGAGGGTCAGACTATGCCCGGAAGCGGCATTCTTAACATTCGCCAGTGGCGAACGCGCCTGCTCAAACGAACGAAAATGGATGGGATTACGCCGCTTGAGGTAGCTGCGGAGTTGCAAAAGAACGCCGCAGAGGCGCACCAACTGGTGGCGGAAGTCAGGCCCGTTGAGGGAAAGAACAAAGAACTTCGCCTCACGCTCGGAGATGCCGACGCGATGGCGGATCTCGGCGAATACTATGCCGAGAAGATCCTCGCAGCGTGCGATCTCGCGCTCTTCGACAGCGGCGGAAACGCCGAAGGACAGGCCTCCGCGGTCCGGCATCTCGAGGCCGCTCTGGCTCACTGGAAAGCCTATGCAGGCGTGGCCACGAGTCAGTACAAACCGCAGTACCTAGGTCGCCTGACCCGCGTTGTGGATCTGAATGCCCTGACCGCCTCGGCGGCGGCTGACATCGACGTTGTCCGGCAGTGGCATCCGGGAACCATCACAGATGATGGAGCGGGCCCCGTCGTAGGCGACACGAATTTCCGTAAATAGTGCGGGGGGACCAGCTACGCTGCATGGACGTTACAGCAGCCCCGAGAAGCGCTATTCGGCCCGTATGTCGAGCACAAGAACGGTGTAGGGGTCGAGATCCAAAGAGAAGTCTGTACTGTATTCGAATGGCCTACTCACAGCGGCTATCGCATCCGGACGCTCGAGCGAGGCGGCGTCCGTGAGCTTGGCCGTGATTTTGTGCAAGGTAGCTTTTGCCCTTGCAGGAACTTTGGCGCCTTGGAGTCGTACGAGCAGAGCGTTGCGCTCACCTCGATAATTAACTGCCTTGATTACGAGCCGCCGGCCGTCTGTGCTTGTGGTCGCGATAGCATCGACGGAGCCCGGTTGCCAATCTTCCGGCTTCATCGTCGAGATCTGTTTGAAGAAGATGTTGCGATCCGGAATATCGCGGAACGTGCCGGACGCGGAAGCAAGGCGGCGCTCCGCATAGTGTTCACGAAAAAGTTTCTCGACAACATAAGAAGCTCCCGGAAACCATGACACATGGTCGTGATAGATGAAAGAGGTCCAGGTCGGATCGTCCGTCGTGTTTCGCATCAGCAGGGCCGGGCAGGTCATCGGGAGACCAGGGCTGAGTTCCTCATACATCATGAGACTGCCAGCCGTGTGCAGTCCTGCCCGCCAGTCGTAGGTCTGCTGGAGGCTCCACTCGAGCACGGCGATCTCGATGTTCGGGTACTTCGATATACGGACATAATCACCTAGCTTGGTCAGATACTCGCGGATGCGCAGCAGGCCGGTCCCGAAATTTTGAGGCTCGTATTCGTAATTGTGGCAACCGAGAATGTCGAAGTTCTTTCCCGCAAGATCGATGACCGTTTCGCTCCATCTCATGTCATTGGAGCGCTTCTGCCCACAAGCGACGATTCGCGCGTCGGGAGCAATGGTTCTCAGCCGTGTTCCGTAGAGGTTGACTATTTCAGCGTACTTCTCGGGCGTGAAGGCATTGTTCATAGGCTCGTTGTCGATCTGGAAGAGCTTGACTCCAAATGGGTCGGGATGTCCGTTCGAGGCCCGCAGTTTTCCCCATTCCGTTGTTGGCGGATCGTTGAGGTATCGGACCCAGTTCATTGCGTATTCGACCTGCTCCGGTTTCGTGCCCGGTGCCGCGAGCACGATCAGAGGTGCAGCGTTGAGCTTCCGGCAAAGTTCAAGGAACTCGTGCGTCCCGAATCCGAAGTAGTCCGAGTAGCCGCCCCAGAAGGTGTTCGGATGATACCCGCGAGCGGCGTAGCGGCCTATCCCTTCTTCCCATTTGTAAGTCGACGCGAACGAGCCACCGGGCCAGCGGATAAACGATGGACGGAGATTTTGAAGGGCTCCCAACAGGTCGGGCCGCAGCATGCCATTTCGACGAACGTCAGAACGCATCATCGAGATGAAATCAACGAGTACCGTGCCATTCGTCACACCGATCTCGATCGATGCCTGCGTGTCCGTTACAGGGCTGGTGAAAGAAAAAGGGATTTCCTGCCAGCCTGAACCATTCAGAGCGAGCGGGACCGAAGCGAGGATCGCGCCTGCGGAGCTTTGGATGCGAAACGTCAGTTCAGGGGAGCCCTGCTCGCGCAGAGCCCAGAGGGAACCTTCATACTTGTTTCCCGCCTGAAGGAAGATACGCCGCTGTCGGATAGCCGCCCCAGCAGCGCCGGCGCTGAGACGGACGCTCTTCTTTCCATTCTGGAAATCAACGGAGGCGAGTTCCACCTTGCCTTCCTTCGTGAGTGGCTCCCAATACGTTTTGAAATCGTCGCCTTCGAATCCGGCACCGCGAATCTGTTCGCCGAACAACCCGTCTTCGACCGAATGATTGATGTGTTCCAGGAAGTGCCCGTAAATTCGTTCGTCTATCGGAGCGGTGACGCGGTCAGTGTCGACGAGCAGGACGGCAACCCCCGTGTGACCTGCTGCCGGAGCATCATTTGGAGAGGAAAGGCTCGTGGCTTCGGAGAAGTCAGTCCTGGCCGTAGCGACCGTCGAGGTAAGAAGAAATTGACGCCTATTCATTAGCTATGTCGAAGCCTGCTGCGTGACACGCCCAGTATATGCGTGGCAGCCGCTCGCAAGCTGCCGCTCAGGTGTGCAGGGAACCTCAGAACCCCCGCCTCGACGAGAAGTCCACCAACTGGTGATGTGCAGGTGCCCGCGATGGATGGATACTCTACTCCTCGGGGGGGGCGTGAACTACGCTGGTTGTGTGGAAATCAGGCGTTAGTTGCTCCATCGCGAATCGTGAAGGCATGTCTTGATTGATTACGGCATAAGCAGACGAGCATTTGTGGAACTCGCCGCCGTGGCCCCCTTCGGAATGAATGCCGCGACCGGAGATTGGGTCGATCTTTTCGATGGCCGCACTCTGAATGGCTGGCGGCCCAGCGAACATAAGAACTCGTGGCGAGTTGTTGATGGTGCGCTTACCGCGGATGGACCGCGTTCACATCTCTTCTATACAGGCCAGGTAAGGGAAGCGAACTTTCGAAACTTCGAGCTCGAAGTCGAAGCGACGACTCAGCGGGATTGCAACTCAGGCATTTACTTTCACACCAAGTATCAGGAAACCGGTTTTCCTGAAAAAGGCTTCGAGGTTCAGATAAACAACACCGCGCGCGGCGAGGGCGGGTACCTTGAACGGAAGAAAACCGGTTCTCTCTATGGGCTTCGCAATACGTACAAGCAATTGGTTCCGGATGGGAAGCCGTTTCGGATTCGTGTTGGCGTACGCGGCAAGAACGTTCAGGTTCGATTGAACGACGAACTACTGGTCGACTATCTGGAGCCAAGCCCACCAGTACCACGTTGAAGAATGACGCTGGCGCCCGGCGATGGTTGCGTTCGATTGCGGGCAGGCCTGTGTTCTATGGGCTCTATGCCGCAGCGCCACACTGGACAAGAGCAATCTCTCGAACAACCGCACGAGCATTTGATTATGTCGTGGCAGATAGTCGGAGCTGGACCGATAGCAACAACCGGAGAGTTCGGTTGTGGATCCCGGAGGAGGCGAAAGCCATCACTGACCGGCAACAGTTTCTGAATAGCCTCTTAGCCAGACGATCGAACGCCTCAACAGTCAGCCTATTGATATTTACGCGTCCCCGACATATCTCCCGTCGAGCTTGAGAGCGGAGGCGGGCCAACTGTGGACGGAGGAAAGAATGGACAGACTCATCGATGTTCTCGCCAAAAATCAGGTGGCCATCGAGATCAACACACCAGAGCAGCTGCCTAGCCGAGCTTTCATCAAACAAGCCAAACAGGCGGGTTGCAAATTTGCATTTGGAACGGCTAACAAAAACGCTGCTGAATTGAAGCGCTCAGAATACGGTTTACAAATGGTGAAGGCCTGTAAGCTCGGTTGGCAGGATTTCTTTGTACCTGGCGCATGGTGGCCCAAAGCTGTGGATCGGCGCTGGCTCGCTTAACGTTGCGCAATTGAACATATTCACAAGAGCGAAGAAACAGCCGGCGGCATTCACGCCGTGGGTCTTGTTGGCGATTTCTGCGGCCAATATGTCTGGGCAGAACGCGGCTCCGCCCGCCAGCGGCACTCGGTCGACGAAGCTGCCTCCACTTCCCGCGCCGCTCGGAGTGCCGAAACCTGGTCCGGCGACTGCTAGTCCTTATGTTCCATTGCCCATACTGCCGGGTGGTATCGTGATTCCCATCTATCCGCCCGGCTCGCCTTTCCTTAAGATGGACCGGGTTCGCGAGCCCGAACAGTACAACATGAGCGAGACCGTACCGGGCCGAATTAATAGCATTGTGAATATTCACAACCCCTCGATCGAAGTCCACCGTGTCGATCGAAATCTAAACACGGGTGCGGCTGTGATCCTGGTCGCGGGCGGTGGGCACAGGACGCTGAATGTCGGCAGCGAGAGCGCCGATTTCGTTCCATTTTTCTATAACTACGGAGTGAACACCATCATCCTTCGGAATCGGCTGCGCCGTGACGGCTACAATCCGCAAACAGATGCAGTGAATGACGCTTTCCAGGCGATTCGAGTGGTGCGCGCTTACGCACAAGAGTGGATATAGATCCGAAAAAGATTGGCATTATGGGTTTCTCCGCTGGCGCCGAGTTAACTGCTGCGACGGCTGTGCTGTTTAAGAGCTTCGACCAGGCAAATGCAACGGCCGACGATCCGTTTGCAGGAACTAGTTCACGGCCCGACTTCGTGGGAATCATTTATCCCGGTCCCTCACCATTCGCCCCAGGCCGCACTCCGCCTCCGATTCCGCGCAATGTCCCGCCGGCCTTTGTCGCCACTGGCGGTTCGGGAGACCGGGTTCACGCTGTTTGGGCAATGGAATATTTCAGCGCGATGTTGGCTATGGGTGTGCCGAATATAGAGATGCACATCTATGGCAATGGCCGCCACCCCGGCGACCCGTTACCTGACGGCAGCCGCATGAGCGGTGGGCTAACGGATCGCAACAACACACCGTTTGGGAAGTGGCAGTATCGCTTCATTGACTGGTTTCGCGATCTCGGGTTTCTGCAAAAGCCAGGCGTGGAAACCAAAGCCGAGAAGGACGTTACCACCTTCCTGAGCTCACCTGCTACTTCAATGAACTCGGCCGCTGCAGCCCCTGGCAGTGCCCCTCCCCGCAAACCGTGATCAACGCGCGATTCGAGGTTCCCGCTCTCAACGGTCCGAGGCATGGACTGAAAAGTCCAACCGCGATTCAGGTTCCGAGATACGGGGTCTGCCGGCCTGCAGTTCACGTTCAGGACCTCGAAGAGGAGGGCGGCTTGCGGTTGTTTAAACGGTTAGCGCGAGAGGTGAAGCTGAACCCGGCAGAGTTGCTCGCCGTCAGGCGGGAACGCTGCGCATCCGTCTGGCTCCCCCTCAGCATGAACCGCATTGCTTAGACACGCTGGTCTCCACGTTCAACTGCGTCCCGGATGCGCGTCGTTTGGGCTCAATCATTTTAGCCCTTGAGACTGGCTTCTTGGCGGTAGAATGGCCGCTGAAGAATGCCCCAAATATTGATCGTCACCGGCGATGCCGGAGAATCGTACGAAGCTCTTTACGCCGTTCATCGGTTTCGCGAGGAACAGTGGAGTGTCGCCGTTGCTGCTCCTTCGGTTCGTCGTCTCCACCTCGTGATGCATGATTTTGAGCCGGGATGGGACACCTACGTCGAACGTCCCGGTTATGGTCTAGAGGCCGATGTGTCCTTCGAGCAGGTAAAGGTGCGCGACTACGAGGCCGTGCTCATCCTGGGCGGCCGGGCTCCTGAATACCTCCGCAACGATCGACGTTTGCTCGACCTCCTCCGCGAATTCGAGGCGCAGCAAAAGTGGATCTTCGCTATTTGCCATGGTGTCCAGATCCTTGCTGCTGCCGGCCTCACGAAAGGGAAGTGCATTACTTGTTATGAGCACGTCCGCTTCGAAGCCGAGCAAGCCGGTGGTACATTTGTAGCCCAACAAGCCATTCGCGACGGCCGCATCGTCACGGGACAGACTTGGCAATCCCACCCGGAATTCTATCGAGAAGTATTTGCCTGCCTCCTGCAAGAAGTCGATGCCGCTCGATCCTGAAGTTCAAACGGCGCTCTGAACTACGACTTCGTCACTCCAGACCCACGCTGCTCGAGAGGTCTGATTGAGGAGACGACAAACTGGGCTTGAAGATCTGGGGAGGTGGATTTCTGTCACGAGGCGACTGGGTTGCGGCTACGGCATTTATCGGCAACTCCCGCACAGCACGGTGAGCGCATGAAGACAGATCCACGCGATTGCGAGAAGCCCGTTATCCTGCATCGAGCGGGAGATTTGACGGCGTCTGGATGCGAGACCCAACGCATAAAGCGTACGAGATCAAGTGCGTGCGCGAGTGGGCCAGACAGCAGTTGTGCGCTTTCCTTCTTCGACAAGGCGGACGTATATGGCAGGCAAGTGCTGGACAGACCGTCATCGTTTCTGGATTGCAAAGCAAACATTGAGCTACACGCGCACCAGATGGTTTTCAGGATCACGTAGAGACCGTCTCGAGATTTCCCATCCCGGATCGGAAAGGCAGGCAGGGAAGGGAAGAGGCCGCGAAAGTGGCCTATCGCTCATGCGAGAAAGATCCCCGCATTCTCTTCGACTGTCTCTGCTTAACGCAATCGTTACACTCCTCCAAAATGTTCCCCTGAGCGTTACGGGCGCCCGTTTTCGGGACGCTCCAAGGGGATTGGAGAACTTCAAATATATCGAAACACTCTATGACGCGAGCACCATGTCCGGCAAGCTACTTCTGCCCTTTGAGGCCCGCAACTATCTCAGCTACGCATCCTACAAAGACTCGCTCGCGTTGTCTATCCTGATGCGCCCGTCAGTCCCGAGGTGTTTTTCAGGCCATTGTGGATTGCGCAATGCGGCATTGCGAAGTGTTTGGGAGAGGCCAAGCACGGGAATGGCAGTTCAAACACCAGGAGCAATCTGTGGTTTGGCGGGGCGAGGTTTGCGAGATCATTCACGATCTCCATTCAAGCCTCCGCAGGCGCAAAACAATGAACCCAGTTGCTGGCTGGCTCTACGGCCAATGGGCTGTGCTGAAGACTCGGGGATATTTCTGTGAAGGCCATGAACGGACATAGGCCAGGAAGCACATCGCGCCGAAGTGGGTGTCCGTCTTAATCAAGATAGGTTGATAGGTTGACCGACCGAGTGTTGAACCTACAACTCTTCGCTTCACTGCGAAGAGCGCCGCGGGGGAGACTGCAGCAGCAAAGGGAACCCCTCAGTCCCTCATGGCGAACTCGCACGAAGGCTGAGCTGGGTCAGCAAGTTGCCGAACTGAGCGTGACCGCGAATAGGATCCAGACGTGAGTCAATCTTCAGCATGAATAGCAAGATGTCGCGCGTCTGCCAACACTCATCCAAGGCTCGAAGAGCAAGATCGAGCGCGTCGACTCCGATGTAAACGACGCTTTTCCAGTAGGGCGAAACGTATCGCTGCTTCGACATCTCGTTCAATTTCCATAGCGCCTGGTATGCCATCTCCTGATGTCCGACCAAGGAGTAGGTATGCCCCAGGGCAGCCACGGCGGCGGGATTCTGACCTGAGCAAAGATGCGAGTTTTGAAATTCAACGATCGCCTCCTCCATCATGCCCGTCGCCTCGTAAGCCAGACCAAGGATGTGCTGGGCTACCGGGAGTCTGGGATCCAGAGCGAGCGTCTTCCACGCTTGCTCAATGGCTCCCGAGAAATCCTGTGCCAAGTAGAGGATGCCGGCCATCTCCGTGCTGATGACCAGCGACAGGGGGTCCAGAGTCTGCGCACGCCGAATCTCTGTCAGAGCCTCCTGGACGCGGTCCGTGATGGCCAGAAGAGTGGCATAAGCCTGGTGGATTCCGGCGTGGTCCGGATTTCTTTGCAGAGCCCGAAGACACTCCACCTCAGCGCCCTGCCAATCACGGTCGAATAGTCGTTTTATGCCAGCCAACGAGAGGCGTACATCCGGGGACTCGTGGTTGATCCGAAGCGCAGCAAGGATCCACTTTCTGGCCTTAAAATGAGCATCGTCAGGAGACATGATGCCCAGAAGGGCACCGAGGCAGTACGCATCTGCGAGCGCCGCGTATGCGGATGCAAAGCTCGGCTCTTGCGCGATTGCCGATTCAAAATAAGCAATGCTTTTTCGAAGATCATCCTCATTGAGCTTGTTATAGAAGAACTTCCCTTTCAGGTAGTCCTGTTTCGCTTCGAAGGAAACAATTTCGTCGCTCGCACGGTTATCAGTGTTTTCGACGGTCGGCTCCGCATGACTTATCACTTCGACCGGCATGAGAAAGCGGTAACCAAGGCCTGGTAACGTTTCTACGAAGCGGCAGTTTTTAGGCGAATCTCCCAAAGCCTCACGAAGCGTGTTGACCGCAGTATTTAGTCCACTGTCGAAGTTCACGTGCAGATTAGGCCAGAGGTGTTGCGTCAGTTCCTCTCTCCTCACGAGCAGGCCTGGTTTCTTGAGCAGCAGTTCGAGTACTTGAAAGGGCTTATGCGGAAGCTTGATCCGGATTCCCTGCTTTCGCAATTCACGTACGTCGAGATTCACTTCGAAGGTGCCAAATCGGAGCCTAGGTGAAGTCACCGAGGAATGAGGTGATGCATTGTTTTTCTCGTCAACCATACCGTGCCATAGACCAGAGACAACTTCGATGAGCGTGACTGGGATCTGCCGCCCTCGATATAGGGACTAAAACCCTTCCAAAGCAGCCCTTTACGACTGGAGTTTTTCTTGATCTGTTCTTGAGGGTCAAACTCACCGATTTATTCGTACGAGTCGGTATACGGATCCGGCTACAGCATGGTTCCGTGAAAGACCGCAAAGGAGATCAGTCGTGTACTTCAAAACAAGTCGTGTTTTCGCTCTTGGCGCGCTTCTCACAGTGTCAGGGTTGGTGGCGTCACCAGCGCGCGCTCAAGCGGCAACTTTTCATCTTCCGTTTAGAGTGCAATGGGGAAGGGTGACGCTGGACCCTGGCGAGTACAAGCTTTGGGCACCATTAGGCGCGTCGGGTGGCCACATGATTCAACTCGTAGGTCCCGGTAAGCATAGCGCCATCATTGTGCCTGCCGTCACCTCAACTGAGCCAGCGACGAATCACAGTTACTTGGAATGCGTAAAGATTAACGGCACCTATGTTGTAAGGCGCTACGTGACCGCAAACACCGGTGAAGTGTTCAATTTCGGAGTTGCCAAAGCTGAGCCCGAGCGCGAGACGAAGGCTTCAGTTTCCGCGCTGGTAATCCCTCTTGACAGAAGTGCTAAATAGTCACTGGCTGGGCACGTCCGACAGATTATCGATTTGAACCGGTATCTGGTGTCGTTTCGCCCGGCCGCGGGCGTCTTACCTCCCGAGCCAAACGCCACACTTTTGAAGGCAACATTGCGCATGCCGAGTCCCATTTTCGAAACGGGCTATTCAACCGCGCCGGAATCGTAAGTAGGATTGGTAAAGGTGGAGTGGTATGTCCTTGAAAGTTTGGCGTTTCGCTTGTATCTATCTGGTACCCATTACGCTGGCGCTCACCTTCAGTCATGTGTTAGCGATGTCGCGTAAGCTCCAGTATGGGCAGGCATTGTACGCGAGTGTGCAACACACTATGCACTTGTATTTTGCTTCGGTTGGCGCGCGTGCCGAAATCGCCGCTGTGGTGTGTCTGACTGTGCTCTGCTTTCTGGCACCAAGCCGTAGAAATATCTTTCGTCTGGCTCTGGGCGCCACAATCTGCGTGACTGCTGGGCTCGTCGTTTGGCTTGCGGTAGTTGCGCCGGCTAATGCGCAAATGGCTCAATGGGCCACGGTTCCGCTACCGAACAATTGGGAATCCACTCGCAGACACTGGGAATTCGGACATTCAGCCTCGGCGATACTCCACCTGATCGGTTTCGGAGCATTGATTACTTCCGTGCTGTTGAGCCTGATAGCAGAGCGGGGTGCGTGGAGCAGGGTGGGGCACATGGATTAACCGCGAGCCGGTTTGAACCAACGCATCTTTGCGTGGGTGCTGGCGCGGTTCAATCGTAGGTAGGAGGAGTTTGCCGCTCCGTACAAGGAACGGCTATCTACCGGATTATCGGGAACGCTGCTTGAGATCGGGCCAGGAAGGGGGTTAATCTGCATTACTTTCGCGAGACACACTGCGCTGGATCGGCGTGGAACCGAAGGCGTTCATGAGCCATACCTACGTCAGGAAGCGGCACGGTCAGGCGTTTCAATTGACCTTCGAGCGGGCACCGCTGACCACCTACCAGTTCTCGACGGCAGTGTGGACGCCGTGATTAGCACCTTGGTACTTTGCTACGTCCCGGTGTACCGGTGGTAAGCCCATAGATTGTGGGTTTTGCACTTAAACCTTGAGCAGCATACAGCCGCGGAGTGGCTGCTGATTCGGCAGAATTGCTTGCGGGCTGATCGGACGCGGGCCCGGCGCTTTATCGACCTGGTCCGTACGCGGAAATAAGCGCTCTCGACTGTTGTTTCCGGATCGCGGTCACTCGGGAGCTGAAGACGGCTCTTGAACTCCTGGATAAGTTCTGCTCAGAAGCGATAGCACCCCAAGCTGGGTCGTAGCATGTCCAGATTACGTGTTAGCTGAGTTAACGCTGTATGACACTTTTGGCAGGCAGGGCTCTGGTACTCACGTGACGCAAAGACCGCTGTCCTTGGCCAGTGCAGTCCATCTCGTTAGAACAACAATTTCAATGCAAGCTGAATGTTCCGCCCCAGGCCCGCACTGTTGATGACACCGAAGGTTCCCGAGCCGAAAGAACCACCGGGAGCGCCAAACGCTGCCGTGTTCGTGATGTTGAAGGCCTCTCCGCGAAACTGGAATCGCATGCTTTCTCTGAACGGAAATTCACGGTGAATAGCGAGATCCAGGCTCTCCCGTCCCGGTGCGTGCAGCACATTCCTCCCGAGATTCCCATAGGTATAGAGCGGCTGCGTGGCAAAGCACGAAGTATTAAACCATCGAAAAACACTCTGTTGAAAACCTGAAGTCGGGTCACATACGACGTTGGGTCGATCGCTCCCGCCGGTGTTCGATCGTCCGGCCGCATTCGTGATATCGAATGGGAGACCGGTGGTCAAAACGGCTATCACATTAATTCCCCAATCCCTTGCCAGCATGGCCCCAAAGCTCTTGGAGCCCTTGCCGAAGGGCAGCGCGTAATCACCCATCAAAGTGAAGCGATGCCGCAGGTCTAAGAAAGAATTTCCGTATTCGGCCCGACGATCCGTTCGAAGAGTTGATTCATCATCGAGGCTGTGAGCCCACGTATAACTCGCCAGAATAGTGAGCCCGCGTTGATAGCGATGTTCCAGCGACGTCTGTAACGCCTGGTAGTTGGTGTTATACCAGGGTGCCGCAATTCCTATCGAGGATACATTCGGGAATACTGAATAATACGGTGTCCTGGGAATGATAGTCCCCGGTCCTGGAGGCGCCAAGTCTACGTTCACGGCGCCGTTGAAGATGTACTGGTGGCGTCCCAAGGCGCCCACGTAGCTGGCCGTTGCTACCCAACCGTTTCCAAACTCCTTCTGGAGAGTCAGATTGTATTGCTGAACGTACGGCGTCGCTCCGGAAAAGGAAACGCCTGTCAAACTCCCGGTCGGGTTCGTCGGGCTCGTGGGGGCCGGCCTTGGGAGGCCATCTGAAATCGAGTTCACAGGTGTCAGCGGCGTAGCGTTAATCGTGAATAAGCTGACGAACGGCGGGTTGCGCAGAGCCATCGAGCTTGCAATCATATTCGGCACGAAGCTGATTCCGTAGCCGCCGCGCAATACTGTCCCGTGTCCTAAAGTCGCTGCAAATCCGAAGCGGGGAGCGAAGTCCCGCCGGTCGGGCTGCACACCGGCTGATGTGGACACGCCATTCTGACCGGCGATGATTATTTTCCCTGCTGTCAGATCCACGTTCGAAATGCGATTCGCGACTTCGGTATTGGGCCCGTAGTAGTCGTAGCGCAGCCCCAGGTTCAAGGTCAGCCAACGCGTCGCATGCCAGTCATCTTGCACATAGCCGGCCGCCTCCCAGTTTCGATAGCCGGGGCTGACTAGATACTTGCTCCGGGTCGTCGAAGCCGGAAATCCGAGCAGCAAAGACGCAACTGCGTTGCCGCTCCCCGCCGTCGCTCCGGAAGGATCATTCGTGAAGTTGGAATCGAAGTTAAACTGTCCGCGCGCCGTTGGACTTTGGAAGGCGTCCGTCTGCCGCCTCCGTAAATCGGCTCCAAATTTGATGCTGTGCGTGCCGCGAACATACGTGAAGTTGGCGATCTCCTGAAAGAGATTATTGGTTGTCAGAATCGGTATGAAGCTCGCATCGCCAAGTGTTGTCAGCCCGCTGGTCTGAACAATGGAAAGCCCCGAGCTGTCATCGTCGATATTCACACCATTAAGGCCGACCTGCTGCGACGTCGTCTTTCCGTAGTTCACAGGAAGGGAGCGAACCACATAGCGGCTGAAATCGGCTTTGAGTTCCATCACGAGACTGGGGCCAAAAACGTGAACATCGTTGAGCTGAGCGCTCTGCGCCCGCTGTGCTGCGGTCCCGGACCGTCCCTGGTCGCAAACCGGATCGAGGCCATTCGGTGCAGTCGGGCACCCCTTAGGAATGACCGTGTTCGTGTTGTTGAAGGAGTAGCGCGCGAACGCCGTGTTGGAATCGGAAAATCTGTAATCCACCTTTGCGTCGAACGTATCGTTGTTCTGGGTCTTCACCGGTTGGTAGGTATAGTTGTTGACCAGTCCAGCGCTCGTCGGCAGCGGATACAGATTCATCAGATTTTGTGAGACCGGATTGATCCGGTTTGCGGGGATTTGATTCCCGGCGAACGCCGTGCGAGTGGTCCCCCGGGTAGTGAGTGGGTCAAATATGGGACTGAGCCCTGCAAAGTTCCCCTGCCGTTCTGCCTGAGTTGGCACCGAGTCCACAAACGTCTGCCCCTGGCTGATGCGAAGCCCTTCATAATCCCCGAAATAGAAGATGCGGTTTTTCTTGATTGCGCCGCCATTGCTGCCCCCAAACTGGTTCTGATGATAGGATGGCTTCACAGCGGAGAAAAAGCTTCTTGCGTCGAGGTGCTGGTTGCGGAAAAACTCAAATAGGGAGCCGTGAAAAGCATTCGTTCCCGACTTCGTCACAAAGTTGATGACGCCGCCGGCCGTCCTTCCAAATTCCGCCGAGTACAGGCTGGTCTGCACTTTCATTTCTTGCAGCGCATCCACTGACGGCTTGACAATCACAGTGCCAATGAACCGCTCGTTATCGTCCACTCCGTCGATCGTGAAGTTGTTAAAGCTTGTGGGCTGCGCATTGACCGAAACGGCGGAAGTCAAACGGCGGTCATCCGGCCGCGTCCCGCTTGGTAGTCCGGTCGGTTCTCCTTCGGCTGCCCCGGGAGCGAGCTGC
>Ga0308175_100001275_pt1 | contig 17020 bp, 14 predicted proteins | sample PhyCR1_3_FD_203893 | JGI IMG/M metagenome (GOLD analysis project Ga0308175, IMG submission 203893) | Soil microbial communities from UC Gill Tract Community Farm, Albany, California, United States - DLSLS.C.R1 | ecosystem: Environmental > Terrestrial > Soil > Agricultural land | place: USA...
GCCTTTGCTGCGTGTCTTGGCGGAGTGCAATACCTGCATGTTGAACCATTTGATAGTCTTACGGGTTCTAGTTCCTATTCAGAGCGCATTGCCCGCAATACACAATTAGTCTTAAAAGAAGAAGCTCATTTACAGAGAGTAATCGATCCTGCTGGTGGTTCATGGTATATAGAATCTTTAACAAATGAGCTGGCTGAAAAGGCATGGGGGTTCTTCCAACAAATTGAAGCGGCAGGAGGCATGTTGGAGAGTCTTAAATCCAATTGGCTGCAACGAAAAATAGCAACTGTTTTTGACAGAAGAAATAAGGATGTACAGACAAGAAAACAAAGTGTCATTGGAACAAATGTCTATGTTAATTTGGATGAAAAAATTCCTGCTGGATTACGAATTAAAAGTGAACCTTCTTTTGTTAAGGGTATATATTCTACCACCCAAATAGAATCCATTTTAAAAAGACGATTAGCCGAACCATTTGAGGAACAGCGTAGAAAAACAAGGCATTTGGAACAAAAAGGACCGATGCCCTCAATGGGCCTCATTTGTCTTGGAGAAATAAAGGAGCATAAACCAAGACTTGACTTTGTGAGAGGATTCTTGGCAGCGGGTGGTTTGAGAACTGTGGAAAGTCAGCCTATTTTAGCACTCGAGGAAGCTAAAAGATTTATTACCGAGCAAAAGCTTCCCTTCTTTTGCTTTTGCGGAACTGATGAACAGTATGAATTGACTGGTCATGACATCCTTAATGCCTTAAGAACAGATTTTCCTGATGTAACCTTTTATTTAGCAGGACTTCCTGAAAAGGAACATCAGCAACAGTGGCAAATGGAAGGTGTTAATGATTTTATCCATGTGAAAACCAATTGCTGCGCAATACTTTCAGTTTTCCTTAACGAATGGGAGGTGTGGACGAATGAAGAATCAAAAGCCTGATTTCTTACAAATTGCCTTGTTTGAAGATAATAATTTTCTAACCAAAGAAGAATGGGAGGAAAAGGTTAAACAAGAGATAGAAGGTTCAATTGATAACTTACTGTTTGAAACCAATGAAAAAATCCTGCTCAAGTCCATTTATACAAAAGAGGACCGTGACGAATTAGAGCATGTTGACGATCTTCCAGGGCTGCCTCCATTCACAAGAGGCCCATATCCGACCATGTATGTTAATCGGCCATGGACAGTCAGACAGTATGCAGGTTTTTCAACCGCAGAGGAAAGTAATGCTTTTTATCGCCGTAATCTTGCCATGGGACAAAAAGGTTTATCAGTTGCATTCGATTTGGCTACCCACCGCGGCTACGATTCTAATCACCCACGAGTTATCAGCGATGTTGGGAAAGCGGGTGTTGCGATTGACTCCGTTATGGATATGAAGACTCTTTTTGCAGGGATTCCATTAGATCAAATGTCAGTTTCCATGACGATGAACGGAGCCGTATTGCCTATCCTGGCGTTCTTCATCGTAACGGCCGAAGAACAAGGGGTAAGCAAGGAAATGCTTTCGGGAACGATACAAAATGATATTTTAAAAGAATATATGGTTCGTAATACGTATATCTACCCGCCAGAAACGTCTATGAGGATTATTGCGGATATCTTTGAATATACGTCTAAATACATGCCGAAGTTTAATAGTATTAGCATTTCCGGTTACCATATGCAGGAGGCAGGGGCGCCGGCTGATTTGGAATTGGCTTATACACTTGCAGATGGCTTGGAATACGTTCGGACAGGTCTAAAGGCGGGGATTGACATCGATTCGTTTGCTCCAAGATTATCCTTCTTTTGGGGTATAGGCATGAATTACTTTATGGAAGTTGCCAAGATGCGGGCGGCTAGGCTAATATGGGCCAAGATGATGAAATCCTTCCATCCAAAAAACGAAAAATCGTTAGCCCTTAGAACTCATTCGCAAACGTCCGGTTGGAGCTTGACTGAGCAAGATCCATTCAATAACGTTACCAGGACACTTATTGAAGCCCATGCTGCGGCGATGGGGCATACCCAATCACTGCATACGAATGCCTTGGATGAGGCCATTGCCTTGCCTACAGATTTCTCAGCCCGGATTGCCCGCAATACTCAGTTGTTTTTACAGGAAGAGACAGGGATTACTGATGTCATTGATCCTTGGGGGGGTTCTTATTATGTGGAAAAGCTGACAGATGAGTTGGTAAATCGAGCGTGGACGCACATTGAGGAAATAGAAGAACTCGGAGGCATGGCAAAAGCAATTGAAACTGGTCTGCCAAAAATGCGGATTGAAGAGGCTGCGGCCAGAAGACAAGCACAAATTGATTCAGGCAAGGAAGTTATTATTGGTGTCAACCGCTACCGGCTCGAAAAAGAAGAGGCGATAGATATCCTGGATATTGATAATACGGCCGTTCGTCTAAAACAAATTGAAAAACTAACCACTTTAAAAGCAAGCAGGGACAATACAAGGGTCAAAAATGCATTAAACGCTTTATCCAAGGCTGCTGAAATTGGTGGACATAATTTATTGGAGTCAGCCGTACAGGCTGCAAGAGAGAGGGCGACACTTGGGGAAATATCCGATGCGATTGAAAAAGTATCGGGCAGGCATAAAGCTGTCATTCGTTCGATTAGCGGTGTCTATAGTACAACCTTCAGTAACGAAGAAGAAATATTAGCAGTAAAAAGAATGACAGATGAATTCCTTGAAAATGAAGGCAGGAGACCAAGAATTCTTATAGCTAAGATGGGTCAGGATGGCCATGACCGAGGTGCCAAGGTCATCGCGACGGCTTTCGCCGATTTAGGGTTTGACGTTGATATTAGCCCGTTATTCCAAACACCTGAAGAAACAGCTCTACAGGCAGTTGAAAACGATGTTCATTGTGTGGGCATGAGCTCGCTTGCGGCAGGGCATAAAACGTTGCTGCCACAGCTAGTGGAGGAATTAAAAAAACAAGGCAGGGAAGATATTTTGGTTGTAATCGGCGGCGTCATTCCTGTACAGGATTATCAGTTTTTGTACGAGCATGGGGCCTCCGCTATTTTCGGACCTGGCACCATTATCCCAGTGGCTGCACAAAAGGTAATCAAGGAGATTTACTTAAAACTTGGTTACGAGGAAGTGGCTGAATAGTGGACAGTGATCGAAAGCCTGAATGGGGCAATTCTAAAAACCATGACAAGTGCTCAAGTGTTGTTCGCAAGGGACAAGAGCTTGAAGGTCAATCCGTATCAATTGAAAAAAACGTCCGCTTTCAAAAAAGGAGGCAATTGGAACCGTCAATCGAGGTATTTTATGAAGGGGTGCTAAAAAGTGACAGGAGCTTACTTGCAAGGGCGATAACCCTAATTGAAAGCAATGCTGAACAGCATTTTCAAAAGGCACAGCAGCTCCTGCAAAAACTTCTGCCCAAAACCGGCAAATCAGTCCGTATTGGCATAACAGGTGTTCCAGGCGCAGGCAAGAGTACCTTTATTGAAGCCTTCGGTATGTACCTGTGCAGCCTAGGACACCGTGTTGCAGTTTTAGCAATAGATCCTAGCTCGAAGGTAAGTGGAGGCAGCATTCTAGGAGATAAAACAAGAATGGAACAATTGTCAAAAAACGCCAATGCTTTTATTCGTCCTTCACCTACAGCAGGGAGGCTTGGCGGTGTCCATCGAAAGACAAGGGAAGCGATGTTAATTTGCGAGGCAGCGGGTTTTGATATTATCTTGATTGAAACAGTGGGTGTCGGTCAAAGCGAGGTTACTATTCGGGATATGGTTGACTTCTTCATGTTACTAGTCCTTACAGGTGCCGGTGATGAACTGCAAGGGATGAAAAAAGGGATCATGGAACTGGCTGATGCCATTGTCGTGCATAAAGCAGATGGGGGCAATATACAAAAGGCCGAACATACCTGCCAGGAATATAACCGAATCCTTCACTTTCTTCAGCCTGCAACGAAAGGGTGGTCTACCAAGGCATATACCTGTTCATCAGTGAACCATGAGGGAATCCACGAGATTTGGCAGGTTATCCAAACCTTTGAAACAGCGGGAAAAACATCAGGGGTGTTTGCCGAAAGAAGAAAAGAACAGGCAAAAGAGTGGCTTTATTCAATGATTATTGATCAGCTGCAATTCCATTTTTACCACCACTCTGGGGTTAAGAAACAACTTAGTAAACTAGAAAATGAAGTGATCACTGGGGAAACAACAGTGGCCATGGCAGTTGAGGAATTATTTCATACCTTCTTCATCACAGAAGATTAACTCCCTATTCTAGGAATTTTCCCTTATTCCTTTTCATTTCATTTGGAAAAAACTCCTTACAACTGTTATGATAGTAATATATACGTATAAAAGGAGTGATTTACATGAGCATGAATTTTAACTTTTTTATGAATGATGTAGTTAACCAAGCGCGACAAGAAATCGTGGAATCTGGATATAAGGAGCTAAAGACTTCTACTGAGGTAGAAGAGGCCCTTTCCCAAAAGGGGACTACTTTGGTGATGATTAATTCTGTTTGTGGCTGTGCCGGTGGTATTGCACGCCCAGCAGCTGCACACGCCCTTCACTATGACAAACGACCAGACCATCTTGTTACTGTGTTTGCAGGTCAGGATAAAGAAGCAACAGAAACGGCTAGAAGCTATTTTACCGGATATCCGCCATCCTCTCCATCGTTTGCTCTATTAAAAGATGGGAAGATTCTTTCCATGATTGAAAGACATCAAATTGAGGGCTTCGATCCTGCAACTGTTGTCGCTAAGCTACAAAACGAATTTGATCAGCATTGTGAAGACTTATAAAAATATGTTCAAAGAGAGCCAGCCCATTGAGGATTGGCTCTTTTTATTGAGTCTGAAAAATAAAATTGCTATGCTAATGAAAAAGATATGATATTGGATCTCCTATAAAGTTTTTTGAATATTTTTATATTAGTATATTATCTTTTCAAACAAGCATATATGTGTTATTATTCATATTGTTGAATAAAAATTCAAAATAAAAAAAGATAAAATTGATTAGAACGTACAGGAGGAGATAAAATGAAAAAGGCACTATTAATTTTTACTCTTATGTTTACATTAGTAGTTTTGGCTGCATGCGGCCAAAGTAATAAGGATGGAGCAAATGGTGAAAAATCAACCGAGAAGAAAGTATTACAAATGGCTACTTCAGCGGATTTTGCACCATTTGAATCAAGAGATACATCAGGGAAGCCAGTCGGATTTGATATTGACTTAGCTACTGCGATTGCTGATAAATTAGGTTATAAACTTGAAATCAAAGACATGAAATTTGATGGATTAATCGGTGCTTTACAGGCAAAACGTGTGGATATGGTACTTGCTGGAATGTCAGCAACTGAAAAACGTCAAAAGAATGTTGATTTTTCAACGGCTTATAACCATTCTGGTGAGATGTTCATTACATTAAAGGATTCTAAAGTAAAAAGCATCGATGATTTAAAAGGAACAACAGTAGGAGTACAACTTGGAACTATCCAAGAAGAAGGGGCAAAAAGCCTTCAAAAAAAGGTTGATTTTACAATTAAACCATTAGATAATGCTACCACATTAATTCAAGAGCTTTTATCAAAACGCATCCAAGTTGCCTATTTAGATAAATCAGTAGCATCAGGGTACATCAAGGAACAAGGTTTAGCTGGATTCGATGATCCTACCACTAGTTCCCCAGGGATGGCAGTCGCCTTTCCTAAAGGTAGTGACCTAAAGGATGATGTAAACAAGGCTCTTAAGGAATTGGAAGAGAACGGAAAACTCCAAGAACTAAAGGATAAATGGTTAAAAGACCAGCAGTAATCATTTTTGTTCAGAGTATTGATTAATCTATGAAGATAAAGAAAATATTGAAGTGAGGTGTAAGGCATGAATTTGGATTTTAGCCAAGTTGTGCCTTATATTCCTTTTATTTTAGAAGGAATATGGGTTACATTAAAATTTGTTATTATTTCAATTATAGTGGGGTTCATTCTTGGCACGATATTGGCCTTATGTAAGATTTCCCGTGTAAAGGCATTGAATTGGTTTGGAGATGCTTATACATCGATTTTCCGTGGAACCCCGTTAATCTTGCAATTAATGCTTATCTATTTTGCGATACCACAATTAACAGGCTATGACATCTCCCCATTTTTATCATCTATTTTAGCTTTTGGGTTAAATTCATCAGCGTATGTTTCTGAAATTATCAGGGCCGGAATTCAAGCGGTTGATAAAGGCCAAACGGAAGCTGCACAAGCGCTTGGTGTGCCATATCGACTAATGATGAAGGATATTATATTGCCGCAAGCACTTAAAAATATCTTACCAGCTCTAATGAACGAGTTTATTACTTTGACGAAGGAATCAGCGATTGTATCAACTATTGGATACTTGGATTTGATGCGCCGAGCGCAGGTGGTTGGAGCAGATACGTATCGTAATTTTGAGCCATTAATATTTGTTGGAGTAATTTATTGGGTATTAGTTATGGTATTGACGCTCGCTGGTAAACGAGTTGAAAGGAGGATGAAATTCGGTGATTAAAGTTGAAAACCTCTACAAACAATTCGGGGAAAATGAAGTTTTAAAGAATATTTCTACCAGTATTGAAAGCGGGGAAGTTGTCTCGATAATAGGGCCATCTGGGTCGGGTAAATCTACCTTTCTTCGCTGCTTGAATTTGTTAGAGACACCGACAAAAGGACAAGTATGGATAGATGGGCAAGAGATGACCGACCCCAAAACGAATATCATGAAGGCTCGAGAACAAATCGGGATGGTCTTTCAACACTTTTATTTATTTCCACATATGACGGTTTTGGAAAACTTAACATATGCACCGATGAAAGTAAGAGGAGAGACAAGGGAAAAAGCTGAAATTAAAGCCCGTGAATTGCTGGCTAGAGTGGGGCTCTCTGAAAAAGAAACAGCCTATCCGAATAATCTATCAGGTGGACAAAAGCAGCGTGTTGCGATAGCCCGTGCTCTTGCAATGGAACCGAAATTAATGTTATTTGATGAGCCGACCTCTGCTCTTGACCCCGAAATGGTAAAGGAAGTACTGAACGTTATGAAAGACCTTGCCCATTCGGGAATGACGATGGCTATCGTGACACATGAAATGGGATTTGCCCGTGAGGTTTCTAATCGGATAATTTTCCTTGATGAAGGAAAATTATTAGAAGAAGGGTCTCCAAATGAATTTTTTAATCATCCCCAAACAAGTAGAGCAAGGGATTTTTTAGAAAAAGTATTGTAACAATTTTCTGTTTGCCTAAAAAAGGATTACTTGCAATAATAGCTTTAATACCGATATTCTAAAGATGGTCTTCATGATCATCTTTTTATTTTAATAAGGAGTAAAATGAATGAAATTTTCCATTGGATACCGAACAATTAAAACAGCCGCTGGAACAGCGATTTCAATTTTACTTGCTCAGCAGCTCGGGCTTGATAATTTTGCTTCCGCAGGTATTTTAACCATTTTATGTATACAAGTGACAAAAAGGAGATCACTCCGGACAGCATGGGACCGCTTTTTAGCCTGCGTATTGGCCATGCCTTTTTCTGCTGTGTTTTTTGAGGGAATTGCCTACCATCCAATTGTCATTGGCGGTTTGCTTTTTTTCTTTATACCGACGATCGTTATGCTGAAGGCAAAAGACGGCGTAGTAACGAGCAGCGTTATCATTTTACATATTTATATGGCTCACAAAATATCATGGGCTATTTTTTTAAATGAGCTCGGGGTGATTACCGTTGGAATTGGGGTGGCACTGCTTCTTAACCTATATATGCCAAGTGCAGACCGAAAACTTCGGGACTATCAAGAAAGAATAGAAGCAAATTTCAAGATTATGCTCTGTGAGATGGTGCGTTATTTAAGAACCGGTGAAAGCATTTGGGATGGCAAAGAGATTACCGAATGTGACTATTTACTGAAAGAGGCAAAAATGTTTGCTTTAAGGGATGTAGAAAATACCTTTCTTAGGGAGGAAAACATTTATTTTAACTATTTTGAAATGCGGGAAAAGCAATTTGAAATTATCGAACGCGTTTTGCCAATCGTCACCTCGCTTACAAGAACATTAAAGCAAGGAAAAATGGTAGCTTCTTTTCTGGAGGAACTTTCTGAAAACATTCATCCTGGAAATACTGCACATATTTATATTGGTAAATTAAGAGTTATGAAAAAGGAATTTGAAGAAATGGAATTGCCTAAAACTAGAGAAGAATTTGAAAACCGGGCAGCCCTTTTACAATTGGTAAATGAAATGAATGATTATCTAATTATCAAAAGCTCCTTTAAAGAGAAAGAATCGAATATGAATGAAAAGAAGAAATTTGAAGCAAACTAGGGGCAAAAAGGCAGGTGGTTTTGTTTGATTAAATTTCTATCACCAATTCTGATGACTTTTTTTCTTTCCCCTCTTTGGCCGCTTGGGTCCAATCCAGCGCCTGGCAACCCCTTTGTCATTGTTAATAAATCCAAGAATGAAATGGCATTTATTGATGAAAACAAAGTTCAAACAATTGTTAGTGTCGGTACTGGAAAAACCCAAGAACTGACGCCAGAAGGTCTCTTTACTATCACGGTGAAGGCCGAAAAACCCTATTTTCGAAAAGGAAACATTCCAGGTGGAGACCCAAAGAATCCACTCGGAGCGAGATGGATTGGCTTTGATGCAAAGGGCACAGATGGTCGAATCTATGGCATACATGGAACAAATCGACCTGATTCGATTGGAAAATATGTTTCACTGGGCTGTATCCGCACGCAAAATGAGGTTGTTACTTCGCTTTTCCCTTTAATCCCCTTAGGAACAAAATTATTAGTTACCTCATCCCAAAAATCATTTGATGCACTAGCTAAAGAAAATGGAGCAATTAAATAGGTATAAAAAGGGACTGTTCAATTTTGAACAGTCCCTTTTTAAATTAAGATAAGAATCGGGCAATGCCTAATAGGAGGGTTGAGGCCAACATCGCAACTAGCATTAGGAAGACGATAATTTTCCGTGTTTTCTTTTTAGACAATTTCTGTACCTCCTCTATTTTCAATGGCTTTAACCTTATTTTACAAGGAAAAAAGCAAATGGACAACGGTACTAGTAAGCAATTTAGGAAGGATTTATGAACCTTTTACCGAATAACATAATTGTCAAACTAATTTTAATATTGAAACAGAGGGGAATGTATGATTAAGAAAGTTGACCATATTGGCATTGCTGTCAAATCTCTTGAGAAGGCCCTTCCATTTTATATGGATATATTAAAGCTAACATTTCTAGGGATAGAAGAAGTAGACAGTCAAAAGGTGAAGATCGCTTTTTTACAAGCTGGTGAAACCAAGCTTGAGTTGCTCGAACCGACATCAGGGGAAAGTTCCATTGCTAAATTTATCGAAAAACGTGGTGAGGGGATTCATCATGTTGCACTTGGTGTGGAATCAATCGAAGAACGGTTACATGAAATGAAGGAAAAAGGTATTCAAATGATTGATTATCAGCCAAGACCCGGTGCAGGAGGAGCACAAATTGCCTTCATGCATCCAAAATCAGCAGCTGGTGTTTTATACGAGCTTTGCGAAAAGAAGGGGATGAAGGGGTAGGATGATAGACATTTTTGAAAAAATTAATGAATTATATGATAAAAGGAGAGAAGTAGAGCTTGGCGGCGGGGATGAGCGAATTGATATACAGCATGCAAAAGGTAAGCTGACAGCTCGAGAACGGATAGATCTTCTAGTAGACAAAGGTACGTTTGTTGAATTAAATCCGTTTATTAAGCATCGGACAAATGATTTTGGGCTCGATGAGCAAAAAGGGCCCGGCGACGGAGTGGTCACGGGTTTCGGAAAGGTAAATGGACGACCAATTTATTTATTTTCTCAGGATTTCACGGTTTTTGGCGGTGCATTGGGGGAAATGCATGCCAAGAAAATTGCCAATGTCATGGATTTAGCCGCAAAAAATGGGACTCCATTTGTCGGTCTTAATGATTCTGGAGGTGCGCGGATTCAAGAAGGGGTTGTATCCCTGGATGGGTATGGGCACATTTTTTATCGGAATGCCATATACTCAGGTGTAATCCCGCAAATATCTGTCATCATGGGACCGTGTGCCGGAGGTGCTGTTTATTCACCAGCTATTACTGATTTTGTTTTCATGGTTGAAAAAACGAGCCAAATGTTTATCACTGGTCCTAAAGTAATCGAAACGGTAACAGGAGAGAAAATTTCCTCAGAAGATCTCGGCGGGGCAAATGTCCATAATTCCATCAGTGGTAATGCTCATTTTCAAGCAAAGTCAGAAGAAGAGGTTTTAGATAATGTCCGTAAACTTTTAAGCTATTTACCACAGAATAATCAGGAAAAACCGCATAAGCTTGATGTGGAGGAAGGCAGCGATTACCTTCCAGATTTAATGGATGTGATTCCATTTGATGCTGTTCGTCCATATGATGTCCGCAAAGTAATTGAACAAGTTACCGACACAGATTCCTTCATGGAGCTGCATCAGCATTTTGCAAAAAATATTGTGGTAGGGTTTGCTCGAATCAAAGGGGAGACGGTAGGACTCGTTTGCAATCAGCCAAAAGTCATGGCAGGCGGTTTAGATATTGATTCCTCAGATAAAGCTGCTAGATTTATCCGAACCTGTGATTCATTTAATATACCGATTATTACGTTTGAAGATGTAACGGGATTCTTTCCCGGGGTAAAACAGGAGCATGGGGGAATTATCCGACACGGTGCAAAAATATTATTTGCTTACTCAGAGGCAACGGTGCCGAAATTGACCGTTATTTTAAGAAAAGCCTATGGCGGTGCTTATGTGGCTTTGAATAGTAAGTCCATCGGTGCCGATTTAGTGTTCGCCTGGCCAAATGCTGAAATAGCGGTAATGGGCCCACAAGGCGCAGCGAATATTATTTTTGCAAAGGAAATCAACAATAGTAAAAATCCTGAATTGACAAGGCAGCAAAAAATTGAGGAGTATCGTGAAAAGTTTGCAAACCCTTATGTAGCAGCGAGCAGGGGGATGGTCGATGATGTGATTGATCCACGTGACACAAGAATAAAAATTATTCAAGCGTTGGAAATGCTAAAAACGAAAAAGGAATCGCGCCCGTATAAAAAACACGGAAATATTCCGCTTTAAGTTGGCCCCGCCTCTTTCATTTGATGGTATCAGCAGGATAGAGGTATACTGATATAGTATGTAAAGTAAATACAGTAATACATAATGGAGGGGTCAAGAGAATGGTAAACCAAGAACGTCTTTTGAATGAATTTTTAGAACTTGTTCAAATTGACTCAGAAACGAAATATGAGACGGAAATTGCAAAGGTCTTAAAACAAAAATTTACCGATTTAGGTCTTGCTGTCTTTGAAGACGACACATCTGCTGTAACAGGCCATGGAGCGGGAAACTTAGTTTGTACTCTGCCTGCGACAAAAGAAGGAGTCGACCCTATTTATTTTTCTTGTCATATGGACACTGTTACTCCCGCCAAGGGAGTTAAGCCATCGATCAAAGATGGTTATGTTGTCACCGATGGCACGACAATTCTGGGTGCCGATGATAAAACTGGAATTGCTGTTATGCTGGAAACTATCCGCATCATAACAGAACAAAATCTTCCTCATGGCTTGATTCAATTTGTCATCTCGGTCGGAGAAGAATCCGGATTACAAGGTGCAAAAGCCCTTGATCAATCACTGCTTAAAGCAAAATACGGATATGCATTAGATAGTGATGGTTTAGTTGGCAACGTTGTTGTTGCAGCTCCGACACAAGCAAAAGTGAAAGCTGTCATTTACGGTAAAACTGCTCATGCGGGTGTAGCACCGGAAAAAGGAGTTTCTGCGATTACAATGGCTGCAAAAGCCATTGCGAAGATGCCATTGGGAAGAATCGACCATGAAACAACAGCCAATATCGGCCGATTTGAAGGCGGCCAAGCAACCAATATCGTTTGTGACCGCGTTGACATTTTAGCGGAGGCGCGTTCGTTAATCCCTGAAAAAATGGAAGCTCAAGTTCAAAAGATGAAGGAAGCCTATGAGAACGTTGCAGCCGAAATGGGTGGTCGTGCGGAAGTAGATATTGAAGTCATGTACCCAGGCTTTAAGTTTGGTGAAGGCGACCAAGTTGTGGAAATTGCCCGCAAGGCGGCAGCCAAAATTGGACGCAGCTGTGAACTGCAGCAAAGCGGCGGCGGCAGTGATGCCAACGTCTTTAATGGCTTCAATATTCCAACAGTGAACCTTGCTGTTGGCTATGAAGAAATCCATACAACGAACGAGCGGATGCCTCTCGAAGAATTATATAAGCTTGCAGAGATGACCCTTGCGCTTATCGACGAAGTAACCAATCAATAATAGCAGCTAACAGGAGGAGAGCCTTTGGTTCTCCTTTTTGTTACACTTAGAGAGGAACAATTGTTTTAAGGATGTGTTGGGCATGAAGGAAATGTATCCAAAAAATGGACGAGTCATTTTACATGTTGACATGAATAGCTTTTATGCCTCTGTAGAGATGGCTTATGACCCTGGACTGAAAGGGAAGCCGTTAGCAATAGCTGGAAATGTGGAAGAACGACGCGGCATTATTGTCACCTGCAGCTATGAGGCAAGGAAATTTGGTGTAAAAACGACGATGCCATTATGGGAAGCAAGAAAGCTTTGTCCACAGTTGATTGTCAAGAAACCAAACTTTGAGCGCTATCGTGCTGCCTCATTGGGGATGTTCGAACTTCTAAGGAGTTATACCGAGCTAGTGGAGCCTGTTTCCATCGATGAGGGATATATGGACATAACGGAAAGCTTTCATTTTGGCAGTCCAATTGAAATTGCCAAAAGTATTCAGAAAAGGGTTTTAGAGCAGCTGGATTTACCTTGCAGCATTGGGATTGCTCCGAATAAATTTTTAGCGAAGATGGCCTCAGATATGAAAAAACCGTTAGGGATTACGATATTACGGAAGCGTGATATCCCTCAAGTTTTATGGCCGCTGAACACGAATGAAATGCATGGAGTGGGTAAAAAAACAGCAGAAAAGCTGGTGACAATCGGAATTCATACCATCGGAGATTTAGCAAAAGGGAATGACGTCCAGCTTAAAACGCTTCTTGGGATAAATGGAATTCGTCTAAAAGAGCGGGCAAATGGAATGGATAAACGTCCAGTTGACCCCGAATCTGTTTCGGAGTTTAAAAGTATTGGAAACTCGACTACCCTGCCAAGAGACATTAGCAATCAGCAAGAATTGTTCCATGTCCTGGAATCATTAGCGGAAACGGTTTCGGTAAGGTTGAAGGGGAAAAATGTCCTGTCCACTACTCTAAGTATCACGATACGCTTTAGAGACCGTAAGACGATTACCAGGAGTAAGAAACTTCCGAACCCCATTCATCGTAAGGAGGACATCGCTGCCATTGCTAAACAGCTCTTTTTAAAATCTTGGAACGGGGACCCGGTTCGGTTGTTAGGGATTACCGGAAATGATTTGGTTGAACAGGAACAGGCATACAAGCAGTTAGATTTATTTTCTTATGAAAAGGATGCCAAAAAGGAACCGTTACTTAAAACACTTTACAGTCTTCGTGAAAAATATGGAAAAAGTATAATTGAAACAGCAGGTACACATAATCACAAACCTGCAGACAACACCGGGACAGAGACAAGCTTTAATAAAGATTTCTTACGTTCCTTTCCCGAGAAAAAACAGGAAGAAGACTAAAAAGCTCCGCTATAAAAGATTAGCGGAGCTTAGTGTTTATTTACATATATCCACTTCTAAGTCGGTCACTGGCCACCAGAAGAAGCCGTCTTTTTCCAAAAGTTCGTCAGCTTCCTTAGGACCCATAGAACCAGAAGGGTAATTAGGGAATTCTGCCTTTGTTTTTTCCCAAACTGCGGAAATCTTATCTACAAATGCCCAAGAGTAAGCTACCTCATCCCAGTGTGTGAAGTTGGTGGCGTCACCGCGCATGCAATCGAAAAGAAGTTTTTCATACCCTTCCGGTGTATTCATCGCATGGATACCTGTATTGGCGAAGCTGAGTTTCACTTCCTGTGCATCCAAATGTCCTCCAGCTTTTTTGGCATTTAAATGCAACGTAATCCCTTCCTCTGGTTGAATATGAATCACCAAAAGATTTGGATTTAACATTTTATCGGTTTGATAATACAAATTCATCGGAATATCTTTAAATTGGATGACAATTTTCGTTGACTTGGCCGACATTCTTTTCCCTGTACGTATATAAAAAGGTACACCAGCCCAGCGGAAATTATCAATCATTATTTTTCCTGCCACGAATGTCTCAGTATTCGACTCTTTATCTACCATGGCTTCATCACGATAATTAGGAACCTCTTCCTCATCGATGATGCCCTCGCCATATTGTCCGCGAACAAAATATTCATCTACTTCGTTACCTTCTACTGTTCTTAAAGCCCGAAACACTCTCACTTTTTCCGAACGGATTTCGTCTGTAGTCAGGTTAATAGGTGGTTCCATCGCAAGCAAGGCAACCATTTGCATCATATGATTTTGCAGCATATCACGCAATGCACCGCTTGTCTCATAATATCGACCGCGTTCCTCTACACCAAGAGTCTCACTTGAAGTAATTTGAATATTAGAGATATATCGATTATTCCACAGCGGTTCAAATATGGCATTGGCAAAGCGAATCACTTCAATATTGCGAACCATTTCTTTTCCTAAATAGTGGTCAATCCGATAGACTTCTTTTTCGGAAAAGGCACTTCTAATTTGTTTGTTTAATTCTTTCGCAGATTCTAAATTATGCCCGAACGGTTTTTCAATGACAAGACGTTTGTAGCCCACTACGTCTGTTAACCCATCAGACTTTAGATGGAGGGCAATCGGACCGAAAAACTCTGGTGCCATCGCAAGATAAAAAATCCGGTTTCCTTCAAGTTGATAAGTGGTATCAATTTCATCAGCAAACTTCTTTAATGCAACATAAGAGTTTGAATCTGCCACATCATGTGATTGATAATAGAAATGGGAGATAAACTGATCCAAATTATCCTTCTTTCCTAATGCCGATTCAACTGAGTTCTTTACTGACTGTTGAAACTCATCATTAGAAAGAGTTCTTCTAGCGACACCAATTACAGCAAACTTATCCAGTTTATTCTTTGAAAATAGCCGATAAAGGGAAGGGAAGAGCTTCCTTTTCGCTAAATCACCTGTTGCTCCAAATATCATTATTAATGAAGTCATGTTTTGCTCCATGTTTGTAACCTCTTTTCCTTAAAGCCTGACTGCTTATGTAAATTTCACTTTATCAAATATTAAATGTTTTTATTAGGTTTCGCAAATAAATTGATTTGCATGTAACAAATTATTGTTTAAGTGAAGACGAATGGGTGGAAGTTCAAGCAATAAAAAAAACTTTGTGCTATAGTAACGATAATGAAAATTGGAGAAGAGAGGAGCTTTTGTTTTGGATATTTTTTTCTTAGGGACGGGTGCGGGCATGCCGGCAAAACTCCGAAATGTCACGTCAATCGCACTCAAGTTGCTGGAAGAACGGGGGGCGGTTTGGCTATTTGACGCAGGTGAGGCGACCCAGCACCAAATATTACATACGTCAATTAAACCCCGGCGAATTGAAAAGGTATTTATTACCCATTTGCACGGTGACCATATTTATGGCCTGCCAGGTCTTTTATCGAGCCGTTCATTCCAGGGGGGGGAATCCGAGGTAACCGTGTTCGGACCGAAAGGGATTAAGGAGTACATTCTAACTAGTCTATCATTGAGCCAGACTTCTTTAAAATATCCATTGGCAGTAGTTGAGATTGAAGAGGGGATTATTTTTGAAGATGAGCAATTTAAGGTAGAAGCCCGTTTGCTTGACCATGGTATTCCATCCTATGGTTATCGGATTGTAGAAAGTGACCGGCCCGGTACTTTACTTGCTGATAGGTTGCAGGAAGCAGGGGTCCAGCCAGGTCCGATTTTTAGAAAAATAAAAAATGGTGAAAAAGTTATTCTTGAAGACGGCAGATTGATTGAGCCAAGTGACTTCCTGGGCCCCACCCAGAAAGGGCGGATTGTTTCCATCCTAGGTGACACCAGATACTGTGAAAATGCTATTCTCCTTGCAAAAAATGCTGATTTAGTAATCCATGAAGCGACCTTTTCAAAGGCTGAAGAACATCTTGCTTCTGATTATTTTCACTCGACTACTCATCAGGCCGCCTATGTTGCGAAACAGGCCGATTGTAAACAATTATGCTTAACCCATATAAGCTCACGTTATGACCGGAATGCTTGGAAGGATTTAGTGGATGAGGCAAAGGAAGTATTTTTTAATACTGTCATTTCTGAGGATTTTAAGGAAATAACTATACCACTTAAACCACTTAAATAAATCTAAAAAAGCACTTACCATATAAATGAGGTGAGTGCTTTTTAGTCTTCCTTACAACCAGCCTCGCTCATATTGTTTAGGAGTATCAATGCTTACCCTTAACTCTTTTGCAGCTGTTCTTGGCCAGTAAGGGTCACGCAGCAATTCACGAGCTAAAAAGACCAAGTCTGCCCTGTTATTTTGGACAATTTCCTCAGCTTGTATAGCAGAAGTGATAAGGCCTACTGCCCCGGTCGAGAGATTTGCTCCTGTACGAATCGTTTCGGAGTAGGGCACTTGATAGCCAGGATACACATTAATGTGCGCAGGAACCACAGCTCCTGAGCTTACATCGATTAAATCAACCCCTTGCTCTTTCATCCACTGTGCGAACATTATGTAATCCTCTGGTGTTAGGCCGCCTTGTTGGTAATCATGCGCCGATACTCTGACAAATAAAGGTCCAGTCCAAACGGTCTTAACCGCATCAATGACCTCACGGAGAAAACGATAGCGATTTTCGGTGGATCCTCCGTAGCCATCTTCCCTTTCATTCGAAAGTGGGGAAAGAAATTCGTTAAGTAAATAGCCATGGGCACCATGAAGCTCGATGATATCAAACCCAGCTTTCGCTGCCCGTTCCG
>Ga0308175_100001276_pt1 | contig 17019 bp, 13 predicted proteins | sample PhyCR1_3_FD_203893 | JGI IMG/M metagenome (GOLD analysis project Ga0308175, IMG submission 203893) | Soil microbial communities from UC Gill Tract Community Farm, Albany, California, United States - DLSLS.C.R1 | ecosystem: Environmental > Terrestrial > Soil > Agricultural land | place: USA...
AGAACCGAAAAATATTCCCAACGCAGTCCGAGATTTACGGTCAAGTTAGGCCGAAACTTCCAATCGTCCTGCACAAACAGAGCATAGTCATTACCGCTAAACTCTCTCTTACCGGTTGCAGGTCCACCAGTGTTCGGGTCGGCATTTATAGCTTCAAAAACAGGTGCATCGTTTGCAAGATTCCACAGCCCAACAAATGAATAAAGCGGCCGAGCCCCACCTATAAGGCTGTTATTGTTAATTTCACGTCGCCACTCGCCACCGATCTTTAAATTATGATTTCCGCGAACCCAATTAAATGTGTCCTTAAACTCAAATTGAGTCTCCCTAAAAATGCCCGGGGTGCCCTCCGACCGATCTGCCCCAAAACGGATACGATCAAACGGCAAGCCTTCTACTTCAATCCGAGGTACAGCGAAATCCGTATCTGGATTCGATTTCACTTCATCGTATCCCCAGCTATTTACACTAAAACGAAACTCATTGAACATCACCGCGGAAAATATCCGGTTGTATATAGCGGCCGCTGCCCAATTCAAACGATCGGATTTGATATCCGCCATTGGACGGCTTCTTCCTCCCGTGTTCGCACCCAGATTACTTGTCGGGGTAAAAAACGTCGTAACGGTAAATGTATCTTTCGGTGAAAGGTTATAGTCTATACGAGTGTTAAACTGATTACCTGTGAACGAAGTCGGATTTGCCAGTTGAGCAAATTGAATATCTGGACTTTGGTCAAAGCCGCTTCCGAAATTTGAATCCGCAACGTAAGGGTTACCCGCTGATACGCCGGGGGCCAAGGAGCCTATATCCAACCCCCCGTTAACAACCTGGCATCTGGTCGTGGGGATATTTGCAAAAGCGCAATCGACCGGAATTATTGACAAAATCCGCGGTTCGATCCCCGTTGCCTGAAAGACCTGAGCAGTAACGCTGTTTGGTCGTGCAGAAATTACCTGTTGGCGATATTGAGGAGTTTCAATCCAGGCTGTGTACGGAACATTGCTGCGGCTCTTCGCTCCTTCGTATGTGAAAAAGAAAAACAGTTTGTCCCGGAATATCGGGCCGCCGACGCTCCCACCGTATTGGCGAAACTTATTTTCTACTCGCGTCGGAATTGTAAATTTATTGAATGCATTAAGGCTTGGGTCGTCATATTTAAAGAAGGCGCTGCCATGGAAATCGTTCGTTCCGTTCTGGCTAACAACCTTAATGACTGCACCGGAGTTTCGCCCGTCTTCGGCCGAGTATGTGCTCGAACTAACCTGTATCTCCTTGACCGATTCCTGACTCGGCGTGACGACCGCGGCTCCGCCCCATGTTTGACTATTTACGCTCACGCCATCGATCTGAAAACTGTTTGCCGATACTCTTTGGCCATTAGCGGAAATAGGTACTTGGTTCTCGGTCTGGAAGATCGAAACATTTGACCCGCCCGGCCCGGTTGTATTGGGGAGATTAACAGCTGCGCCGTTTGAGCCACGCGCTCCTTCACCGAAAACGCCCGGGGTCAATCGCGCCAGCTCATAAGGGTCACGCCCCGCCTGCGGAAGCCGCAAAACTTCAGCATTGCTTATGGTTTTGCGAACGTTTGGGTCTTCCGTCTGAAGGCCGACGTCCTCAGCCTGAACCGTAACCGTCTCACTGATACCGCCGGCTTCTAGGGAAAGGTCAAGTCCGGTTGTTGCTTCAGCGTCAACTTTGACATTGTCCTTTACGAGCCTCTTAAAACCCTGCTGTTCAACAGTGACTGAATACAGCCCTGGTGCAAGACCCGTAAAACGGTAAAACCCTGCATCACTGGCCGTGGTCGTCTGAGTTTGATTTGTTTCTTTATTGGTCAGGGTTACTGCAGCGCCTGAAACGGTTGCACCGGCTGTGTCTGTTATGACCCCTTGTATCCCGGCTCGAAACTGGGCAAAGGTTGATGTTGCCGCAAAAGCGAAAATGATCAAAACACCGAACAGAATAGACAGAAAAGGCTTGGTTCGCCGCATAAGGTCCTCCAGTTAAATTGAAAAGAACGGTATAGAAAATTTTGACCGTTTTCAAACGATAAAATGTTTGAAAAACTGGTCTGCTAGATCGGGGGATTTGTCTAGTAAATCGTTTTAGTAAAGAATTTATAGCACCATTTGATTTTTGATGTCAAGCGGATTTTCCGAAACGGGATTGCGGCAATTAAAAATTTTGCGGAGTTTATCAAACACGTAAAAACATAAGAGAAATTTCTTGATTTGTCGTATGCCTATGTGCGAACATTTTGGCGATGCCTCGCAAACGAAACGGAAACAAGCCGGAAAAAACCGGCGCCGCAAGGCGTTCGGGCGGAGTGAGCCTCAAGCAGCTTGCCGAACATCTGGAACTTTCCACAACTACGCTCTCACTGGTTCTGAACGACGCACCATCGGCGGTTTCGATCCCGCGCGAGACGAAGGAGCGAATTTTCAACGCGGCAAAAGAGCTGAATTACAGGCCGAACTATCTCGCACGTTCGCTCCGCGTCCAGCGAACGCACACGCTCGGCGTTATCGTTCCCGATCTAAGCGACGGTTATTCGGCGATGGTTCTCGGCGGCGTCGAGGCTGCGTTGTCGCAGGAGGGTTATTTCTACATAACGGCCAGTCACATGCATCATGAAGAACTGCTCGAGAAAATGACGCGCCTTCTGATCGAGCGACAGATCGAAGGCCTGATCTCCGTGGCTACGCCGATACCATTCAAGCCGGAACTTCCTGTTGTAAGCATTTCCGGCCACAAAAAAGTCGAGGGCGTGACCAACCTGATCCTTAACCATGAACACGCGGCCGAGCTCGGCGTCGGACATCTATACAATCTCGGCCACCGACGCATCGCGCTTATCAAGGGGCAGGCGAACAGTGCCGACACCGAGGTGCGCTGGCGAACCATCAACGCTGCAGCGGTAAGGCGCGGCATTGCCATAGACCCGAATCTCACGGTTCAACTCGACGGAGACGTTCCGACGCCGGAGATCGGTTATTCGGCGATAAAAAAAATTCTTGCAACGGGTGAAAAATTTACAGCGGTTTTTGCGTTCAACGATATTTCAGCGATCGGTGCTATACGTGCATTGGAAGAAATGGGTTTGCGGGTTCCGACCGACGTTTCGGTTCTTGGGTTTGATGATATCTATGCGGCAGCGTTTCACAACCCGGCTCTCACTACGATCCGCCAGCCGCTTTTCGAAATGGGAAGCCTCGCCGCTCAGACGCTTTTGAACAAACTTGCCGGTGAAAGGTCTGAGCAAACCGCAGAAGAACTGAGCGTCGAGCCGACTCTTGTTGTGAGGCAATCAACGGCTCGGGTTTCTCAATCCTATGGTTGATCACCCATGGCTGTTTAACTTAAGTTTTAATGTTCGTGGCTAACGCGCGGGGGCAAGCCCGCCTTCCTGACTGTCCATTATTTGATTTGGAAGGTTAATCAACGTTCAATATAGATGTCGGCTTTCGAGACAAGAAATATTTCAGGTCCGGAAGGGCGGCTCGCCTCCGCCATTCTTAAAAAATCTTCATTACCGTTACCGGATTAGTGTAATTTCCCTTTCATTTCCGTTTAACTCAACCGTCAGCCGCTTGTGTTCAGCATCATATTTTCGAGGCAGCTTCTTACCGTCACCCAACACATCTTTCACGTCGCCCGTTAGTCCGACAATGTTGAGATATTTGATCGGCTGACCCTTAAAATCACCTATCGTCCGAATTTTCAGCGAGCCTTGTTTGTGTTCGAACCTGATCGAACGCCACGCAGTTTGGCGATATCCGTAGCCGTCACCTGCGTCTTGAAAAAGTTGTGATACTTCGGTTTTTCCCAGCTGAATTCCGGCGACGACGTTCAGCGTAACGGGCGAAGTTGGCATTTCGTCGGTGCTTTGAATCACGTTCTGTGTCGGAATAATGCTGCCCACGCGAACGAATATCGGCAAGCGGTCTATGGGAGTCGGCGGGTAATGCGTCTTGCCGCTTTCCAATCTTTCACCCGTCCACCAATCGACCCAATCTGCTCCGACCGGCAGGTAAATTCCGCGTGTCGTCATTCCCTCTTTTACAACAGGTGCGACCAGCACGTCGTCACCGACCATATATTCATCATTGATAAGATACGTACCCTTGTCGTTTGGAAACTCGTACCACAGCGGTCGCATTATCGGTTCGCCGGTTCGTTCGTGTTCGTGAAAAAGCGTGTAAAGATACGGCAGGAATTTGTAACGCAGTTCGACGGTTTCGCGGTTTATTTTTGTAAATGCGTCGCCGTATTCCCACGCCTCTTTGTTGCCGACCCAGCCGACGGAATGCGAACGAAGAAAAGGCGTCAACGCAGCGGCTTGCAACCAACGAGCGTACAACTCGCCGCTCGGCATTTCGTTAAATCCGCCAACATCAGCTCCGACAAACGGCACGCCCGAAACGCTCATATTTGCGAGCATCGGGATGGTCAAGGCGAGTTGATCCCAGCTGGCGTAATTGTCACCCGTCCACACAGCGGCGTAACGCTGCACACCGGAAAAACCTGCACGCGTCAGAACGAACGGGCGCTTGTCGGGTGCGAGTTTTCTTAACCCTTCGAACGTCGCACGCGCCATCTGCATTCCATAGACGTTGTGATATCGCCGGTGTGTGCCGCGCAAGCCGTCACCGGCGTGCGGCGTGTCGAGCGGGAATGTTTTTGCCGGGTGGTGAAGTATTTCCGGCTTTTCGGTTTGCTCGGTCATGAACACACCCGGCTCGTTCATATCGTTCCAAAACCCTGCAACGCCGTCGTCAAGGTCGATTTTGTATTGCTCGCCAAACCATGCACGAGCCTTCGAGTCTGTAAAATCGGGAAACGCGCAATCGCCCGGCCAGACACGTCGAACAAGATCGCTGCCGTCCGGATTTTTGACGAAAACGTTCGCGGCTTTGCCGTCACGGTAAACACTGTAATTTTCGTCAACCTTTATTCCCGGATCGATTATCAAAACGGTTTTTACGCCTTGAGCACGCAGGTCGCCGATCATCCGTTTCGGATCGGGAAACCGCGTTTTGTCCCACGTAAAAACTCTGTAGCCGTCCATGTAATCGATGTCGAGATAGATAACGTCGAACGGAATGCGGTTCTTGCGAAAGCCGTCTGCGATCTCGCGAACGCGTTTTTCGGGATAGTACGACCATCGCGATTGCTGATTGCCGAGCGCCCAGATCGGCGGCAGCGGCGTCGTTCCGGTCAGAGCGGCGTAATCTTCCATCACCTTTTTCGGCGAACGGTTTTTGCCGCCGGTGAAAACGAAATAATCAAGTTCGCCGCCATCCGCTCCGAACGTGTAACGTTCCGGCGAGGTCTTTCCCATATCGAAAAACGAGCGGTAAGTGCTATTAAAAAACACGCCGTAAGCCTTGCCGTCGTACAACGCGTAAAAGAATGGAATCGATTCGTAGATCGGGTCGGTGCCTATCGGGTATGAGAATGTGTCGGTGTTCCAGTTGACGATGTATTTGCTGTTGCGCTGCATTTCGGCAAACGCTTTTTCGCCGAAGCCGTAAAACGTTTCCACCGCGCCTCTAAGCATTTTCGTCGTGTTTATCTCGCCTGTCGCACGGTCAAATACGGTCGGGTGTTTCGCATCGTCCTTTACGATCGGCTGTCCCGATTCGTCAAAAATCCCAATACGAAACGGCGTTTTGTTAATAACAACTTTTGCTCCTAACGCATTTGTCAGAACTATCTGCGAAGCGGTCTGCGTTACTTTGACGACAGGCGTTTTGCGGTCATGCGAATAGTCGATTGCGTAGGAAAAATCCCGTTCAAACGTGCCGCCCGGTGCAACGCGAACACGTATTACGTCAATATCGAAAATCTCGACCGACACGCGTGCACGGCTTGTCGTTTCCAGCACAACGCGATTTGCTTTTGCTTCGGCTACACGGGTGACGTTTCCAACAGCCTGGGGTGTTGCATTTGCTTCAGCCAGAAACCCGCAGCTTAACAAAATGGCAAGAACAAGAACGCAGCTCAGTTTATGCGTTGATCCGATTTTCATATTTTCTTCGAATAGACAGCGATGATCTTCCGTGCACGGTTTACTTTACCCGAAATCTTAAGCCAACCCGAAAGGTGCGTGGCGTGGAAAGTGATAAAAGCGGTGTTCGGGCCGCCTCGATCTTAGAGTCAAAAACGTTTTCGGATGCAGCGAAAAGGTCAAAATTTCTTCCCAATCTTTTCGCAACAAATACATCGCCAATAAAAAATCCCGCCAGGCGAAATTGATTCTGATCGTCATCGTACTGAGCACTGCCGGTGCGAAGCTGTAGTCCTATATTTGCAATTCTGGAAGCGGAGTATTGCAGCTGCGCGGTAAACTGATGCCGTGCAACCTGTGGAACCCGCAACCCTTCGAGTGAGCGGTCGGCCGGAAAGCTAATTACCCGCGAATCAACGAACAGGTACCCGGCAGAAACGCTGAATTCAGGCAATACTTTTAGCTGCATGTCGCTCTCAACACCGCACGCGCGAGTTCGTCCAAGGTTTTGCCTTTGCCGCGTTATCAGATTTGGTGCAATGTTAATTGTAACGTTTGCAACGGGATCGGATACTTCATTGCAAAACGCATTTTCACGTGCGTAAAGTCGTCCACCCAATGCCGTTATAATAATTCCGCCTTCGCCGTTGTGGGCATGTTCGGCTCTCAGATTTTCGTTCGAAAGCGTTAGCACATTGCCAACCCGAAACGCCCGGTAAAGTTCGTTCAGTGTCGGTTGTCGAAATCCCGTTGCAAACGAAGCAGTAAATGCCACGTTCCGTGTTGCCCTAAATAATGCGGAAAAACGCGGGCTTACGGCGTCTTCGCTTCGCGCGGGAAATACCGATTCGCTCGCTTGTGTCGAAATCAGCGACCGCGTTGCGGTGAGACCAGAATAATTTCGCCATCGGTCGTAACGAATGCCGCCGCTCAACGACAGTCGCGACCCTATCGGCATCACGCCACCGAAATATCCTCCAAAAGTAAATTCCCTACCACCCGCGGTCGATATCGACACTGCTCGCCCGCTGCTAAAACCGATCTCGTCGCTTCTGCCCCGCACCTCATAAGTATCTATCCCACCGAGCAACACATACTTTTTCCAAAGCGTCGTTGACCATTTGCCGTTAAAACCGACGATCTGTGCCGGAACGGTTTGAAGTCGGGTCAACGATTCGCCATTTCTGTCTGACTCAACCGCCGAGAATGATTGATGATAGATCTGCAATGACGAATACGCACGAAAAGAAAAGTTGCCAAATCTGGGGGCTGCATTTTCGCCCCCAACGGTCAGATTTTGAATCCTCGTGTCGTTGTTTTGCAACGGTGTTCCGTTATGCCTTCGTTCGTCATAGTAACCGGCTGAAGCAAAAATGCGTGTGCCTTCACCAAATTTACGTTCCATCATTGGCGAGAATGCAATACGGCGCACATCGGACGGTAAATCAACCAACCCCCGCGCCGGTTCGTCAACGGCAATGAAACCGTCCGTACGAAACACTTCGGCCGACACTGAACCTACCCATTTACCCACGCTTGCCGAACCAAAACCCGACAGGTTAGCAGTATTTTCGTTTCCGTATGAAAGGTCGAGATCGAGCGTCGGACGCCGCGAAGGTTCTTTTGTTGTTATGGAAACGACGCCGCCGATTGCCGCGCTGCCGTAAAGGTCACCCGCAGGCCCGCGAAGGACCTCAACCTCTGAAATTCCTTCCGACGGAATTCTGCCCCAATAGACCCATCCACCGAACGGATCATTTACCGGAACGCCATCGACAAGAACCAAAGCACGGCTCGCACCTGACGGGCCGGTTCCGCGCAGGCTCACACCTTGAGTTGTCGGGTTTGCCGTTCGACTGCCGGTTCTTCTGAAAAGAGTAAAGCCGGGTATTTGCCTCAACTTGTCGTCAAGCGTTTGTGCCGCCGTCGATTTGAGATCGTCTTGAGAAATCGCAACGACACTTTCCGGGGTGTCTTCGATGCGATTCGCGGTTTGCGTGATCGTGACTTCTTCAATGACCGGCAATGGTGATAATACGATCTCGACCTCAGCGGGATGATTTTGCGGGTTCCAGCCAATTTTGAAGTTTACAAAACCTGTTGATTCGGCGATTATTAGTCCTGAAGTTACCGGCGTAGGGCCAAGATCGAAGCTCCCTGATGCGTCCGTACTTGTCTGCAACGTTTTTGAACTATCGGCCGACTTGAAACTGACCTTTACCCCGGAAACCGCCGCTCCATTCTGGTCGCGAACGACGCCGGTGAGCCGTTGCCCGGTCTGCGCACCGATGCACGACGCGGCAAAAACGATCAGTATAAATGTTTGTATGACGGCGAAAAAGCTTTTCACGGTTGCGGCGACGCGAGGCGATTTTCGGGACTACGCTTTTGTTTCACGCGTTGCGATCACGATCTTTCGGTTTTCGATCTTTACTATATCGTCCCACGAAACACCATCGAGGTCGGTTTCCTTAAATCCTAACATCTCTAACAGCCCGCGCGTGCCGTAAAGCAGAACGCTGGCGTCACGCGCGTCGTGAGAAAACCCGTGTTCCGGTTCGCCTGCCGAGCGGATGTCGAAAACCCGCCCCAGCTTTTTGCCGTTTTCCGTTTCGACCTCGGCAAACAAAATGTCGGTTATTTTTTCCATGCCAATGGTAATTTGTTTATCAATTCAAACACCCATCCTTGTCTTTCATCCAAGCCGAGATCCACGGCGCGCGACTTCAATTTTATCTCGTGAGTGATGACATGGACCTCGCTCCATGGTACACGCACGACACGGTCGCCAAAGATCTTTCGCGACACGGCCCTTGCTAGCTCCGGCATCCGCTCGCTCGCGACACCGTTGCCGATCAGAATTGCCGTTATCTTGTTTCCATTCATTTCTATATCGTCAACCTTGCCGCAGGGAATGTGATTCGAATCGATCACCTGACGATCCAATACCTGTCTGCACATGTCGAGATAGCCTTCCGTCATCCTTCGCCTCCGTGCGTGATTATTAGAAGCGGGATCGCTGCCAAAGCCGCAAGCAGGATAATCACGAAATAAAGCCAACCGAAAATATCAGCTAACCACCCGTTTGCAAAATGCCCCATATAATCCTTATCGCGGGCGACAAGGAGCATCGGAAAATATGTCAATGGCAAGATGACCACGGCAAAGATTATCGAGTATTCGACAACCTGAACCGGATCGACGCCGGTCAAAATTATAAGCGTCGCGGCAAGCAGCATAACTATCCACGCCAGATTAAATCGTGGTGCGTCCTTCGGTGGACGAAATTTACCCCAGCTCCAGCCGAAGAAATGCGCGAAGTTGTATGCGCCCGTGAGAGCGTTCTCGATCGCCGCTCCGGCAAAGGCAAAGAACATCCCTAAAACGCCGACTATTAAACCCCATTTACCAAAAACTATCGCTGGCCCAAGAGCCGCGGTTCCGGGAAGCTGCGGTTCTATCAACAACGGCTTCAAAAACGATCCACCTATAAGTATCAGGCCTATAGAGAGTAATGCGCCCAGGCTAAAACCAATGATTACTATAATGCGATTTAACGTTATATCGCTCGGGTTCCAGCCGTCCTCGATCGCTCCTGCCGCATAAAAATACGTTTCATACGGAAGCATGATCGAGCTCGTCAATGCAACTACGAAATAGGCATAAACAAAGTAGTCGGAACTCGTCTCGACAGCCGGAATACTCGGGACAAATCCCCACGCAACGCCGTTCCAATCCTGCGTCAGGTAAACGCCCGCAACAACAAAAACGATCATCAACAAACCCAACAGGCCGAAAACGCGTTCGATGACCTGAAACGACATGAACCAAACGCAGACGAGCAGGAACACCAGCACGAGGACGATGTAAAGAAAATAATTGCCGCCAAACAAAAGCTTTATCAATATAGCTAGACCGCCTATCTCGGCCGTGCACGTCAAGAGGCTGACCAGATTTGCCGCGATCAGCGTACCGAGACCCGCGGTGTAACCGGCGCGTTCGCGGATAAGCGTAAACACAGGCTGTTCCGTAACCGCAGCGATTCGCCCGCACATTTCGCCGTAAACGATTATGCCGACCGTGCCCAAAACAACAACCCACAACAGGCTGTAGCGAAACTTCGCACCGGCGTTCAGGCTAAAAACCAGTTCGCCGATCTCGACAAAGCCGCCCATCGCCGTGAGGATGCCCAGGAAAATTTCGAGTATCTTTTTCACCGTTGTTTGAGACTATCCTCCATTTCCTTAAGCTCACCAAACAATTTTTTAAGCTCAATTCGAACAGCCGCCGATTCACCTGTGCCATCCGCAAGCTGAGCCAGTTTCGTCTCAAGCTGTTCGCCAAGATGGCCAGTCTGCCAACGCTTGAGTTCCATTTCGCCGTCGGCTTTGGACGATTCCATCTGCTTTGCGGTGCTCTTTGCTTTATCGCGCATTAGCGAAGCCTGCGAACGAAGGAACGTTTCTGTTACCTCTCCGTCAAGAAATTGCTGCACGAGCTGTCCAGCATCTGACGAGAGCGAACGGAGATTTGCGGCGGCAATTTTAATATCGGCCTGTTTCAGCGGCTTGGTTTCATTTTGAACGAATAGGGTTACGGCCAGCGCAATCAGCAGAACAATCACACCCGCTTCTATCCAGATACTTCTTTTTTTTGCTCCTAAACGCATGTGATTCTTAGCGTGTTGCAACGCCCCAAGGCCCATCTCCTGCCTTTATGGTTTTAATGATCTTATTCGCCGACGTATCGATCACAGACACGTCATTGGAAAGGCCGTTCGCGGCATACAGCTTCGTAGCGTCAGGGGTGAGGGCAATACCCCACACGCGTTCACCGACCGGAATCGTCTTCAGAATTTCAAGCGACACCGCGTCGATTATCGAAACGCTGTTTCCCCGTCCGTTCGCTACGTAGATCGTTTTACCGTCAGGGGTCACCGCGATGCCCACCGGTTTCGAGTTTTGATCGAACGCAAGCGAAACCGTATTTACGACGCTATGTGTCGAGGTATCGACGACCGAGAGCAACTGTCCGACCTCGGACGTAACGTATGCCTTTGCACTGTCAGGCGAAAACGCCACCGAACGCGGACGGGCGCCGACAAGAAAAGTTTTTATAACCTGCTGCTTTTCGGTGTCTATGACCGAAATTGTGTTACTTGTTTCGGCTGTCACATAAGCCCAACGGCCATCGGGACTCAAGGTGATACCTTCCGGCTCGAGGCCGACAGTGAGTGTCGCGACCGGTTCGCCGGTCTGGACGTCGGTGATCGTTAGTGTGCCCGCGTCTTCGTTTGAAGCGTAAAGGTATTTTTCATCCTTGCTGACATCCAGTTGTTCCGGATCGCTGCCTACGTCGATAATGTTAATGATTTCGCCCTTATGCGTATCGAACACCGCTATGCGGTCATCACCTGCGAACTTTTTGTGATTCAGCATCGTGCTCAACGCAATGTATGCGCGGCTTCCGTCGGCGTTCATTCTTATGCCGCGTGCACGAGCGCCTGTATAAAAGACGTCTATCACTGAATCAGTGCCCGGATCGATTACAGTGACTGTCCCGTCACGCTCATTTGTTACAAGCACGAGCCCTCCGGATGGATACTTGGAGCACCCCGCGAGTACAAATATGAATAGAATCAATAGTGCCCACTTGATCATATTTTTGAAGTGGATGACGCCCAAAGCTGTTCGTGGCGGAGCACGCGCTTTTCCGATTCACGCAGCCATCCGGCAAACATAAACAGAGCCGCGAGAATATAAACGATACCGGCCGGCACCCACATTATCAGCCCGCCAAGCTGCTGATCTTCGAGCGGCGTAAGCCCCCACGCCGCAGTCGAACCAGAATAAGCCGGGTACCAGACGCGCGTCGTAAATGTAAGAAACGCGCCCAGCACGCCGCTGTGTATTGAGGTGGTAAAAAGGTAGAGTACGCCCGCACCGTAACTTGCGAGATCGCGCCGGCCGTAAATTATCGCCCACCAGAAAAGTAGCGCAGTTCCGAAAAAGCTTGCGTGCTGCAGCGTGTGTACGCCGTCGTTCGTAAGCGTTGCCTGAAAAAGCACCGGAATGTGCCAGACCCACAGCGCGATGGCGTGAACTGCCCAGGCGACGAACCCGTTCGTAAAAAATGCGCATATTTTTTCGACCATGTCGGATTTAAAAGCCGTGCCGACGGTCATTCGCCAGGCCGGGGGCATAGCCCACATCACAGCTATCAGCGGACGCGACAGAACAAAAAGCGGTGCCGACACCAACATCAAAATTTCGTGCTGCGTCATGTGGGCCGAGAAAAGAACCTCACCCCAAGGATGCAGCGGCGACACCAAGGCGATGACAAGTGAAAACCATCCCGCCGCAAATGCCGCTACCGCCCAGATGCTGATTCCACGGCCTCTTTCAGATGAACGCCACAGCTTGAACAAGCCGTAAGCGTAGATCGCAAGCGTTATAACTAGGCTTCCGACAATAAGCGGATCAAAGCTCCAGTCGGTCCACAGATCGTCCGGGCCATCGGGCTTTTCAGCGTGCGCAAAAATACAGACCGTACCGAAAAGTGTTATGAGAACGCTGACAAGTAAGTTTCTTATTTTCCGCACGGCACCTCCATGATCGTCGGTAGCCATTGAGCAAATATAGTGGCGGAAAAAAGCGCGGATGAAAGAAGCCCGAGCGCGGATAAAAACCGGCTTCGCGGAATGATGCCGGCCTTCTCGCCGGGCCATTTGCTGCCGGCTTTTTGCCAGTTGCTCCACGAAATCACTCCGCCAGTCAGGGACAATATCAATGCAACGGCCGCAGCGATGTGGTTAGGCAAAAGATCTCCGGTAGAGCAGGCGTACTGGCTTAATAAATAAAGCGTTTGCAGCTGCAGGGCCCAGGCAATAGGCGGCAGCAGAAACCCAACCCAAAGTAGGAATTCGCCTTTCTTTCCCGAAAATTCTCTTTCAGCCTCAGCCATATTCAAATTATCCGCGGCCCAAAATACACCAGCGTATAGAGCAGGACCCACGTACCGGCTATCCAGTACCAGTAAACAGCCGTTACCGTAATGTCGAGCGCGTGCTTTTGGTCAAGCCCGCGAGCGTACGTCCAGACAGTCACATACACGTCTTCTGCGGCAAGAACGATAAGGTGCAGCATGTGCATACCGAGAATCGTCCAGGTTATCGAACCATACGCATTTGCGTCCCACCGAAAATGAAGAGCCTTGAACTCGAACGCTCGCAGCACGATCAGCACAATGTTTAAGACAAGCGTAACAATAACGAGTATCTTTACGGCCCGCTCATCCATACGCCTCGCACTGACATCGAGCCATACAGCAGGTATAACGCTTAACAGCAAAACGACCAGCGTTATCGTCGGCAAGAAAAGGTCCGGCAACGAATCATTCAGAACCGGCAATCGGTCAACCTTCGGCGGCGGGAACGGCGAAAGATTCATTGCGACGGCAAAATAAACCGACACGAGAATTCCGAAGACGGCCGTCTCAATCGCGAGCCCCCAAAGATTTCCCCACCACAGCGGCGCCCGATGATCGAAAAGCGTCGATGGCAGATCCCCCACATCGACCGTTTTGCGTCCTATCATTTCCTCAGCCATCATGCTGTCGCCTCCGCAGGTTCATTCGGCATTGAATCGCCGGCCGTCGGATTTTCTTCGGCAGGCATAAACGGCGGCCTGTCACCAACACTGTTGCTCCAGAACCATGCAAAAAATCCGATAAAAAGCAGAGCCATACCAATCGGCAACGACCACGGCGTAAACATAAAGCCGATAAACATCGCCCCGACGATCAGTGCAACAAAAAATGGAATAAGCGACGGCCCTTGCAGATCGTATTTGTGCTCAGGCATGGCGTCGTGGATCGTCGTTGCCAAAATTTCTCGTATATTGACGTGCAGGCCGGTCACCACCGGAGCATCCTTCGTACGGCTCCAAAGTGCGTGGCGTCCCTGCACGACAGGAATGTACTGGTAATTGTATGAAGGCGGCGGCGACGCTATTGACCACTCAAGTGTATCGGCTCCCCACGGATTTTCACCCGCAACGGCGCCGAATTTTATGCTGTACGCCACGTTCGCAATAAATGTGAGGACGGCCAAACCCATCACAAATGCTCCGATGGTCGCCAGCATATTCAAATCGCCCCATCCGGTTTCGGCTACGTAGGTGTAAATCCGTCGCGGCATCCCATTCAGCCCGAGAATGTGCATTGGGAAAAAGACCATGTTGAACCCGATAAAAAGCAGCACGAAATTTACCAGCCCCGCGCCCTCGCTCAACATTCTTCCCGTCCATTTAGGAAACCAGTAATAGATCGCTCCGAACAGCGGAAATACAGCACCGCCGATCAGCACATAATGAAGATGTGCAACAACAAAAAACGTGTCATGAAGCTGAAGGTCTAGCGGAACCGACGCAAGCATCACGCCTGTCAGTCCGCCAAGAACAAAGATCACAAAAAAGCCGAATACAAACACTAACGGGGCTTTTATATTTAGCCTTCCCGACCAAAGTGTTACGAGCCAACAGAAAATCTGCACACCGTTCGGTATCACTATTAACATACTCGACGCCGTAAAAATGCTTTGTCCTAATTGCGGCAGCGGAGTTGCGAACATGTGGTGGACCCAAACCCCGAAACCTATAAACCCGGTCGCGATCATCGTCAGAACGAGCGCTGTGTAGCCAAATGTTTTTCGCCGCGAAAATGTCGTGACTATCATCGAGACAAATCCGGTAGCAGGGATAAAAATAATGTAAACCTCGGGATGCCCGAAAAACCAAAACAGGTGCTGCCACAATATCGGATCGCCTCCCTCTGCCTGATTAAAAAAATGCGTACTTACATGTGTCAGCCTGTCCATCGACAACAGCGAGCTTGATATCATCACCGCCGGCATTGCAAAAATCACCATAAACGACGCGATGACCTCGGACCAGACGAATAGCGGAATCCGGTTTAGCGACATACCCGGCGCGCGGAATTTAAAGACCGTGACGATGATATTCACCGCACCGATCAGAGCGGCCACCTCGGTGAGACTGACCATCTGCGACCAAAGATCGACACGTTTCCCAATGCCGTATTCCGGCCCCGAAAGCGGCACGTAAGCGAACCAGCCGGCATCGGGTCCAACATTAAGCAGCAGCCCGACATATAGCAAAATTCCGCCAATGAGATAGACGTAATAACCGAGAGCGTTTAACCGCGGAAAGGCAACGTTTCGCGTGCCAACCATCAGCGGCACCAGGTAGATCCCCATTCCCTCCATTACCGGAACGGCAAAGAGGAACATCATGCTTGAGCCGTGCGTCGTAAAAAATTGGTTATAAAGATCCGGTCCGAGAATGCCGTTTTCCGGATTCATAAGCTGCAGCCGCATAAACAACGCGAGTACACCGCCAAGCGCGAAAAAAATAAATGCGGTCACGATAATGCGCAGGCCGATCGTTTTATGGTCGGTCGCAGAGAACCAGCCGACGATTCCCTTTGGTTCGCTCCACGTTTGTTCCAGATCGCGCCGCTCCTCTTCCATTCGCTCCGGTGTGATCTGCGACGACTGTATTTTGTTCAGTTCCTCCTCTGTCATTACCGTTTATTTCAAGCTCTCTATGTATTCGATCAACGCACTCAGGTCTTCCTGCGAATAGGTATTCATCGGCATCTTTGTTCCCGGTTTTATCGACTGTGCGTCCGTTACCCATGCGGCTAAATGATCTCGTGTGTTTTGCAGCGAACCGGCAGCAATATACGGCCTGCTTGCAATATGTGTCAGATTCGGTCCGACCTTGCCGCCGGCAGGCGTTCCCTGGATCGTGTGGCATTGAGCGCAGACGGTCGTCAAAAATATCTGCTCGCCGCGCTTTTGCAAATCGTTCGATGGCTGAACAGACGACTGCTGCTGAGCTGTGATCCACGCCTCAAAATCTTCGGGCGATTCGGCGGTCACGCGAAAGCGCATTTTTGCATGCTGATATCCGCAAAACTCTGCACATTGTCCCCAATACGTTCCGGGCTTATCCGCTTCGAAATAAAATGCTGTCGGGTAATTTGGGATCAGGTCGCGTTTACCGTGCAGATTCGGGAGCCAGAAGCTGTGAATCACGTCGTTCGACTGCAATTCCAGTTTTATTAGCTGTCCGACCGGTATGTGAATTTCGTTTGCCGTAAGGACGTTTTTGCTTGGGTCGTCGTTCCTGTACTCGATTTCCCACCACCATTGATGTCCTGTGACCTTGATCGAAACCGGTGCTGGCCTTTGTGAAAGCGAGTTGATCGCGCGGCCCGTCCGGAAACTGACCACCATCAAAACAAAAAGCAGGATCACCGTTATGGCAACAGCTCCTTTTACGATGTTGCTTAAACGCTTTTCACGCTCCGGTTGAGGAGTAAGATCGGGTTCAGCGTCTGCGTTGACTTTTTTTGTTCTGACGAACGCAGCGATCAGCACGGCGATCACGATCAGATAAACGACTGCGCAAATGATAAAAAAAAGCCACCAGAGATAGTCGAGCCTTTCGGATTGAATACCCGCGGCGTTAAGCGCCGATTGATTTCCGCCACAGGCTGCAAAGGCACTTGTAACCACAACAACAACCGTCAGCCGAACTGAATTGACTGTAATTGTTATGATTTTATTTTCCCCTTGCACGACTTTGTTTGCTTTAACCTAAAGCTCACCGATTAGGTTCCGCAGCGTTCTTCATCAATTCCTTGTCCTTTGAGTTTTCCGGCTTTTTGATCTGCATATCGTCATCGCGGCCCGGAGCGGCGTTTGACGACACGTTGCCGCTCAAACTTCGGACGTATGCCACAAGCTGCCACACCTGATAGTCCGGCAGTTTCCCGCGAAACGACGGCATACCGTTCGGACGTCCTTCGACGATAGTTGCGAAGATCTGTTCCGGTTTGCTCCCGTATATCCATTTCGAATCCATCAACGCCGGTCCCATTCCGCCTCCGCCGTGCGAGTGGCATCCGACACAATTCAT
>Ga0308175_100001277_pt1 | contig 17014 bp, 12 predicted proteins | sample PhyCR1_3_FD_203893 | JGI IMG/M metagenome (GOLD analysis project Ga0308175, IMG submission 203893) | Soil microbial communities from UC Gill Tract Community Farm, Albany, California, United States - DLSLS.C.R1 | ecosystem: Environmental > Terrestrial > Soil > Agricultural land | place: USA...
CGTCGTCCCCTGCTCACTCGCCATCGCGTAGGCCGCCTTGAGCTGGCTGACGATCTGGTTCTCCCCCAGCACCATCGAATCAAGTCCGCTTGCGACCCGGAAAAAGTGCCGGATCGCCCGCTCGTCGGTGAGCTGATACAGGTAATGTCGGAATTCCGTCGGCGGGATGTCGCGAGCCTGCGCGAGGAACGAGACGACGTCATTAATATTCGGCCTCTCCCCGTCCGATGCGACGAGCATCTCGACGCGGTTACACGTGCTCAGGATCGACGCCTCGCACTGCGGGAACTGGTTGCTGAACAGCATCAGCGCCGTCGCCGCCCCCTCGCGGCTGAACGCGAGCTGCTCCCGCACCTGCACGGGGGCCGTTTGGTGATTCAGTCCGACCAGTAGGATGCTCATAGCGAATCTCCATCGCGATCATCTTGCCGCAAGTCGCCCTTGGCTTTCCGCGACGCCCGCCACAGTCCCGCGGCGAACAGTCCAAGCAGCCCCAGCCCCACGGCATATCCAAACAGCAGGTACCCGCTCATGCCAGTTCCCCCAGCGCGCCCAGCCGCATCGGCTGGTTTATTTCCGGTGCGGGCGCCGCGGTCGTCTGCCGAATCCGCCGGTGCAGGAAGTACCGGGCCACGATCATCCCAAAGCACATCAGCGTCACCGGGATGAACCACAACCCCAGCGTCAGTTTCATCGCCGGCGCGAGGCTGACAGATCCCGGATGAATGTCCGGCATAAGCCGTGCCGACAGGTACACCAGCGGCACGTCAAGGAACGCGACCACCCCGTACACCGCGCTGATCACCGCCCGCCGTGCCCGCGATTCGACCGACAGCCGCACGATCAGGTACACCACGTACAGCAGCCACAGCGCCAGGCTGAACGTCAACCGCGGGCTCCACGTCCACCACTGCCCCCACGCGCTCTTGCCCCAGATCATCCCCGTCGCCAGCACCACCGTGCAGAACTGAACGGCCACCTTGGCCGCGGCATACGCCAAGTCATCCCACCACGCCTTTCGCTGCCACAGGAACCCCACGCTGGCGATAAACACCACCAGGCACGCCAGGAACGTGTTAATCGCCACCGGCAGGTGCAGGTAAAAAATCTTCTGGATCGGCCCCATCGTCGCCTCGACCGGCGTCCACACCAGCGTCAGCGCCACGGCCGCCGCGAACAGCCCGACGGTCGCGGTCCAGTAAGCGGGAACCAGAAGATTGCGTGTGCGATTCATACCGACTCTCCTCTGTTCCCTACACCTCAAGGACCCATTCAAAAACGACCCAGCTCACCGCCAGGAAAATAGCGTCGAACGCGACCAGCACGCCCACCGTCGAAGCCTCCACCGCCTGCCCGTCGCGAAACACCGCCGTCATCAACCGCGTCGATACGATCACCAGCGGCAGCGTGATCGGGAAAACCATCATCGCCAGCAGCCCGCCCTGCAGCCGGCTGGAGCTGACCACCGCCGCAAACAACGTCCCCACTGCCGCGAAGCCCACCATGCTGATCGCGATGATCCCCGCGAACGTCCCCGGCGCCGCCGACAGATCGAACGAAAAGAACAGCACGCCCACCGGCGTCACCACCAGCGCCACCGCCGCCATCAGCGCCAGATTCGTCACCAGCTTCGAGACGTAAATCAGGCTCCGGTCGATCGGCGCCAGCAGCAGCCCCGCCAGCGCGTCATCATTCCGCTCGACCGCCATCGTTTTCTCAAAGCACAACACGCCGCTGAACAGGTACGCCACCCACAGCACGGCCGTCGCACCGAACCCCCGCACTTCCGCCTGCGCCCCCAGCCCCAGCCCGAGCACGACCACGATCAGCACGCCCAGCACGGCGATCAACCCGAACGTGTGCCGCGTGCGCGCCTGAATCCTCAGGTCCTTACCGGCCAGCAGGAAGATGTGCGAAATCGTGCGCGTCATGGAATCCTGCCTACCAGCCCACCACCTCCAACACTTCCGCCGCCTTCAAACCCTTTGCCGGCCGGTCCGCCGCCAGCGTCCCGCCGCGAAGCACCACGACGCGCTCCGCCAGCCTCAGGCTCTGCTCCACGTCGTGGCTGACCAGGAAAATCGTCCGCCCCCGCCAATGCAGGTGCCCCAGCAATTCTTCCACCGCCGCCGTGGAGGGCGCATCCAACCCCGCAAACGGCTCGTCCGCCAGAATGAGCTGCGGCTCGTGCAGCAGCGCCCGCGCGATTGCCACCCGCTGCGTCATCCCCCGGCTGAACGTCGCCACGGCGTCATTCGCCCGATGCGCCAACCCCACCGCCTCCAAAAGCCGCCGCGACCGCCCCGCCGGGTCCTTCACACCGTACAGCCGGGCAAAGAACTCGAGGTTCTCCAGCGGGGACAGGTCGCGGTACAGCATCGACTGATGGCCAATCAGGCCGATGTCCTTTCGGGCGGCGCGGGAATCCTTTCCCAATGACCGGCCGAACAGCCTCAGGTCACCCGACGACGGAGCCACCAGCGTCGCCATGATTTTCAACAGCGTGCTCTTGCCGGCGCCGTTGGCGCCCAGCACCGCCACGAACTCGCCCCCGTTCACGCGAAACGTCACGTCCCGCAGCACCGGGCGCTCGTCGATCAGTTTGCACAGGTCCACCGCCTCAACCGCCGCCGCCGGCCGCGCAGCCGCCGCAGCCACGGTGCTCGTCAGAGGTTGTGTCGCCAGTGCCGTCACGTCGTTCACCGGCCCTTCTTCGCCGCCTTCACCGGCCGCAGGAAAATCGCCGCCACCCCGACCACCAGCCCCACCGCCGCCAGGATCCCCACCACCTTCGGCGCCCCCGACGAAGGCTTCGCCGCGTCTCCCGCCGCCGCTTCCGCCAACTCCGCCGCAAACTTGTCCTTCGTAATCCCGCTGACCGTCACCGCCACCGCCTGCCCCGCCTCCACCGGCCCCGCCTTATAAAACCGGGTATTCCCCCGTCCCATGTTCACCACGCCCGCCGCTTCCAGCCCGCTCGCCTCCACCTTCGTCCCATCGTCCGGCACGAACACCCGCAGCCGATCCGTCTTCGCCGGCGCCACCGCCGTCACCCGCGCCGTCCCGTCCAACGCCGGTATCACATACGAAAGCTGCAACTGGATCGTCCCCGGCATCACCGGGATCGAGCTGACCAGCCGCCCGTCGATCACCCTGATCTCGTCCTCATGAAACCCCTCCCCCGGCCGCACGCCGCTCGCCCCCGCCGGCAGCGCCAGCGCCAGCGTCCCCTTCTTCCCGTCCGCCGCCAACTTGCCCGTCCACGTCCGGTCAGACGGATTTTCGACCGACAGCATCTCCACAACCTGCAGCCCCATCGCCGTCGGCGAGAGGATCAGGTGCCGCATTCCTATCTGCCACCGCGGCTCGGCTTCAGTCTTCTCGAACACCCGCACGTCTACCAGTTGCCGCGGGTGCTCAACGTCCATCACCTCGCCGACCACCTGGTATTCCAGCCCCTGGTACTCCACCCGGATCACCGGCTGAAACGGCGTCACCGTCGGCAGGTTCGGCAGCAACAGCGCGCCGCCCGCATCGAGCTTCGTCTCGACCTTGTCCAGCACCTTCCCGTTGTTGTACATCTCGACCACGACCGGCTCGGGCCCGATCTTCGCCCCGCCCTTGGTCCCCTGCACGGCCTGCACCCGCAACCACCCGATCGTGCTCGGCTGCGTGCTCGGCCGCACCGCCGCCGGCGCCGCGGCATTCATCCCGGAAATATCCGGGTGCCCCGCCGGCAGCCCGCCGATCGGCGGATGCCCCGCTGGAAGCTCCGCCGGCTTCGTCGTCTCGCCCTGCTGCGCCGTCGCCGACAGCACCACGTCCGAAAGCGAAGGCGACGTCGCCGGCTCCCCCGCCGCCGCCCCACCCGCGTAAACCAAACCCGCCGCCAGTACGACCACCGCCACGCCCGCGGCCTCGCGCATCGGCCTCCCCGCCGGCCGCACGCGCTTCTCCGCCTCCTCCGCAACCCCCTCGCGCCACGCCCGCGGCTCCAACCGCGGCAGCATGCACACGATCCCGCCCACCGCCATCGCGATGCCGCCGATCCAGATCCAGTTCACCAGAGGATTGACGATCACCTGGATCGCCACCAGCCGCCCGCCGTCCTCCCACCCGGCGAGCGTCACGTACAGGTCCTTCGCGAGGTCGCCCTGGATCGACACCTCGCTGCTGGCCTGTTCCTCCCATTTTTTATAGAAGCGGCGCTGCGGTCGGACGGGACGCGCAACGCCGCTCGCGTCGGTAAGGGTAACGACCGCCTCGACGGCGTCGTAGTTCAACGTAGCACCAGTAATCTCTTCGATCTTCTCAAGCTTCACCGTCAACCCGGCCGCCTGCGCCGACTGCCCCGCACGGAGCTGAAGCGTTTCCTTCTGGTTGTACAAACTCGACCCCACGATCCCGATCGTGGCCATCATGATGCCAAGGTGCACCACCTGCCCGCCGTACCGGCGATGGTTGCTGTCCAGCACGCGCACCGCTGCCGTCGCCCACCCTTCGTTCAGCCGCACCCGCCGCTGCGCCACGATCTTGACGAAGTCCAGCACCACGCACGTCACCGCCACCGCCGCCGCGGCGCCCGCGACCAGTGCCCAAGGATTTCCAATCCGCCACACCGCCAGCAGCAGCCCGACCACCAGCCCCGCAACCCCCGCCGGAATCGCGAACCGCCGCCCCAGTTTCCTCAAATCAGGCTTTCCCGACCCCAGCATCGGCGCCACCGCCATTATCGCAATCAGCGCCATAGCCAGCGGCAACACCGCCCGATTGTAAAAGCCCTGGCTCGGACTCACCGATTCTTTGCCAAAGATGCCGGCCATCACAGGGAACACCGTGCCCGCGGCCGTAATCGCCATCATCGCCAACAGCAGCCAGTTCGCCGCCATGAACCCGCCCTCGCGGCTGATCATCGAAGACAATGCCGGCTGGTACTTCAACATCCCGTACCGCCAGACCAGGACGTACACGCTGACGAGCACCGCCACCGCCAGGAACACCAGGAAGAACGTCCCCACCGATGAGGCCCCGAAGCTGTGCACCGACTGCACGATCCCGCTGCGCGTCAGGTACGTCCCGAAGATGCACAGCACGAACGTCAGCGACACCAGCACGACGTTCCACACCTTGAACATCCCCCGCTGCTGCTGCGGCATGATCGAGTGCAGCAGCGCCGTCACCGTCAGCCACGGCAGCAGCGACGCGTTCTCCACCGGGTCCCACGCCCAGTACCCGCCCCAGCCCAGCTCCACGTACGCCCACTGCGCGCCCAGCAGAATGCCGATGCTCAGGAACAGCCACGTCGCCAGCGTCCAGCGGCGGATCTTGCTGATCCACGCCGGGTCCGTCCGCCCCGCCACCAGCGCTCCGAGCATCATCGCGAACGGCACCGTCGAAGCCGCATACCCCAGGAACAGCACCGGCGGGTGCGCGATCATCCCCGGATTCTGGAGCATCGGGTTAAGCCCCCGCCCGTCCGCCGCCGCGTGTGCCGCGGGAGCAAACGGGTTGGCCGCGATCAGCATCAGCGCCGCAAAAAATCCGCACGTCGCAGCGAGCGCCGCCAGAACGACCGCCCTTTCGGTGATCGACTTCTCCGCCGCATCCCTCTCGCCCCCCTGCCCAGCCGCCACGATCGTGCACATCGCCGCCAGCATCCACCCCCACAGCAGCAGGCTCCCCTCCTGCCCCGCCCAGAACGCCGCCAGCTTATACCCCAGCGGCAGCAGCCGCTCGGTATACCGCTGCACGTAATCGACCTGAAAATCCCCGCCCACGAGGCAAACGGTCAGCGCCGCCGCGCAAATCGTAAACAGCACCGCCACACCCCCGATCGACCGCCGCGCGACGCGCAGCGCCCCTTCCGATCCGAACCGCCCCGCGTACACCGCCGCAAGCACCCCCACGACGGCGACGAGCACCGCCGCGCAGAGGCTGTAGTTACCAAGGTTGCTCGCGATCATGGCTAACTCCGTCCAGTTGGCCGTTTCCGCTTAGATTCCCCGCGCTCGCCCAGGCCGACACCTAGTTCGCGCGGGACACTTCAATGCGATTTCTCGTGACCGAAGGGTGACCCGCCGGCATCTGCTGGCCCTTGTGGGCCGGATCGTTCGGGTCGTACTTGCTGGCGCACTTGGTCAGCAGCACGTCCGCCTGAAACACGCCCGCCGCATTCAACTTGCCTTCCACGACGACTTCCGATTCCGGCCGGAACATCTCCGGAATCACGCCGCGGTACATCACCGGCAGCTTCCGCTGTTCGCCTGCCAACGTAAACGACGCCGTAAGCTTGCCCGCGCTGACCTCGACGCCGTCCCGCGCCACGGTCCCGCACAGCTTCACGCGCTGGTTCTGGTACCGCGCGTTGCCCACGAACTCGTCCACCTTCAGGTAGTACACCCACCCCTTAGTCACGCCGGCCGACCCGAGATACGCCAGCGCACCGACTATCACTAGCCCAGCCACCGCGATCTTTTTATGAAGCGCTGTCATGAATGCTCCGACGCCCAAGCCGCCATGCCTATCACAAGCGCAGTGCCAGGCTTCCCGAAAATCGGATAATCCCGTCCGCGTTATAAGTCTCGTACGTGCCTACGCTTGGCGAACGTCCACACGAGCAACAGAACCCGATCTCGACCCGTTTCTCTCACCTCTGAGATCAACGCCCCCAAGCCTCTCCTGCCGGCGAGAGATCGCCCGCCATCCGACCAGCCCCTCGCGCGGCGAACACGCGCGACCCCGTTATCGGTCGTTTCTCCAAAACGCGGGAAGCCCCATCATCGCCATTTACCACTTCTGGGATGGCGCCCGCTGTGACGCAATCTCATTCAGAAAAATCCCCCGCTGGCGCTCGTAATAACGCGGTTCTTCCCCGGGCACGCGGCGCGCGCGTCTGGTACATCGCTTGCCATTGAGGAAGGCGGGTAACGGACGGGCGCGGAGCGGATCCAAAGGCTTTCACCTGCTACGCGACCCCCCGCGAATCTCCAGTGGGCTGGGTTCGCTCCGGTCTTTCTCGTTATAGGAGTAACGCCATGACCAGGTATCTAAAGTTCTTAGCCGCGGCCGTTCCGATGCTCGCGGCAGGCTTCGCTTACGGTGAGATCACCGGCTCGAAGCACGACTTCAGCGCGCAAGCGTGGTCCGACAACCAGATCTGCAAACCGTGTCACACGCCGCACAATGCGGACGTGAGCCTCACCGGCCGCATCTGGGCACACACCATGTCCACCGCCACCTACAAGTACCACGGCGGCACCGCCAGCGGCTTCCAGGACAAGAGCACCAGCCAGGACGGCGCCACCGCCACCAAGACGCAGGCCGACCTCGACAACGCCACACGCCTGTGCCTCTCCTGCCACGACGGCACCGTCGCCCTCGACAGTTTCCGCGGCAAGAACGGCGGCCCTACCGGCAAGAGCATCAGCGACTTCAAGGACGACACCAAGCTCTATAACCCCAACATCGGCGCCGCCAACGTCGGCGATTCCTCCGCGGACCTCAGCAACGACCACCCCGTCGGATACTCGGCCCACGTGGACGAGACCAAGGGCAGCGGCACCGAATACTACTACAAGCCCATCGCCGGAATCGCGGCCGCCTTGAAGCTGGCCACCTCGCCCGACCCCTTCCCCGCCGGCAAGACCAACCAGAGCGGCCAGCCAATCACCTATACCAACTACTACTCGGTGTCCTGTGTGACCTGCCACGACGTCCACAACGGGAAGGACGCCGACGGCGGCAAAGGCCTGCTCCGCATGAGCAACCAAGGCAGCGCCCTGTGCCTCACTTGCCATAACAAGTAACTCCCGGACCCCAACGCAAGGAGTTAGCGGGCCGGTCAAATTCGACCGGCCCGCCTGTTCAAAGAATCCGACAGGTTCCGTTCCGCCCCCCTCCGTTCCCAAACGTCCTGTTCCCAATGCCCGTCGAACTAGCAGACCGAGACTGTACTTTGTAGTTATGGGTGACAGTTGAAAGAAGGTGTAGCGTGGCAGTTGTAACCTTTCGTTCCGTCGCGACCCGATCGCTGCTGGCCGGTGGGATGGTATTGACTCTCCTCGTGGTCGGCGGCTGCGCCAGTCAACAGAAACCCGCCGCCGCCATCAGGAAGACCTATTCCTTCTGGCCCGCCGCCCCCGACGAGCCCCACATCCAGTTCCTCGCCGCCTTCAACTCCAGCCGCGACACCGCCCCGGCGCGCTCCAGCTTCGACCAGATCCTCTACGGCAAGGAGCCCCAGGAAGTCCACGCCATCGACAAGCCCTACGGCGTGCGCATGTGGAACGGCCGCATCTACATCTGCGACATCCGCAACACCGGCATTACCGTCCTGGACCTGCGCAAGCAGCAGACCCGCGTCATGGGCGCCACAGGCTCCGGCGCCATCCGCAAGGCCGTGGACCTGGCCATCGCGCCCGACGGCACCAAGTACGTCGTCGATTCCGCCCAGCGCGCCGTTCTGGTCTTCAGCCCCGACGAACGCTACGTCACCCAATACCCCCTCGGCGACGCCAACCCCGTCGGCATCGCCATCCACGCCAACCTCCTCTACGTCACCGATTTCAAGTCCGCCAACGTCAAGGTCCTCGACCGCTCCACCGGCAAGATCCTCCGCACCTTCGGCGAACGCGGCGGCGAGGACGGCCAGTTCGTAGGCCCCCTCGCGGTCGCCACCGACAGGGACGGCAACGTCTACGTCTCCGACACCATCCGCGCCCGAGTCCAGAAGTTCTCCCCCGACGGCAAGTTCCTCCTGGGCTTCGGCGAACCCGGCGACCGCCCCGGAAACTTCGTACGCCCCAAGCACATCGCCGTCGGAAGCGACGGCCACATCCACGTCGTGGACGCCGCCTTCAACAACGTCCAGGTCTTCGACCCCGATGGAAACGTCGTCGGATACTACGGCTCCCCCGGCACGCACCCCGGCGCCATGGACCTCCCCGCCGGCCTGGACCTGGACGAACAAGACTTGGACGTATTCGCCAAGTATATTCACCCCGCCTTCGAGCCCGAGCGGCTCATCGTCGTCACCAACCAGTTCGGACCGCAGAAGGTCTCGGTCTACGCCATGGGCCACCTCAAGCCCGGAAATACGGTCGCCGACCTCGCCCCCTTCCGCGCCACGGTAGCCGCCGGCACCCAGGTGCCGACGACCCAACCGGCCCCGAACCAGCCGGCCGCGACTCAGCCAGTCGCCGGTGTCACTACCGTCGGTTCCAAGCCCCGCCAATAGAAGCGCCGCAGGAGGCCCGCATGCCCGCCCGCTCGTCAACCAAGACGCCACGGCGGGGCCTTGTGCTCGGGCTGGCCTTCGCCGCCGTACTCGCAGGCTGCGCGATCGGCTGCACCACCCGAAAACGCTACCAGGTCCTCAGCTTCTTCTTCGACGGCGTCCCCGACCCCGACGCGCCCCGCGGCGCCGCCTCCGCCGCCCGCCGCAACACCCGCACCAACCACCCCGTCTTCGTCCACAAGCCCTTCTCCGAGGAAAAGTGCAGCGCCTGCCACCTCAACTCGCAGGACATCTTCACCCGCGCCAAGATCCGCCCCGACGCCTGCCTCGACTGCCACCCCAACGTCCCCCGCGAGCACGCCTCCGTGCACGGCCCGGTCGTCAACAACCTCTGCCTCTGGTGCCACTCCCCCCACTCCTCGCCCCAGGAGCACCTGCTCAAGGCCCCCGCCCCCAAGCTCTGCACCCAGTGCCACGACCCCGCCACCCTCGGCCCCACCCCGCCTGAGCACCTCGACCGCAAGGCCGATTGCCTCTCCTGTCACTCCGGCCACGGCGGCCAAACCGGAAGCTTCCTCAAGGCCCTCGCCGCCGCCCCGCCAGCCCCCGCGCTGCCCGCCACCGCCCCCTCGCTCGAAAGTGGGGCGCCCCGGTGACGCGCCTCCGACCGCTCCTGATTCTGGCGGCGTCGGCCATGGCCGTCGCCCCGTGGTCCATGCCGTCGCTCGCCCAGCTACCCGCCGAGTCCGACGAAGGCCCCATCATCATCGGCCAGCAGAAGGAAATCGAAAAACTCCACTTCGAACCCTTCACCGCGGGACTCGACCTGATCAACGTCTACGAGCGCGACCGCGTCAAGACCGCCGATGCCAACAACACCTCCAGCGAGCTGTTCCTCCAGCAATCCCTCGACCTGGGCACCAGGGGCTACGTCCTCCACCCCAACTTCCTCAACCTCTCCCTCAACGGCTCCTTCGGCGTCAGCGAGGCCTTCTTCGATTCCAACGGCAATTCCGACGAGAGTTACGGCACCGTTTACACCTGGGACGCACGCGGCACCTTCCTGGGCGGCGGCGACGCGCCCCTCACCCTTTACAGCCGACGCGACCAACAGTGGCTCTTCCGACAATTCGGCCCCGCACTACAGGCCACCACCACCGAAACCGGCGCCTCCCTCGACCTCCGCTCCAGCGCCCTTCCCACCCAACTGCAATACTCCCACCTCGAATCCACCCAGACCGCTGGCGCCACCGGACAGCAGGACTTCTCCTACACCCGCGACGCCTTCAACTGGACCTCCACCGCACGCCCCGCACCCAACCAGCGCCTCACCTGGAACTACACCTTCGCCTCCGTCAGCCAGACCGGCGGCTTCAACTCCTACGACACCCACGACGCCGTCCTCTCCCACGAGCTCGTCTTCGGCAACGTCCGCCAGAACACCCTCACCTCCACCCTCGCCTACTCCCAGCAGACCGGCGACGTGGACTTCCGCCACTTCCGCTGGGACGAGCGCCTCGAGCTCAAGCACAGCGACAGCCTCCGCACCCGCTGGGGCTACAACTTCGACAGTTACGCCGTCGCCGGCACCGACCGCACCCAGAACCGCGCCACCGCCGGCTTCACCCAACGCCTCTACAACAGCCTCGTCACCAACGGCAATTTCATCTTCCAGACGACCGACACCTCCGCCGGCGCCGATTCCACCGAGTATTACGCGGACCTCAACCTCGACTACACCAAGAGGGTCCCCTGGGGCACCCTCTTCCTCAACACCGGCGGAAGCTTTAGCCGCCAGGAAAGCGGCCAGGTCACACGCGCCACCCAGGTCCTCGACCAGCCCGCCACCTTCACCGACCCCCTCCCCATCGTCCTCTCCGGCCGTAACATCCGCCCAGGCTCCCTCGTCCTCACCGACCCCTCCGGCATCCTCGTTTACTCCCCCGGTGTCGATTACACCGTCAACAACTTCCCCGACCGTGTCGAGATCGACCGCGTCGTCGGCGGGCGCATCACCAGCGGCCAAGGCGTCCTCCTCGACTACATCCTTGAGCCCAGCCCCGCCAACAACACCAACACCACCGCCTACTTCTTCGGCGGCCGCTACAGCATCCAGGAAGACCTCTTCAAAGGCCTCGACTTCTACGCCCGCTACACGCGCACCGACCAGGACATCGAGAGCACATCCGCCTCCTTCTTCGTCCCCAACTCCGCCACCGACATCCTTTACGGCGTCACCTACCGCATCGAGGACATCTCCCTCGGCTCCTTCGAGGTCGGCGACATCACCCTCAACTACGAGCGCCAGCACCACGACAGCGTCGTCTCACCCTTCGACGCCACCCGCTACTCCGCCGCCCTCGTCCACCGCTTCGGCGTTGACGCCCTGGGCACCCTCGGCGCCGCATACAACACCGTCAACTTCCCCGAGGACAACAACCACCTCACCCTCTGGACCACTTCCGCCACCCTCCAGTACCGCTTCTCCCAGTACCTCGACGGCGTCGCCACGGTCCTCTACCGCGACGAAAACAGCACCCTCCTCGGCAGCACCCGCGGCCTCGAGGCCCAGCTCGAGCTCAACTGGCAATACCGCCAGACCAAGGTTTACGCCCGCCTCCGCCAGGCCATGCTCGACACCGAGTCCGAAAAGAGCGACTTTCAATTCTTCCAGGTCGGCCTGAGAAGGGAGTTCTGATGACCCGCCAACCCGACCATCCCCGCCGCCTCTTCGCCGCGATTGCCGCGATTGCCGCGATCGGCGTCGCCCTCATCGCCGGCGGCTGCGGCAAGCCCCCAGGCGTCATCTTCCCCCCGCCCAAGCCTCCCCTCCTCTGGCCGCCCACTCCCGAGCCCCCGCGCATCCGCTACGTCGGCCAGCTTCTCACCGACGAAGACCTCAAGCCCGGCGTCCCCTTCTTCGACAGCGTCGGCCGCGCGCTCTTCGGAAAAAAACCCGCCTTCTCCATGCTCAGCCCCTACGCCCTGTGCACCGACGGCGCCGACCGCCTCTTCGTCGCCGACTCCAACGCGCAGTTCGTCCATGTCTTCGACCTCAAGACCCGCAAGTACCAGCGATGGGAGCCCCCCAGCCCCTACCACTTCGCCCAGCCCGTCGGCATCGCCTACGACCCCAACGGCCGCCTCTTTGTCGCCGACTCCGTCGCCGGCGTGATCCACGTCTTCGACGCCGCCGGCCAATACAAGGGCCAGATCGGCCGCGGCGCCGTCCTCCGCCCCTGCGGCCTCGCCTTCGACAAGCGCGGCCGCCGACTCCTCGTCGCCGACGCCGGCGCCCACCGCCTGGTCTTCCTCTCCACCACCGGCGACCTCCTCGCGCACCTCGGCTCGCGCGGCGCCGGCCCCGGCCACTTCAATTACCCCACCAACGTCGCAATCGACTCCCGCGGACGCATCTACGTCAGCGACTCCCTCAACTTCCGCGTCCAGCAGTTCGGCCCCGACTTCATGCCCACACGCCAGATCGGAAAAAAAGGCGACATGCCCGGCTACTTCGGCCAGCCCAAGGGCGTCGCCGTCGATTCCGCCGACCACCTCTACGTCATGGACGCCAACTTCGAGGCGGTACAGATCTTCGACCCCGACGGTAACCTGTTATTGGACTTCGGCCACGAAGGCCGGGCACCCGGCGAATTCTGGCTCCCCGCCGGCATCTTCATCGACCCCCACAACCGCATCTGGGTTGCCGACGTGTATAACAGGCGCATCCAGGTCTTCGATTACGTAACGGAGGGCCAAAAATGAGACACCTTCCCGCATACCACCCGCGGCTCACGCTCGCGTCACTGGTCCTGCTGACGCTCCCGACGACGCTCCCCGCCCAGACCCAGTCCGTCGTCAATTCAAAGCACAACCTCTCCGTCTCCGGCCCCGGCGCGCTCCGCTCCACCAACGAGCAGCAAGTCTGCATCTTCTGCCACACCCCCCACAACGCCACCCCCGTCCAGCCCCTCTGGAACCGCAACATGCCCGTCACCGCCTACGTCCCCTACTCCTCCAACTCCCTCCAGGCCAAGCCCGGCCAGCCCACCGGCGCCTCCAAGCTCTGCCTCTCCTGCCACGACGGCACCATCGCCCTCGGCTCCGTCGTCTCCGCCAACCAGCCCATCATGATGGCCGGCGGCATCACCACCCTCCCCCCCGGCACCTCCAACCTCGGCACCGACCTCTCCGACGACCACCCCATCTCCTTCCGCTACGACCCCGCCCTGGTCGCCAAAAATGCAAAGCTCAAAGACCCCGGCACGCTCCCCCCCTCCGTCCGCCTCGACCGCGACAAGGAGCTCCAGTGCACCAGTTGCCACGAAGCCCACGACAACCGCTACGGCAACTTCCTCGTCATGGACAATTCCAGCTCCCAGCTCTGCAACACCTGCCACACCGCCGGCACGACTACCATCACCGAGCACACCAGCTGCAACGCCTGCCACCAGTCCCACACCGCCCCCAGCCGCGCCTACCTCCTCCGCGGACAGACCGTCACCGACACCTGCACCCGCTGCCACAACGGCACCCCCGCCGCCGGCCCCGACGTCCTGACAGACCTCGCCAAGGTCACCCACCACGACACCAAGCCCTCGGTCAACCTCACCACCGACATCCCCGACCAGTCCTCCTGCAACGACTGCCACGCCAGCCACACCATGCAGACCGGCACCGCCGCCGCGCCCCTCATCTCCCCCAAGCTCGGCGCCATCGCCGGCGTCAGCTCCAGCGGCACCGCCGTCCCCGCCGCCCAGTTCCAGTACGAGGTCTGCTTCAAGTGCCACGCCGACCAGGCCACGACCAAGGTCCGCGCCATCTCCCGCGTCATCGTCCAGCTCAACAAGCGCTTCCAGTTCGACACCTCCGCCGCCTCCTTCCACCCCGTCGAATCCGCCGGCCGCTCCAGCGACGTCCCCAGCCTCGCCCCCGGCTACACCACCGCCTCGGTCATCTACTGCTCCGACTGCCACAACTCCGACACCTCCACCCTCGCCGGCTCCTCCGGCGCCAACGGCCCCCACGGCTCCGCCAACGCCGGCCTCCTCATCGCCCCCTACGCCACCGCCGACGGCGTCACCGAATCCGCCAACACCTACGCCCTCTGCTACCGCTGCCACCAGCGCTCCAGCATCCTCTCCAACCAGTCCTTCTCCTCACACTCCTTCCACGTCACCGACCAGCGCATCTCCTGCTCCATCTGCCACGACTCCCACGGCATCTCCTCCGCCCAAGGCAACCAACTCAACAACGCCCACCTCATCAACTTCGACACCTCCGTCGTCCAGCCCTTCAACGGCGTCATCGCCTACGCCTCCACCGGCCCCCGAATGGGCACCTGCACCCTCACCTGCCACGGCTCCATCCACGACGCCCGCGAATACCCCCCCACCCGCGCCAGAATCAAAGGCCGCCAAATCCCCCTCAGGCCCGCGCCGCACAGACGATGATCGCGCGCTCCGGCCGCTTTCGCGGTATTACCGGTAGGAACGTGACGTGAGACGCCGCCTGTTCAACATCATGTCCGGCCTGTTACTGGCGCTCTGTCTTGCGACGGTGCCGTTGTGGGTTCGCGCGTATTGGTATCCAGAGGAATACTTCGGCCTCCACCACGCCCGACGTACAAGAGGAGCCGCGTACGATGTCCACGTTCGCCAATTCGCAATCATTCTCGACCCAGGAATTGGCGTGGCCTACACCGACCACGACTATCTGAACCCCGCACCGATAGTGTCTATGGCGACACCTACATTGGGAGCGAAGACCCTGATGGCTGGAGCGTTCGCCACTCGCGCGGCAGGCAACCCCGTTTGCGGGAGATGGATACACTACTCCAACGCGCCGGGTTCGAATGGTCCTTGTACAACCCCACGCACTATTACAATGCGGCCGGCAACGTCGCGGACCCCGCTGTTCCGGCATCGCGCACGCGCCTGTTGATCGTCGATGCCCATGCCCCGTGCTGGGCAATATGTCTGACGCCCGCTATTCCCTTGTCAGTTTTCCTCACGCGCCTCGTCCGCGGCGGGCGCTGCCGCCGTCTCGGACTATGCCCCTGCTGCGGCTACGACCTCCGCGCAACCTCGGACCGCTGCCCGGAGTGTGGCTTCGTCATGCATCTTGGCGCAAAAACGGCGCGCCCATTCGGCTCCGTCCTTTGGTTATCAGCGGCCGCAGCCCTCTTGGCGGCATACGCGTTCGCCGTACTTCGCCCGGACACTACCTTGGCCTTAACTCCCAATGCCATTACCGCGTTCGACCCCGAACATTGGCTAAACCGTAGCTATTACGACTGGCCATCCGAACTAACGCCGGAACAGAGGAAGCAGATCATCCGACTCAAATACCAACGCAGGCAAGAGGAGCTCACACGCAGGCGGGACGAAGCCGAAAGCGCCAAACGGAACCAGTAATCAGTGGAATCCAGTCGGAGGATAGGGCGACGAATGCCGGTGGAAATCGGTGAAATCGTGGGCTAATTCCTCTGCGAAGAATGTTCATCGAGCCCCATTCCCCCGCCCCGCACCCGCCACGACTCCCACCCCATTCCCCTCCCCCTCCTCCCCCACCTCAGAATTCACCCGCATCCTCACAATAAACGTCGCCCCCTTCCCCGCCTCACTCCTCACCTCAATCTCCCCCCCCTGCTTCTTCACCAGCGTGTAACTGATCGACAACCCCAGCCCCGTCCCCTTCCCCACCGGCTTGGTCGTAAAAAACGGCTCGAACAACCGGTTCAAATGCTCCGGCCGAATCCCGTGCCCGTTGTCGCTCACCGCGATCGTGCACCACCCGTCCTCCCTCCCAGTCTTTACCCCCAACCGCGGCTCCGGCTGCTCCGCCATCGCGTCCAGCGCATTGAGCATCAGGTTCACCAGCACCTGCTGCATCGCGTGCGGCAGCATCCGCACCTCCCCCGCCTCCGGCGACAGCTCCAACTCGATCTTCACCGTCCGCCGCGCGCGCGTGTCCAGCCGCACCAGCCGCAGCGCCTCCTCCACCACCTCGTTCACCCCCACCGTCCGCCACTGGTTCTCCGTCGGGTGCGCGAACGCCGTCATCTGCTGCACCGTCCGGTGGATCCGCGCCACCTGCTCCCGCAGCGTCGCCACGTTCTCCGGCTTCACCTTGTCCGGCTTGCGCTGCATCAGTTGCAACACGCCGTCCATGCTCGCCAGCGGGTTGGCGATCTCGTGCGCCACCCCCGCCGCCATCTGCCCCAGCCCCACCATCTTCTCCTGCTGCACCAGCGCCTGCTGCTGCCGCTCGAGCTGGTTCTTGATGTACCGGATGTGCCGGTTCTTCCGCAGCAGCCGACGCCGGTGTCGTCGCAGGTTGTTCGTGATGACGTTCGCCACCGCCACCGTGATGACCAGCGTCAGCAGCCGCCCCCCGAGGAACACCCGCTCCGCCGCCGACGCCGGGAACTGGTGCGAAACCCACAGCCCCGCCGTCAGCATCACCACCGCCACCGCCGCCCCCCCGAACGCCATCCACGTCGGCAGCAGCAGGCTCGAGAACACCATGTGGAACACGAAAAATCCGATCACCGGGCTCTCCGCCCCCCCCGTCACCGCCGCCAGCACCGTCAGGCACGCCAAATCCAGCAGGATCTGCGCACACGCCAGCACCACGTACGCCCCGCGCCGCCGCGGGTACATCCCCGGCACGTGCAGCATCATCCACATCGCCAGGTTGTAAATCGTGATCGCCGCCCCCACCCCCACCAACACCCCCGGGGTCCGGTACAGCCCCAGCCCCGCCGCGGCGATCGCC
>Ga0308175_100001279_pt1 | contig 17011 bp, 13 predicted proteins | sample PhyCR1_3_FD_203893 | JGI IMG/M metagenome (GOLD analysis project Ga0308175, IMG submission 203893) | Soil microbial communities from UC Gill Tract Community Farm, Albany, California, United States - DLSLS.C.R1 | ecosystem: Environmental > Terrestrial > Soil > Agricultural land | place: USA...
CGTCTGGCGTCCTCTCCATTCGCCCACGTAACCCAAATCTCCTGGTCCGAGGTAGGACCGCCGGCCGTATAAGCGACCTCCAGGCCATCCGGCGAAACCGATTTCGCGACTGCGTCCTCGCGCAGCAGTGTTATCCCGCCTCCCAGCACGGAAACAATCCAACTCGAAACCTTTAACCCTTGCCGGGTAGATTGCAAAGCTACGGCGACAAACCGCGCCTGGTCTGGAAACCACGAAACGGGATACCAGCCGTCTTCAGCCGATATCCCCGCCGGCCTGCCGAACGTACGCGTTTCTTGAGTTGCTATTGGCCGAAGATGTATGCCTGTCAAGTCCCCGTACAGCAGATAGTTCCCGTCAGGCGAAATCAGAGCGTTTACTATCGAATTTTCGGCGGCATTCATGGTGAGCTGTCGAAGGGTTCCCTGCGTCGTCCTTGGCGGACCACGATAGATCACCAGAAAGCAAAGCACACCGACAACCACCAGGACCCCGCCCGTCCATGCCGCAAGCGGGGCGCCTCTCTTTCGGACCATTCGAACCGAGGCGGAATCTACCGCTGCGGGCGGGATCGGCGTCGTTGGACTTCGCTCTGCCTCCGGGAAACTTCGGAACACCCCAGAAGCATCCACGTCGGCGCTGGCAGGCGCGACAAACCGATACCCGCGCTTTGGCAGCGTCTCAATGTACTTCGGAATCTCCGCCGAATCGCTCAGTGCCGCTCGAATCTTCTTAATGGAGCGATTCAGGCCCTGGTCGAAATCGACATACGTGTCATGGCCCCAGATTCGCTCCTTCAATTCTTCGCGAGTAACTAATTCGCCCGGCCTCTCCAGCAGGGCCGCCAGCACTTCGAAGGGCTGGATCTGAATAATGACTTTGATGTCATTTTTCCGCAGTTCTCCAGTTTCGAGATTCAGGTCAAAGGGACCGAAGCGGACATGCCCTCGCCTATCGCCGTTCATGGAGTACCGCAGTAACCCGACTCTAACACCGTTTCGCGTGCTCCGGGGGAACCGACGCACTTCGAATGCAACCAGCCTAGGCATCCTGTTCAGTCAGCAGATATGGGACGGGCTGGTCTTGACAGTTGATAAGTCGTCACTCATAGTAGCTATCAAATGTTCGAGGCGGTCCATATCGCTGTTATCGTGTGCCTGCTCACGCTCCTGCTGCTCGGCAGCTACTACAGGGTTCAGTCGCAGCGCTCCCGGGAGCCACTGGACCGCACCAAGGAAGGCTGGCCGATTTTGATTGGTGTTCGCGCCTTGGGTTTCCTCACGGCTGTGTCTACGGTCGTTTGGTTGTGGAAGCCAGCCTGGTTCGCCTGGGCTTCCTATCCCATTCCGTTGGCCGTGCGCTGGATGGGCGTTGCGGGTCTCGCCTGCGCGGTCGTTTGGTTAATCTGGATGTTCCACGCCCTCGGGCGGAACCTGACCGATACCGTTGTGACACGTCGCGACGCCTATTTCGTAGATTACGGTCCGTACCGCTTTGTGAGGAATCCGATGTACACCGGAGTTCTCCTGTTGGGGTTGAGCCTGGGGCTGGCGCTTGAAACCTGGCTGCTTCCCGTACTGACAAGTCTCACGTTTGCGCTTCTGGCGCTGCGCACACGCAAGGAGGAACAGTATCTTATTGAGCACTTCGGAGATCCGTACCGTACCTATATAAAACGCGTCGGCCGCTTCCTCCCGAAGCTGTCCGGCTGAGTGATCCGTAAACCGCTAGCGCTCTCCCGCCGCCCCAATCTTTTCAGTACTTTTGACGAACATCTCCGGAACACTCAAAATCCTCTGACTGCACATTCGTTGTCTCTCGACGCCCTGCCCGATCCGCTTCAGGATCGGCGGCATGAGACAACTCCTCCCCTTAATTCCTCTCCTGCTTACCTCGGCTCTTGCTCCCTGCATCGACGCACACGTGCTTACAGTCCGCGTTCACAATGTCAGCGCCGCCGATAAGCGTGACATCGCCAGGCTGGAAGAAACCGCAACCGTCATTTTTCAGAACGCCAGGATCTCAGTCGTCTGGATCGAATGCGTCGTATCCGGATCGCACGCTCCAGCGCCCGCCGCATGCGAAGAACAGCCAAGCCCGGATCACGTCGTCTTGGTAGTAACCAACGTCCACGCTCGCGCCGCAGATCATGTCATTGGCTGGACGAATCTCGGCACCTTCATTGCAAACCTTGACTACCGGAAGGCCAAAGAAATGGCTGGTGCCTCAAAGCTCCACCTTTCCTGTGGGCACATTCTCGGGTACTCAGCGGCCCATGAGATTGGCCACCTTCTCCTAGGGTCGGCTGATCACGGTCTGTTCGGAATCATGAAATCGAATTACGATCCGCGGGACCTGCTGGCCATGTCGCAGGGGCGCCTGAATTTTGTAGAGGACGATGCTCGCCGAATGCGAGCCAGGCTGAACTGCCCATCTCCGGCCGCCCGATGAAGTGACGCATCGGCGATTTCATGCCCCGCCCTCTTCTCTAACGTGCAAACAGCGCGATTCCCTGCCCTGACCCCGGCCTCACAAATTGCCCATTCCGCCATCAATCAGAAGTTCGCTACCCACCGTAAACGCCGACTCGTCGGAGGCCAGGAACACCACGGCCTTCGCAATCTCAACAGGCTTGCCAAAACGCCCGGCTGGCACTTGGCTTTGAATCGAGGCAGACACAGCCTTCAAGTCTTCCTCCGCCAAGCCCAACTTGCTGTAAAGCGGGGTCGCGATCGGGCCGGGGCTCACCGCGTTCACTCGTATCCCGCGTGAGATCAACTCACCGGAAAGCGTACGCGCCAGCGAAAGAACCGCCGCCTTTGTCGCTCCGTAGACGCTTGTGTTCGGCATACCGATGTGAGCGTTCACCGACGCATTGATCACAATCGACGCGGGATTCGAAAACACCGGCAACAGCGCCTGCACCAGAAAGAACGGTCCCTTTAGATTCAACCCGACCGACCGGTCGAAGGCCGCTTCGTCCCACTGCTCCAACGGTCGCAAGTCCGCGACACCGGCGTTTACGAAAAGTACGTCAAGCCCGCCGAACGTGTCCTGAATCGTCCGGGCCACGGTTTTTTGAGCCGCAACATCGCTCGCATCGGAGGGAATAACCAACACGCCCTCTCCGAGTTCCTTACGAGCGCTCTCCAGAGTCGCCGCTGCCCTGCCCGTAACGGCAACGCGTGCACCCTCGCTCAAAAACTGGCGTGCCGTTTCGAGACCGATTCCGCTCGTACCGCCAGTGATTAAGGCTCGCTTGCCTTTCAGCCTATCCATAACAGCCGCCTCCTTCTTGCCTGCTCAGTGTAGCCCGCGAAGCTTTCTTGGTGTAGTCTGGCGATAAGGAACACCGGATGCTAAAACCAATGCTACGCTTGCTCCCCGCGGCTACTGTTGCGCTGCTGACCCGGCAATCCTCCAACACAGCCGCCGTAGCCGGGCTACCGAAACGCCTTGGCAACCGCAGTGACACTTGTAACCAGCTGAGCTTGCAACATATAGCGGTTACTCTGAGGCCAGACCCAACTATCTACCGACCAGGAATTGCCGTTCATCCAACTGCTGCCAACCTTGAGCAACTGCTGGCGATTAAAACGATACCCAACTGAAAAATCGTACACCTGCTGAGGCCCGGCGAACTGATCGGCACTACTCCCGGAGCTGTCTTGAATTCGACCGAAATGTTGTGCCGTAGCGCGCATCGCCAAAAACAGACGCGGCGACAAGATGCATTTCGCCTGGCCGTAAGCCCCGTTCTCTGAAGGAGAGTGGGAAAAACCGGGCAGCTCGAAATGGAAGTGTTGCCATTCACCCTGGACCGACCACCGGCCTCTCGACCACTCCGCATCGGCGCCTGCTCCCCATGCCGGAAAGTCCCGGAGTGTCTTACCTGCTGGAAGCAACGGAATCAAAATCTTATCGAGGTAAGGGCCGCGAAATCCCGACACCCCCAAATGCAATCCCCCAGGCAACGTGTAGCCGGTGCCCGCCGTCCATTGGGCGGCTTGGCCGCCGTCCGTCAAACCGTGCGGATTCGCAGGTGAGCTATTGGTAAGCTGCAAGCGCGCATCTAGGCGGGAGATCGAAATCTCCGCTTCGACTGCAGGCAAGCCATACAGAGTGGCAGGACCCACCCCATACCGCTCGTCGTCTGATCCTCCGCAGTGATAGTCGACCTCCGATCCATACGTCTGTCCCAAGACGTCCTTTACTCCGCAAGGAAGCTGGTCCGGGCGTATGGGTAGATAACCCGTGTACAGCATCGGCGCATCGATGAGAGGCATCTTCGAGTCGTCATATTCAACCGGGAACAATCCGAAAGCGGAACTGAGTTGCCCGGCCTTAATAAGCACGGTTGCTTTGGAAAAGCTCGCTGAATACCCAACGAAGGCCTGCATCAGTTCGAACTCAACCAGCCGATTCTCTTCAGACCCTGTTTCGTAGGAAAGATACTTTGACGAATGTACATCCAGCGCGGAGTACGCAAACCAATGCGGGCCAAGTTTAAGCGTCGGAGTCAGGATCGCTCGAAAGCCTGCTGTAGTCGCGCTTCCCTCATTATTTTCAGCGGGTGCTGTCCATGTCGCTCGCGTGTTGCCGCTCACCGTAATGGGAAGCGAAACGCCGGATGTTGCCTCTTGGCATCGAACTCGGAGCCCAACGACCAGCAGGGAGATAAGTAGGAGGACGAAGCGATTCAGCATATTCAACTGCCAACCGTGCTCAAGAACATACCGTCCGGCCGGGTCACAGTTCCAGCAACGGGCAGCGTCAACGTGAACCAGAAACTGGAGCCGGCATCCAGACGGCTTTCAAATCCAATCTCGCCATGCATCAGTTCAACCAATTCCTTCGCGATTGCGAGGCCTAACCCGGTTCCTCCATAGCGGCGCGTTAGTGAGCCGTCTATCTGCGAGAATCTTTGAAAAATAAGGCCCCGCTTTTCCGGGTCGATCCCGATGCCCGTATCCGCCACAACCAGCTTCAGCATGGCCTCTGCCTGCTTTTCGATCAAGCACTCGCAGTGAATTTGAATGGAGCCCCTGTCCGTGAACTTAACTGCGTTGCCGGCCAGATGCAGAAGAATCTGCCGTATGCGCCCAACATCGCCAAGAAATCTCCGTGGCGCGGAAGCAGGGTAGGAGTGCTCTATCACGAGACCCTTTTGCACTGCCTGCGTTTGAACCTCCGCGGCAACATCTGTCAAAAGATCATGCAAGTCGAAGGGCGCTGCCGTAATGCGTAGTTTGCCCGTCTCCATATGGGAAAAGTCCAGAATGTTGTCGATAAGCGACATCAGCGACTGACCGGAATCCCGCACCACCGCCGCATATTCTTGCTGTTCCTCGGTGAGTCCCGTGTCCAGGAGCAAGTCCGTCATTCCTAGGACACCATTCATCGGAGTCCGAAGCTCATGACTGACATTGGTGAGAAACTCCGTCTTCAGGCGATTCGCAGATTCGGCGGCTTCCTTTGCCCCTTCCAACTCGCGGCGGGAGCGGCGTTCTGCCTCCGTTACCTGGTTGAAGGAATTTGCCAGGGCGTCCAGTTCACGCACTCCGTTTCCGACCGTCAGTTGCTCCGGCATCTGACCTGTCGATTCGCTTTGCTTTAGTTGTGCAACCAGCCCGCGCAGCGGCTGCGAGACCGAATAAGAAGTTACGAGAGTGCACAGCAACGCCAGCACGACGCCCGCCGTACCGACCTCCACCAGAATCCGGATAAAGGCGGCGTTGAACTGGTCGAGACGGCTCTTGAGCGAACGAAAGCCTAGTAGTTGATAGCCATCCCCGAGCCGTGCCGTTTCCAGTTGGGAAACAATGAAATTCTCCCGGCCCAAGGTCACTTCGCACGCCGAAATCGGCTTGATGCAGCTGCCCCTGATTTGCCGTTCGATGTCGGCGCTCCACCGTGCCGCAAGCATCGACCGCTCAACATTGCCGTTATGGAGCAGTACCGTTTGGCCCGCCATCGGGAGGCGATTCAGTTCGAAACGCATGCCCAAGGTGAGAACGGCCGCTAGCTCTCCTTCAATGCTGATCGGCACGACCTCCAGCTGGTACAGCACGTGTTGGATCTCCCCGATTCCCGGCCGGAATGGCAGCATGGGCAACGAGAACATTGGTTCCGAGTCCGGCCCCACGATGGCTGCAATCGTTTGGCCGCGCAGATCTGAAACCGCGACAAGGTCGTACGGTGAAGAGGATTGCAGTTCGCGTAACTGCGCCTCGATTGTCCGGCGAATCTGCGCGATCGCCAATGGATCGCCATGCCCTTCCGCCAGTAGGCCCACCGCCGCCTTTAGCCCGGCGCTATCGGTCAAATGTGCTAACAGCCTGGTGGTCCTTTGTGAATACTCCAGATTCGCGCGATTTAGCAGAACGTCGGAATCTTGCAACGATTCGCGAAGTTCCTGCTTGATTCGCTCGTGATTGGCAGTGCTCAGAGCTACAAAGCTCGACAGAAGCACCAGGCAAACAGGCAGGAACGAGAACACGAACGCACGCGCGGTTAAAGAAAGGCGCGACATTCCTTAGTTCTCCCAGGCTTCGTCCGGTATGGCCACGTTCATCCGAAGGGATCCGGTTTCCGGAACGGTGATGTTCCGGTGCATGACGCCCACGGACTTTTGCCATACACACATCCGGTAATTCCCAGATGGCAAGTTCGACAAGGCGAACGTGCCATCCTGCGCCGGCTTTCCAAACCATCGGCTGGCAGTGACAACAATCACTCCGTACATGTTGGGGTGAACATGGCAGTACACCTGCACAATTCCGGGATGGGAAAAGGTGACGCTGCGGCTGCGTCCTTCCGCGTAATATCCCAGGTCAAAGGATTGGGTTCGGGACAAAGAAAATATGTTATGAAATATGGGATCTAAATTGGGAAACTCAACCGTAGATCCAACGGGAACGATGAGAGTGTCCGGTTCAATGCGTCGGTTTCGCTGACGCATGACAGCCTTGACGGGCTGGGCCGGTGCTGGGATCTTTGATTCGAGCCAGATAGCGATTCGCTCGTATCCGTTCGAAGTTTTCCCATTGGAACTGCTGCTCGAAACCGCAATGCCGCGCAAATCGTAAATCGCTGGCGCAAATATTTTTGCGCTGCCGGCCTTCTCGGTCACAATTCTGCCCGATATCTCCGATCCAGCAGCGTGCGTCAAACAGGTACAAAGGAGAGCAACAACGTAGCCAATTGTCCTGCTCATCTTGGCACACCTATCTCCTTCTAATTGGTGGTGCCGTACGTTTTTCTTTTTTCTCAACCGGCTATAACTGAAAGCCACCACTTCGGCGAGCCGAAACAATCAGGAACGCGGGACAGAACCTGTCAGGAACAGGCCCCAGGCGGTCCCGGCGCTCTATTGGTGCAGCGGGAAGCGCTCATCGAGCGCGAGATTCAACTGAAGAACGTCCACGCGAGGTTCACCGAAAATACCCCAGTCTCGACCTCGGATCTGACCCTCTACCAATGAGGCGATCTCTCGCGGATCGGCGTGCCGGGCCCGGGCTACTCGCGCAATCTGAAGCTGTGCGTTAGCCGGGCTGATGTCGGGGTCCAGACCACTTGCCGAAGTCGTCAGGGCATCAGCGGGGACCGGCCCCGTCACTGCATTGGTCAGCCGGTATGCCGACCCATCCTTCCGGAGGCGCTTTTCTAAATCCGGATTTGTCGGCCCGAGATTCGAACCGCCGGACGCGCTGGCGTCGTAGCCTTTCGCTCCCGCCGCCGATGGTCGGGGATGAAAGTAATGCTCGCCCGTGAAGTTCTGGCCAATCAGTTTCGAGCCAACCACGGAGCCATTGCGCGTGGCTGGGCTTCCGTTGGCTTGACGGCTAAAGAAAGCCTGCGCGAGGCCAGTGACAGTCAGTGGGTAAACAAGCCCGGTCAGCACCGTGAGAACGAGCGTGATCAGCAGCGCCGGACGTAGTTGCGAAAGCATGATGAGTATCCTCTATGCCAGGTGAACCAATCCGAGAAAGCGGTCGATCAGCCAGATCGCCGGAAACGGAGCCAGCACTCCACCCAGGCCGTACACGAGTAGATTGCGGCGAAGCAAGGCGGAAGCGCTGAGTGCACGGTACTTGACACCCTTCAGCGCAAGTGGAACAAGCGCGATGATGATCAGAGCGTTGAAAATCACAGCCGACAGGATGGCGCTCTCGGGCGAGTGAAGTCCCATGACGTTGAGCTTGCCCAACGCAGGGTACGTTACGGCGAACATCGCTGGGATGATCGCAAAATACTTCGCTACGTCGTTTGCGATCGAGAAGGTCGTCAAAGCGCCGCGTGTGATCAGCAGTTGCTTGCCGATGGCGACGATTTCGATCAGCTTAGTGGGATTGCTATCGAGATCGACCATGTTGCCGGCCTCCTTAGCGGCCATCGTGCCCGTGTTCATCGCGACGCCCACATCCGCCTGCGCCAGGGCAGGTGCGTCGTTCGTACCATCGCCGGTCATCGCAACCAGGCGGCCGTTCCTTTGCTCGCGCTTGATCAGGTCGAGCTTATCCTTCGGCGTGGCCTGCGCCAGAAAATCGTCCACCCCGGCTTCCGATGCAATCGCGGCTGCCGTAAGCGGATTATCCCCGGTGATCATAATCGTTCTGATGCCCATGCGGCGCATTTCTTCGAAACGTTCCCGCATCCCGCCTTTCACGACGTCTTTGAGATGGATCACGCCAAGCGCTGCCGAGTCCACCGCAACCGCGAGCGGCGTACCGCCCGTGCGGCTGATGCTCTCCGCTATCTGTAAGAGGCTGGCCGGAAACGTGCCGCCGCGTTCCTGGACCCAGCGCTCGATGGATTCCGTGGCGCCTTTGCGTATCTCTCGTCCGTCCAGGTTGAGGCCGCTCATGCGTGTCTGAGCGGAAAACGGTATAAACTCCGCTTCGTGAGGAGCGATCTCGCGGCCGCGCAATCCATGTTTCTGCTTCGCCAGCACCACTATGCTGCGGCCCTCCGGTGTTTCATCGGCAAGGCTTGAGAGTTGCGCGGCATCGGCCAGTTCGCCTTCACTCACGCCGGCTGAAGCGATAAAGCGCACTGCCTCGCGGTTTCCAAATGTGATTGTTCCTGTTTTATCAAGCAGCAGTGTGTCGACGTCGCCCGAGGCCTCCACAGCTTTGCCGCTCATCGCAAGCACGTTGTGCTGCATCACCCGATCCATTCCTGCAATTCCAATCGCCGAAAGAAGCCCGCCGATGGTGGTGGGGATCAGGCAAACTAGCAACGCAACCAGAACCGCCACGCTCGGAACAGATCCGGATCCGGACTGAACTACAGCGAATTGAGCGAATGGGGCCAGAGTCACGCAAACCAGCAGAAAAATAAGCGTCAGGCCAGCGATCATAATGTTCAGGGCGATTTCGTTCGGGGTCTTCTGTCGATGCGCGCCCTCGACGAGTGCAATCATACGGTCCAGAAATGTTTCTCCTGGATTCGAAGTAATTCGAATCTTGATGAAGTCCGACAGGACGCGAGTGCCGCCGGTCACTGCGCTACGATCGCCGCCGGCTTCGCGGATAACGGGAGCGCTCTCGCCCGTGATCACGGACTCATCCACGCTCGCGATGCCCTCGATCACTTCACCATCACCGGGAATCGTGTCGCTCGGATAGCACACGCAGATGTCGCCTTTTCGCAGTACGGACGCTGGTACGATCACAACCGTGCCGTTCACGAGCTTCTTTCCGGACGACTCCGTCTTTGCTTTGCGAAGACTGTCGGCCTGCGCCTTCCCTCGCCCTTCGGCCATCGCCTCTGCGAAATTTGCAAACAACACCGTGAACCAAAGCCAAACCGTGATCTGAATGGTAACGCCCATATGTGCGGGGCTGGTGCGGAATAACAACCCAGTCGTCAAGGAAGCGCCAACCGCTACAACGAACATCACCGGATTCTTCAGCAGCGTCTTTGGATGGAGTTTCACGAAGGCATCCATCAATGCCCGCCGGACGATCGGGGTATCGAACAGCGGCCGGGTGCGAATCTTAGATAGCGAGTTGGTTAGCGGCGCTGGTGCCGGGCTGACGAGCTCCGGAGAGGCTTGTTTCTTGATTTGGGCGGGCATTTGGATCCTTTCGCTCTGTCCCGATGCTTACGACATGAGGTGTTCCACAATGGGTCCCAACGACAGAGCCGGGAAGAAGGTAAGAGCGCCCACGATGATCACGACGCCGACCAACAGTCCGACGAAAAGCGGGCCATTGGTTGGCAAGGTGCCAGCCGATGCGGGTATCGCCTTCTTCTGTGCGAGCGACCCGGCCACTGCCAGCAGTGGCAGCAGCATGAAAAACCGGCCGACGAACATAGCCAGGCCGATCGTCAGGTTGTACCAGGGCGTATTAGCGTTCAGGCCTGCGAAAGCGCTGCCGTTGTTTCCCGTACCGCTCGTGTATGCATAAAGGATCTCGGAAAAGCCATGCGGTCCGGGATTCGCTATGTTCGCTGTCGCTGGCCCGGGAGGATTCCAGAAACCATCCTTTGTAAATGGAATCATCGATGAGGCCGCGGCGAACAGAAGAATGCTCGCCGCCAGAATCAAGAGCGCCAACATCGCCATCTTTATTTCCTTCTGCTCAATCTTCTTGCCGAGATACTCCGGTGTGCGGCCCACCATCAAACCCGCGATAAACACAGCGAGTATCGCGTACATCAACATTCCGTACAGGCCCGCGCCCACCCCGCCGAACACGATCTCGCCGAGCTGGATGTTGAACAGTGGAACCAGTCCGCCCAGCGGAGTGAAGCTGTCGTGCATGGAGTTCACCGCTCCGCAGCTCGCGTCGGTAGTGACGGTGGCGAATAAAGCGGAATCGGCTATCCCGAAGCGAGTTTCCTTCCCTTCCATGTTGCCGCCCGGCTGGTCCTTCGTCGCTTGCATCTGAATGCCGGCGCTCCCTAGCGCGGCGGTTCCTTTCTGCTCGAAGTGATAGGCCGTGAGTACGCCTGCAAACCAAAGGACTGACATGGCCGCGAACAGAGCCCACCCCTGCCGCGTATCGCGAACCATTCTGCCGAATGTGTAGGTCAGAGCCGCCGGGATCAGGAAAATGCAGATCATCTCCAGCATGTTGCTGAGGGGAGTCGGATTCTCGAACGGATGCGCGGAGTTCGCGTTGAAGAAACCGCCGCCGTTGGTGCCGAGCATCTTGATAGCTTCCTGCGATGCAACCGGCCCTTGCGCGATCGTTTGCGTAGCACCTTCCACAGTCTTCACGCTTGTATAGGGATGAAAGTTCTGAATGACGCCCTGTGAGCAGAGCACCAGCGCAACCACAAACGACAAAGGCAGAAGGATGTAGGTAATCGATCTCGTCAGATCTACCCAGAAGTTGCCGATCGTATTCGTATTGGATCTTCTAAAGCCTCTGATGAGTGCGATCGCAATAGCGATCCCGGCCGCGGCAGAAACAAAGTTGTGCAGGGTCAATCCCGCCATTTGGACCAGGTAGCTGACCGTTGATTCGGGCGCATAGCTCTGCCAGTTGGTGTTCGTAGTGAAGCTGATACTCGTGTTGAACGCCAGATCAGGTGAGATCGCCTTGGCCCCCAGGTGCAGCGGATTGAGCGGCAAACAGCCTTGCAAACGTTGCAACGCGTATAGGAGCAATCCGCTCACAGCGCTGAAAGCGAGCAGCGCGGCTGCGTATTCCGTCCAGCGTTGCTCCTGGATCTCGTTTACACCCGATAATCGGTAGACGAGTACCTCGAGCCATCGCAGCGGCTTGGTGAGAAAGGTTCGGCGGCCCTCCATCACCGCCGCGATGAACGCACCAAGGGGTTTCGTGCAAAGCAGAATCACGCCAAAGAAGATGGCGATCTGCAGCCAACCGTTTGCCGTCATAGCTAAAACCTTTCAGGCCTGACCAAGGCGTACAGCAGATAGGCGCCCAGCGCTATCGATATAAACGCGGCAATCGCATAATCCATAACTGTTTGTCCTAAAGCCGGTCACACCACTGAGCAAAGCGCCAGGACGCATAAAACAGGCCAACGAGGAGTGCCAGCAGTATCAGGTCATACACGGTGCTTTATCCTCCAGAAAGACCCTCGCGGCTCTGGTCCACCCGGTCGAGCGGCGAAGAGTTACTGGGTGACAAGATCCGTTACCTCAAAACCAAGGTACGGCCGAACCCATAAAAAAGCCGTTAAGATTTCCTTAGGATTTTGCGGTAATCGTTTGCGGAAGTACCAATCGATAGCCGACCCACGGCTCAGTTACCAGATACTGTGGTTTTGAAGGCGCGGGTTCAATTTTCTTCCGTAGAGAATTGATAAAGACGCGCAGATACTCCACTTCGTCGCCGTAATCAGGTCCCCACACCGCCTGCAGTAATTTTCGATGCGGCACGGGCCTGTTCGCGTTATTCGCGAGGAATTGTAGCAGATCGAACTCCTTCGGAGTCAACCGTACGGGGTTCCCGTTCACAGTCACCTGTCGCTGAACGAAATCGATTTCGAGATGGTCAGTTTTGATGAACCTGACATCAGAGGCGGCGGTGGGGCTACGCCGCATAGCGGCACGGATTCGGGCCAGGAGCTCCTGTATGCCGAACGGTTTCGTTACGTAGTCGTCCGCCCCGGCATCGAGCGCCTGGACCTTATCCGGCTCCGTGTTCCGGACAGACAGAATGATGATCGGAATGTCCGAGCGTTCCCGGATCGCGCGGCAAGTCTCCAGTCCTCCCAGGCCCGGCATATTCAGATCGAGCAGAACGAGGTCGGGACGCAGCTCGTCGATTTCGGCCAGCGCTTCTTCGCCGCTTTTCGCTTCCACCACGGTGTACCCGATACTGGACAACGTCGCCTTCATCGCACGCCGCAACTGGGGCTCATCATCGATAACCAGAATGGTTGCCGCATTCATGTTTCCGGTACCTGCATTATGAAAACGGCGCCACCGCCTGGCCGGTTCTCTGCCCGGATTCTGCCGCCATGAGCTTCGATGATACCCTTCGCGATCGCCAGTCCCATGCCGCTGCCCCCGCTGCCATCCCGTCCTCGCGTCCCGCGATAGAACTTGTCAAATATGCGCTCCATCTCGCGTGGACTGATCCCGGGTCCACGGTCGGAAACGGTAATTCTCGTATTACCGGCGATCCGTTCGGCGGCAACTTCGATCCGTCCGTTCGGGCCGGAGTACTTCGCGGCATTTTCGAGCACTTGGTGCAACGCCTGCGAAAGAAGCTCCGGATCTGCAGTAACTCGCAGGTCAGGCGCTACGCGCACCTCGAAACGATGTCTGTTCGGATACGTCGCCACCACTCGTTCCACCTCTTCCAAAAGACTGCTGGCTGACCGTTGCAAAACCACCTTTTGCGACTCGACGCGCGCGAGTTGTATGGCCGCGCTGATCGTCTTGTGCAGGTGTTCTGTTTCTTCGTTGATGATGTTGAGTAGTTCCGCGCGCTTTTCCTCCGATTGGGGCGGGATGGTGATGAGCGTGGTAACGCAGGTTTTAATGGCCGTCAACGGCGTCTTCAGATCGTGCGCAATCCCATCCAGGACGAACGCCTTGAGGCGCTCACCCTGCCGCGCTGCTTCGGCTTCGGCAGCCGTCTTCAGCGCTCGCATGCGTTCATAGCCGATTGCAACAAGGTTAGCGATGCTCTCCTGCTCCGGCTTAGTCAAGCGCGCGCCCGCCAGTCCCAGGCTGCCGATAGTCCGCGTCCCCAAACGGACCGGAATATACGTCGCTTCCCCGCTCTCGTCAATGCTGCTGGATTGAGCAACTCGCTCAAGTTGCAAGCGCGACAGTGGGCCTACATCAGCCGGATAAACTTGGCCATTATTGGAATCGTAGAATGCGACGTGGCTTAAGCCGAAAATATCCCGCACGGGCGTGAGAGCAGCTCTTGTGATATCCGCTGCCTCGTCCATCAGCATCGCTCGGCTGAGTTGATAAAGGCGCTCGATCTCGGATCGGCGGGCCAGGGCCTCTTCAGCCCGATCCTTTGCTTTCGCTGATAGCTGGCTCGCCACAATTGCCGTGACGAGAAACGCCGTCAGGGCCACCCAGTTTTGCGGGTCAGCGATCGTCAGTGTTCCGACCGGAGGGAGAAAGAAGAAGTTGAAGGCGAACAGGCAAACGACCGACGTGAACACTCCCTCCCGCAAACCCCACCTGGTCGCAACTCCAAGCACGACCAGGAGCATCGTGAGAGCCACGGTGGTTGCGTTCACATGGACCACGTCGAAGCACAAGAAAGCTACAGCGCCGGAGACGAATAGGCAAGCGAAATAACGGAACCAGGCTGACGATCCCACAAAACCAATGTACGTCCAAACAAGAGGATGGCTTTCAACGAATATATGAGGTGGTGGCGCTCCCGTTGACACTGCCGCGCCTCGCCACGCCCGACCGGCCCCAGGCGCCTGGCGCAATCTGAATACACAATGGCGTGGTTTGCGTACCGCCACGGCCTCCGAACGCCGTAAAATCGAGATGGCTTCTCTCAATCTGAGTGAACCCTATGAATAAACACTTTCGTGTTGCTGGCCGCCTTGCCCTCAAGCTGGACGAACTGGGAGTCAGTGTCTCTGCCGTCCTGCGCACGGCCGGGCTCCCCCACGACTTTTTTGAGCAAACTCGCGTACTCGTCACTACCAGGGAACTGTTCGCGCTGTGGCGCGCGGTCGGCGAAGTCAGCACCGATCCAGCCATTGGCCTCAAACTCGGTACTGAAACCAGGACCGAGCGCTTTCACCCGAGCGGAATCGCCGCTCTATCAACAGCGAACTTTGGTTCGGCTGTCAACCATATGGCCCGCTACAAGCAACTCACTTGCCCGGAGGAGATCCTACAGGACATAAATGGCGAAGAGTGGAGCATCCGATTTCGCTGGCTTCTCGCTGTTGACGTCGAGCCTCAGGTCCTGACCGAATACTGCTTCGCTTGGATCCTGACGATTGCGCGCCACGGCACCGGGACTGATCTCTCTCCAGTACGAGTCGAACTCGCGCAACCTCGTTCGCATGTAAAAACTCTCGAGCAGCACTTTGGCTGTCCTGTGGTTTGCAGGTCTCCGCGCAACGCGATCATCTTCCGCGCCGCTGACGCTCAGTGCCAGCTTGTCACTCGCAATACAGAGCTTCTGGCCATGCTCGCGCCGCAATTCGATGAAGAACTCAAGCAGTGCAACGAACAGCATAGTTTCACCGAGCTCGTTCGCGGAGCAATACAGGAAAGCCTCAGTGGGCATCGCCCGTCCATTGAGCAAGTCCCGCGCAGGCTGCATATCAGCTCCCGCACTCTGCAGCGCCGCTTGCAAGATGCAGGATCCAGCTTCCAACGCGTGCTCGATGAGGCGCGTCATCAGATGGCTCGCCATTATCTGAGCAACTCCGTCCTTGAGCTGAACGAAGCCGCCTATCTCCTCGGTTATGAGGACGCAAACTCCTTCGTTCGCGCTTTCCGCACGTGGGAAGGAATGCCGCCCGGACACTGGCGAGAAACGCAGCGTATGAAAATAGTTCATTAGGCAACAGGAAAAAACAATGCAAAAACGCAAACTAGGAAAAAGCAATCTCGAAGTGTCCGCTCTCGGCCTCGGCTGCATGGGAATGAGCTTCGGGTATGGCCCGGCTCACGACAAACACGAGATGATTGCCCTGATTCGGTCGGCTGTCGATCGCGGCGTCACATTCTTCGATACGGCAGAAGTTTACGGTCCATTCACGAACGAAGAACTCGTTGGCGAAGCTCTCGCACCGGTACGCGACCAGGTGGTGATCGCCACGAAATTCGGATTCGACTTTTCCACCGAGCCGCGCGGTCTCAACAGCCGGCCGGAGCACATACAGGAAGCCGTCGAAGGCTCGCTCCGGCGACTCAAGGTCGAGACAATCGACCTGCTCTATCAGCACCGCGTTGATCCCGATGTGCCGATCGAGGATGTAGCAGGAGCAGTCAAGGATCTGATTCAAGAGGGAAAAGTGAAGCACTCCGGCCTTTCGGAAGCCGGTGTACAGACCATCCGCCGCGCCCACGCCGTTCAGCCAGTGACAGCCCTTCAGAGCGAGTACTCGCTGTGGTGGAGGAAGCCCGAAGCGGAAGTGATTCCCACACTTGAGGAACTGGGTATCGGCTTCGTGCCCTATAGCCCTCTGGGCAAGGGATTCCTCACCGGGAAGATGGATGAGAACACGAAGCTCGGTCAAGGCGACTTCCGCAACACTCTCCCGCGTTTTACTCCGGAAGCGAGGAAGGCGAACCAGGCGTTTGTTGATCTGCTCGGCACCATCGCAAAGCAAAAGGACGCGACACCCGCTCAGATCGCGCTTGCGTGGCTGCTGGCGCAGAAGCCCTGGATCGTTCCAATTCCGGGTACAACCAAGTTGTCGCGTTTAGACGAAAACATCGGGGCAGTGTCAGTCGAACTCACGCCGGACGACCTCCGCGACATTGATGCCGCCGCTTCCAGAATCCCGGTGCAAGGCAATCGATACCCCGAAGCGCTGGAGGCAATGACCGGTCGTTGAACGGCCGATAGGAAAGGGAAACAATATTAGGAGGGAGATTGATATGGCCACGATCCTCGTTAATGGAGTCAAACGCGAAGTTCAGGCGCCGAGTGACACGCCTCTGCTCTACGTCCTGAGAAACGACCTCGAACTTACGGGGCCTCAGTTTGGCTGCGGTCTTGCGCAGTGCGGAGCTTGCTCCGTGCTGCTCAACGGCAAGGAGGTGCGCTCCTGCATCACGCCTCTGGCGGCCGTCGGTGACAAAGAGGTCACAACGCTGGAAGGTCTCCCGGCGCGCTGGGCCAAACAACGAGCCCTAACGGCGGAACAGGCGGCGAAAACTCTTCACCCGGTACAGGAGGCGTGGATCGCGGAGCAGACGCCTCAGTGTGGTTTCTGCCAGAACGGGATGATGATTAAAACGACCGAACTGTTGGAGCGTGTTTCCTCACCCACACTCGCGGAGATCAAGGAGGCCTTTACCACTTCTGGCCCGTCCCCGCATCTCTGCCGTTGCGGAACTTACACAGCCATC
>Ga0308175_100001280_pt1 | contig 17004 bp, 14 predicted proteins | sample PhyCR1_3_FD_203893 | JGI IMG/M metagenome (GOLD analysis project Ga0308175, IMG submission 203893) | Soil microbial communities from UC Gill Tract Community Farm, Albany, California, United States - DLSLS.C.R1 | ecosystem: Environmental > Terrestrial > Soil > Agricultural land | place: USA...
ACTTCCGCGGTCCGCGCCATGTCTGCCTGAGCGCCGCATGTTTTTACGCTCGAATCAAAGAGATCGCTGGCTGCTGAGCTACGCCGATTTCGTTACTTTACTCTTCGCGACTTTTGTTCTTATGTATGCGACCGCGAAAGCCAGGGAACATGGCACGCTTGCGCATGTTTCAGGGGCTTCCGTCAACGCGATCCCGGCAACACAGGCCGTTTCCGGAGCCGGTGCGGCGCCTTTGCAATCGAATCTCTTGACCGACTTACAAAACACGCTGAAGGTGGAGCAAAAGGCCGGTATTGTGACGCTGTCTACTGAGCAGCGCGGTATAGTTATTTCGCTCGACGACAAACTGTGTTTCCTGCCGGGTCAAGCCGATGTTCAGTCCTCCGCCGTAGCCATGTTCGAAAAGGTCGGGATGGTTGTGGAGCGTTATAACAATCGCATTCTGCTGGAAGGGCACACCGATTCCGTGCCGATCCACAACAACCAGTTTCGAAGCAATTGGGAGCTCTCGACAGCCCGAAGCATCGCCGTTATGGAACTGATGGAGCAAAAAGCATCGCTGCATGCGGAGCGTTTTTTGATTGGCGGGTCCGCCGACAATGCGCCGGTATCAAGCAACGAAACAGAGCAGGGAAGAGCTCACAACCGCCGCGTGGAGATTGTCGTTCTCGACAGCCCGGCTCCTGCCACGACGGCGTTGACAGCGGCCCATCCGGTCGCGTTCGCGACGGCTGTTGCTAAATAGACCTGATGGAGTGTTGCGGATAATGCAGAATTGCACACCATGGGTTTGTTGGATATGATTTAAGCGAGAATGGCATGAACGTGTTATTACGACAAGGCCGCTTTCGATGTTTTGTCGTTATTGTCTTGGTCGTTCTGCTCTTTGGAGCATTGTTGCTCCATAGCGGCAATCTCCCAGCACTCCTCACTGAAATATTCGTATTCCTTTTTCTGCTGACCGCCAGTAATTGTCCGCTCAAAGAAGCGACAAGTTCCGCTTTAGCGGAAGATAATGGCGAGCCAGGACCAGCTCGCGCTCCCCCAGTTCCTTCTTTCTAATTCACCCGTATCGACGCAAGCCAAACCACAGCAGGCGTCTGTCTAGTCGAGAACCGTGGTTCCAATTAGGAGAGGTGTATGTCCTTTAATGGCGATTCTGGTAAATCGCGTCTTGTGCGATTTCGTGGCCTGTTTGGCCACCGGTCGCGCGCGCTGTGCGTGGGCGTGTTTCTTCTTGGTGGTGCGTTGAGCGGTATGCCGATTAGCCCCGAGGAGATTGAGGAACACATGCGCAGTATGAGTACGGCAAGAATTGTTCAAGTTTGTGAACTCGAGCAACGACATCCCTGTGACATACCCGGCGAAGACGAAATGGGTGGGGCCGCCGTGGGGAGGAGGAGGTGATGATATCGCCCACATCCAGTGTCGAGTTCGAAAAAGTGATAAAACGCTTCGACTCAGTTACAGCCGTAGACGATCTGTCGTTTACGATTCCGGAAGGGACGATCTATGGCCTGATCGGTCCGAACGGTTCCGGCAAGACCACGACCATGGAAAGTACGCCAAGTATTCCCGAGTGAGAAGTCATACGCGTATTCAAATGGCGATCCGGGCGCGGCGCTGGCCCTGCGCTTGAGTTTGCAAGTAGTGCATGAGTTTGCGGCGAATCTGTTAAGCAAGAAATTCGGCGTACCGTGTGCGACGGTAGCGGGCATCGTAGGGGATTTACTGGCCTTGGAAGTGACGGCAATGCGCGAAGAGGATACTCTGACGGCGTTGCGTTTTATGGATGCGTTAGGTGTGAGTTTTGGGGATTCCTTAATTCTGGCGACTGCGAAAAGAGAAGGCTGCAGAATATTGTACTCGGAAGATTTCCAACATGGCCGGGTGTATGAAACGGTGAAAGTTATCAATCCGTTCAGCGCGGTTCCTGAAGCATACTGAAGAGTGCGGAGCCACGGAGAAACCCGCTCATAAGCCTAAAAAACGGTTGATCCAAACGACGGACGGCGGCTGCCGTTCACAGGAATGTACGGACTGGCCGCTTATGTTGCGCAGCGGACGCGCGAGTTGGCCATCAGGATTGCTCCAGCGCCAGGCAGCGAGCAATTCTGGGCCTTGTCGCCAAGAAGCTAGCTAGTTGCAAGTGGACTCAGTGTTGGAATAGTGCTCGCGCTGGCCGCCGGTCCATTGCTCCGTTCTGTTGTTTACGGCGTTTCACCGAACGATTTCGCGGCGCTCTTTTGTAATAGATTGTTTGTTGCCAGCAGCTGCGCTATCGTGTTGGCGGCCTGTGTTTCTAGCTATCCGGACGGATCCAATTACCACGTTGCGAAGCGATTAATCTTTGTGGCAATGTTTCCGTGGGGCGAATGAAAGGCTCGCGGTTATAGTAGTTAATATCACTACATATGGACCAACATGGATAAAGCCATTTCGGCCGCCGACGCCAATCGCCGGTTCTCGGAACTACTGCGAATCGTGAAAAAGGGCCAAAGCGTTATCGTGACGAGTCACGGCAAGCCCGTGGCCAAAATCACGTCCCTTGCCGAGGACGAACAGGCCGCCGAAGGAGCGCGTTCCGCCCTCTTCACCCGGCTCCGAACAGAACGAGTTGCGAATGCCGGCCGTTGGACGCGTGATGAGCTGTACGATGACACGCCATGAAAGTCGCCCTGGACACTAACGTCCTGGCCTATGCCGAGGGAACCAACGGAGTGGTTATGCGTGAAAAGGCGCTGGAGATCATTCAGCGATTGCCGCGAGGAGCTACTGTGCTGCCGGTTCAGACGTTGGGCGAACTATTCAATGTACTCGTCCGAAAAGCGAAGCGGCGGCCATCTCGCGCGCGGGCAGCCGTATTGAGCTGGCGCGACGCGTATCCCACGATTGAGACATCCATCACGGTAATGGTCGGCGCAACGGATTTGGCGTCCATGCATGGGCTTACAATCTGGGACTCGGTTGTGCTTGCCGCGGCGGCAGAAGCCGAATGTCGCCTGCTCCTCTCGGAGGATCTCCAAGAGGGGTTTACCTGGCGTGGCGTTACGGTCACAAATCCGTTTGCACCGGCGCGTCACCCTCTCTTGACGGCGTTACTTACGGCGCTTTAGGAGTAATTTCAAGATCTGGGAACTCCGGCGGACTCGCTGCATTGCCGGGATACCGGAAACTTGCCGGATGATGACTCCGTGTTCAAACGGCCCCAGTCCCCAACCGGAATAAATAGACCGGCTGGGATTGTTTTAATGGCCACATGACTATAACCTTTTTTGCTCTGAGAACCTAAGCTTGGAATTGAAATAAAGGTGATCCTATAATCTTCCCTGTATGCGCCATGCACAAGGTTGTGGTCTCTTACCGGCCACTTTTCTGGCTGTCTCCTTGTTGGCTGCCGCTCAACAGCCCAATCCTTCACTCGATAAAGCGCAATACGCCGGCTCGGCGCGGTGCCAAACCTGCCATCCGCAACTTTACGCCCGCTGGAAGAAGACACGAATGGCCAATGTCATTCGCGATCCCAAGCAGTTTCCGGACGCTATCCTTCCCGATCTTTCCAAACCAGACCCGCTGGTCCATTTCAAAAAAGAGGATATAGCGTTTGTCTACGGCAGTAAATGGAAGCAGCGTTATTTCCAAAAGGTGGGGGACGACTATTTCCCATTACCCGCTCAGTGGGACATTACGCACCAGATCTGGCGTCCGTACTTTGTTAAAGAAGGAACGGATTGGTGGGCATCTTTGTATCCGCCCGACAACGCCAAACGGCCCACCGGCCCGCTATGCGATGGCTGTCATTCGGTCAATTACAACATCCGGACAAAGGAAGTTACCGAATGGAATGTAGGCTGCGAAAAATGCCACGGGCCGGGGAGCGAGCATGTTGCGCATCCCTCACGCCTCAACATCGTCAACCCCGCGCGCTTAGATAATGTTCAAGCCAACAACGTCTGCATTCAGTGTCATTCACAGGGCCGGCCGCTAAAGAATCCGATTGAAGGCAAATATTATGACTGGGCGGTTGGATTCCGCGTAGGACTGCCGCTTGAAGATTACTGGCAACTCGAAGAGCACAAACTGGGCGAAACCACCTTCACCCATTTTGCCGACGGAACCGCGCATAAGAATCGCATGCAAGGCAATGACTTCGTGCAAAGTCTGATGTACTCACGCGGCGTGAAATGCTCCAGCTGCCACGACGTCCATGGCACCGAAAACAATGCGGAGCTTCTAAAGCCGGCGAGCGTCATGTGCCTGGAGTGCCATGGCCCTGGCTCCCCGAACGGTCCTCATACCGCAACCATCGAACAGCACACGCATCACAAAGCAGACAGCCCGGGCAACGAATGCGTGGCCTGTCACATGCCGCAGATCGAGCAGACCATCGCCGACATTAACGTCCGGAGCCACACTTTCCGCTTCATCACCCCGGCCATGACGGATCAATTCAAAATTCCTAATCCGTGCACAACCTGTCATAAAAATCAGACAACGGCCTGGGCGGCAGCACAGCTAAAAACCTGGTCTCCTGTGTCGCCCTGGAGGATGGGAGAGTAGGTAGAGGTTTTTCATGAGCGTTGCGGGAGCAGAATGAAAGCCGGCGTTTTTGTTTACTGGAGGAGAAGGTTCAGGTGTTGGTCTTTCTTTGTGCTGTTCAAAGCCGCGCGGCCTCGAAGGATTGGGCCAGGGTCAGTGCTCTGTGCAATCGGACCATTGCGTCTATTTGTGCCCAGACGTCGCCTGAATTTAAAGTTGTGCTTGTCTGTAACGAAGCCCCGCAGCTCACAGTCAGGTCGCCTCGTCTTGAAATACTGACCCACGATTTTCCGCTACCCGAGCCAAATACTAAAAGCCGGATGGCGGATAAGTTCGAAAAGATCGGCTTTGCGGCTTATGCCGTCCGGAACCTTGCGCCGGCGTACTTCATGACCGCGGATGCCGACGATTGCGTAAGCAACCGGCTTGTTCACTTTGTGGAGACGCAACACGAAGCGCATGGCTGGTATTTGGACGAATCCTATATGCACGAACAAGGAAGCCGGTGGGTCTTTCTCAGGGACAATTTTCACGTGTTCTGCGGAACGTCCTCAATTATTCGTTGCACACCGGAAGACCTTCCTTCCGCTGCAAAGCGAGAAGAGTCACGGCCCAGTCTTGTGTACGTGGGGCATACACAAATCAAAGCGCATATGGAGTCCATCGGCCGGCCGCTGGCTCAATTGCCTTTTCGCGGCGCAATCTATGAAGTTGGAACGGGAGAAAACGATTCCGGTTTGTCGCTGCGCTCCTGGCCGAGTATTCGAACCGGCATAAAACGCCTGGCAAGAACCCGCCCGATGACGGAATCGATTCGCCGGGAATTCGGTAGTTGGGAATTATCCGGGAGATGAGCCAGCTTCTAAGGGCCGGCTCATCCTTCCCGGACATTACTGCATGTTTACTTGAACCACCCGGCAGTTATGGAAGCCAACATTCAGGTTCAACTTCCCGCCGGTCGATGTAAGTGGCGCGCCGGTTTCCGCGTCCTTGGCAGACACGCTGGACGCGTTCGGGTTGATGGCATTCAGATTCAGCGTCATCGTTCCGTTCAGGTCGTTCGGTCCGAAGTTCGCGATGTAGGCCAGAACCGATTTCGACCGCTTGTAATAAGTGACCTTCAGATTCGGATCCGATGTACCGATTTCGTTCTGAGTCTGGTAGCCGTGGAAAGTCACGTCGGGCTGATCAAGGCCGAAGTTGGCCTTTGGCTGCCACCAATTCAGTTCCTGATCGGCTTGCAGGATGTCGTGCATCTGGTAGAGGCATTCCGCTTTGCGCTGCTTCAGTTCATAATAGGGCCGCAACTGGCAGCATTCGAGTCCTCTCCACATGACGGGGATAAGCCCGAATTTACTGGCTGCCGACATCCCGAGCAGCCAAGTGCCGTAACGGCTGGGCTTGGCCGGATCGAGCAGGCTGTTGTTATCGTTCCAGGCGTCGAAGTGGTCGCCGGGAAGCGTGTCGGTCTGGATATAGTAGCCGTTCGGAGCGCGTTCCGCGTCGAGGGTCATCATGGCGTGAGACCACATTTGCGGATAAAGAGAGCCCGTCGTATGAAGCCATAGATTCGGAGATTTGCCCGCCTTCATCAGCTGCTTGGCGAGCCGTTTGTACATATCGCGCGCTCCGAGAATATTCAGCCCGTAGTCGTGCGTCCCATCGCTGGCAATAGAACCGGCTCCGGTGAGAAGCGACGTATTCGGCAGGAAGACAAAGCTCTCGTCGATATAGTAGCCGTCCGCCGCGTCCGGTGTGACCGGATCGTTGAGCAGACGATTCATTGCCCACGCCCAGTAATCGCCTTCACCGCGGCTCGGTGAACTGTTCCAGCTGTCGTTAAGAGTCTCGGCTTGAATGGTGGCCATCTCTGCGGGCGTGGCCGGCAAAGTTGGTAAGAGAACGTGCGCATTAACAAAAGGAAGCACCTTGCGATTACGCGAGCGGCCCCCGATTGTGGTTGCATTCTTGTAGGCGGCCAGATCGGTGGGAAGAATATTGAATGTACGCCAGGTATGACCCAGGGTGAAATCATACGCATACTCTTTATCGGATGCCGGCGCGGCGCTCGCGCCGTCGCTGCCGCCTGTGGCAATTCGCCAGTCCGACGGCAATCGCTTTACCGGAGTTGCCATCCAGCCGACTGTGATTTCAATTGGCTCAGTCAACACAAAGGGCTGATTCGCCAGATCGCATCGATAACTGACGCTACCATCGGATTCACGGATGAACCGCTGCCATGGAGTGGCATGATTGACCTGCCAACCGCTCATATTGTTATGGAATATCTGTAACCCGCGATCTTCGTCCGAGAACACGACCGAGAAGATGTTATCCGTCATCAAGCTCTGAGGCGTGTTGGTGAGATTGTTATTGAATTCACCCGGTGCTTGCGGCGGCCGGATGGACCAGATGTACCACCAAAACGGCTGATCTTTCGAAGCGAATAAATATTTTGCATTTTGATTCGTCAACGTGGTTGTGAGGTGAATCGAGTCGAGATTTACCGGGCCGCCTGAAGGTTCGAGGCGAAGCGTAATCAAAGCCATGCCGTCATACTCCAGCTTCCCGGTGGTGGTCACAAGGACCGATCCGGCGGTGGCGGCTCCGGTCCAATCCGCCTCGTTCGGCTGAAGGCTCTTGAGGCTCAATCCCGTGGGCTGGATCGGGAGCGTGCTCCCGCCTTGCTGAATGTCGAGTGTCACCGGGCGTGCGAGGACCGGCTGGTTCAGCGCCGTGATCTGCATCGGTAACCCGAAGCCTCCGTCGAAGGAATAACGGCGGGACACAACATTAAAATCGACGCCGCTTCCGTTCGACGAAATCGGGTCCCAGTATGGAGCGGGGACACTGTTATCGATTCCGTAATCGTTGCCCAACCAGGACGGTTTGGCGAATTTCCAGGGCGCTGAACTAACGGTCCCGAGCGCGCCGTTAATGCCAGAAGCGGTGGCTTTGACAGAATACGTTCCGGAATCGAAGGTAGGAAGAACATCGACCAGACCTTCGACATAGCCCTGGTGCACGTAGGGAAATGTTTTGCTCCCGACTTGAACGCCATCCCGATAAACAGCTACATCGTACTTGGTTACCTTCCCGAGGTAATCGTTTCCGGAATCTATTGTGATTTTGGCCTTTCGTTCGCCGGGACCCCAAACGGCCGATGCCGTGAGGCCGTGTTGATCGAGGGGCGTTGGAGGAGTCGCGTTTTGCGATCCATAGAGCGCCTGCACTTCACGCGTGCTGAACGCATAATCGTAGCTGCCAAATTCGTCGATAGAAATATCTTGGGTTACGTTGCTTGTCGTTCCTAGCGTCAAGGCCTTGAAAGTGGCTTTATCCTGGTACGGGAATGGACTCGACGAATTGTATGAGGCCACCAGTACGCCATCGCGATAGACCTGATGCTGATCTATTGTCCATGTCCATAGGATGTGGTGCCATTCTCCGGGCCGCATGAAAAAGGGATCGGTACGGAATGTGCCGCCCTTGTCATAGGAAAAGTTGACGGTGCCGCCGCGGATCATTTCCGCCGTTCCCGAAAATGCCGCAAACTCCGTTGAATCCAAAGGAATGCTGAACGTATTTGCATCGATTCGCTTCACGGTCCATTGAGCATTTATAGAAGCCCAAGCGTCCGGGGCTCCGCTAAGCTGAACCAAGTCGCCCGACGAGAGACCATGTTGCGGAAGCGTAAGAACTGTTGGTTTTCCCGCGGCTATAGAGCTAATTGTGCCCGTCAATGAGGTAGAGAAACTACCAGTTACGAGGGGCGTTCCAGGCGAGGTTGTAAATATATTTGTTTGGGGCGATGTTGGATTGTTGTTGTTCAGCTTGAACCAGAATGCAATTGTGCCCCGCTGCATCGACATGCCGCCGTTAAACGATATTGTGCTTCCGCCATTGCAGCCGGACCCGTAGCAAACGCGAAGCCCATTTGTGCCCGCCGTATGTCCGGTATCGATATTTGCCGCGGTGATATGCATTGATCCAACGCTTGCACAGGGTGAGGACGGGCTGTTGAAATTACAGTAAACGAGCGCGCGAGGCCCGGGCCGCAGCGTGATAACGGAGTGAGCGACTTGCGTCACACCGCCCTGAATGGCCGTGGCGGTGACGGTAATCTGATTTGCGGCGGCAATATCAGCCGGCGCCGTATACACACCTGTCGAGTTTATTGTTCCCACCGCCGGGCTGAGGCTCCATGTCACGGAGTTACTTCCCGTTGTCGCGGCGAACGAGGTTCCCAGCATGGCCGAAAACTTTTGCGTCTGCAGGGCCAGGAGAGTCATATTGGCCGGAGAAGTTGTTAATACCTGGGCGGGAGGAAGCAGTGTCAGCCTGGTGATTGCCGTTGCCGATGGATTCGCTTTGCTGGCCGCCGTAATTGTGACGCTTTGTTGGGTTGAAACGGTAGCGGGGGCAGTAAAGATTGCGGTTGTTCCATTACCTGACAGAGTGCCCACATTCGGCGACATGGACCATGACACGCCAGTATTGGCCGATCCAAGCACGGTGGCTGTTAGCGGCTGTGCCTGAGCGGGAGAAAGAGACGCCTGGGCCGGCGATAGGGCCACCGATACAACGGGCTTCAGGGTAATTGTTGCTGTCGAATTCTTTCTCGTATCCGCCGCGCTTGTGGCCGTAACAGTGACTGTTTGAAGCGTATTGAACTGAGCGGGCGCGATGTATGCACCGGTTGGAGAGACGCTGCCTACCGATGGACTGATCTGCCATTTCACCTGGGTATTCGCCGATCCTGAAACAGCCGCGGAGAAATTCTGCGTCTGTCCTTGAGAGAGGGTTATTGCCGGCGGCTGTACTTTAATACCGACAGGCGTCAAATTGACGGTGACTTTGGCTGTCTTGCTCGGGTCCGCCACGCTGGTTGCGGTCACGGTTACTGTTTGCGGCGCATCTATTTGGGCCGGCGCAACATACGTCGGGTACCATGTGGCGATTGAGCCGACCGCGGGCGCAACACTCCAGGTAACCCTTGTGTCAGGCGCCCCCGTCACAGTTGGGGCAAAGGTTGTTTGCTGCCCTTGAGAAAGCATGATCGTCGTGGGCGCAACTTTTACAGCAACCACATTCAATGAAATAGTTGCGGACGCGCTTTTACTCGGATCCGCCACACTCGTTGCGGTGACGGTGACGGTCTGCGGACCCAGCACTTGGGGTGGAGGCAAATAGACACCGCTGTTGATGGTTCCGATTCCAGGGTTGATACTCCATGTCACTTTCGTGTTTGTCGTACCCGCGACTGTGGCATGAAAGATTTGCGATTTACCCGCAATGAAAAGTGTTGCGGTTCCCGGATTAATGGATACGGTCACTGCGGCGAAAGCCTGCATATAGGAAGATGCAAGCAGAAAAAAGACAAACAGTAAAGTATTGCGAACAAACGTCGTCGCGTATTTATTGGCCATTGATTTCTCCACTTGAGGTCAAACGAACCCGTAATGCGGGCAAGTCAATGAGACTGCATCGAGGAAATCCCCAGTTGGTCAATTGGAGATTTGCTCAAATCACTCTCGTCGGGTCGACACGGTCTTGAAACTCGGAGAGAACGTGTCTCGACGTGACAAATAGCAAATGCCTCGAATGAGGAGTGGTGCTACCGCACCTGTCCTCTCGGTGAAAGCACCGCCGGTTTACCTGTGAAGGCGGGAGATTTACGGAAAGGCCTGGTGAGCTGCCACACAGATCCGCGTAGCCGTAACCACGCGCGCGTTCCCGCTCGGAACCGCGCCAATAACGACGACTAAACCGATGATTGCGCACATATTGTGGTAGTCACCCTATCGGCCCTGCGAAGGCTACAACTTAGAACGATTACTTGTCTTGCTTGGGTCCGAAGCGACACATTGGGCGCTGCGGGTACCGGAGTACAGCTAGAACAGAAACCCTATTGTGCAACAAGATTAAGAAAAATTCAAAGAGTTGCTACTATAAAACTTCAACCCTGCTCTTCGCAGCCGGGGCTAAGTAACAATTGGCCCGGATGACGCGCCGCGCGCAAGTTAGTTAAGGCGTAGAAAATACAAGAACTTCAGCGAAATGAGTAGATGATCCCGCTGCGCTATCTGCTCGGAATGTTAACGGGCGTGGTCTCTTTGACGCTGTGCAATATCCGTTCATAGAGGCGTGCTGTTTCTCTGGCCACCTCGATCGCTGAAAAGCGATGAATCACGGTTTTGGCGTTCTCGCCCCATTGGTCCGGCTGATCAGGATTGCTTAATAACGTGCCAATCGCCTTTGCGAACGCTTCGGTGTTGCAGGGAACAACTATTCCTCCGGAACACTTTTCAACTTCCTTGCACACCGCTGCCTGATCCGAGACAACGACAGGGGTTCCTGTGGCCATGGCCTCTATCGGAGCAATACCGAAATTCTCTGAATAGGACGGAAGAACAAAAACCTTGGCCGCGGCAAACGCTCCCCACTTCAAATCACCTGACAGGAAGCCCATAAACCGAACCGAATTCGAGATGCCAAGCTCCTCTGCAAGTTTTCGTAATTGAGCGACATAAGCCGGGTCTCCGTCTCCCACGAGCAGAAGCACCGCATCCGGAACAGCCGCCAGCACACTTTTGAAGGCGGGCAGCAGCATGTCCAAACCTTTTTTTGGATGTAAGCGCGACAGAAACAAAATCAACTTATTATTAGATAGATCGGCGTAATAGTCGTGAAATAGTGAAGCAAAGCGCGCGCGGTCGATGACTGGAAAATCAATCGCGTAGTTGATTACATCGCTGCTCGCCCGAATGCCTACGGCGTGCATTTCCTCCACTTCCCGCTCCGTGTTCAAATAGACCGTCGCGGCGTGGCGCAGAATCGGTAATTCAGCCAGTCGAAGCGATAATTGTTTGAAGGCGGGGCGGCGTTGTTTTATGCCCCACACGCCAAGAGATCCGTGCGGCTGGACTACGTACGGCGTTCCTGTCAATCTCGCCACCCATCCGGCCGTTGTGGAAGTGAACGAGAAGAGCGAATGTATGTGGACGAGATCGTACTTCGCGGTGTTTGCCGCCAGCCATGGGAAGATGCCGGGAGCAAAGGTGTAGGGCCGCAGCTTCCGGTGAAAAAAATGGTAGTTAACGCCTTCCCAACGAACAGGCGACCCGGAGGGAACCGCGAGATGCGCGCTGCCGTGATCGTCCGTAGTCGCGACGGCAACGTCGATACCCAGAACGGCGAGAGACCTGACCAGCGCGTGCAGCGCAAAACTTGGTCCTCCGTTGAGAGGACTGATAGACGGTATTACATGCAAAACCCGCATTGTTTTAATGAACCCAACGCTCAACGGCTGAAAAAGCTCTGGGCAGTAAAGCAATCGAATGGGTCTGACGCTGCCGGCATCTCTCGTGCAAGGCGCGCATGTGATTCACGGCTTTCATCGCGTACTTGTCCAGGCTGACAAAGTCGACTTGCGTCTGAGCGGCGCTTCCCATCCTGCTTGCGAGGGCCGGCTGTTTTGCAATTTGCTCAAAGCACGAGGCAAGCTCTGCGGGTTTTTTGGGATCGAACAACAGACCTGTTTCTCCAGGAAGGATGAGGTCTTCAGCCGAACCTACGGCGGTAGACGCAATTACAGGCAACCCGGAGGCCATTGCCTCGTTTACTACTAAACCCCAAGGCTCGCTCCAGCTTGGGAGCACAAAAGCACTCGCGTGGGCGTAGTAGGACGGCAATTCATCGATCTGCCGAACACCTTCAAAGTGGACACCGTCCACGTGAAGTTCATCGGCGAGCTGGCGAAGAGCGCCTTCTTCAGGACCGGAGCCCACCAGTACCAGATGATGCGCCGTTCCGGATGTCATGACCCGGTACAAGTGATAGCCGCGGATAAGCGTATAAAGATTCTTCACCGGGATAAACCGGCCGACGTAGAGGAAATACGAAGAGCCGATGGGCCGTGTTGCCGATTGGGCGCGAGCGGCATCGGACGAACGTGAAAAATACCCGTTATCGACGCATCCGCCCACACGCTCAATTACATCCTGAGACATTCCGAGATTGTGAAGATAGCGAATATGCGGGGTCCCGGCGACAATCGCTCCATCAAACGCCTGAACGATACTGCCTTTTATTTTCTCGGCGAAAAAAGAACGGCGATTGTCGAACGAGGTGGTCTCGCTCCACAGCAGCACACTGGTGCGCGGAAATTCACGCGAGTATTCGAGAACCGCGTGCCGGGAGTGCGGTTCAGCGTAGCCGCTGGCAACCAGAACATCCGGCTGAATCTCACGCAGCACGCGCGCGAAATCGTTAGCTGTTTTGCCATGTGTGGACGCGGAAAGCATTTCAGCGGAAAGAGTGATCAGGCGAAAAGGCAATTGTTCCGCTGCGCGGCCCCAACCGTGATCGTCGTTAGATGTCGTCTCAACCACGGTCAGGTCGATTCCTGGCTGTGCCGCAATGGCGGACATCCGGGCAAAATGGTAGGGTCCCATGGCGAACCAATGCCAGAGGACTTTTAATGGCGCGCTCATTCCGAACTCATGGCTCCTTTTGGTTTAGGACGCGCGCCATCGGGTTGTGGCTTTTGAGAGGCTTGTTGAATTTCATATAGCTTGGCATCCACCAGAAAGCGATACCAGAAAGCGTGGAGAAAATGATAGATCAAGCCCTGCCTGCCATCCAGGAATCCAAGTTTTAAGAAATATCGATAGATCCAGTACAAGAGCGGACGGGAGAACAAGGGCAGACGAAGATAGAGATTCTGCTTAACCCAGCGTTTGAGCTTTGCCTGTCCGGCGACCTGCAAGGAAGGCTCGGAGATTGCCAGAATATCGGCACATTCCCGATCCGCATACCAGTTGTGCTTGGATGTCCATTCGGACAGACTCTTCGGGATATCGTGGATGAGGTCACCTGAAACCTTCATCACATCCCCGGATTTGAGAATGATGTGCTCATCCATCCAGGTGTCTTCACAGCGGCCCCGATCGGCTCTCCATATGCGAAGCAGCCAGACCGGGTATGTATCTCCCCAGCGAATGGACTTGCCGAGAAAATTTGTGCGGCGGGCCATGGAGATACCGCTCACACGCTCCGGTATAGCGGGCAGAGCGCGAAGAAGCGAGTCTTTTAATTCCGGGCTGATGCGTTCATCCGCATCGATACGAAGCACCCATGTGGATGCATTGTCCGCAGCGGGGAGTTGGTCCAGAGCCCAGTTAAACTGAGTGGCGTAATTTACGAACTCATGCTCGAGAATGTTCGCCCCGAAACGCCGGGCTATGTCGAGCGTGGCATCGCTGCTGCCGGAATCGATTACATAGATATCGGCGGTCAAGCCAACCAGACTCTCAAGGCAGGCGGGTAGATCCCGGCTTTCATTGCGGGTGAGAATGATGGCGGCCAGCCGGGTGGCGTTCAAGCTCAAGCAGCTCCCATCTTTGTCTCGAGATTCGAAACATCTAAATCGAATTGCATGACTCTGTCCTTGAGCTCTCGAGCGGGATTTCCGGCGATCACTTTCCAGGCTCCCGGATCGCGATATACCGAGGAACGCGCGCCCACGACAACGCCGTCAGGAACTGTTACCCCGGGACCGATGAAAACATCCGCGGCTACCCAGACGTAAGCGCCCAAATGTATGGGCATGGGTTGAAGAGGCATGGATAGGCGGGTATAGTCGTGCGTAGCCCCGCATAAATAGCTGTATTGAGAGACCGTCGTAAATTTGCCGATCGTCACGCCGCCCACGTTATAGCAATCCACAGCCGGTCCAAGCGACGAGAACTCTTCCATTTTCAGCTTCCAGGGCGCCCACACTCTGGCGGTGGGATACACGTTGCAGCCGCGGGCTATCTCGGCGCCAAACGCCCTTAAAAGAAACCGGCGCCAACCATGGAATGGCCGCGGCGACGTACAAAAGAACAATCGCCATACAATACTCCAGGTGAAGCGGGAGAGGCGATCCCGGAACCCATGCGGACTGGGGTAAGGTATCTTCATTTGTTCAGCGGTATGAAGTCCCGGGAAGGCTGCTTGCATATCTGCCTTCCGCCAACGGCCGAGTCGCGGAATTGCCAACGAAGCGCGATAGCAAAGCAACGGCTATTAATGGATAGGACATAAGCAGAAGCTCAATCATCGATCTCACACTGATTACAAGAGCCATGAGACCTATGCTGTAAATGCCAATGCTCGTGACCGGCAATCGCATTTCCAGAAGCTGTCCCCAAAATCGAGAGAGGCGTCCGTACAAATAGCCTCCGAAGGCAATTCCAAACCAACCAAATGCTCCGTACCATTCGGCTATGGATGAACAGCTCAAGGATGCTGTCACGCCGACTACGGCGGCGAGATCGAACCCGGGATTCACAGGCTTTCCAGGCCAAAGCGCGCGTGGAATGGGGCGCGCCAGGACCCACTCAACCCACTGAAAGCGCATGTATGGAAATTGCTTGGGGATAAGGTCGAGCATTTGCGAAAAGCGGAGAAAATTGTCGTCGACGCGAATCGAATGAAATTCGTCGAGCGAATAAGAGAATGCGACTGCTCCCTTGTTACGGTTCGCCAGCATCACGTCCATAAAAACAAGCGCCATCCCGGTCACAACGGCCAGTATGATCAGATGGCGAGCTCTGACATTCTTCCTTTCGGCGCAGAGCCATGTGAATACCGCCGATCCGAGACACATGGCAAATATTCTGCGGCCGCCTCCCTGTAGCAGAAATGGAAGGAAAAGCAGACAGAGCGTCAGTCCGAGTAGCACTCGCTTTGTTAGCCACTTACCTTCGACAAGAGCGGCGACTACGGTCAAAGGCGGCAGTAGATATCCGAAATAGACCATGTGCTCGATGAAAGCCAGCCAACCCCCCATGCTTCCTCGGCTCCAGGGAGCTGCAAACCTGCCCCGAGTGAGCCCGGTCAGCATCACCGGAAGCGAAAAACCGCTCATGAAGGCAAAGTAAAAAATGCCCAGGAAGAAACACAGCCAGAGAGCGCGTTCGAGAAAGGCGGGCGAATATCTGATGGCTGCCGCGCGCGTGATGGATTGAGGCAGGCGCCACGGTTTTTGAGCCGTCGCAAGGAACATGACGGCGCAGAACAAAGAAATACCTATATAGACATCGCGGACCGCCTCGCGGGAAATGCCATCCAGCGGATAGAGCCCTTGGATCATGTCGAGCAGAATGAAGAACAGGATGGCAATGGTGACTGCCCATTCCGGGTAGAGGACGCCTTGAAAGCCGCTCTTTATCAAGCGATAAAGCAGGCCGGAAAGCATTCCGCAAGCGAAGAGAATTGTCGGTAAACGCAATGCTCCGGGAGGGCTGATGTCCTCCGGTATCGTCACTAATGCAGCTATACAGCCGAACGCAATCCCGGCAAGCGCAATTACGACATGGCTACTGTTCCAGGAGCCGGACTGTACTGGCGTATTCACGACCTTGTCTCTGCCGCATAGACGGATTTTAGTGGCATCGTTTTCCGGCTATCGTGGATTCGTCTATAGATGCCTACGGCTTCTTCCGCGTACCGGTCCCATGTTTGCCGCCGCGCGGCGATGGAGGCCTCTGTCCCCATGGTCCGTCTAATATCGGGGGTTTCATAAAGAAAGTGCAATTTTTCCCGAATACTCTCCGCATCGCGGCTGGGAACCACATATCCCTGGCGGCCATCGGAAATGAGATCGGCTATGCCGGTTTCCCGGGATACGATTACCGGTAAACCGCAGGCCATCGCTTCGAGCGTTGCCAGAGAAAACGAGTCCGAAAGAGATGGCAGCACGAAGACGGAGCTTCGATTGTAGAGTTTGACCAGATCCAGCCTGGGCAGAGTTGGCAAATAGGTGAACTTCCCCTCGTACTTCGCCAGAATAGGTTTCATCGCGGGATCGAGCGTGCCGGCAAGGACGAGTTCACTACCAGGAATATTGAGGCGCGAAAACGCCTCCAGCAGATAGTGAATGCCCTTTCCGGGCGTAATGGTTCCGGCAAACAGCACGCGGAATACGGAATCCTCCTGCGGTGCCGGAACGAAATGATCCACCTCGACGCCGTAGGGCAGAACCAGCAAGCGATCGGGAGAAACTCCTTCCTGCACGAAACTGCGCCGGGCACTTTCAGAAGGCACAATGATGTAGTCCGAAAGGGCAATTTCTTCGAGATTCTTGTCCTCATACGACTCCCCGGTTTCGGGCCGCGGAAGGCCCAGGCGAGCATATTCTTCCGCGATCGTACGGCTGTGAAAACGCGGGTGCAGCCATCGCGCGTCGCAAATAGTTGTGGCGCCCAATCGCTTTGCTTTACGCGCGCAATAGAGGCCCACGCTGTTTACGAAATGAAAGACATCGCATTCTTCGACATAACCTCGCGCCTGCCAGTCGAAAAGATGATTGTTAATCCAGTTGCTTCGCTCCGAAGATGCCAGATGTAAGCGCGGAAGAACGCGCTGCAGCATCTCCGGGAAACGGATGCTGCGTACCTTTGACTTCGATATTCCCCA
>Ga0308175_100001281_pt1 | contig 16991 bp, 15 predicted proteins | sample PhyCR1_3_FD_203893 | JGI IMG/M metagenome (GOLD analysis project Ga0308175, IMG submission 203893) | Soil microbial communities from UC Gill Tract Community Farm, Albany, California, United States - DLSLS.C.R1 | ecosystem: Environmental > Terrestrial > Soil > Agricultural land | place: USA...
AGCGCGAGCAGGTGCTCCATGAATGCATCGCGACCGTCGCCGCTGGCGAAGGGCCGGACGTAGAGCTCGATGGAGCGCACGCCGCGGTCATGATCCTGATAGCCGCGAAGCAGATCGCTGCGCAAGATCGAGAGCAGCCAGGTCGCCGGCAGATGACGCGTCAACGGCAGCATGGCGCGCGCGAGCTTCACGTTGCGAGTTGGCCACTCGCCGAATCCGACGGAGTCGATGAGGCAGAGGCGCGAGACTCGGTGCGGATGGCGCACGGCGAGCCATTGGGCGATGCCACCGCCGACGTCGTGGCCGACGACGCAGGCGTAGTTGATTCCGAGAAGGTCCAGCAGTTCGATGACACGCTCGCCGTGGCCCCGAATCGAGACGGGCCGCCCGAGCGGCCGGTCGCTTCGCCCGTAGCCGAGCAGGTCGAGCACGACGACGCGGTGCCCCGACGGAACGAGCGGAACGACGTCGTTCCAGAGATGGCCCGAGGTCGGGAATCCGTGCAGGAAGACGATCGGCTCGCCGGCGCCGCGCGTCCCCGCCGCGTAGTAGTAGAGACGAACGCCGTTCAGGTCGACGAACTCTCCGCGCATCGATCTCCGTTTCGGGGGAAGCGTCCGGCAAGGCGAGCAATCTTACAAAAAGCGACGGGCTGCCGAAATCGGCAGCCCGTCGAAGGTCGTGCACCACCAGCTAGCTCAGAGGCTGCCCGGAGGACGGCGGTTCTGCATCTGCTGACGCATGTCGTCAGCGTTCTTGTCGAAGACCTTCTTCTGGTCGTCGGTGAGGAGCGCCTTGAGCTCGTCGCGCTGCTTGCCCATCAGCTCGCCTCGCTTCGCGCGCATCTCCTGCGGATCGCCGCCGCCATTGCGGAGCGCCTGCATCTGATCGCGGTACTTCGCTTCGATCGAATCGACTTTCGCCTGCTGAGCAGGGGTGAGGGTGATGTCCTTGAAGAGCATCGCCGACATGTTCGGCCGATTGCCGCGCTGCGGCTCCTGGGCGTGAGCAACCGTGGTAATACCGAGGAACATCGCAAGCGTCATCATCGCCAACCTGACTTTCTTCATAAATTCTCCTCAGAGTGGTAGGACTGACCTGCCGCGCGCTTGACCGAAAAGGGGTATCGGCCCGGGGGTGCGCTGAGCCCACGCGTCGGCAACTGATCACGGGCCCTCGCCACGGCCCCTAGCGCATGGTTCGAAAACTGCTATGCTTAGCCGCCCTCAGCAGGGCGGTTTCCTACGCCGTGCGACGCTGTCGTGGTACCGGACACTCGAGCATCTCGCGAGCGCCCCAGTGACTTTGCCGCCGCCGAGCATCACCGCCGCACCGCCCATCTCTCCGCTGCCGCCACCGGCCGTTCTCGCGCCGGTTCGCTTCCCGCTGAGTTGGCTCCTCGAGCATGCCTCCGCGCCCATCCGCTATCGGGCGTTGACCGAGGTTGCACGACTTCCGTCACAGTCAGCCGAGCGGCTGTCGTTCCTACCCTTTACGCATCGGCCGGCGCTGATGTTGGCCATGCTCCAGGCGTCCGACGGAACGTGGAATCACAGCATGCTCACCGTCCCCAGCGGGCGTGCGGATCACTTCGAGGGCGTCGGAACCATCAGCGCGGTGCGCCGACTGCTCGAGTACGGATGGGATAAGGACACCCCGCCGCTCGTGCTCGCTCGGCGAGTTCTCTTCCGGCTGCTCGCCGAGGACGAGGATCCGGAATGGCTGTTCGAGTTCGGCGCGAAGGGTCCGGCAGACGAGGATCTCGCGCGGCGCGGCCGGGCGATTCTGCGGGAGGCCGCCGCCGCCGCGCTCGCGCAGGCGGGGTACGAGGGTGATCCGCGGCTTCGCGGCGCGGCGAAACGGATCGTCGAGCGCATCGGCTCCTATCTGAGGTCGCCGCTCGCGCAGAAACCGTTCGTGCGCGTCGGCAACCAGCACGTGCTCGCCGCTGAGGCAGCGCCGCCATCGATCTTCGCGCTCATGATGCTCGCGTACATGCCGCTCTTCCGGACCGAGCATCATGACGCGATGGATCGGCTCTATCAGCATCTGTCGCAGCTTCTGCCGCGTCAGGAGCCGGTGCAGCTGTGCGGACAGAAGGTGATGTCCCAACCGCACCTCGTCCTCGGCGACCTTCTACCGAACCGCAACGTCGCCGATGCCGACGTGCCGTTCGCCCTGATGTGGCTCGAGCTCGTGGCGCGGCTCGGCTTTCTGCGCAAGAACGAGAACTGGTCGAAGCTCTTCGATCGCTTCCTCGACGATCGCGACCACGATGGCGTGTGGCACCCGCACAAAGGGACGACTGTTGCGCGATCGACTAACCCGGTTGTCTGGCCGATGTATCCGCTGGAGGAGAGCTTGTCGGGCGACGAGCGCTGGACGGACGTGACGTTTCGCCTCGGCCTCATCGCGCGCGTCATCGGCCGCACGATCGAGATAACCTAACGACTCGGCAGCTGAAGAGCGTTCCGCGAGTGCGAGGCCGGCTGGCGCCGTCGGCCATGTTTCCGGCAGGCGACGCGAGCATTTCAACGCGCATGCTTCCGCTGCGCAGCGGGCTGGGCGAACGCCTTCTGGAAGCGGGCCCCGCAGATGGAGCGCCGGTGGTTCTGGTTCATGGCTGGGGCGCGTGCGTCTACACGTTTCGCCGCGCGATACCGGCGCTGGCTCAGGCGGGTCGAAGAGTGCTCGCGTTCGATCTCCGTGGCCATGGCCTGTCCGACAAGCCCGTCGGGCGGGGCAAGTACACCATCGGCGCGCTGTGCGACGATCTGCGTGACTTTCTGGACGCCGCCCATATCGAGGCCGCGGATCTGCTCGGGCATTCACTGGGTGGTGGAGTGGCACTGCATTTCTCCCTCGCCCATCCCGAGCGCATCCGACGGCTCGTGCTCGCGGCGCCCGTGGGCCTAACGAGCCTCCGTCTGCCGGCAATCGGGCATCTGCTGTCGCCTCGGTTCACCGACCGCTTTGCTCGCTATCTCACGCCGCGGTGGATGACGAACGTCCTGCTCCGATCGACCTACGGAAAGCCGGCGCGGGTGACCGATCGCGACGTGGACGAATACTGGGCTCCGTCACAGTTTCCAGACTACTATCGCGCCACGCGCGCGCTCCTCGAGGAATTCGACTGGGAGCCGATCGCGGCGGAGCGTCTGGCTTCAATGTCGTGCCGGACCCTGGTGATCCTGAGTACTGCGGATCGTCTGATCCGCGGGGCCGAGGCGCCGGCCAGGGCGATCCGGGGCGCAATCGTCGTGAGTCTGGAAGGAGCTGGCCACCTCGGCATCGAGGAGTGCGCGGACGAATTCAATCGCATGGTTCTGGGTTTTCTAAACGAGGACTAGATTCCGCCAGCGAGCGAAGGACACGCAGCGAATACATGGCATCGACTTCAGCAGACGCAGAATCGAAGGAACCGGGCAGCGATTTCAGCGCGCTCGGACTGAGCAGTGCGGTGCTCGACGCGGTTCGCGACGCGGGCTACGTCGAGCCGACGCCAATTCAGCGAGAGGCCATTCCGTTGATCCTGCGTGGGCGTGACGTGATGGGGCTCGCGCAGACGGGGACAGGGAAGACGGCGGCGTTCACGCTGCCGATCATCGAGCGGCTGACGGGTGGTCCGCGTCGGACCCGTGTTCTGATTCTCACGCCCACGCGAGAGCTCTGTGTTCAGGTCGAGGGGAGCTTCAAGAAGTACGCGCGCCACGCGCCGCTCGCCGTCGCGTCCGTGTACGGCGGCGTTCCGCTCGATCCGCAGGAGAAGCAACTGCGTGCCGGCGTCGACGTCGTCGTGGCGACGCCGGGCCGATTGATCGATCATCTCGAGCGGCAGAACGTTGCCTTCGACGATCTCGAGGTGCTCGTACTCGACGAAGCGGACCGGATGCTCGACATGGGCTTTGCGCCACAGATCAACCGTGTCGTGAGCGGCATCCCGCCCTACCGGCAGACGCTGCTGTTCAGCGCGACAATGCCGCCGGAGGTGGAGGCGCTCGCGCGGAAGTACCTGCGTACGCCGATCGTGGTGCAGGTCGGGCGGCGATCGGCGGCCGCGAACACGGTGAAGCATTACGTCTATCCGGTGCCGCGCGACCGCAAGAGCGCGCTCCTCGCCGACCTGCTGAAGCGGGAGGCCATGGAATCGGTTCTCGTGTTCACGAGAACGAAGCACGGCGCGGACCGGGTCGTTAGGCACCTGGAGCGCGAAGCCATTCCCGCCGCCGCCATGCACGCGGACAAAACGCAGCCGCAGCGTACGCGGGCGCTCGAGGACTTCAAGGCGGGGCGCGTGCGCGTGCTCGTCGCGACGGACATCGCGCAGCGCGGCCTCGACATCTCGGGCATCACGCACGTCATCAACTATGACGTGCCCCAGCAGGCCGAGGACTACGTGCACCGGATTGGCCGCACCGGACGCGCCGCGAGCGAGGGCGATGCGTTCACCTTCATGGCGCCGGACGAAATCGCCATGGTGCGCACGATCGAGCGCATCATCGGACAGGAGATCCCGCGAATTTCGGTACCGGGCTTCGACTTCGGTACGGTCGCCGCGGACTGAGCCGCGGCCTCGTTCCCGCAACCGTCAGGGAACGACGAGTAGTCCGACGTCGCCGCTGAAGCTGTCGCGCCGCGTCGGCAGCCCTGGTGGCGCGAGCCAGGGGCCGCCGTCGAGTCGAAGATTGATCTCGTGGACTCCCGCCGTGACCGGAAGGGTGATATCCCAGAGATCGCGACCGCGACGCATCAGAACAAGGGGCGTCCAGTCGCTGAAATCACCCATCACCTCGACCGTCTCGACGCCGCCGACGCGGACCGTGATCTTCTGCGTCCCCGTGGCCAGCGGTCGCACCTCGAAGTCCTTGACCGCCGCGATGGTCATCGGCGCGACCGGGACCGTCGTGCGCGGGATCGACGAGTACGAGAGCATGAGACCGAAGTTCGCGTAATTGCGAGCGGGCAGTCCGCGCGACGGATTCGCTGGGATACGACCGCCACCCATGACGGCGGCGACGCGATTCGTGATCCACAAAACCGCGGTGCCAGCGGCCCATCGCCGCGAATCCGGCGTCACGTCGTAGGAGTCACCAAAGCGATAGCCGGCCTGACCGGTGAGCTCGAGCCAGCCGTACGCCCAGTTGACCGAGCCCTCGATGTCGCTGAAGCGCGACTGGCGTCGGCAATCGGTCGCCGTCGCGGTCGAGGAGCTGGAGAGCGAGGACCCGCTCGATCCGGCGAGCGAGAGTGGATCGTTGCGCGTTCCACAGGTCTGGGTCGTGCCCGACGAATCGCGGCTCGCGGCGACCTTAGTAAAGAAGAAATTCGTGTACGTGCCGCTGAAGGTCGCGTCGCCGACGCGAGTCCACGCTCCGCCGCCCGTGACATCTACCGCGGAGACGACGGCGATGCGCCACGGCCGGGCAACCCCGCCTCCGACCCAGATGCCGCCGTTCTGCGCGAAGAGCATGTGGAGTCGTGCCTGGGCGTCGACCTGATCGTTCGCAAGGGAGCGATCGAAGAACGCACGGCTGGCGTTGCCAATGACTTCGGCGCGAAGATGCTTGATCGTCGGCGACAGCAACGTGCCTGACAGCGTGCCGTCAGCAATCTGCCACTGCTGGCCGGTGAGCCATGCCGAGCCGTGCGCCGCAAGCGCGAAGTAAGGGAGATCGACTCGGATTCCGGGAGCAACGCTGAAAACGCTCGCCGGTACTTCGCCATCCTGCTGTGTCGTGATCGAGCCGGCCTGCAACTTCGACGCGACTTGTGCCAGCGCTCCTTGCGGGGCGAGCAGCACCAATGTGAGCGCGGCGATGGCGGCCTTCGGCTCGGTCATGAGTTACGAGCTCGAGTTCTCAGGCTCCTGGGACGCTGGAGGTATCTTGCTTCCGGGCGTCACACGACCGGGATAATCGCGCACGCGTTGTTGAAGCGCGGTTCCCGGATTCTGCCCTGAAAGTATGTCCTGTTCGACGTTCTTCCACAACCCATAGAAGTCGCCGTCGCCCGCGCCGTGCTGCCACAGCTGCATTATGGCCGAGGACGCCTCGTTCGCGGGCACGCCCCGCTGGATGAGGTCCGTCAGCACGACGAGCGCACGTGTGAGCGGCTTCCCCGAGTGGTCGCCACGGAACTTCGCCAATGCCTCCAGCGGTACGCCGGCCTGCAGGGCAGACACCGCGGACGTCCACTCGGACTCGTCCAACGCGGAGCCAAGCGCGACGCGGACGTCGAGCTCCCCGTGAAAAACGGATCGCACCGCCGCGATGATGTGGCGATTGTCGGCGTGGTACGCCGCGCCCTGAAGAGCCTTGAGCAACAGCGGCCGCGTCGGCACCCCGGCGACGCGCGCCGAATCGATGATGACCTCGACCGAGAAGCGCGTGTTCGGGTCGAGTCGTGACAGAGGGTCAGGATCCTGGGCGAAGAGCGCCAAGGGGTGCATTGCCGCGGCGAGCGCGGTGGCAGCGCACGCAATGACGTGGGTCCTTCTCGAGCTCACGACCTTCACGACGCGGATCCTCCAACGAGGACGACCGAATTGGGCGCACCGAGACCGTCCTCGGGAGCCAGAGGGGCTGTCGGATCAGCGACCCACTGGGAAGTGCCATTCGCGCCGTTGACGACGAACGCGTACACGTGCCGGCCCGCGGGGAGCTTCAACGCCACGCTCCACGTCCCGCCAGTGGGAGTGCGCGTCATCGGCGTTGCCTGTGTGTCCCAGTTGTTGAAGTCACCGACGACGGAGACCGTCGCCGCGTGCGGCGCAACGAGGACGAACTTGATGACGCGAACCGAATCGGAAGAAGGCGAGCGGGGGCTGTTGGTACCAGCAAAGGCCTCAGGCCCTCCGGTCCGATTTTGACCGCCCCGATCGATATAATGTCCAACGAAGACGCCGATGCCGATGAGGCCCGCGGCGAGCGCGGCCCCGAGCAACGGCGAAAGTGGCAGCGAGCGCGGCGAGACGAGCCATCGCCAGCGCGCCGGGCGCCGGACGGGAAGCGGCTCCTGGCGGACGCGCGCCATGACGCGCTGCACCGCCATCGCATCGACGCTGACGGCGCGCTTGGCCTCGCGCGCTATCCAGTCAACATACGGATCAGATTCAGTCATCCCGAATTCGCTCCCACCGCTCGCGCAGCTTATCGCACGCGCGCTTGACCCGCATCTTGAGCGCGGAGACGCCCGCGCCCGTGAGTGCCGCCATCTCTTCGTAGCTCAGCTCCTCGACATACTTGAGGAGAAACGCCTCACGCAACAGCGGGTCCAACTCGTTTAGTACACGCTGAACAAACTCTTCGTCCTCGCCCGTCCAGGCCGGCCGTTTGTCGGGCGCATTCAGCAGGAGCGCTTCTTCGCGCACAAAGACACGTTCACGATGCGATCGCCGCGCGGCGATGCTGCGGCACTGATTGACGAGAATCCGGTACAGCCACGCACTGAAGCGATCCCTCTCCTGATACCGTCCCAGCGCGCGATAGGCGCGAAGGAAGGTGGACTGCAATGCATCCTCCGCGTCGTCGCGGTTGCCCAGCATCCGTATCGCAAAGCGAGCGCACCGATCGTAGTACCGATCGACGAGCTTCGCATATGCATCAACGTCGCCAGACAGCACGCGTTGCACGTCGGCGGCATCGTCGCTCATGTCTTTTGCTATAACCCACCCCCTTGGCGGGTGCGTCACATCAGCCGTTTATCCGATGAGCTCGCGCGTGGCGCCTCTCGGTGATCAACGTCACGCAACCATCTCTGTCCATCCGAAAATTGTGGCGCGTTCGCATTTCGGGCCAGCCACCAGCCACCAGTCAGTATCGAACCCGGCCGAGGCGAGAAAGAAACAGCGTGTCGACGACCTGACCACGCCGTACGACGAGGCTGAGATTCGCTGCGCCCACCCCAAGCCCGCGGCCGTCGAAGGCCATCGAGTCCCGCGATGCCGAAAGGCGGACACCGAACGACCGGAGATCGCGCCGCCGCAATACGAGTGTCTCGGCGCGCGTGAGCAGCATGGCGGAGACCGTATCGATGTGCACGGCGACGGGGGCACGGCGATAAATCGCGACGTTCCGCGCGGCAATGAACACCGACGCCGCCTCGCTCATCGCGGCGCGGACCGCGGCACGGTCCGCCGCGGCCCCGAGCCGGATGAAGGCGAAACCGAGCACGATGGAGACGAGCAGAAGCACCACGAGGAGCTCGGGCAACGTGAAGCCCATCGCTCGCGTAGGAGCGTCGGCGCGGGCGCGGCACCCGCAAGGCGGCCAGAGCGCGCGTATCATGCGCAGACGGTACGCCTTGCGCCGGTCGCGATACCATCATTCGATCGCCGGATGGCGCGATCCTACAGCTCACCCTCTGTCGAGGCCCCATGCGATCGGTTCGTGTGCTGCTCATCGGTCTAGTGCTCAGCTCCTGCCGCGATCCGCGCGCCGAGGCGAACATCGCCGAAGCGATGATGCAGGTCGGGACAGAAATGAGCGCGTTGCGGCAGGATTACGCCGTGCTTCAAAATCAGGTGGACTCGCTTCGCGGCGCCGTCGCGCGGCAGGACACGCTGCTCGCGCACCTCGCGGCCGCAGCCAATGTCCCGCTGCCACCGAAATGAACGAGCTGGCCGCTTGCGACGCCGCGCCGGCGCGTCTAGTGTCGTCATCCTCTCCTCCTCAATCGAGACCAGCATGCATTCCCTCCGGCGCTGGCGCGGTGCGATTCTGTGGGCGGCGCTCCTCGCCGCCTCGCGAACGGGATCGCTCGTCGCGCAGCAAGCCAACGACGCTGAATACACGGCCAGGATTCGCGAGCTGACACCAACGGACTCTCGTTGGAAGTTCACGACGGAGCTCGTCGATCATCTTCCGGCATCCAACACCGTGCCGACACCGCTCAAGGTGCTCGGCTACGTGCCTGGAACCATTGGCCGATTGTCGCGCACCGAGGAGCTGAATCGGTACTTTCGCGCGGTGGAGGCAGCGTCGCCGCGCGTGAAGGTCTTCTCGCTCGGCATGAGCGAAGAGGGACGGGAGATGATCGTCGCTGCCGTCGCCGACGAGAATACGATCAAGCGTCTCGACGACTACCGGAACATGACGGCGCGACTCGCCGATCCGCGGGGTGTGTCCGATGCGGAGCGAACGCGGCTGATCCACGATGCCAAGCCGATGTACTGGCTCACCGGGACGATCCACGCGCCGGAGACGGGCAGCCCCGAGATGTTGATGGAGCTCCTGTACCGGCTGGCGGTGGAAGAGACGCCGTACATTCAAAAGATTCGAAACAACGTCATCACCCTGATCACGCCCGCCACCGAAGTCGACGGACGCAACCGGATCATCGACATCATCGAGGAGGAGAAACAGCTCAAGCTCGGACGCGGCGGAATTCCGACCGTGTACTGGGGGAAGTACATCGCACACGACAACAACCGCGATGGCCTGATGATGAGCATCAAGCTCACCCAGAACATGAACGCCGGATTCCTTCACTGGCGGCCGACGATCATGCACGACTTGCACGAGTCGGTGCCATTTCTCTACACGAGCACCGGGACGGGTCCGTACAATGACGAGTTTGACCCGATCACCGTCGGCGAGTGGCACACCCTCGCCTATCAGGAAGTGAACGAGCTGACGAAGCGCGGACTGCCCGGCGTCTGGACGCACGGCTTCTACGACGGCTGGGCGCCTAACTACATGCTCGGCATCGCGCAGTTCCGGAACTCGATGGGCAAGTTCTACGAGACGTACACTTCCGGTGGCGCCGACTGCCAGATCGTGAACCTCCCGGCGGCCTCGACGTCGAAGGAGTGGTACCGGCCGAATCCGCCCGTCAACGGGATCAAGTGGTGCATCCGGAGCAACATCAACTATCAGCAGTCGGGCGTGCTCGTCGCGCTCAAGTACGTCGCCGACAACCGCGACACGTTCATGGAGGACTTCGCCCTCAAGGCCACGCGCATGGTGGACCGCGGCAAGACCTCGGCGCCCTATGCGTTCGTGATCCCGCACGATCAGCGACACGCGGCAGAAGCGGCGGACCTCGTCAACTACTTCCGCAAGGTTGGCACCGAGGTTCAGGTCGCGAGCGGTGCCTTCACGACACGCGACATGCCGGCAGTGGTGGAGCGCGGATTGATCGCAACAGGCGGCGCGGCCGCGGCTGGTGGCGGCGGGGGACGTGGTGGTCGGGGTGGGCGAGGCGATTCGACCGCACGTGCCGACAGTGCGCGCGCCGGCCATCAGGTGAACGTGACCGCCGGCGACTGGATCGTCCGCATGGATCAGCCCTATACGGCGCTCATTCGCACGGTGCTCGCGGTGCAGCGTTTTCGTCCCGATGACCCGTCGCCTTACGACGACACGGGCTGGTCGCTCGATCAGCTGCGCCACGTGACCGTATATACGATTGCTGATTCGAGCGTCCTCGCGAAACCGATGCAGCTGCTGAAGGACGATGCCCGTGTCGCCGGCACCGTCGCGGGCAACGGCGGTACGCTGATCGTTGCGCATTCCGGCGACTGGCGCTCGGCTGTGCTTCCGTGGAAGGTCGGGTTGGCAAAGCTCTCGGTCGCCGACAGCGCCTTCGCCGTGACCGGCGCGACGTATCCGGCGGGCACCTATATCGTGAGCGACGCCCCGACCGTGCGCGGCGCGATCGCGCAGCTCGGCATGCGGGCGACTGCAACCGGCACAGCGCCGAACGTTCGATCGCACGCTGTGCAGCTGCCGCGGGTGGCTTTCGTCCATACGTGGATCGAGACGCAAAACGAAGGCTGGGTGCGTCACGCCCTCGAAGAAATGGGTGTGCCTTTCACGTACATGTCGGCGCAACGACTGAAGGAGCCGGGACTGCTCGATCGATTCGATGTCGTGCTCTTTCCGCACGTGAGCGGACCGACGACGGGCATGGTGAACGGAAAGCCGATGATCGGTCCCGCGGTGCCATGGAAGACCACCGCGCTGACGCCAAACCTCGGCAAGATCGATTCGACGAATGACATCCGCCCCGAGTTGGGCCTCGACGGTCTGGCGGCACTCCGCCGCTTCGTCGAGCGGGGCGGCTTGCTCCTGGTGGAGGGAAACACGAGCCGACTTCCGATCGACTTCGGCTTCACACCATCGGTGAGCGTCGTCGCCGCGCCTCGCCTGCTCGCGCGGGGAGCGATCTTCCGCGCCGAAGCCGTGACGCGCTCGAGTCCGATCCTCTACGGCTACGACCGCGGGGCGATTCCGGTCTACTTCAATACAGCTCCGCTCTTCGCAGTCGCGAGCGGGCGTGGGGGCGGCGAAGGCGGCGGCGGAGGTGGCGACGAGGAGCGAAGCCTCTCCGTCGCGCAGAACCGGCCGGATCCGGCGCTGGCGCGCCAGACCGCGGCTCAGCGGCCGCGGGTGATCCTGCGATTCGCGACGACCGTGGACTCGCTGCTCGTGTCCGGTCTCCTCGACAACGGCTCGGAAATGGCAGGACGGGCGGCCGTGGTCGATGCCCCGTTAGGCCGCGGCCACGTTGTGCTCTTCGGCATTCGACCGATGTGGCGCTACGAGACGCAAGGAAGTTACGCCATGGTGTTGAACGCGCTCGCGAACTGGAACGCCCTGGACATCAACGAGCCGCCGCAGCGGGTCGCGGCCGACGGCGGCCAGCGCGAGCAGTGAGCATTCGCTAAAATCGACGCAATGAGCAGACAATGATCACCATCGAATACTGCACGGTCTGAAGCTACGAGCCACGCGCCGCCAGTCTGGCGGCGGAGATTCGCGAAGCATTGCCGGAGGAGGAGGTGAAGCTCCTGCCCTCCCGAGGTGGCCGGTTCGAGGTTCTGCGTGACGGTGTACCCATCTTCGAGAAATCGAAGCTCGGACGTCACGCCAAGCCGGGCGAAGTGCTGAAGCTGCTTGGCGGCGGACGGTGAACCGGGGTCGGCGGTCCGTTGACCGTTCGCCGTCAATCGTCCACCGGTCTGAAGTGCCGGATCATTGCGACCTGGTATCGAGTATCGTGAGGACGGCTGAGCAGTCCAAGTCCGGGTGAGGTGACAGACGATTCCCGCGCTACGGACACGTGTCGCGGGAATGTACGCTGAACCAAAATGTAACTCGTTGCAGGATTTAGTCTTATCTCGATGCTCGTCCGTGGTCGGCGTGGCACCGGCCGTGCTCGAAGAGGGGTGAGCACCGATGGCGGTGTCGATGGAGGGGAAATGAAGCGACTCACGATAACTCTGGCTTTTCTGGGCGCCGCGGCGCTCGCGCCTCTGCACGTCGTTGGCGCGCAAGGTCGCGGTGACAAGAAGCCTCCGACGATTCCGGCAGAGAGTCGGCCGCCGGCGGGCATGTGCCGGATCTGGCTCGACGACGTTCCGGCTGGCCAGCAGCCTGCACCGACGGATTGCGCAACGGCGGTCAAGAACAAGCCGCAGAATGGGCGCGTGATCTTCGGCGACGACTACGCGAAGAGCGACAAGGGAGAGAAGAAAAAGAATCCGCCGCCGTTCGTGAAGAGCTTCACACCACCGCCGCCTCCTCCGCGCCGACCATAGCACGAAATGAAAGCCCGCCCGATGAGCGGGCTTTTTATTTGGGCGCCAACCTTGCACCTTCCGCGTCCGTGACGCGCTCGATCCATGATCGATACGGGCTTCCGCCCGATCGCGATGCCTTCGTGCAGCTCGAGCCGCCCTCGGGCCGAGTCATCGTCATCGCGCCAACGCGCGCGGCCTGCGAAACGATCGAGCTCGCGCTCGGTCTGCACATCGAGACCTTCCTCGAGCGCGAGCATGGTGCGCGCGTCCGCGAGCTCGCGCGCGGCGGCCGGGGCTTCGGCATTGTCGCCGGAACGGGAACGGGAAAGACGCTGGCGATCCGACCGATTGCCGAAGAGATCCTGAAGACGGAGCTCAAGGTCGGCGTCGTCAATCGCGAGCGCGAAGCGACGCCGGAAACGCCGACGTGGAACGTCATCATCGTGACGACAGGTATCGCGCGGCGCTGGTTCGAGGATGGCGACATCCTCGCGAGCGATACCCTCGTCGTCGACGAGATCCATCAGACCTCCGCCGAGCTGGAGCTGTGCCTCGCGTTAGGCAAGCGGGCGGGCTGCCGCTTCATATGGTTGTCGGCGACGGTGGATCCCACCTTCTATCGGCGATATCTCACTTCGGCCGACGTGCTCGAAGTCGTGGACTTCGACGAGAAGAAAGCGGCGTCCGTTCGCGTGATCGACAGGGAGCCGCTCGAGTTCCTCGACGACAAGTTCCTGCAGCAGATGGTGCGGCAGCGGCGCGGCATCGCGATGTTCGTCCCGACGCGGCGCGGCGTCGAAGCCGCCGCCGAGCACGTGGAGATGAACGCGCCGCGGGTGAACACGGCGTACTACCACGGTGGTGAGCCGATCCGGATCATCCGCCCCTTTCTCGAGGGCGGAGAGAAGAAGCCCTACTTCCTCGCGATGACGGCGGCGGGGCAGAGCGCGTTGAACGTGCGCGGTCTCGACACCGTCGTCATCGACGACGTGCGGTTCTACAACGAGGTGAATCGCGGACGGAACGTGCTGACGCAGGAGCACCTCGGCGCGAACGAGATCCTGCAGATGGCCGGCCGCGTGCACGGGCGTGTCGAGGGCGGTCGCGTGTTCATCCTCTCCGACCGCGAGATCGATTTCGAGCGGCTTCGGCCGACCGCGCCCGAGTTCCAGCTCGCGGGCGACTCGGAGCGCGTCGCGATCACCTGCGCCGCGTTAGGCGTTCGCGCCGACGAGCTCGAGCTGCCGGTGCCGCTCGACAAGCAGGCGTATCGGCGCGCGCTGTCGCTGCTGGAGAGCCGCGGCATCGTCGAGAATGGTCGTCTCACCGTGTATGGCCGGAAGGTGGAGGCGATGCCAGTCGAGCGGCCGTGGGCGGAGCTGCTCGTGCTCGCCGATGACAGCCTGCTGCCGTTTCTCGCGGTGATGAGCGCGATCGAGTCGCTGCATCGCATGACACGCGAGGAGCGCGATCTGGATGGCGCGATCATTCCGGGCAGTGATCACCTCACGGCGTACAATCTCTACGCCGAGGCGTACCAGAGCGCGGGCCATCTTGGGGAAGTGTATGGCCTGCCGCGGCATCTCTTCGACGAGCGCGAGATCGACGAATGGGCTACGCGGCGCGGCGTTCTCGTCAAAGCGGTCGAAGACGCGGCGCTCGGAATGGCCAGCGTCTATCGCGCGATCGGCCTGCCGCTGCCACCGACGATGGCGAACGCCGGCGATGGCGAGCTGCGCGGGTTTCAGCAGCTGCTCGCGGAGTACATGCCCTTCGACCTCGTGATCGACGAGGAGACGGCGAGCGGCGAGGAAGCGCGGGTGTCGAAGAACAGCGTCTGCGGGAGTTGGGGCGCGATCAGTGGCGAGATCCGCTACTTCGCCGACAAGATGGGCATTCCGCGGGCCTCGATCGAGGGGACGCAGATCCCGATGGATCTCGTGCGTCGTTATGCACGGGCCGGCGAGCCGGAGCTGGTCTTCGACGCGGAGCGCAAGCGCGCGCCGCTCGCACTCCGCCGTCGCGTGCAGTACTTCGGCTTCGACCTCGGGACGGAGATCGAAGCGATTGACACGTTCCCCGACGACCTGCGGGAGAAGGCGCGGCACCTGATCGCCGCGGCATTGGCGCGTGGCGAGGCACGACACATCGCGGTGAAGCGCAACCAGCCGCTGATCGACGAGATTCGCGAGACATGGCGGCGGTCGGGTGGACAGACGGCCACGCTCGGACTCGGCGAGCTGACGGCTCTCTACGAGACGCGCCTCCGTGATGTCGGGTCCCTGGAGGATTTCAAGCACACGAATCTCGACCTCACGCAGGAGCTCGAGGCGCTCGTTCCGGCCGCCGTTCGCGCGAGATACTCGGTGCTGCCGAACCAGGTTCAGGTCCGGGATCGGGACGTGGAGATTCAGTACGACGTGGAGCAGGGCGAGAACGGTGCGTTGGGCGTGGCGCGGCTGCGACTTCCCGAGAAGCTGGCGCGCACGTTGTCGGAGGCAGAGATCCCAACGCTGGATCGTCCGATACGGTTCGTCGTCACCCGCGGTGCTCGAGGCGCGGCACGCGCGTCGACGCTCGACGCGCTTCAGGAGGAGTTGGAGCGCCCGTTCACCGAGGAGGAGCTGGAGGCAATGAACCGCGCCTGGGAGGAGAAGCGTGAGGCTCGCCGCGAGCGGAAGCGGCGCGGGCATGGTGGCAGCGCGGAAGGGCGGCCATCGCGCGGGCATCGTCGCAAGCAGCGCCCCGGTCGCCGGGAGCGTTCGGCGCGGCGCGAGGAGGGTAACGGCACGGCGGCGCCTAACGCGAGTCCTACCGAGGGAGAGCGTCGTCGTGGCGGGCTGCGTGGCCGCCGCGGTCCGCGCTGGCGTTAGGCGCCGGGCGCCTCGTAGTGCTCGACGCGATAGGGTGAGAAGCCGCGCGCCTTGTAGTTCGGGAGCGCGTGCGGCGAATCGAGGGTGCAGGTGTGCAGCCACACGCGTGCGCCGCCGAATCGCCACGCCTCGCGCACGGCTTCCGAGAGTAGCGCCCCGCCGAGCCCTCGGCCGATGTAATCGGGCACGAGGCCGAAGTAGGCGATCTCCACTTCGTCCGGCGCGCTGCGGCGCAGCTCGAAGTAGCCCGCGCTCTCATCGCCTATGAGAAGCTCGAAGACGGCGATGTCGGGAGAGGCGAGGTACGCCGCCAGCGTGGCGTCATCCCAGGCGAGGCGATCGCGCCAATGCCATGGCCCGCCGACGGCGGTGTAGAGTCTCCGGTACTCGGCGGGCGAACAGGCGTCGCGCCTGACCACCCGTGCTGCGGCGGGGAGCGCGGCGGCCGGTCGAAATCGCGCGGGATCGCGGAGCTCGAGGTACGTGCGCGCGACCTCGACCACCATCGGGGCTCCCTCGTTAGGCACGCGGTTCACTGGCTGATCGCGGTGATGGTTGCCGAGCCATGCGGCGTCGGCCGGTGATCGCGATGATGGATGGCGGCATCGACCAGCGCACGGACGAGCGGTGCCGGCGCGGTCGGCGCCGACTCGAGCTGTGGCTGGAAGAGCGTCGCGATGAAGAATGGATGGCCCGGCAGCTCGACGACGCGCGGGTCGCCATGGTCGTCCTCGCCGACGAACCTCAGACCCGCGCGCTGGAGTGCGGGTCGGTATTCGGGATTGACGCCATAGCTGCAGTGATACCGCTCCACGACGCGCCACCGTCCATAGATGGCCGCGGTGCGACACGTCGGATCGAGAAAGACCGGCGCGGACTTGCCGACGAGCGAGCACGCGAGTGGCGCGATCACCGGCGTTCTGGTTTCCGGATGCGATTCGGCGTGGCCGGCGTCAGAGACTCCCGCGACGCTACGCGCGAACTCGAGCACCGCGTGCTGGAATCCGCCGCAGACGCCGAGAAATGGAATCCCGCCGACGCGCGCGTGGCGCACGGCCGCGAGTGCACCGTCGAGACTGGCGTATGGGCTACCGGGTGCGAGCCAGATCGCGTCCACGAGCGCGAGGCTGGCGTCGACATCGGCGGCGACGTCCGTCGTCCCGATCCACTTCCACTCGAGCGCATGCTCGCGCAACTCGCGCACGTGGCGAAGTGCCTCGTCGATCGCGAGATGGGTATACATCGTCGGGTCGTAGTCTCCGACGATGGCGAGTCGTGCGGACGTGTGCATGTGGCGCTCCGGCCACGAGAGATAGTGGTCTGCTCAATCTAAAGACGCACGCCCGGGGCGAAGGCAAGTGTGGGTCATGTGTTTGCCGGGACTGTTCGCCCGAGACGCGCTACTGATGGGAGCAAGGCGGCCGAAGGTAGAGATCTCGACCGAAGAGCAGTCGATCGGGGGTGCGAGGCGGCCGAAGGTAGAGATCTCGACCGAAGAGCAGTCGATCGGGGGTGCGAGGCGGCACCATGCCAAATTTGGCATGTGCGCATCGTTGCTCACGACGCGCATTGTTGTGTGCATGCCAACTTTGGCA
>Ga0308175_100001282_pt1 | contig 16990 bp, 17 predicted proteins | sample PhyCR1_3_FD_203893 | JGI IMG/M metagenome (GOLD analysis project Ga0308175, IMG submission 203893) | Soil microbial communities from UC Gill Tract Community Farm, Albany, California, United States - DLSLS.C.R1 | ecosystem: Environmental > Terrestrial > Soil > Agricultural land | place: USA...
CAGCTCGCGGCGCAGGGTGGCGAGGTGCTCGTGGGTGGACACGTCGCGGACCACGTCGTCCTCGGTCGAGCGGGTGTGCCGCTGCTGCCGGGCCCGCTCGCTCTGCCGCTGGTGCAGCAGGTCGCGCACCTGGGACGGCTCGAGCAGCCCGGGGATGCCGAGGAAGTCCATCTCCTCGTCGGAGCCGACGTGCACCTCCCCCGCGTGGCCGAACTCGCCGCCGTCGTACAGCACCCGGTCGAAGCGCGCCTCGGACCCCATCGCCTCGAACGACCCGAGCTCCTCGGCGCTGGCCGCCTCGGCGGCGTTCGCCTGGGCCAGCAGCTCGTCCTCGGCGGCGAAGATGTCGCCGTCGTCGTTGACCTTGCGCTTGAGCACGTGGTCGCGGGCCACCTCCATCTCGGAGGCGAAGCCGAGCAGGTTCGGCACCGACGGCAGGAACACCGAGGCCGTCTCGCCGCGGCGCCGGGCCCGCACGAACCGGCCGACGGCCTGCGCGAAGAACAGCGGGGTCGCGGTGCGGGTGGCGTAGACCCCGACCGCCAGCCGGGGCACGTCCACGCCCTCGGAGACCATCCGGACCGCGACCATCCAGCGGTCGTCGTTCTCGGCGAAGGTCGCGATCCGCTTCGAGGCGGCCTTCTCGTCCGAGAGCACGACGGTCGGCCGCTCGCCGGTGATCTCCTTCAGCAGCGCGGCGTACGCCCGGGCCGAGTCCTGGTCGGAGGCGATCACCATCGCGCCGGCGTCGGGCACGTGCCGGCGCACCTCGGTCAGCCGCTTGTCCGCGGCGGCGAGCACCGACGGCATCCACGAGCCGGCCGGGTCGAGCGCGGTGCGCAGCGCCTGCTGGGTGAGGTCCTTGGTGAGCGGCTCGCCGAGGCGCGCCGAGATCTCGTCGCCGGCCCGGGTGCGCCACTGCATCTCGCCGCTGTAGGCCATGAACAGCACCGGCCGGACGACGTGGTCGGCGAGCGCCTCCGCATAGCCGTAGGTGTAGTCCGCGAGGCTGCGGCCGACGCCCTCGCGGTCCGGCGCGTAGGTCACGAACGGGATCGGGTTGATGTCGGAGCGGAACGGCGTGCCGGTCAGCGCGAGCCGGCGCTGGGCCGGGTCGAACGCCTCCCGGACGGCGTCCCCCCACGACAGCGCGTCGCCGGCGTGGTGCACCTCGTCGAGGATCACCAGTGTCTTGAAGCGCTCGGTGCGGATCCGGTGCGCCAGCGGGTTGACCGCCACCCCGGCGTAGGTCACCGCGACCCCGACGAAGTCCTGGCTGGTGCGCCCCTTCTTCCCGGAGTACGCCGGGTCGATCGGGATGCCCGCGCGGGCGGCGGCCTCGGCCCACTGGGTCTTGAGGTGCTCGGTCGGGGCGACGATCGTGATCCGGTCCACGACGCGCCGCGACAGCAGCTCGCTGGCCACGGTCAGCGCGAAGGTCGTCTTGCCGGCGCCCGGCGTGGCGACGGCGAGGAAGTCGCGGGGGTTGTCGGTGAAGTACGCCTCGAGCGCGGCGCTCTGCCAGGCGCGCAGCCTGGTCGCGGTGCCCCAGGCGGCACGGTCCGGGTAGGCCGGCGGGAGCTCCTTGGGCGGAGCGGGGACCAGGCCGAGGAGGTCAGCGGTGTCTGGGTCTGTCAACGTCTCTCGAGAGGGGTGCGCGGGCGAGCAGAGGCGGCGGTGACGAGGCGGCTGCTACTCGTCGTCGTCCTTCTTCAGCTGCTCCCACGCGTCCTTGCACTCCGGGCAGACGGGGTACTTCTCGGGATCGCGGCTGGGCACCCAGACCTTGCCGCACAGCGCCACCACCGGCGTGCCCATCACCATCGCCTCGGTGAGCTTGTCCTTCTCGACGTAGTGCGAGAAGCGCTCGTGGTCGCCGTCGTCGGTCGGGACCGTGCGCCGGTCCTCGATCGTCTGTGCGCCGGGGCTCATCTGGGTGCTCACGAGGGTCGAGTCTAACGTCGGGACAAGGGCTCCGGGGCCGGACCGGCCAGGGCACGCCTCTCGAACCGCGGCATCTTCTCGCGACACGCCCCTAGTTGAGCGTCGGGTCGGCGGGTCGCGTGGAGACCCACGCCAGCTCCCCCGGCTGGCGGCGCAGCACCCGGCGCCACAGCCCGAGCGGGTCCTGGCCGAACAGGTCCTCGGGCTCGGAGGGTACGACGAACCAGGACCCCTCGCGGATCTCGAGCTCGAGCTGCTCCTCGCCCCACCCGGCGTACCCGGCGAAGATCCGCAGGCCGGTCAACGCCGGCGCGACGATCTCGGTCGGCGTGTCCAGGTCGACGATCCCCACGTCGCCGTACAGCCGGCGGAACCCGACCGGCTCGACGTCCTCGTCGACGCCGTAGGTGGTGGAGGCGGCGACGGCGAGCGCGGAGTCGGTGCTGACCGGGCCCCCCTGGAACAGCACGTCCGGCTCGCCGGCCACCTCGGTCCAGTCCGGCAGCACCTCGCCGACCGGGACCGTGGAGGGCCGGTTGAGCACGACGCCGAGCGCACCGTTCTCGTCCAGGTCCAGCACGAGCACGACGGTGCGCTCGAAGTTGGGGTCGAGCAGCGCAGGCGTGGCGACCAGCAGGTCCCCGACCCGCAGGCGCACGACCTGACCGTCGGCCATGGTCAGGCGGGCGCCGTCGCGGCGTCGGAGGTGGCCACCCGGGAGCTGGCCTCGGCGGCGGTGCGCACGGCCGTGGCGACCGCCGTGTGCACGTCGGCGTGGAAGACGCTCGGGATGATGTAGTTCGCGTTGAGCTCGTCGCTGGTCACCGTGCGGGCGATCGCCTCGGCGGCGGCCACCAGCAGCGTGTCGTCGATCTGGTTCGCGGACGCGTCGAGCAGGCCGCGGAAGACGCCCGGGAACGCGAGCACGTTGTTGATCTGGTTCGGGTAGTCCGAGCGGCCGGTGGCGACGACGGCCGCGTGCTGGCGCGCCTCGGCCGGGTCGATCTCGGGGACCGGGTTGGCCAGCGCGAAGACGATCGACCCCTCGGCCATCCGGGACACGTCCTCACCGTCGATGATGTGCGGCGCCGAGACGCCGATGAACACGTCGGCACCGACGACCGCCTCGCGCAGGGTGCCGGTCAGGCCTCGTCGGTTGGTCGCCTCGGCCAGCGCGTGCAGCGACTCGTGCAGGCCCGGCCGGTCGCGGTAGACCACACCCTCGACGTCCGCGACGACCACGTCGCGGGCGCCCGCCTCCAGCAGCAGCCGCAGGATCGCCGTACCGGCCGCGCCGGCGCCCGACATCACGATCCGCACGTCCTCGAGCTTCTTCTCGACGACGCGCAGCGCGTTGGTGAGCGCGGCCAGCACCACGATCGCGGTGCCGTGCTGGTCGTCGTGGAAGACGGGGATGTCGAGGATGTCGCGCAGCCGGCGCTCGATCTCGAAGCAGCGGGGCGCGGAGATGTCCTCGAGGTTGATGCCGGCGAAGCCCGGGGACACGGCCCGCACGATCTCGACGATCAGGTCGGGGTCCTGGGTGTCCAGGCACAGCGGCCAGGCGTCGATGCCGGCGAACCGCTTGAACAGCGCCGCCTTGCCCTCCATCACCGGCAGCGCCGCCGCGGGCCCGATGTTGCCGAGCCCGAGCACCGCGGACCCGTCGGTGACCACGGCGACGGAGTTGCGCTTCACGGTCAGCCGGCGGGCGTCCTCGGGGTTGGCGGCGATCGCCTGGCAGATCCGCGCGACACCGGGCGTGTAGACCATGGACAGGTCGTCACGGTTGCGGATCGGGTGCTTGCTCTCCATCTGGATGGAGCCGCCGAGGTGCATCAGGAACGTGCGGTCGGAGACCTTGTGCACGTCCACGCCCTCGATCGCCCGGAGCGCCTCGACGATGCGGTCCGCGTGCGCGGTGTCCGAGGCCGCGCACGTCACGTCGATGCGCAGCTTGTCGTGTCCCGACGCGGTGACGTCGAGGGCGGTGACGATGCCACCGGCCTCCTCGACGCAGGTGGTGAGCCGGCTGATCGCGGTGCCGCCCGCGGGCAGCTCGAGCCGGACGGTGATCGAGTAGGAGATGCTCGGTTCGGTGGCCACGACCACATCGTGTCACGTCCCCTGGGCCTCATCCGCACCGTCGTCCGGCCGTGGAACCGGAGGGAAACCGGAAGGACCCCGGCGACGACGCTCCTGGGAGGGAGTGCGCGGAGGGAGCCGCGGGCGCGTCGTCGCCGGGGTGGTCGGGTGCCGCGCTCAGGCGGCCAGGTGCGCCTTGATCCGGCCCAGCAGGCCGCTCGGGCGGTCCCCGTCGCGGCGCAGGTGCCGTGGGGTGGCCGTCGGGTCGTAGGCCGCACGGGCCTTCGCCTCGATCCGCTCGCCCTGGGCGACCGCGCCGGCGTCGGCGGCAGCGGCCCGGCCCGCCATGGCCGCGAGCAGCCGGGCCTCCTTGGCGTGCGCCTTCTCCAGGGCCTCGCCCATCGCGGGGGTGGCCGGGGCGGCGCGGTGCGCGTCCAGGATCGCCCGGACGCCGGCCAGGTCGGCGGCCGTGCCGCGCCAGGCGGTGACCACGGCGGCCTCCAGGTCGTCGGGTCGCTCCATCAGGGTCCGCTCGATGCGGCCGGCGAGCCGGGTGTGCCAGCGCAGCTGCAGGGCGGTGACCAGCGCGGTCTCGTCGCCGAAGGTCTCGGCGACACCGGGCAGGTCCATGGGGAGGACGCCGTCGCGACGGGTGTTCGCCTCGTCGACGACCGATCGGAGCACGTCTCCCCGGTGGTGGAAAGCATCCCAGGTCATGGTCTGCTCCTCTCTCACATACCGTTGGTACGTACTCACAGTACGGCGACATACCGTCGGTATGCAAGTGGGGTTATGGTGAGCCCCGGCACATGGCGGGCGTCACTCGCGCCCCACCCGGCCCTATGCTTCGACAATGACCGCCAAGGTGCCCAAGGGCGTCACCAAGAGCGCCCTGCGCAAGGTGCACGGGGGATCGCGCCGTCAGGAGTACTCCGCGTCCACCCGTCGCGCCCTCGTCGACGTCGCCACCGAGCTGTTCACCGCGAGCGGGTACGCCGGCACCAGCCTCGACGAGATCGTCGCCGGCGCCCGGGTCACGAAGGGCGCGCTCTACCACCACTTCAGCGGCAAGCAGGCGCTGTTCGAGTCGGTCTTCGAGAAGGTCGAGGAGCGGGCCGCCCGCGACATCCAGCGCGCCGTGCGTGGCACCCGGGACCCGTGGGAGAAGGCCCTCGGCGGCCTGCGCGCGTTCCTGGAGGTGCTCCAGGAGCCCGGCTACCGGCGGATCGTGGTCGCGGACGGGCCGGCCGTGCTCGGCTACGAGCGCTACCGCGAGCAGGAGGAGCGCACGACCTTCGGGATCGTGCAGGAGATCGTCTCCTCGGTGCTGGCGACCTACGACCTCGCGCCGAGCATGGTGGAGACCTTCAGCCGGGTGTTCTTCGGTGCGATGTCGGCCGCGGGCTCGGCGGTGTCGTCGGCGGAGGACACCCGCAAGGCCGGCGACGAGGTGGAGGCGGCGATCGCCTACATCCTGGCCGGCCTGCGGGCGATGGCCGAGTCCGGTGCTCCCCTGCCGGGGCCGGCCCGGCTGACGCCGGTGGACGACGACGGCCCGGGCGACGTACCGGACGACGACCCGGACGCCTGAGCGCTCCTACTTGGTGATCGTGACGTTGCCGCCGTTCTGGGGCACCAGCTCGATCCAGGTGTGACCGGCGGGCACCGCCAGCTTGCCGGCGCGGGTGCTCAGCGAGATCGTCGAGTCCAGCGACTTCTTCCAGGTGCCGCGGACCACCCGGCCGCCGTGGAAGAGCATCGCCTTGCCGCTGCCGGTGAAGTGCGTCTCGGGGACCGGGTTGCCGGCGGGGTCCTTGTAGCCGGCGTCGCCGACCTTGACCCGCAGCACCAGCACGTTGTCGGGCCGGAACTGGTCCCCGGCCTGGGCGTAGCTGTTCTGGTTGACGTAGGTGCCGCCCTGGTACTTCCAGCTCGTGGTGTGCCCGCCGGAGAACTGCGCGGACAGCCCGGAGGCCTTCTGCCCCTTGGGCAGGTCGCTCGCGGCACCGAAGGGCAGGTAGCTGGGGACGCTGTCCTTCGCGTCCACCTTCTTGGCCAGCCGGCCCAGGTCCATGAACAGGTTGTACGGCGCGCGCCGGGCGTTGTCGCGGCTGTAGCCGGTCGCGCCCTCGGTGAAGGTCTTGATGTGCGCGGCACCGATCCGGCGCACGGTCGGCGGCGCCCCGCCGCTGGCGACGAGGACGGCCTTGGCGGGCTTGACGATCCCGATGTCGGTGGCGCGCATCGAGCGAACGGGGCCGACGCGGTGCGGGACGTGCTGGTAGAAGAACACCGCGAGCCGGGTGGAGCCGCCCTCGACGAGCTCCTCGGTGATCAGGTCGGCCTTGCCGAGCCCGAGCTGCGGGCTGCTGCTCGCGGTGTTGTCGATCTTGACGATCATGATCGGGTGGCTGGGGGCGTGGCCCTTGGCGGGCTCCCCGGTCAGCGGCCACTGGCCCGAGACGGTCAGCCCCTGCGCGGTCTCCTGCGCGTCCGGGGTGCCGTTGCCGTTGGCGTCCTGCTCGGTCCCCTTGCTGCACCCGGCCAGCGCCAGGACGGCGCTCAGTCCCAGAGCGGCGGCGATGCGGCCGCGACGCCGGCGGGACCCGGAACCATGAGTGTTCGGGTCAAAGCGGGGGGAATTGCCAACCATGCGTTCCAGTGTGGCGCAGGGAGTGGCCGTGGTGGTCGACCACCCCCTGCACCACAGGTCGTGTCGCGCGCGAGGCGTCAGCCGAGCCCGCGCAGGGTGCCGGCGAACCAGTCGCCGTCCCAGATCGCCTCGGTGCCGACCTGCCGGCCGGAGCTCGGCGAGTGGATGATCATCCGGTGGCCGTCGTCCCAGCCGGCGAAGACGCCGACGTGGTAGACGTTCTCCGCGGTCGCCGCGCCGTCGTAGAAGAACACGAAGTCGCCGGGACGCATGTCGCTGCGGTCGATCCGGTTCATGTGCCGGGCCTGCGCCGAGGACGTGCGCGGCACGTGGTCGAACCCGGCCTTGCGGAAGGCGTAGTAGACCAGGCCCGAGCAGTCGAACCGGCCGGGGCCGTCGGCGCCGTAGGCGTAGGGGTCGCCCTTCTGGTCACGGACGATGTCCAGGCCCTGCTCGATCCGGTCCTGGCGCGTCTGGGGGCCCTGGTCGTCGGCGCTGGCCGAGGGGGCCGACAGCACCGTGCCGGCGGCGAGGGCCGACACGACGCTCGTGCCGACTCCGGCGGCCACCGCACGGCGTACGGCGGGCGCGCGGTCGGCGCGGTGCCGTGGGACATGACGGGGAACATGACGGGTGCGCGGGACAGAGATGGGGTTGCTCCAGTCGTCGGGGACAAAACGGGCACGATACGCATGCCGCCCCCGACCCCCGCAAGTCGCCGCGCCCGGGCCGGGCCCGCCTCAGAGCTTGGCGCCGCCGTCGACGTACAGGGTCTGACCGGTGATGAAGGACGCCTCGTCGCTGCACAGGAACGCGGCCGCGGTGGCGATGTCCTCGGGCCGGCCGACCCGGCGCACCGGCGTGGCCTCGGCGGCGGCCTTGCGGTAGTCCTCGGGCTCGACCCCGACGCGACGGGCGGTGGCGTCGGTCATGTCGGTGACGATGAAGCCCGGTGCGACCGCGTTCACGTTCACCCCGAACGGGCCGAGCTCGAGGGCGAGCGTGCGGGTGAACCCCTGGAGGCCCATCTTGGCCGCGGAGTAGTTGGCCTGGCCCCGGTTGCCGAGCGCGGACACGCTGGAGAGGTTGAGGATCTTGCCGTACTTCGCGGCGACCATGTGCTTCTGCACGGCGCGGCTCATCAGGAACGACCCGCGCAGGTGCACGTTCATCACGACGTCCCAGTCGTCCTCGGTCATCTTGAACAGCAGGTTGTCGCGGGTCACGCCGGCGTTGTTGACGAGGATGTCGACCTTGCCGAGCTCCTCGACCACCGCCGCCACCGCGGCCTCGACGGACCCCGCGTCCGCCACGTCGCACGCCAGCCCGACCGAGCGGGTCGCGCCCAGCCCGGCGGCGGTCGCGGCGGCCGCGTCCTGGTCGAGGTCGAGGACGGCGACGGCGGCGCCCTCCTCGGCGAACCGGCGGGCGGTCGCCGCGCCGATGCCTCGGGCGCTTCCGGTCACCACGGCCACACGGTCGGCGAAACGGCTCATCGGACGGTCTCCTCAGGGTTGACGGCTGCCCCGGCCCGGGCGGCGACCACTCTAGAGACCGGCCGCACGAGCTCGTCCGGGACCCTCCGCGGGGGGTGCCGGGTCCCGCCGGGGCCGGAACGTAGGATCTGCGGGTGCGTTCAGGTGGCTTCCGCTTCGCCGTCGTGCTGTCCCTGGCCCTGGCGGTCGCGGCGGTCGCGGTGGCCGCGACCTACCACCTTCCGCTTCGCGACCCGGACGGTGTGGCGGTCCCGACGTACGTCCGGCTGCCGATCATCCTGCTGCTCGCGTTCCTCACCGACGTGGTGCCGCGGGCCGTGTGGCGCGGGCGGTCGGTGACCCGGCTCCCCCGTGCGCTGGTGGCGGTCGTGCGCGAGCGCTGGCCGTGGGACCACGTGCGGTTCGCGCTGGTCGGGCTGGGCGCGTGGTACCTCACGTACGCCGCGTTCCGGAACCTCAAGAGCTTCGTGCCGTTCGTCAACCGGCACCTGTGGGACGACACCCTCGCGCGGGTCGACCGCATCATCTGGCTGGGCAACGACCCGGCCGCCGTGCTGCACGGCGTCTTCGGCACCGGCTGGGCGGCGAGCTTCTTCTCCTTCGTGTACGTCGCGTGGATCGTGTTCGTGCCGGTGTCGCTGGTCGTCGCGCTGGTGTGGTCGCGCGACCGGGCCGGCGGGTCGTGGTACGTCACGGCCGTGGCGGTCGACTGGGTGCTCGGCGTGGCGACGTACTTCGCTGTGCCGACGCTCGGACCCGTCTACGCCGCGCCGCAGCACTTCGCGGCGCTGCCGCACACCTACGTCTCCACGCTCCAGGAGACGATGATCCAGGACCGCTACACGGTGCTCTACGACCCGTTCGCGACGCACGCCGTGCAGACGATCGCGGCCTTCGCCTCCCTGCACGTCGGGATCATGGTCACCGTCTGCCTGATGGTCGAGCTGCTGGGGATGAAGCGCTGGATCCGGGTCTCGATGTGGTTCTTCCTCGCCCTGACCGTGCTCGCGACGGTCTACCTGGGCTGGCACTACTTCCTGGACACTGTCGGCGGGGCGCTGCTCGGCGCCGGCGGCGTGTGGATCGCGGCGCTCGGCACCGGCAACCACGTGCGCGGCCGGCCGCAGACGGTCGCCCGGGAGACCGTCCCCGAGCCGACGCGTCAGCCGGCCGTCGCCCAGCCGAGGTAGAGGTACCCGAACGGCTTGGGGGCCAGGGCGTAGAACGTCTCCAGGTGCCCGATCGCGAACCCGTTGCGCCGGACCAGCTCGTCGATGGGCCGGTCCAGGTGGCAGCCGCCCGCGAGCCGGCCCTGCAGCCCGTTCAGCCGGTGCTGCCAGGCCGCGACCGACCCGTCCGGGGAGAGCCCGTGCTCGGCGAACTCCAGCCGACCGCCCGGCCTCAGCACCCGGTGGATCTCCGCGAGCGCGGCGTCGACGTCGGGGATCGTGCACAGCGTGAACGTCGACAGGGCGCTGTCGTGCGACGCGTCCGGAAGGGTCATCCGTTGGCCGTCCAGCCCCGCCCGGCGTACGTCGACCCGGGTGCCGCGCAGCCGCGGGGCGGCCCGGCGCCACGCCAGGTCCGAGGGCTCCACCGCCGTCACGGACTCGACCTCCGCCGGGTAGTGCGGGACGTTCAGCCCGGACCCGAAGCCCACCTCGAGGACCCGGCCACGCAGGCCGGCGCAGGCGCGGTCCCGCAGCTCGCGCACCTGGTCGTTGTCCAGCGTCAGGTCCACGAGGCGGGGCACGACCTGGTCCGCCCACCAGCCCATCCGGGTCAGCCCCCGTCGAGCACGGCGCGCAGCCGGTCGGCGTACTCCGCGCGCTCGGCGTCGGAGGCGTACTTCGTGCGGGGCCAGAAGAAGCCGCGCAGACCGTCGCCCTTGGTCCGCGGCACCACGTGCAGGTGCAGGTGCGCGACGCTCTGGCTCACGATGTTGTTCATCGCCACGAACGACCCCTGCGCCCCCAGGCCGGCCGGCATCGCCGCGGCGAGCCGCTGGCCGGCCTCGAGGAAGGGGTCCCGCAGCCGGGCCGGGAGGTCGGGCAGGGTGACCACGTGCTCGCGCGGCACGAGGAGCACGTGCCCCTTGAACACCGGCCGGTGGTCGAGGAAGCCGACCACGTGCTCGGTCTCGAGCACGGTGTCGGCCGCGACCTCGCCGGACACGATGGCGCAGAACAGGCAGTCCGCCACCGGGTCAGCCGTTCGGGTCAGCCGTTCGGGTCAGCCGTCTCGGGTCAGCTGTGGGCCCGGCCGGACATCCCCTCGAACACGCCGATCAGCAGCACCGCGGCGATGATCGCCACGATCGCGCCGAGGATGTTCAGCTCGGTGAAGGAGCCGGTGCCGAGGGCGGTGGCCACGACCCCGCCGATCAGCGAGCCGACCACGCCGAGGAGCAGCGTCATCAGCAGGCTGAGGCGCTGCTTGCCGGGCTTGATGAGCCGCGCCAGCGCGCCCACGACGAGCCCGAACACGAGGAATCCGATGATCGCCACGTCAACCGCCTAGGTGTGAGGAGATGTCTCACTTCGAGACTACCCAGTCCCGCCAGGCTCAGACCACGCCGCCGACCCGCCAGCCGTGGGTCTCGGCCAGCGTCTTAAGGGCCCGCCAGTCGCTGTAGTCGGCGGTGCCCTCGGGGCCGCACGGCACGCTGACCGCCGGCGGCACGTCCCACCGGGGCGCGGACAGGTCCGGCGCGGAGGCGAAGTCCAGCACCTCGGCAAGGTTGCGGGCCGCGGCGTCGCGCGGGGTCAGCGGGTCCAGGCCCCAGCGCCACTCGATCATCTTGAGCACCGAGGTGTGGTCGTAGACGCCGTGTGCGACGTGCCCGCGCCGCGCCCGCGGCGACACCATCAGCGCGGGGGTGCGGAAGCCGCGCATCCCGGTGCCGGCCTCGGGCGTGGCATCCGGGGCGGTCGTGGGCGGGACGTGGTCGAAGAAGCCGCCCCACTCGTCGTAGTTCACGACCAGCGCGGTGCGGGCCCAGCCCGGCCCGCCGGTGACCGCCTCGTAGACGTCGTTGAGGAACGACTGTCCGGCCCGGATGTCGGCGTGCGGATGGTCGTCCGCGGAGCTGCCGGTCCCCTCGTCTGTGAACTTCGGGTCCAGGAAGGAGACAGCCGGCAGCGTGCCCGCGGCTGCGTCGAGCTTGAACTGCGCCCAGGTGCGGGCGATGTCGAGGTACTTCGTCCCGTACAACGCGAGGAACGGCACGTCCACGTAGTAGTAGGCGTGCGGGACACCCTTGCCGGCCAGCCGGTCCCAGATCGTCGGCATGGTGGCGACGTCGGTCGAGTTGTGGATCCGGTCGGTCTGCGCGCTGTGCTGGTAGAAGCGGTTCGGGTAGGTCTCGGCGAGGGTGGCCGAGAAGTAGCGGTCGAAGGTCGTCCAGTACGGCGCGGCGTGCCCGTAGAACCCGAGGTCCTGCCGGCCGTAGTAGCCGATCGCGAACTCGTCGTTCTCCCCCGAGCGCAGCCACCCGTCGCAGCGGCCACCGTTGTACTGGACGCGGCCGCCCTCCCACGAGTGGTCCGGGTCGGGGTGCGCGCAGCCCTGGTAGTCGGTGAGGTGGTGCGTGGCGCGCGTGACGCCGTCGCGGTCGACGTAGGAGAGGCCGGCCTGGCGACCGTCGGCGCCGGGCAGCCAGCCCAGGTAGTGGTCGAAGGACCGGTTCTCCATCATCAGCACCACGATGTGGTCGATGCCGGAGGTGCCCGGTGTCGGCAACCGGGTGGCCGCGGTCGCGTCGACCTGGGCGCCGAGGGCGAGCGCGCCGGCGACACCGGCGGCGCCGGTCAGGACCTGTCGGCGGCTGAGGTCGGGAGGGGTCATCGGCCGGCCCCCCACACGTCGTAGCCGAACCCGCGTGCGGTCTGCGCGTAGCCGAGCGGCGCGAGCCCGAAGGTGTCCTCGATCGTGCGCAGCAGCGAGTAGTGGTTGTAGCCGGTGTCGTTGATGGTCCCCGGCTCCAGGAACGGCGAGACGAGCACGGTGCCGGTGCGGCCGCCGCCCATCCCGTAGATGCCGGGCAGCGCGGCGTTGGGGCCGGGACCCTCGCCGCAGCAGGCGCTCGCGCCGTCGGCCGAGCCGGTGTCGGCCTCGTCGAAGGTGACCACGAGCAGGCCGTCCTGCTGGAACGCGGGTGAGGCCAGGATCCTCGGGACCCAGGTGCTCAGCCACTGGTCGGCGGTGGCCAGGCCGCCGGGCCGCCCGTCGACGCACGGGCTGTCGTGCGCGTCGTTGCAGAGGTTCGGCGTGATGTAGGTCAGGTTGCGGGTGGTCGCGACCGAGGCCAGGTCCGTCGTCAGCTGCGAGAGGTCGACGTCGTCGGCCGCGCAGGACGGCGAGTCCGTGATGCTGTGGAAGTACACGAACGGGTTGTGCCGTGCGGCGTACTGGTCCCCCGGCCGCGCCTTCTGGGTGTCGTCGGCGGCGCCGGCCGCGGGATGCCGGCACGGCGTGCCCATGTCCTCCAGGTAGCCGCGCCAGGTCAGCCCCTTGGCCTCGAGCTGGTCGGCGACGGTCTTCACGCCTGCCGGGTAGACGCACCCGCTGCCGACGGCCTGGCCCGGCGACGCGGTGCCGGTCTGCACGAAGTCCGTGTAGTACGGGCAGTCACCCTGGGTCTGCGGGTTCGGCCCCTGGCCGCTGACCTGCGCGACGTAGTTGGGCAGGCTGTTGTGCGCGGTGCCGTAGTACTGCGTGAGCAGCTGGCCCTGCGCGCGCAGCGTCGTCGACAGGTACGGCGCGGGCGAGCCGGGGCCGAACGTCTCGTCGTACCCCTTGTTCTCGAGGTTCACGACGAACACGTGCCGCACCGGGGGCGCGGCGGTCGACGAGACGGGCCCGGCGGGCCTGGCGGGCTTGGCGGTCGCCGTGGTCGGTGTGCCCGCGAGCACACCGGCGACGGCGAGCACGGCGGCGACCGTGAGGACGGACACGGCGTGCGGCAGCGGGCGTGGCATGGGCGGAGCTCCTCCTGCGGGTCTGGGACCACCCGGACATTTCCCCTCCTGCTCAACGAGGCAACGGCCTGTGGGTGACGCGCGGGTGAACTCGCTGCGACCCGCACGCGGGGGCCGTACGCTGGCCGCTCCGCAACCGGATCGAGGAGCCGATGAGCCTGCTGGACCACGCGCTGTCCGTGGTCCTGGCGGCCGTGCTCAGCAGCACCGCGACGGTCGGCGCGCAGACAACGCCACCGGCTGCCGCGCCGGGCCCGGTCGCCAGAGGGATGGTCGGCCGAGACGTGAGCTGGCCGAACTGCCCGAAGGGCATGGGCATCCCGTCCCGGCCGTCGCAGGGCAAGCCGATGCCACCGCCGTCGGCGCGGTTCGTGGTGGTCGGGCTGACCAACGGCCCGGCGTTCCACCCGAACCCGTGCCTCGAGGAGCAGGTCGCCTACGCCCGGCTGAACCACCTGTGGACGGCGGCGTACGCCGTGGTGACCTACCCGACCCGCAACCAGCTGCGGAGGTACGCCGCCCCGGGGCCGCACGAGGGCCGCGGACGGCTCGGCCGGCTCCGCGACACCGGCGCCGCCCAGGCCCTGCAGAACGTCGCGGCGATGCGGTCGGTGGGTCTCGACTCCCCCATCGTGTGGGTCGACGTCGAGCCGGTCAGCCCGCCGTCACCATGGTCGGACAGCCGGGCCGCGAACCGCGCGGTGCTGGCCGGCGCGGTCACGGCCTACCGGCAGGCAGGGCTGCGGGTCGGCTTGTACTCGACGCCGAACATGTGGCGCGACCTCGTCGGCCGGGTCCGCTACCGGCTCCCGGAGTGGCGCACCGCCGGGCTCTCGACGCGTCGGGCGGCGCGGGCGAAGTGCCACCGGGACTCGTTCCAGGGCGGCCCGGCGGTGCTCGCGCAGTGGTACACCGCCCGTGAGGACTTCGACCTGCTCTGCCCCGGACGGCCGGTCGACGACGTGCTCGCGGAGTTCTTCGCCCACCCCTGAGTCCTCTCTGAGCCCTCCCTGAGCCCTCCCTCGAGCCCCGGCCGGGGCCAGCCCGGCCGGGCTATGGCTCACTCCTCAACAGCGCTGCCACGATCGACCGGTCGGCGTGCCGCCGCCCTGGGACCCGCCTGTCCGGTCGTGCGCCGCGAGGAGGATCGGATGAGGTTCAGACGTCACAGGCTGTCCGTCCTGACGACGGCGACCGCGGTCGCCGCCACCGGGGCTGCGCTGGGGGCCTTCACGCCGGCCGAGTCGGCCGTCCCGACCATCACCGTCACACCCTGGCTGACCGGCCTGAACGCGCCCCGCGGCGTCGCGTTCGACGGGAACGGCCACTTCTACGTCGCCGAGTCCGGCACCGCCGGCAGCGGCGACCACGGGCTGACCCGCACGGGCCGGGTGAAGCGGTTCACCGTCGGCTCCAAGACGCCGAGGTGGACGCGCACGTTCACGTCGCTGTACGCGCACGAGGCACCGCCACCCGCCCCGCCCGACGTGCTCGGCCCCGAGGGCATGAACGCGCTCGTCCGGCAGTGCTCCGGCGCGCGGGTGCACTCCGCGTCCTGCCAGCCGCGGCTGATCATGAGCGAGTCGAACAAGGGCACGCACACCACCGACCGGCAGATCGGGAGGCTGTACCGGCTCGACCCGGGCACGGGCCGCCGTACCCTGCTCAGCAACGTGGGCGACCAGCAGTGGCGCTGGACCAAGAACCACCCCAACGTGGCCGAGCCCGAGCCCGACTCCAACCCGTACGCCGTGCTCGTGTCGCGCTTCCCGCACCGCGTCCGGACCTTCGTGGTCGACGCGGGATCGAACACGCTCGTCGAGGTCATGCCGCGCGGACGCACCCGGGTCGTTGCGCTGCTCCCGAACGACACGCCCAAGCACGACTCGGCGCCCACCTGTGTGACCCGCGGCCCCGACGGAATGCTGTACGTCGGCACGCTGGACCTGATCGTCAACGACTTCGGGAACAACCCCGGGCACTCCAACGTCTGGCGGATCAACCCCAACGCCAGCTACCCGACCAAGCCGAGGAAGTGGGCGACCGGCCTGACGACCATCACCGCGTGCACCTTCGACCGGGCCGGCAACTTCTGGGCCGCGGAGATGTTCGCGCCGAACCCGTCCGGGCCGCCCGGTGACCTGGTCCGGATCCCCTTCAAGCACCCCAGGCGGGCCGTCCACCTCGGTCTCGGACAGGTCCCGCTGCCGGGCGGCATCGCCCAGGGTCCCGGCGGGGTGCTCTACGTGAGCACCAACTCCGCCGCCCCCGGACCAGCCGGAGCGGTCGTCCGGGTCCGGGTGCGCTGACAGCAGGAGGGCCGCTCCGCCGGTGGTCGGAGCGGCCCTCGGTGTCGCCGTGCCGGGTCAGTCGCCGAGCGTGGCGCAGTGGTCCGGCACGTAGGTGACGTCCTCCCGCGGGGTGCGCTCGTAGCCCCGCGGCCGGGGGCGAGGCGGCACGTGCATCGTCGGAGCGGGCACGTCGCCGTACGGGATGGTGGAGAGCAGGTGCGCCATCATGTTCAGCCGCGCCGCCCGCTTGTTGTCGCTCTCCACGACGTACCACGGCGCCTCGGGGACGTCGGTGTGCACCATCATCTCGTCCTTGGCGCGGGAGTAGTCCTCCCAGCGGGTGATCGACTCGAGGTCCATCGGGGACAGCTTCCAGTGCCGCATCGGGTCCTTGAGGCGGGCCCGGAAGCGACGCTGCTGCTCCTCGTCGCTGACCGAGAACCAGTACTTGCGCAGCAGGATCCCGTCCTCGACCAGCAGCCGCTCGAAGATCGGGCACTGGTGCAGGAACCGGCGGTGCTCCGCGGTCGTGCAGAAGCCCATCACCTTCTCGACGCCCGCGCGGTTGTACCAGGAGCGGTCGAACAGCACGATCTCCCCGGCGCTGGGCAGGTGCTCGACGTAGCGCTGGAAGTACCACTGGGTCCGCTCGCGCTCCGTGGGCGCGGGGAGCGCGGCGATGCGCGCCACCCGGGGGCTGAGGTACTGGGTGATCCGCGTGATGGTGCCACCCTTGCCGGCGGCGTCGCGGCCCTCGAAGACGACGACCACCCGCTCCCCCTCGGCCCGGACCCACTCCTGGACCTTGACCAGCTCCGCCTGCAGCCGGAACAGCTCGGCCTCGTAGACCTCGCTGGACAGGCCGTTCCGCGCTCCCGTCGACGCTTTCCCCTTGGCCATGCCGGGAGCGTAACCCGACCAGCGGCCCCGGTGGGGGCGCGCGAGAACGGGTCCATCGACCCTCCAGCACGGGTCGTGAGGTCACCTAGCGTGAGCCCATGGGCCGCCGACTGCCGCTGCCCGCGTGGGCAGGTGCGTACGAACGCCGGTGGCTCCGTGGAGACGTGCTGGCCGGAGTGACGGTCACGGCGTACCTCCTCCCCCAGGTGATGGCCTACTCCGCCGTGGCCGGGATGCCGGCGGTGGCCGGGATCTGGGCCGCGGTCGCCGCCCTGCTCGTCTATGCCGCGTTGGGGTCGTCCACGCAGCTCTCGGTCGGCCCGGAGTCCACCACGGCGCTGCTGACGGCGGCAGCGATCGGCCCCCTGGCGCTCGCGTCGTCCGCGCGGTACGTCGAGCTGGCGTCGGCCCTCTGCCTGGTCGTGGCCGCCCTGTCGGTGCTCGGCTGGGTGGGCGGACTGGCCATCCTGGCCGAGCTGCTGTCCCGTCCCGTGCTGGTCGGCTACATGGCGGGGGTCGCCGGGATCATGATCGCCTCCCAGCTCGGCAGGCTGACGGGGACCACGGCCGGCGTGGAGGGCTTCGTGCCGCAGGTGGCGTACGCCGCCGGGCATCTCGCCGACGTGCACCCACCGACTCTCG
>Ga0308175_100001283_pt1 | contig 16977 bp, 15 predicted proteins | sample PhyCR1_3_FD_203893 | JGI IMG/M metagenome (GOLD analysis project Ga0308175, IMG submission 203893) | Soil microbial communities from UC Gill Tract Community Farm, Albany, California, United States - DLSLS.C.R1 | ecosystem: Environmental > Terrestrial > Soil > Agricultural land | place: USA...
GTTCGAGCACGCGCGTCTGCACAGCGAAATCATCGAGCGCGCGCTGAGCGTCTTCAATCGCCGGTGGAATGGAGTTTTGCCCCAGAGCCAGACGGGCGCATGCCGTATCCATCACGCTGACCGCTTTATCCGGCAACTGGCGATCCGGAAGATAACGGTGCGAAAGCTTCACCGCCGCTGCAAGTCCTTCATCCAGAATGCGAACTTTGTGGTGTTTCTCGAGGGCCGGCACAACGCCGCGCAACATCAGTTCGCACTGGACTTCAGATGGTTCATCGACCTTCACGGTCTGGAACCGGCGGGTGAGCGCGGGGTCCTTTTCGAAATATTTCTTGTATTCCGACCATGTGGTTGCCGCCACGGTACGAAGCTCGCCGCGCGCAAGGGCGGGCTTCAGAAGATTGGCGGCATCGCCCTGGCCCGCCTGTCCGCCGGCCCCAATCATGGTGTGCGCTTCATCGATGAAAAGAATGATGGGCGAAGGCGAGGACTTGACCTCATTGATGAGGCCCTTCAGCCGGCTTTCGAATTCGCCCTTCACGCCGGCGCCGGCCTGGAGCAGCGCCAGATCGAGCGATTTGATGGCTACATTTCGAAGCGGCGGAGGCACGTCTCCGCGTGAGACGCGCAAGGCGAATCCTTCGACGACCGCAGTTTTGCCAACGCCTGCCTCTCCCACCAGAATCGGATTATTCTGCCGGCGCCGGGTCAGGATATCGACGATCTGGCGGATCTCCGGATCGCGCGCCAGAACCTCATCGATCTTCCCTGCTTTCGCGTTGGCTGTGAGGTCAACGGTGTACTGATCGAGAAACGGCGTGTGGCTCCCTGGCTTCGCGCGCGGACCTTCGTCCGACCCCGCGGCCTGGGGCTGCTCCGCGCCCATTTCCGCTTCCTCTTCGGATTTCTCCACAATCGCGGCGAAATCCTTGCGCAGAGCGGCGGGTTCGATCTTCTGAAATTCGCGGCTCACATCGCGCATCAACCGCACCAGCTCTTCATTTGAAGCGAGCGCGACGATCGCATAGCCCGAGCGCAACACGGAGGAGCCGAACTCGAGTGAACCGTACGTCCACCCCTCGGTGAACATTTTGAAAACGGTGGTGCCGATCACCGGATTGCGCGCATTGCCGGATTTCAGTTTGTCCAGGCTGCGTCCGAGTTCGGCCGCAAGCCGGGATTTATCCACGCCGAAGTGGCGTGTGATGAGCGCGAAATCGGAACCCGTGGCATCCAGCAGCTTCGTCAGGAAGTGCTCGATTTCAACGTCATAGTGGGTTCGGGAAAGGCAGAGGCCAGCGGCCGCCTCGAGCGTATTCCGCGTGGTCCGATTGAGCTTTCCGATCAGTGAGCGTAGATTGACTTCCATTTATGTCTCCGGGAAAAGTAGAACTGTGTCGCCGGGATTCCGATCGAATTCCGGCTTCGATTTCATCCAGGTAAGCCATCCGAGAAGCGGTTCGGAATCCTCTCCACCCAGAACGCAGGCGGGAACCTCGTCGCGATCGAGAACGAGTTGGATTTCGAATTCCACATCGTAACCGCAGTAGAAACGCGCCAGAGCGCCAAGCGGCTGCCATGCGGAGCCGTAAGGCAGAAAATCGCAGTATCGGGCGGCGGTTAAGGGTCCGACGCGAATCCGCGATCGAGACTGCCTGTCCCATATCTCGTCGCCCGCAACCGCGCCGAAACCGAGGCGCGTCGAATTCGGATCACCCGCGTCGAAGCAGCATTGATCCGGTTCTTCCAAACCCCGCCACACCCCGACAAACTGTTCGACTTCTACCGGCACATTGAAGTAGTCGCTGAGAATCAGTTCCAGACCCGTAGCGGAGTGGGGCGCAGCGGCATAAAGGCCGGCATAGTAAAGGAGGCTCTGATCGCGAACCAACTGCCGGTTGTGCAACGCGGGTTCGCCGAGACCAACCACATCGCGCAAAACGACGGTGACGGGGTCGGCGCCTTCGCGCTCGTATCCGACGGTGAACCGGCTTTTCTCCCAGGCGCGATAGAAGAGCGATATCGCGCGGTGATTGAAGATGTCGAAGAAGTCGCGAATCGTGGGATCGTGCGCGCGAAGGCGATCGACTACAAGCTCCGTGTAGTACTCGGGGAGGATACCCAGCGGCCCGGTGAGACCCATGAAGTTCACGGTCATGGCGGGCGCGGAGTCTTCTTCGCCCGGCGTGAGCTGCTGAATGGCGCTGGCCGGGAACGCGAGTGAAGCGTTGACATTGAACCGCACCGCTTCCTCACGTGGGCGCGCGACATCTCCCACCGGCGCGCGATGCGTCTCGAGCAGCTGCAGCAGCCGCACCGCCTGAAAGAAGTCGAAGCTTTGCGGCTCACGATACAGCGCCGCGCCAACTTCGCGCAGCGTGTCCGGGCCGGGCTTTGGATGAGATTTTTCCTGCCGGATCAAATCAGAATTTTCCTGCCGGATCGGGGAGGCCACCGCTTCATCACTCCTTTCCGCTGGCGCGTGCGGGCCACGAGCTGGCTAAAGCTGTTTACGGAAGTGTACAGCCCAAGAAATACCTCGAGCATGGCGCAGAATGTGTAAACGCCGGCTCCGACGAACTGCTCCTCATCCAATTCGATTTCCACCTGCGTGCCGCGAACGAAACTGACGCCGTGCTCCGATACCAGCCGGGTAAAATGCGGGCGGCTATTGATCGAAAGAATGCCATCGATCTGGCGTTCGGCCGATATGGAATCTCCGAAATTGTGCAGGCGCAGGATCTCACGAAACGCCTCGACGCCCTCGCCGACGAGGGAGAGATAGTTGAGCGACATCTGCGATGCGAGCCGCCACAACATCGACGCGCGCGCTGGCGGCTGAAGCGCCTCGGTCGGATTCACGAGGGAGATGATGCGGTTGATCGGCCCTCCGCCCTCGAGCTGAAAATCTCCATCGGTGTTCCCAAATGGGAGGCGCGACGGCAGATCCCGATTGGTGCACGTGAGGCGGACGGTAACGCTGTCGCGGCCCGGGCTGACGTTGTGGCCCGTAAGATCGACGAAGTTGATGTAAACGTCCGAGCCTTTGTCTGTGCGCCATGCCGAAGGCCGCCGCGAAATATGGTAGAAGGCCTGCTGTCCACTGCCGCGGGAGTGGCGATATGAATAAAACGGCTCATACTCGATGATTTCGCTGGATGCGCCCATCACGCCAGTGACTCTGTCGACCGAAAAGATGTCGAGAGCCTGCTCGCGGCGCGCGTCCGGAACGATGCGGTATTCGTAGCGCTTGTGCTCGATCAGGACGGGCTCGGCGATCTGCTCGAACAGATTGACGATGGGCCCGCACCCGAGCGCGAACGTGTTCTCCGAAAGCTCCATCTCGAGCATTTGTCGTCTGTCGGATCGCTCGAAATCCGAGATCAGGAAGATCAGCTCGATCTTTTCGCCGAAATCGGCCGCGGCAAGTTGCTGAAATCCGCCGACGTCCAGAAACAGAAACTTCGCGGGGAACGAGAAATACTCCTGAAGCAGGCGATAGCCCCAGAAGGAGCGGCGCGGAAATGGAATCAGCGACTCGTCTTCCGAAAGCCCGGCCTGCCGCACATTTTCGGGCGAAAGATGCACCACCTTTTTCGCCGGCGAGGAGAGGTCGCGCGCGATGATCTGGATGCAATTGTTCGAGAGCAGCTCGATGAGAGGATGCGCAACGGCTCCGGTGAGGAAAAACCGCAGCGTATCGAGGTCGAGCTTGTTGAACGCGACATCCTGAAAACAGTGGAGCTCGAGCCGGACAGCGCCCACGGAACCCATCGCCGGAACGGGAGGGCGCAGGCGATCCGCCGTTTTCCACTCGGCCGCATGGACCCGTAACGGCCAGAGAGTGGTATCGAAGCAGGTGCGGAACTTGCAGGGCGCTCCGTTTACCGGCGCTGTATATAGAAACGAGCCGCGCGGAATGTTCAGCCCCGTCGTGAGTTTTCCCTGCTCCGGGTCCAGATGAAACTGCACGATCGACATCGACGGCACAGGCCGGATGTAGTGCGGGTAGAGGATCGAAAAGAGAGCTTCGACAATCTCAGGCGATTCGTCGTCGATCTTCAGATGTACACGGGCGGCGAGAAGAGCGAAAGATTCCAGCAGACGTTCCACGTGTGGGTCGTCGCATTTGTCCGCTTCGAGTTGCAGCCGCCCTGCCACCTTGGGATAGCGCCGGGCGAATTCCGCGCCCGTCTGCCTGAGGAAGCCCAGTTCCCGCTCGTAATAGGAGAGGAGCTCGTCGCGGACCGGCATTACTCCTTCACCTTGTACACGCCGCGGGCGACTTCGAAAACGGTGTCGAACGAGATTCGCTCGGGCGCGGGATCGATCATGAGAAGCGCTTCGACGTGAAAATCGATCGCCATGCGCTTGCGGCTGATCTTTTCATCGCAGGTTACACGCACGTTGCGCAGCCGCGGTTCGAACTGGCAGATGGAAGCCTCGAGGGAACGGAGCAGGCGATCCCCATCCTGCGAACTCTCGAGCGACATGCTGGAGATATCAGGCAGGCCATACGCGTATACGGATTTGCGCAGCTCGTGGCACGAGTCCGGAATCTGCGCCGTTCGCACCGTATTGAGCAGCCATTCGATATCGCGGCGGACGGAAGCGCGAAGCCGGCGCAGAGATTCGGCGCGCGTCAGGGGCGCTTCGGCGCGGCTCGCGGGATTGTGGTCGATGAGCCGATCGATCAGGCTCTGCTGTACCGTACGTTCGTAATCGGGATGCGCCATCAGGCGGTCCAGTTGAGCGCGCGGACGGGATCGAGCAGGCAGAGGCGCGCATATAGACGCTGTCGTTCGGAGGGATCGGAGCCGTTCGAAGCGCCATTCGAATCGAGACAGCGGATCAGGAGTTCGATGGGATAGGCGAGCGCGTCGCTCCGCTCCCAGTCTTCGAGACGACGCTGTTCGATTTCCGCTGTTAATTGTTCGAGAATCGGCAGAGCGATTCGATCGCTTCCCGCCAGCATGAGCAGATGAGCCAGTTGAGCGCGGCGCCGGAAGCGCGCGCGACCGGAGCGCTCCATTGCAAGCTGCTTTGAAATCATGTCCAGAGCTTCGCTGCGGCGCCCGTTGCGGGCCGCTTCCATCGCTTCCTCGAAAACATCCGGTGATGCCGTGGCGGGTTCGTCCGGTTCGATCTCGACCGGCCGGGCGTCTTCATTGAGAGCCGGAGCCACGGGTTCAGGAGCGCGCACGGGCTCCGGTTCGGGTTCCACAACGGCCGGAGTGAGCGCGCGCGCCGGAGGAGCGGCCATAACAGCCCCCGCCAGGACTTCCTCCGCGATCCATTGGCGCGTCTCCGGGTTGGCCACGGGCGTATCGTCGGTGAGAGTCTCCTCCAGCAGCCCGGGAAGATCCTGAAGCAGAGCACGCAATTCGCTCTTGATTGCGCTCGCCACCCCGAGGAACCAGGGCCCCTTTTCTTCGAGCGCCCGGACGGTGTAGCGTTGAAGATCGAACCAGGCGCGCCCGCAGGGAAGTTCCATGGCGCGTTCGGTTGCCTCGAGCACCTCGTCCCACTGAGATTCAAGAAACAGGCGCTTGATCTCAGCGCGTGTTTCCGAAGGCGGCGCCTCGAGCAGGAGCGGCTCGATATTTGGCGCTTTTGATCGCAACTCGCCCCAGCGAAACGCGCGAATCACGAGAAAGGCGACGGCATCGAGATTTGTCTTCTCGCGAAGATATCTGCAGACCACCGCGATTCTGCGGACGGCGTCCGCCACATCCACCGGCTCGGCCTGAAACGACGCGGCGGGCGCGGACGCAGCCGCTGGAGGAGGGGGCGCGTATGCCGGAGCGGCCGCAACGGCCGTGGCTGCCGCAGCCGCACTGGCCGCGGCGCTGGCGGCGACTTGCGCAACCTGCGAAGTCTCAGTGATCGGCGCCGTGACAGTGGCCGTTACCACCGGCCCAGGGCCGCCTTTCTTGTTCAGAAAGGTGCGCGTCTGCTGCGCGATTTCTTCAATCGCCGCGCGCGTCTTGACGAAGCTCGGCGCGACGTCGCCGAATTTTTCATCACAGAGCGAATTCAGTTCCTCGAGTGCTTCGAGCCCATCCGCCAAAGTTTTCTGCAGGTTTTCGTAGAAGGCTCGCGGTGTCGAATCCACAGCCGAGTCGTAGTCCTCTGCAGTGGGCTTGTTATCGGCAATCGCCTGCTGCCTCGATTGCCGTTTTTCGGGTGTAGTCGCGTCCTTCTCATAACCGATGGAGCGCGATTCCTTGTATTGAACGAGGTTGAGCCCGTTCGATGTGATCGGCAGCATGCGCAGCGGCTGATCGAGTTTCGTGCCGAGCCATTCGAGAGGACCAGACCGGATTTCGAGGTCGTCGTCCTCGATCTCGGGGTAGAGCGTATCCCAGAACTGGTCCAGAAGACTGCGCAGAAACTGGAAGCCAGACCCGAGCACCGCGAAGCCCTCGCGCCGGACATGGGCATCCACCAGCCAGACGGCAAGCTGAAGATCCTTGCTGCGCTTCGCGATCACCTCGCTCGCAAGCTTGATGACTTGTGCGTAGTCGGCGGTCTTTACCGCTGTTTTCCAGGCGCCCTGCGGCGCATCGACTTCCTCGCGCCGCGCTTCCTTGATTTTGTCGGTAACGGGATCGTAACGGAGATTGACGCCGCTCGGGTTATCGCCCGGCACGGGCGTCAGAAGGTCGTCTCGCAAGGGCATGTTTGCTGAGGTCTAGGGGCTCGCGGTGGCGGCCTCGGAATCTTCGCGCGAGCGTTCCGCGAACACAATCTCGCGGATTTCAAGAAAAGGAACAGCCTCTTCGTCGTCGATCAGCAGGAGCTTCTGGCCGAACGGCACGAGGTTGTCGCCTTCGCCCGACCACTCCGTGACGCGGCCCAGTTTCACCTCGTCACTCTCATGCTTCCATGAGAACGGCGAGATGACTGGAAGCAGCACCTCTCCGAATTCCTGTCCTTTGAATGAAGGCCCGGTGAGAACGCGCGCCGTTGCCCAAAGGGTATCGCGCAGCATCTTTGGTGGTTCCATTGTGATGCTGCCGATGTGCTCGAAGGGAAGCCAGACATATTCGCCGGCAATGAAAACTTCGAGCCGGGCGCCGATCCGCGGGTCCAGATCTTCGATCGCACGGAAGGGTTTGCCGTTCAGCGTACCGGCCGCAGCCGGCTTTGCGGCTCCGGCGGCCGTGAACTGGCCGGACTCGAAAAACGCCTGACGTTTTTTTTCGGCCACGATGGCCGAACGATAAAGCAGCGCTCCCAACTCCGCATCGGCGCCCGCCTGCGAAAGCAGGTTCAGTTGCTTCTCCGCCCGATCGTACTGGCCGGCGAAACACAGCAGCTCGAACAGAAAAGTCCGCAGGCGAACATCTGCCGGATGCTCGCGGACCTCCGCGTTCAGCGACTGAATGGCTTCAGCCAGCTTGCCCGAGCGAACGAGTTCCTGAGGGGACATTGGGAGCGCGCTTCAAATTACCGTGGTTACGCTGAAACGTTCGTAACCTGGTTCCACTTCGCCGTTACGAGCGTTCCCTGCGTGCCGTCCGCCTTTTGCGGCGTGTAGTTGATTGTGAGTTCGCCGTAAGCCATGCTCACGCTCTCGGACGGCGTATCGTCTCCACCCGAGGAGCCACTCCACTGAATACTCTCGATCATGCATTCGGTGAATACATACGAGAGATACACGACCGGCTTGCTGCCGCCCGCCTTGCGAAGATCAACCTGAACTGTCGGGTAGTGGCTGCCCTCAGCGCAAGCCTGGAACATCGTTGGCGAGGAGCTGTCCGTCTTCTTCATAAAGTTGAACGATGACAGGCTCACTTTGCCGGCGCCAATGCCGCCGGTGGCGGACCCGATCGTAACCGGGTTGCTGGCTCCGAGCGAGAAGCTGTAAATTTCGAACGCGTTTTTCGCGCCGTAGGTTTTGTCCTGGGTTTCGCCCTTGATCTCAGGCGTACCGCCGGTGAAGTACATGAACGTATCGAATGCCATGGGGTGCAGAAAATCCTTTCGTCGATTAAGTGTCAGTGGTCTCTCGCCCGTTTCAGCCGCGCGGCGAACCCAGTGCAATCCCGGCCGACCACAACGGCCGCGGAGCGCAGTAGCAGCGGAACCGGAACCCGAAAAGCCTGCTCTGAGCCATGCTTCTCACGCTCCGGTTTCTTTTCTAGCCCGCCGGTTGAGGAAGATCCGCAACCAGCCGCATGGAAACCGTCAGTTCGTCGAGCTGGAAGTGCGGTTTCAGAAACGCCACGGCGCGATATGCGCCGGGTTTTCCCGGAATCTCCACTACGTCGACGCGCGCTTCCGATAAAGGATGTTTCGCTTTGATCGAAGGAGCCGCAGTTGCGCTATCCACGACATATCCGGCGATCCAGCGATTGAGGAACTGCTCGCATTCGCCTCGCGTCATGAAGCTGCCGATCTTGTCGCGCATCATCGCTTTCAGATAATGCGCGAAGCGCGACACCGCCAGAATATAGCTGAGATTCGTCGAAAGGCGAGCATTCGCGTTGGCCGAATCGGTATCGTACTGTTTGGCCTTTTGCGCTGACTGCACGCTGAAGAACGCCGCGTAATCCGTGTTCTTGCAATGGACCAGCGGTACGAATCCCAGGTCCGCAAGTTCCTTCTCGCGCCGGTCTGTGATCGCCACTTCGGTGGGGCACTTCATCGCCACATCGCCGTCGTCCGTACGGAAGTTATGGACCGTGAGGCCCTCGACCTTTCCGCCGCCTTCGACGCCGCGAATCGTAGCGCACCAGTTATATTTGGCGAACGATTCGGTAATGCGGGAAGCCAGCGCCCAGGCTGCGTTACCCCACAGGTATCTGGAATGGTCGGACCCGTCCACGCCTTCTTCGTAATCAAACTCATCCACCGGGCGCGTCGCCTTGCCGTAAGGATCCCTCATCAGGATGTGCGGCAATGCGAGAGCAACGTAGCGGGAGTCGTCTGAACTCCGGAAGCCCTTCCATTTCGCGTATTCGGTCGTATCGAAAACTTTCGCAAGGTCGCGCGGGGCGCCGAGATCGGTATAGCTATCGAGATTGAACATGTCGGATCCCGCGCCGGCAACGAACGGCGCATGCGCCGCCGCCGCCACCTGCGACACCTTCTCCAGCAGTTCAATGTCTTCCGGCCCCTTGCCGAACTCGTAGTCTCCTACGAGGGCGCCGAACGGATGGCCGCCGTAAATGCCAAACTCTTCTTCGTACACCTTTTTGAACATCGCGCTCTGATCGAATTCGGAAGCGCGCTGCAGGTCACGAAGCAGGTCTTTCTTCGATGCGTTGAAGATCTTGATCTTCAGCATCTCGCCGGTTTCCGTTTTCGAAACCAGGTATTTCAACCCTCGCCAGGAAGATTCCAGCTTCTGGAACGCCGGGTTGTGCATTACCTCGTTGAGCTGCAGCGAGATCAGGTGATCGATCTGCGCGATGCGCGCGTTGATCATCGCCTCGGAGTCCCGCGAAAGCGTCATTTCGCCTTCGAGGAACTGCGCGACGAACTGCTTCACCAGGTCCTTGCCGCGGCTGCGCGCTTCAGCGTCTCTTCCGAGGCGGCCATCATCGACAATCTGATCGAGAAGACCCTTTTCCGTCTCGACGGTCTGCGCCGGCGCCGGAGCCTTCATCGGTTCGCTACTCATTTCCTTCTCCCTTCGCGCCAATCTCCGCCTTCAGCTTGTCGAGCTTGTCGGTATTACGGAGCGTTTCCTGCAGGATTTCGTCGAGTTTATCGTTGCCCTGGAGCGTTCCGCGAAGGTCCGCAAGTTTCGTCCGGAGATCGAGCAGTTCCTTGAGCGGCTTGATCTGCTTCGCCACGTTCGTCGGCTCGAAGTCCTCCAGGCTGCGGAACCGCAGGTCCACGCCGAGTTGCCCCGCGTTCGGATCTTCGCTGAGTTTGTTCTCGACCTTGAACTGAAGATGGGGCTTCATCGCGGCGAGGACACTGTCGAAGTTATCCGGGCCAATCTCAACGAATTTACGGTCCTTGAGGCGCGGCAGTGGCTCCTCGGGCATGCCCGTGAAATCGCCGAAAACGCCCATGACGAAGGGAAGCTCCTTCTTTTCAATGGCGCCTCCGGTTTCCACATCGTAGGTGATATGAACGCGCGGAGACCGCACGCGATCCAACTTATGCTGAAGACTTTCTGGCATTGTAATTGCTCCAATTAGAGGCGGGAATATTTCCTTCCAGGCCCTGCAGAATCCGTTTGCGACTGAGGCAACCCAAAAACAATATCACTTGTCAATCCCGAAATTCCAGCAATTTTGCCGGAACGTTTGTCTGCAGCGCGCAATCGGTCCATTATCGGGGTAAGTGACAGAAACCTCACCCGCGTTTCATGTCATCCTTATGACGCGCAGCTGAACAACTATCTCGTAACCGCGAATGGTCAAAGTTACCACAAACCGGAGACACCGGCGGTTCGAAATTGAATCTAAATCAATAAACCCGAAAAATGTATTGGAGCGGTGCGCCGACACGGCAAAAACATCACCGGGGCAGCTTAAACTTTGAAGGGATTTAAACGAGCGCCATATCCGCGGGCCGCGGATTCCGCGAAAGTACGAAAGCCATACCCGTGAACGCGTACAAGCCGCCCGCGAAAGCTACCGGACCGTGAGCCACGCGAGTGATCAGGTGCATCCGCAACTCGCGCAGACCGAAATCGTAATTTCGACCGGTTGCCGAGTTCATCACTGAGAAATGCCTCCCCTCGATGCGCCTTGCGAGTAAAAGGTGCAGCGACGGCTCGCTTCTCAGACGAGACGCTTCCACCAGCAGCACGCGGTTCTCGCCCGTCAGATCCCTGTCGATATCCAACTGCTCCGCCGTCAGCGCATCCAACTCTTCCGGAAGCCGGAACTCAAAATTCGGAGACTCCGCGCGCAGCACGTTGCGCAGGTCTTCGGAGCGTTTCGGGTCCCGACGCGCAGCGAAACGGATGCCTGCATCGGAAGCGTAACGAAGACCTTTTTTCAGAGGCTTGCCGGAGGCTTCCCGCCACGGTCCGATCTGGATCAGCCCGTGAAACGTGAGTTCCTGCCGCGGAATCGAGGTGTCGATTTTGGCGTCGCTCAGTTCCGCGATTGCGGTGAGCAGAGTTGCGGCGATGTTGGTTTGCTGGTGGAACTGACGGTATGCAAGCAGTTGCATGGCCGCTTTTATTGTAGCTTCAACCGCCGATGAGAACCGTGAAGCAGCCGAGCACGATCGAGCCGCCATGGGCGGTCATATCACCGATTCGCGCCGCCGGCAGCTTGTTCACGAGCACCGTAGTGGAACCTTTGACGATCACATCCGGCGGTCCGACGCAGAGGGCCTGATCCGTGACTCGCGCCTGTGGCAGTTTCCCGGTGATCACCGTCACGGCGCAGGGCGGAAGGATTGGTCCGCCTACATGCGGGATCGGCGGGACTCCGGGAGTTACCATCGGGCACACATGCATATCGGAAACTCTGGCGGCGGGCATCCCCATCGACCAGATTGTACCTCGTAGCGGCCGCCATTCCGGTTAGAATAAACGGCAGTCATGCCGGCATTGGAACTGGGTAAATCGATTGAGTGCATCCGCCTGAACAAGCGCAACCGCCTGCCGATGGGCGATCCGCCGCGCACGATTCCGTTCGGCGCGCTTGTCGAAGAGATCCGCGAGACCGGAGATCGCGCCAGCTTCATATATCTCGGAGAGCTTTATGAGTGCGCCGCGGACCTGCTTCAGTCCGCTCTGCAGGTTTCCGGATCCGCGCAGCCGAATGGCTCCGCGCCGCGCACGGAAACACGCGCGTCCGCGGCCGCCCCGAAGCAGCCCGCTTCGCTCGACTGGGAATCGCTTCCTTCCAGCCAGGGATCTTTCTCGCGAGCCAGAGTACCGGGCGGATGGCTTCTCACGAGCGAGGCGAATGCTCTGGTTTTCGTACCGGATCAGGAACACGCCTGGTAAAGCGAGGAGTTACGCGCCCCGGCCCGGGCTGGCGGCAGGCGCGTTCGGGCCTGAACCCGCCTGCTTCGCCTTGCCCTTCTGTACCCAGCCCCAGATGGAAAACGCGCTGCCGATGATCGATATCACCACCAGCGCTCCGATTCCCCACTGAAGAGCCGGCGACTTCGCCATCGCGAGAATCCGCCGGCCATAGATCAGCGCCAGCCAGCCTTCAATCGCAAATCGAATGGCCCGGCATCCCGCGATGATCCACAGCATCTTACCCCGTGGATACTGCAGCGCGGCCGGCACCACAATGAATGGAGTGAACGGGAACCCCGGCGGCGCGAGCGCGGCAACCGCGATAGCCCATCCCCCGTATCTTTTGATCTTCTTCTCCACATACTCGATCTGCTTCGATTTGTGCTTTCCTTCAATCAGCTTTTGCCCGCCCTTGCTCGAAATGTAGTGCGCCAGAGTGACGCCCAGCGTCGATCCGAGCGTCGCCATGACCACGTAGTAAGGCATCCGCGATCGGTGGCTTGCGGTCAGCGCCACCACCAGCAGATCATTGCCGAGCGGCATCATCAGGAACGATGAATCGAGCACCCCAAGCAGCACGAGTCCAAAGCCACCCAGGGCGAAAAAGAAGTGCGCGAGCGGCCGGATGAAGGATGACATCGTTCAGCTTTCCGCGCGTTCGAGCAGCTAACAGCACTTCGGGCGCTGATACTTTGCCCGAAACCTTTCGTCGGTGAAGCGGCGCCACTCGGCAGGCGAATGCTCGCGGGCGTGCGTCGCGAGATGCCGCGCGTAAGCGTTCTGGTCGCTGAGCTCCTTCAGCAGGTCACAGATTCCGGCGAAAACCCGGCGTAACATCGTCATCACACTTCTTCCGAGCGCAAGCGCGACACTACGAAGGGCGACTCGAACACCTGCCGATCGTGCGCTCCGCTCATTATGCGGTACCAGAGCCTCAGTGAATCGACAAGCACGATTGCAACCAGAATCATGAAAACGCCGCAGACCACGGCGTCGAGACGTGCGTTGAAGATCAGTGTGCGGCTCTGCGCGGCAGCCGCGCCGGAGATGCTCCCCGAAGCGAGAGCAGCCTCGATTTGCGACGCCTGGGCCAGAAATCCGATCCGCGGCGCCGATGAAAAAATCTTCTGCCACGCCGCGCTGAAGGTCACCAGCACCAGCCAGGCGAGCGGGGCGCACGTGATCCACATATATTTCGGCCCGCGCATCTTCAGGATGATGGTGGTGGCCACGGAAAGCGCGATGGCCGCCAGCAACTGGTTGGCGATTCCGAACAGCGGCCACAGTGAATTGATGCCGCCCAGCGGATCGCGCACGCCCTGGACCAGGAAATAGCCCCACCCGCCAACGATCACGGCGCTCGAAAGCACGACTCCCGGCATCCAGCTCGTCCTGCCCAGCGGCTTCCAGGCATGCCCCAGAAGATCCTGCAGCATGAACCGGCCCACGCGCGTTCCGGCATCGATGATGGTCAGAATGAACAAGGCCTCGAACATGATCGCGAAGTGATACCAGAACCCGAGCAGCGCTTCGCCGCCTCCGCCTCTCGCGAAAATATGCGCCATGCCCAGCGCGAGCGAGGGCGCGCCGCCGGTTCGGTTAAACAACGTCGTCTCGCCCACCATTCGGGCGAGGTCCGCCATTCGCTCCGTGGTCACCGGAAAACCCCAGGACGAGATCGTCGTCACCGCGGCGTGAGCCGTCTTGCCCACAACGCCGGCGGGTGAATTCACCGCAAAATAAACGCCGGGTTCTAGAGCGCACGCCGCGATCATCGCCATCACCGCTACGAAGCTCTCGAGCAGCATCGAACCGTAGCCGACCGGCCAGGTATGCCATTCGCGCGTAATCATCTTCGGCGTGGTCCCGGACGAGATCAGCGCATGAAATCCCGAAATCGCGCCGCACGCGATGGTGATGAAGCAAAACGGAAACACTTTGCCTGCGAGCACAGGCCCGCTTCCGTCCACAAAGCGCGTCAGCGCGGGCATCTCCATCTCAGGCCTCACGGCGAGAATCCCGAGCGCCAGAAGAGCGATCACGCCCAGCTTCACGAACGTGCTCAGATAATCACGCGGCGCAAGCAGCAGCCACACCGGCAGGGCGCTCGCGAGAAATCCATACACGATGATGCCGATCGCGATGGTCATTGCCGCGAACGTGAACGCCGGCGCGTACTTCGACGCCGCGATCCACTGGCCGCCCATTACGGAAGCCACCACCAGCAAAAAGCCCAGCGCCGAGCACTCGAGCACCTTGCCTGGCCGCCAGTAGCGAAGATACAAACCCATGAGCACCGCAATCGGCATGGTCGCCGCGATCGTGAACGTGCCCCAGGGGCTTTGCGCAAGCGCGTTCACCACCACCAGACCGACCACCGCAAGCAGGATGATCATGATCAGCAGCACCGTAATCAGCGCCACCATGCCACCGACCTTCCCGATCTCCTCACGCGCCATCTGTCCCAGCGATTTCCCGTCGCGCCGCATCGACGCGAACAAAATCACGAAGTCCTGAACAGCGCCCCCGAGTACGCCGCCGATAATGATCCACAACGTACCCGGCAGATAACCGAACTGCGCCGCGATGACCGGACCGACCAGCGGGCCAGGACCCGCAATGGCCGCGAAATGATGGCCGAACAGGATCCATTTATTCGTCGGGACAAAATCGTGCCCGTTGTCGAGGCGTTCGGCCGGCGTCGCGCGCTCGTCGTTGAGCGCCATCACGCGCGTGGCAATGAATTTTGCGTAGAACCGGAATCCGATCAGGTACGTGCAAATCGCGGCAACCACAAGCCAGGCGCTGTTTACCGGCTCTCCGCGATCAATGGCGATCGCGCCCATCGAGACCGCCCCCACGCAGGCCACCGCAGCCCACGCGATTCGCGTCAGAAATCTCATCGAAACGAGATTGTCAGAATGGGGGCATCGAGCGCAACAGGCTGGCCGACGTACTGCCGCGCCTCGTGCGCACCGCGTCGATGATTCTTCCGTCCGGCGCCAGCGTCCCGATATAACGCGCGTCGGACCGGCTCGTTCCCATCAGCACGACCTTGTACCGGCTCGAGCCGTAATCGAGTACGCGGTAAACGCGTCCGCCATCCGCGACGGCCACGCTCTCCCTGCGCGGCGAACCCAGTTTGTGCACCGCCGCGTAATAACTGTCTTCCGCGCTCAGTTGCAGATAAGGCCGGGTCCACCGGATCAGCTCCGGCCGATTCAGCTCCACCTGCCTCGCAATATCCGCACAAATGGTGCACGCGACTGCGCCCAGCACCAGAGCGACGCCAACGCGTTTGCTGACCCGTATTTCAGGACGCTGTTCCAGCCGGATATTGATCACCGGCGCAAGCCGCTCGGGAGCAGGGGGGGTGCACGGAACATCGTTTACGGCAACCGGCAGCTCGATCACGGGACAGCGAACCGGACAAAGCGTGCTGCCGCGCGATTCGAGTTCCCGGTGCAGGGAGACGACCGTGAGGCCGTTACCGGTCGTAATTTCCCCCAGGAAATTACGCGGAATCGAAAACTCCTCGCCAGTGGCGGTGTTTACAACTACACACTCCGACCATGTCGCGCGACGGTACATCCATTCGTTGCATTCCACGTTGTGAACCGGCGGATAAAACGAGAACCGGCGTCCCGCGATCGGCTGCAGCGGCGCCGGAAACGGCGAGATGGACATCCCGCCATCATCATACCGAAGCCGGCCATTATCATCAGCGCCGGAATGCCGAAACCGCCCGCCCAAATCAGACGGGAGGTTCGCCCGGAGTACAGCGGGCGTCCAACCTGTCGCCCGTGGCGAGTCTTAATCACCAGACACGGCGTACGCCGTATGTATCGAAAACGACTTCATTGCTCGAAATCGGAATATTATCTGCCTGTGCCTGAGCGATGAGCATGCGATCGAAAGGTCCCGATGAGGGCCGGGGAGTAAACCGGCGCGAATCGCGTGATCGCAGGATAGGGCGAGCATCTGAAACCCTTCGCGCTCGACGTGACCGGCGAAATCTGCAGCGAGATCTGTCGTGGTGGGTAACTTGCCGAGTCGTACTTTGCTCGCGATTTCCCACGCCGATGCCGCGCTTACGAAGATCAGGTTGTTCGTGTCAGCGATCGTTGCACGGGCGGCCTTCGTCAATGCGGGTTGGTCGGAAAGCCACCACAGCAATGCATGAGTATCGAGAAGCGCCTGCATCGACGCCTATTCCCAGACGGACAGTTCAGTAGCGGGCAGCGGCTCGAAGAACTCCGGTCCGATCACGAGTTTGGCCTTCAGGGAGCCCGGCTTTCTATGCCCCTCTATTTCGCCGATCGGAACGAGCCGTGCGACGGGTTTTGACCCTCGCGAAATAATCACCTCTTGTCCCCGGGCGGCTTCGTGAATCAGGCGAGAGAGGTTCGTCTTCGCTTCATGAATTGTCACTACCTGGGTCTTCACTAACTGATCTTAGCCAATCGGCGGACGACGTTGCACTGCGTGCTGACGGCCGCTGGTCAATCGGGGACCTCGTCGGCAAACGGAAGCGGATCCGCACGGCGGCTTTCCCCTCAGGCGTGTACGCTGGAGGGCAAAGCTGCAACGCAATGCAGCCGGAGCGTAGCGTACATTCGAACCGTGAGGAACACTACTGGCGGCTTTCACTTCCCTCCATTTCAGGGGGTACTCTGAAGGAACCGGCGCCGTTCATGGGGAACGCGGCAGCACCACCTGAATCCATTGCACGGGACGGCTTTCGCTGGAAATCGGCAGAGACCGGCCCGGAGGTCGTACTGCGATGGTCCGTAATGAGCGGCATTGAAACCGAAGTGGTGGAGGGTTTCAAGGCTCTCCCCAAACGAGGAGCTGAAATTGGCGGCGTGCTGCTCGGGCGCCGCGGCCCTCACGGCGAGTTTCTGATCGATTCCTGGCAACCGATCCCGATTGAACACCGCACCGGCCCCTCTTACATTCTTTCCGACGCGGATCTGTCCGTCTGGGCCGATTTCGTCAGACGAACCCGGACAGGGGCTCAGAAA
>Ga0308175_100001284_pt1 | contig 16974 bp, 13 predicted proteins | sample PhyCR1_3_FD_203893 | JGI IMG/M metagenome (GOLD analysis project Ga0308175, IMG submission 203893) | Soil microbial communities from UC Gill Tract Community Farm, Albany, California, United States - DLSLS.C.R1 | ecosystem: Environmental > Terrestrial > Soil > Agricultural land | place: USA...
AGTGCCCATGGGTTTCCTGATCAAGGTCGCCGTCAACGCGGTGGCGCTGTGGGTCGCGGCTTGGCTGGTGCCCGGCATCACGTTCGGTGAGGGAAAGTTCGGGTCGAAGTTCGCGACCGTCGTCCTCGTCGCCGTCGTGTTCGGCGTCATCAACGCCGTCGTCAAGCCGATCGCGAAGCTGCTCAGCTTCCCGTTCATCATCCTCACGCTCGGGCTGTTCACGTTCGTCGTCAACGCGTTCATGCTCCAGCTCACCGAGTGGGTGGCGGACCCGCTCGGCCTGTCGTTCATGATCAGGCACTTCTTCTGGGACGCGGTCCTCGGGGCGCTGGTCATCACCATCGTGTCCATGGTCCTGGGGTGGGTCATCCCCGACCACGACGACTGACCCGACCACCTCCGAGGGGGATGCACCGGTGACTGGGTCACTGATGCCGCGGCGGCATCAGTGACCCAGTCCGCCAGGAACCCCCGAGGCGGCTACCCTTGTCGGTGGCGTGTGGGTGGGCCCACCCTGTCGGTGCTTTGCGCGAGGGTTCCTGGATGAGCATCGACACCGTGGGCCCTCGGGGGGTGGGTCACGAGTCGGCCGCTCCCTTCGACGTCGGCGGCTACCTCCGGCGGGCGCGCAGGCTCGCCGATGTGAGCCAGCGCGAGCTGGCCCTGCTTGCGGGGGTGGCCCAGTCGACGCTCGCCCGATGGGAGTCAGGGGAGCGCGAACCCACGGCCAGCATGCTGGTCCAGCTCCTGGGTGCCGCCGGGCTACGGCTGGAGGTCGTGGACGAGGCCGACCGGCGAGTTCGGCCCTTCGACCGGGACACCGTGCGCGACAACGCCGGCCGCAGCTTCCCCGCCCACCTCGACGTGCTGCCGCCTGACCTGCGGCCAGGCAACCGGGGCTACGGCGAGCGCTATGACCGGCCCAAGGCCAAGGGCTGGTACGCCCTGCGCACCACGAGAGATGAACAGCATCCCCGCCCCGGGCGACCAACGGACCACCCGACGGTGGCCGAGCTCTCCGCTCGACGCGAGCGACGCCGCGAGGAGCTGCGCCAACGGGCCCGGGACCGGGTGGTCCCGCGCCCACCTCCTCCACCGTGCACCTGCTTCGACGACTGCTACGAACACCCCGCCTGCCCAGCAAGCTGCCCTGCCAGTGCGAGCCCGCCCACAGTGGGCTGCCGTTGGCGCGGACCATAGAGTGAGGCCATGAGCAACGGCCCGACCAGTGGCGACGAAGTCAGGCTCCGAGAGGCCCTCGACCAGGTGCCCGCCTACGTGCCGGGCAAGCCGGCGGCGCCCCGTGAGGGGGTCACGGCCTACAAGGTGTCCTCGAACGAGAACCCCTACGCACCGCTGCCATCCGTCCTCGAGGTCGTCCGGGACGCGGCGGGCGCGATGAACCGCTACCCCGACATGGCGGTGACCGAGCTGACCCAGGCGCTCGCCGACAGCCTCGGGGTGCCGGTCGAGCACCTCGCCACCGGCACCGGCTCGGTGGGGGTCCTCGGCCAGGTCATCCAGGCCACCTGCGACCCGGGTGACGAGGTCGTCTACGCGTGGCGCTCGTTCGAGGCCTACCCCATCGTCACCGCTCTCGCCGGCGCCAAGTCGGTCCAGGTCGGCCTCGACGACCACGCCCGGCACCGGCTCGACGCCATGCGCGCGGCGATCACCGACCGCACCAAGGTGGTCCTGGTCTGCACCCCCAACAACCCGACCGGGCCGATCGTGACCCACGAGGAGCTCGAGCGGTTCCTCGACGACGTGCCACGCCACGTCCTCGTCGTCATCGACGAGGCCTACCTGGAGTTCGTCACCGACGAGGCCGCACCTCGCAGCCTCGACCTCTACCGCGACCGTCCCAACGTCATGGTCCTGCGGACCTTCTCCAAGGCCTACGGGCTGGCGGGGCTTCGCGTGGGCTACGCGGTGGCGCACCCGCCCATTGCCAGCGCCCTGCGCAAGACCGCGGTGCCCTTCGGGGTCAGCTCGATCGCGCAGGCGGCCGCCGTCGCCTCGCTGAAGGCGTACGACGAGCTCAAGGAACGGGTCGACGCCCTCGTCGCCGAGCGGACCCGCGTGGTCGCTGCGCTGCGCGGCCAGGGCTGGTTCATCCCCGACACCCAGGCGAACTTCGTCTGGTTCGGCCTCGGCGACAGGTCGGCCGACTTCGCCGCGGCCGCCCAGGAGGCCGGGCTCACCCTGCGTCAGTACGGCGCCGACGGCGTGCGCGCCACCATCGGGGAGACCGAGGCCAACGACGTGCTCATCCAGGTCGCCGGGCAGTTCCTCGCGGCAAACCCGCTCGAGGAGCCCGAGCAGCCCTGACGCCCGGCCGCTCCTAGTCTTGGGCCATGGTCGACACCTGGCTGCCCGCGTACGTCCCAAGTCCTGACCGTTACGGCCCCATGCCCTACCGCCGGGTGGGCCAGTCCGGCCTGCGCCTGCCGGCGGTCAGCCTCGGCCTGTGGCACAACTTCGGGGACGACAAGCCCCTTGCCGAGCAGCGCGCCATCCTGCGCCGCGCCTTCGACCTGGGCATCACCCACTTCGACCTCGCCAACAACTACGGCCCGCCCTACGGCGCGGCGGAGCGCAACTTCGGGGCCCACCTCGCCGCCGACTTCAAGCCCTATCGGGACGAGCTCGTCATCAGCTCCAAGGCCGGCTGGGACATGTGGCCCGGGCCCTACGGCGACGGCGGCTCCCGCAAGTACCTCCTCGCCAGCCTCGACCAGACGCTCCAGCGCACCGGTCTGGACTACGTCGACATCTTCTACAGCCACCGCCCCGACCCGGACACCCCGCTCGAGGAGACCATGGGCGCGCTCGCCTCGGTGGTGCAGCAGGGCAAGGCCTTGTATGCCGGTATCTCCAGCTACGGTCCCGACCTGACCGCCCGCGCGGCGGACCTCCTCGCAGAGCTGGGCGTCCCCCTGCTCATCCACCAGCCGAGCTACTCGATGCTCAACCGGTGGGTCGAGGGCGGCCTGCTCGACACCCTGGGCGAGCGCGGCGTCGGCTGCATCGCGTTCAGCCCGCTGGCGCAGGGCATGCTCACGGACAAGTACCTCGGCGGCATCCCGCAGGGCTCTCGTGCCAGCCAGGGCAAGTCGCTGTCACCCGACCTGCTCACCGACGAGGCGCTGGCCCACATCCGCAAGCTCAACGACCTGGCCCAGGAGCGCGGACAGTCCCTGGCGCAGATGGCGCTCGCCTGGGTGCTGCGCGACGAGCGGGTCTCCTCGGTCCTCATCGGGGCCTCGAGCGTCGCGCAGCTCGAGGACTCGGCAGCGGCGGTCGCCAACCTGAGGTTCACCGACACCGAGCTCGCCGAGGTCGACCGCGACGCCGTGGAGGCAGGCATCGACCTCTGGCGGACCCAGTCCGAGCTGACCTGACACGTCGACGGCTACCACGGCCCCGCTCGGCCAGAGGGCCTACGACGTCGGCGGGTGGCCGGATGTGTCAGAGGGGGGCATAGTCGAACGAGTACCTGTCCTTCGAACCCCCGCAGGGGTGGTGTTTCGCGTGAGCGAGACGAACGGCGAGCGCCGAGCCCGAGCCCAGCGCGCCCCACGAGTCGTCCACCTGCCTTCGCCGCGGCGGCTCCTGCGACCCGAGCCCGCCCTGGTGCTCGCCGGGCTCGCGCTCGTCGGTGCGATGAACGCACCTGTCGGCGTCGGCGCGGACGAGGGTGGTGGCAGCGACCCGGCGTCGACGACCCAGGTCACGGTCGCGCCGGGCGCCGACTCCCTGCGGTGGTTCGACCAGGCCGAGCGGCGTCTGCGTGGGGACCGGATCCGCGCGCTGTATGCCGTGCCGTCGCCTTCCGCCGCAGGCCCCACCGCGGCGACGGTGGGGCCGGTGGGGGCTGTGTCGTTCCGCGTGCCGGATGCGCTGTGGGCGGCCTACACCGCTGCCGCGAACGTGATGCCGGCGTCGTGCAACCTCGACCCGCGACTGCTGGCCGCCATCGGCCAGGTCGAGTCGGGATCGCTTGCTGGGCGCGGGCTCGACGCCGCGAACCGAGCCGTACCGGCGGTCTTCGGGCCCGTCCTCGACGGCGGGCAGTTCGCCACCATCCGCGACACCGACCACGGCCGGTGGGACGGCGACACCACGTGGGACCGCGCGGTCGGACCCATGCAGTTCATCCCCTCGACGTGGGCCCGGTACGGCCGCGACGCGGACCGGGACGGCGTGGCGGATCCGCAGGACATCGAGGACGCCGCGCTCTCCGCAGCCGGGTACCTGTGTGCGGATGGCCGGGACCTCGCCCAGCCGGGCGACCTGCGCGCTGCGATCCTGGCCTACAACCACTCCACCAGCTACCTCGCCACCGTGCTGGCGCTCCTGCCCGGCATGGTCCCCGGCGCAGCCCTGGGCGGCAGCGACGTGCAGGCGCTCATGTCGGCGCCGCCCGCTCCCATCGCGGAACCGCCGTCGGCGGCCGCCACTGCGCCCCCGTCCAGCATCTCCCCGGCCAGCACGGCGAGCCGCGACACCACGAGCCCGACCACGAGCTCGACGACGGCCCCCGGCACCACCGACTCGCCCACCAGCACGTCGCCGACCACCTCTGCGACCGCGACGAGCTCGGCCACCCCCTCGACGACTGCGTCGCCGACCGCCACGTCCACCACGAGCACGACGACGACCAGCACGACCACGAGCGCGACCTCGACCACCACCAGCACGCCCAGCACGACGACGACCACCCCGGCCGAGTGCGGGACCACCACCGCCACCGGCACCGCCTCACCCACCGCGACCACATCCGCCACGGCCTCCCCGGCCACGACCGGTACCGCGTCCCCGACCGCGGACGGCGACCCCAGCCCGACCGGGAGCTGCACCTCCTCGCCGTCGGCCACGACCTCCACGTCCCCGACCGCGACGCCGTCCACCTCGTCGGCGACCGCGACGGAGGCCGCGCTGCTCGACGGCCGCAGCGCGCCGACCGCGGACTGACCAGCCGGCCCAGGACTGGGCACGGCACCGTCGTTCTGTCCACCTGCGATCGCGCTCGGTCCGGATTCTGAGATTCCCGGGTGGGGCCGATAACCTTGCCCTGCAATCCCGCATGTGAGCGCCGCCACAAGCAGCCCTCACGACGATGCCGCTGGACCACGCGGAGAACCCCACGAGGGTGAGAAGGAGAGCCTGTGAGCGACAACGCTGTCGCCGACGCCCACAGCGTCGCGCACGAGGAAGACGTGATCGCCGAGTTGACCGCACCTGTCCCCGAGGTGGGTGACGGCGGGCCCGAGATGGTCCAGCTGCTCACGCCCGAGGGCCAGCGCGTCGACAACACCGAGTACGACCACTACGTCGCCGACCTGACCGACGAGGAGCTGCGCGGCTTCTACCGCGACCTGGTCCTGATCCGCCGGGTCGACACCGAGGCGACCGCCCTGCAACGCCAGGGCGAGCTCGGCATCTGGGCCAGCCTGCTCGGCCAGGAGGCCGCCCAGGTCGGCTCCGGCCGGGCGCTCAAGCCACAGGACTACGCCTTCCCCACCTACCGCGAGCACGGGGTCGCCTGGTGTCGCGGGGTGGACCCGCTCAACCTGCTCGGCCTGTTCCGCGGCGTCAACCACGGCGGCTGGGACCCCAACGAGAAGAACTTCCACCTCTACACCATCGTCATCGGCGCGCAGACCCTGCACGCCACCGGCTACGCCATGGGCATCCAGCGCGACGGCTCGGTCGGCACCGGCGTGGCCGACCGTGACGCGGCCGTGATCGCCTACTTCGGCGACGGCGCGACTGCGCAGGGCGACGTCAACGAGTCGTTCGTCTACGCCGCGGTCAACAACGCTCCCGTCGTGTTCTTCTGCCAGAACAACCAGTGGGCCATCTCCGAGCCCAACGAGCGCCAGACCCGCATCCCGCTCTACCAGCGGGCGCGCGGCTTCGGCTTCCCCGGCGTCCGCGTGGACGGCAACGACGTGCTCGCCGTCTACGCCGTGACCAAGCAGGCGCTCGACGCGGCCCGCTCGGGCCAGGGCCCCACCTTCGTCGAGGCGTTCACCTACCGCATGGGCGCCCACACCACCTCCGACGACCCGACCAAGTACCGTGTCTCCGCCGAGGTCGAGGTGTGGAAGCACCGCGACCCGATCGAGCGCTTCAAGTCCTACCTCGTCCACACCAAGAAGGCGGACCACGACTTCCTCGAGCAGGTCGACAAGGAGGCCGACGAGCTCGCCGTCCACGTGCGCAACGGCTGCCTCGAGATGCCGGACCCGAAGGGGGACTCGATGTTCGACCACATCTACGTCGAGCAGCACCCCCTGGTCGAGAAGGAGCGCCGGGAGTTCGCCGACTACCACGCCGGCTTCGAGGGAGAGGCGGCCCACTGATGGCGACGATGACGATTGCCAAGGGCATCAACAACGGCCTGCGCGCCGCCATGGAGCGTGACCCCAAGGTCGTCCTCATGGGCGAGGACATCGGCAAGCTCGGCGGCGTCTTCCGCGTCACCGAGGGGCTGCAGAAGGACTTCGGCGAGGACCGGGTCATCGACACCCCGCTCGCCGAGGCCGGCATCGTCGGCACCGCGATCGGCATGGCGCTGCGCGGCTACCGCCCCGTCGTCGAGATCCAGTTCGACGGTTTCGTCTACCCGGCGTTCGACCACATCGTCAGCCAGGTCGCCAAGATGCGTGCCCGCTCGCTCGGCAAGGTCACCCTGCCGATCGTGATCCGGATCCCCGTCGGTGGCGGCATCGGGGCGGTCGAGCACCACTCCGAGTCCAACGAGGCGTACTTCGCCCACACCGCCGGGCTCAAGGTCGTGTGCTGCTCGAACGCCGAGGACGCCTACTGGATGATCCAGCAGGCCATCGAGACCGACGACCCGGTCCTGTTCTACGAGCCGAAGCGGCGCTACTGGGACAAGGGCGAGGTCGACGTCGACTCCGCGTCGCGTGGCCTGCTCCAGGCGTTGGTATGCCGCGAGGGCACCGACGCGACGCTGCTCGCCTACGGCCCCATGGTCAAGACGTGCATGCAGGCGGCCCAGGCCGCTGCGGAGGAGGGCAAGAGCCTGGAGGTCATCGACCTCCGGTCGCTCAGCCCGCTCGACGTCGAGACGGTGACGAAGTCCGTCGAGAAGACCGGCCGGGTCGTCGTGGTGCACGAGGCGCCGACCTTCCTCGGCATGGGTGCCGAGGTCGCGGCCACGATCCAGGAGCAGTGCTTCTACCACCTGGAGGCGCCGGTGCTGCGGGTCGGCGGCTACAACCTGCCCTACCCGCCCAGCAAGCTCGAGGAGGAGTTCCTCCCCGACCTCGACCGGGTGCTCGACGCCGTCGACCGCTCACTGGCCTTCTGAGACAAGGGGACTGACCGCCTGTGTCCACCAAAGAGTTCAAGCTGCCCGACCCGGGTGAGGGCCTGACCGAGGCCGAGATCGTCACCTGGCACGTGAAGGTGGGCGACACCGTCAAGGTCAACGACATCGTCGTCGAGATCGAGACCGCCAAGAGCCTGGTCGAGCTGCCGGTTCCGTTCGCCGGGACGATCGAGCGGCTCCTGGTCAACGAGGGCGACACCGTCGAGGTCGGCACCCCGATCATCGCCGTCGACACCTCGGGCGGCACCGCCGCCCCCGCTTCCGGCCCGGCGCAGGTATCTCACCCAGTCGGAACGAAACCTGCGGTCCAGGACGCGCCCGATGCTCCGGTCGAGCCCGGTCTCGAGGGCGGACCCGCCCCCAAGCTCTCGCAGGAGCGGGCGGCCGCCGAGGCCGAGGAGGCCATCGAGGAGGGCAAGATCGGTGGCACCACGTCGACCGGTCGCACCGCCGTCCTCGTCGGTTACGGCGTCAAGCAGACCGAGGCCAAGCGCCGGCCCCGCAAGGGCGCCGTCGCCCCGGCCGTCCAGCAGCCGACCAGCCCGGCCGTCGAGGCGCCGCTGAGCCCCGCTACCGAGGCGCCAGCCGGTGGGACCAGGGCGCTCGCCAAGCCGCCAGTCCGCAAGTACGCCAAGGACCTCGGGGTCGACCTGAGCCAGGTCGCCGGCAGTGGTGAGGGCGGCATCATCTCGCGCGCCGACGTTGAGGCGCACGCCGCAGGCGGACAGGCCCCGGGCAGCGAGGCGAGCATCGGCATCGCACCGGTGCGACCGGCATACGAACCACCCGCTGTGGTCCGCACCGGCGAGCGGGAGACGCGCGTCCCCATCAAGGGGGTCCGCAAGATGACCGCCCAGGCGATGGTCGGCAGCGCGTTCACGGCGCCGCACGTCACCGAGTGGGTGACCCTCGACGCCACGGCCACCATGGAGCTCGTCGAGCGGCTCAAGGCGGACCGAGAGTTCACGGACGTCAAGGTCACGCCGCTCCTGGTGCTGGCCAAGGCAATGTGCCTCGCGTTGCGCCGCCACCCCGAGGTCAACGCGACCTGGGACGAGGCCGCCCAGGAGATCGTGGTCAAGCACTACGTCAACCTCGGCATCGCGGCCGCCACCCCCCGCGGGCTGGTCGTCCCCAACATCAAGGACGCCGACCAGCTGTCCATGCGCCAGCTCGCCGAGGCGATCGGTGCGCTCACCGCGACGGCCCGGGAGGGCCGCACCCAGCCGGCGGAGATGTCGGGCGGCACGATCACGATCACCAACGTCGGTGTGTTCGGTGTCGACCTCGGCACCCCGATCATCAACCCGGGTGAGTCCGCGATCATGGCGTTCGGCGCGATCCGCCGTCAGCCGTGGGTGGTCACCGCCGCCGACGGCACCGAGTCGATCGAGCCCCGGTGGGTCACCCAGCTCGCGCTGAGCTTCGACCACCGGCTCATCGACGGCGAGCTCGGCAGCAAGTTCCTCGCCGACGTGGCGGCCATCCTCGCCGACCCCGCGCGCGGCCTCGTCTGGGGCTGAGCCCCGCACCTCAGCCCCGCTGGTTCGACGTGAGAGCGCCGGTGAATGCCGGCGCTCTCACATCGAACGGCGGTGTTGGTGCGCGTCAGGAAGCGGTGGGGGCCGCCGCGTCGGCATCCGCCCGGTCGGCCGCGCCCCGCTCGGAGTAGGCCGAACCGCTGCGCAGCTCGACGTGCGGCAGCAGCCACATCACGAGGAACCCGAACACCATCACCCCGGACCCGACGAGGAACACCAGGTCCATCGAGTCGGAGAAGCCCTGGAGGAACGGCTTGGCCAGCCGCGGGTCGAGGCTGCTCAGGAACGAGGAGTCCTTGAGCACGCCGGTGCCACTCCCGGCCGTGCCGCCGGACTGCCGCGTCGCCGCGAGCTGCTTGGCGAACGCGGCGTTGGCCGGGTCGTGCAGGGCGGCCTGGAAGTCCTTGGTCGGGAACGCCCGCTGCACGGCCGACGCGATCCGATCTGGCGCGGTCGTGAACAGGATGGACAGGAACACGGCCGCGCCCAGCGTGCCGCCGATCTGACGGCTGAAGGTGGCCGAGGACGTGGCCACGCCGATCAGCCGCGGCGACACGGCGTTCTGGACTGCCAGGGTCAGCGGCTGGAAGTTGAAGCCCAGACCTGCGCCGAAGAAGACCATCACGAGCATGGTCTGCCACAGCGGGGTATCGGCGTGGACGTAGTGGAACACGAACAGCGCGACGGTGAGCAGGGCGGCACCGATGATGGGCCAGTGGCGGTACCGGCCGGTGCGTGAGATCAGCTGCCCCGAGACGATCGACGCGGTCATGATGCCGAGCGTCAGCGGCAGCAGCATCAGGCCGGCCTCGGTCGGGGTCGCGCCCTTGACGATCTGCAGGTAGAGCGGGATCGAGACCAGACCGCCGAACATCGCGATGCCGATGATGACCGAAGCGGTCGACGCCACGGCGACGGTGCGCTCCTTGAACAGGGTCAGCGGCACCAGCGCCTCATCGCCCATGGCGCGCTCGACGAGCAGGAACGCGGCGACGCCGAGGGCCCCCACGACGAAGCAGGCGATCGAGCGACCCGAGCCCCAGCCCCAGTCGCGGCCCGACTCGGCGACGAGCAGCAGCGGCACCAGCCCGACGGTCAGCGCCACCGCACCACCCCAGTCGATCCGGTGGTCGAGGCGGGTGTGGCGCAGGTGCAGGGTGCGACCCACGACGAGCAGGGCCATGACTCCGATCGGCACGTTGACGAGGAAGACCCAGCGCCAGCCGTCGATGCCGAGGATGCTGCTCTGGCCCGCGAGGAAGCCTCCGATGACCGGGCCCAGCACCGAGGAGGTGCCGAACACTGCGAGGAAGTAGCCCTGGTACTTGGCGCGCTCCCGCGGCGCCACGATGTCGCCGATGATCGCCAGCGCCAGGGCGAACAGCCCGCCCGCGCCGAGGCCCTGGAAGGCGCGGTAGAACGCCAACTGCAGCATCGACTGCGACAGCGTGCACAGCATCGACCCGACCACGAAGATCGAGATCGCCGCGAGGAAGAACTTCTTGCGGCCGTAGATGTCGGACAGCTTGCCGTAGAGGGGGGTGACGATCGTCGAGGTGATGAGGTAGGCGGTCGTCGCCCACGCCTGCTGGTCGAGGCCCTTGAGGTCGTCGGCGATCGTGCGGATCGCGGTGGCGACGATGGTCTGGTCGAGGGCGGCGAGGAACATGCCCATCATCAGGCCGACGAGGATCGTCAGGATCTGGCGGTGGGTCATCGGTTCGTCGGGTCGTGCGGTTGCGGCGGTGGCCATGCGCGGAGCTCTCTGGTGGGGAGGGTCAGGGGGTTCAGTGGGACGGCGCTCGCCGCGATCGCGCGGCGAGTGAGTCCTCGAGCGAGGCGATGAAGTGTTCGAGCCCGGCGGCGAAGTCGGTGGCCTCCTGGACGGTCCAGCCGTCCAGCAGCCCTTGGAACCACTCGGCGCCCTGCTGGTGGATCGTGGCGACCAGCTCCTGCCCCGCGGCAGTGAGGCGCACCACCTGGGCCCGACCGTCCTCGGGGTCGGCCAGCTTCTCGAGCAGGCCGTGGCCGGCCAGGGTGCTGACCTGCCGGCTGGTCGTGGAGATGTCGGAGTGGATGGCCTCGGCCAGGGCCGAGACCCGCCGCTCGCCCTCGGCGAGGTTGAACAGGGCCGGATAGGCGGCCGACTCGACCTCGGGGTGCACCAAGGGCGCCTGGGCCCGGGCAGCCTTGAGCAGCTTGACGAACCGGACGAGGTTCTTGCTGACCCGCTGCGCGGTGGCGGCATCGAGTGGCGAGGAGGAGGCGTTGCTTGTCACAAGCAACTATCCTTGCACGATTGCTTGCGTGGCGCAAACAAGCAATCGCCGGCCGGTGGGCTCAGGGCGTGAACGCGAGGTTCTCCAGGACCGCGCGGGCGACGTCCTCGTCACCGCTTACCGTGTAGTGGATGTCCTCCAGCGTCCCGCGACCGGCGGCGCGACGCGTCACCGCGTCGGTCGACAGGGTGATCGTGGTGAAGACGTCGTCGGGGTCGCCGTCGTGGGCCACCCCGGAGAACAGGGGTATGCCGCGTGGCCGGCTGTCCTCCTCGCCCTCCTCCACCCACACGCCGGCTCGACCGAGGACCGGTCCGGTCACGTCGAGGATGACCACGTTGCCGGGCGGGATGGCGGCCTCTCGCGCCACCAGCCGAGGCAGGTGGGCGAAGAGCAGCTCCATGAAGACGGCGGCGGCGCCGGAGTCGAGGTCGCCGGGACGACCGAGGGCCTGGCGGATGTCCTGCTCGTGGGTCCAGACGTCCATGGTCCGGGTCCGCAGCACCTCGCCGAGCGGCTTGGGGCCGAACGGGCTGCGCACCACCGTGTCGAGGGTGAGCTCGGGTCGGCGGAGCGCCTCCACCCGGCCGGCCAACGCAGTCTCGAGCTCGTCGACGACCTTGCTGCCACGCATGCCGCGACGCAGCTCGACGCCCTTCTCCATGAAATGACCGAGCTCGTTGCGCACGTGCCCGTAGTCGGGCACGCGGACCCCGGGCAGCTGGCCGGTGTGCATCCACTGCTCGAGGCCGACCACGTGCGCGACCTGGTCCTTGACGGTCCAACCCGGGCACGCCGTCGGCAGGTCGAACTCCCGGTCGCCGCAGTTGCGCCCGAGCTCGACGATCGCCTGGACGGTCTGCTGGAAGGCGGCGACGAGCCCGGGGAGATCCTCGGGGGCTGCCGGGTGCAGAGGCATGCGACCAACCTACGCTGGTGCCCATGACCTCACCCGCCGCAGCGCCGGCCCGGCCTGCCGACCCAGCGTCAGGCATGGGGCGGCCGGCAGGGGTCCCGGTGGCAGCCCTGGTGGCTGCCGGACTGCTGGCCGTCCCGGTCGCCGCCGCCGTCGGCGGCGCGGCGGCGGCCCAGGCGGTCGCCGACCCCGGGGTCTTCGTGCGCTGGGGGCTGCTCTACGCCCGGGCCCTGCACGACTTCGCGGCGGCGGCCACCGTCGGGCTGCTGATCAACGCCGCGTTCATCGTCCCGGAGACCACCCGGACCAACCGGCGCGTGACGGCCACGCGGCTCGCCGGCGTGGCGGCCGGGTTGTGGGCGCTGGCTGGGGTGGCGACCACCGTGCTGACGATGGCCGACCTGAGTGGCACGCCGCTGTCCGACCCGTCGTTCGGCCAGCAGTTCACCACCTTCGCACTACGCCTGGAGGTCACCAGGGTCGGCCTGATCACCGCCGCGGTCGCGGCCGTGGTGTCGATCGGTGCGCTGGTGGCGGTGAGCAGGGCCGCCATGGCCTGGTTGGCGGCCATCGCGGTCGCGGGGGTGCTGCCGCTCGCCCTCGCAGGGCACGCGGCCGGCTCGGCCGACCACAACGCGGCGGTCAACGCGCTCGCCGTGCACCTCGTCGGCGTCGTGGTCTGGGTCGGGGGGCTCGTCGCCCTCGCGGTCCTGCGCCCCTTGCTCGGCCGCGACCTGGCACCGAGCGCCGAGCGCTTCTCGGTCCTCGCCGGCTGGTGCTTCGGTGCGGTCGCCCTGTCGGGGATCGCCAGCGCTGCAATCCGGCTCGGCGGATGGGGCGGCCTCGCCACCACCTACGGCGCCCTGGTCCTCGCCAAGTCGGCAGCACTCGTGCTGCTCGGGTGCGCCGGGTGGTGGCACCGACGGTCGCTGCTCGGTCGGCTGCGGGCCGACGCCGAGGCCGGGCGGGCGTTCCTGCGGCTCGTGCTCGGCGAGCTGGTCGTCATGGGCATCGCCGTCGGGACGGCCGTGGCGCTGGCACACAGTGCACCACCGGTCCCGGACACTGCGCTGCCGAACGCCACGGCGGCGTTCGCGCTGACCGGCTACCCACCGCCGCCGCCGCTGACGACCGCGAGCTGGTTCACGACGTGGCGCACCGACTGGCTGTGGCTCTCGGTCGCGCTGGTCGCCGTGGGCCTCTACGTCGCAGGGGTGCGACGACTCCGGCTCCGCGGGGACGCCTGGCCGGCACACCGCACCCTGCTGTGGGTGCTCGGGTGGGCCGCCTTCGTCTACTCCACCTCCGGTGCCCCTGCCGTGTACGGCGCTGTCCTGTTCTCCGCGCACATGGTGATGCACATGGTCGTGGCCATGCTGATCCCGTTGCTGCTGGTCCCCGCGGCACCGATCCTGCTGTCGCTGAGGGCGCTGCCCAGCCGGCCCGACCGCACCTGGGGACCGCGCGAGCTCGTCCTCCAGGTGGTCCACTCGCGGGCCATGCGGGTGCTGTCCAACCCGGTGGTCGCCGCGGCGCTGTTCTTCTTCAGCCTCGCGATCTTCTACTACTCGCCGTTGTTCGAGCTGGCCCTGCGGACCCACACCGGGCACATGCTGATGATCACCCACTTCCTGCTCACCGGTTACCTGTTCGTCTGGGTCCTCGTCGGCATCGACCCCGGACCGCGCAAGTGGCCACCGGTCATCCTGGTCGTCGTGCTCTTCGCGACGATGAGCTTCCACGCGTTCTTCGGCGTGGTCATGACCACGGGCACCACGCTGCTGGCACCGGACTTCTTCGAGGCAATCCACCTGCCGTGGCTCACCAACCAGCTGGCGGACCAGCACAAGGCGGGCGCCATCGCGTGGGGCATCGGCGAGGCGCCGACCCTCGCCCTGACCCTCATGGTCGCCATGGCCTGGATGCGCTCGGACCGGGCCGAGACCCGGCGCCGTGACCGACAGGCCGACCGCGACGGCGACGCCGAGCTCGCTGCCTACAACGCCCACCTGGCCGAGCTGAGGCGCCGGGACGAGCGGCAGGGGAAGGCGTGACGATGCGCGTCGCGGTGGTGCAGGTCGCGTACGGCGACGACGAGCCGATGCCGGACCGGGTCGAGCGAGTGGCGCAGCTGGTGCGCGAGCAGCGCGGTCACGACCTCGTGGTGCTCCCCGAGCTGTGGGCGCCCGGCGGGTTCGCCTACCGCGAGTGGGCCGAGCGCGCCCAGCCGGTCGACGGACCGATCGGGCAGGCGATGTCGGCCGCCGCCCGCGACGCCGGCGTCATGCTGCACGCCGGGTCGATCGTCGAACGTCCCGCCGATGGCGAGACCGGCCCGGAGGGCCGGGGGCTGTGGAACACCTCCCTCGTCTATGCCGCGGACGGCAGTCTCGCCGCGGCATACCGCAAGATCCACCGGTTCGGGTTCGGCACCGGCGAGCCCCGGCTCATGGACGCGGGCGAGGACGTCGTGCTCGTGGACCTGCCCGGTGGCGCCAGGGCGGGGCTGTCCACCTGCTACGACCTGAGGTTCCCCGAGCTCTACCGCCGCCAGCTGGACGCGGGTGCCACGGTCTTCGTCGTCCCGGCCGCCTGGCCCAGGGTGCGGGTGCGGCACTGGACGCTCCTCGCCCACGCACGCGCGGTCGAGGACCAGTGCGTCGTCATCGCCTGCAACACGGCCGGCACCCATGCCGGCACGCCGATGGGCGGCCACTCACAGGTGGTCGACGCGAAGGGCGAGGCACTCGCGATGGCCGGCAAGGGCGAGCAGGTGCTGAGCGTCGACATCGACCTCGCGCAGGTGGCGGCGTGGCGCGAGCAGTTCCCCGTGCTGCGCGACCGCCGGCTCTGAGGCCTGTCAGGCCGTCAGCCTGCGGTGTCGCTCCGCGACCTCCTCGGCGCGCTTGGCCACCATGAACCCGGTGTCGCGCGCACAGTCGTGGCAGACGACCATCGCACTGTGCCCGAGACCGATCACCTCCACCACGTGCGGCTGGCAGACCCGGCCGTCCTCGTGCACGTGGTCCCGGCGGTGGACCGCCGATGCCGTGCTGAGCGCGACCGGTGCCGTCAGGTCGCTGATCCCCCTGTGCCTCATCCGAAACACCTCCTACCCCTTCAGACGAGAGGCGATGCCGACGCGTTGCGCGTGTTGCCGAAACGTCACCGTCGCCCTGGTCGGTGCGGGCCGACCACACCCCATGACACTCCCCATGCAAGCGTGTCGTGCGGCGCCGCGCCGAACCACCGCCGAACTGTTGGCCGGGATCTCACCCGTTGGGGTGAGGTCGTGAGGGGTCTTGCGAGAATGGCGCCGTGACCTCCGCCGCCAAGCCCAGCAGCGCGACCCCGACCCGGCTCAGGGCGCCCGAGCTGCGCGGACGCGGCTGGCTCAACACCGGGGGTGCCGACCTCACGCTCGCGGACCTGCGCGGGCGCGTCGTGGTGCTCGACTTCTGGACCTTCTGCTGCGTCAACTGCCTGCACGTCCTCGACGAGCTGCGCCCGCTCGAGGAGAAGTACGCCGACTCCTTGGTCATCATCGGCGTGCACTCCCCGAAGTTCGAGCACGAGGCCGACCCCGACGCGCTGGCCGCCGCGGTCGAGCGCTACTCGGTCCACCACCCGGTGCTCGACGACCCAGAGCTGGTGACCTGGCAGGCGTACACGGCACGCGCGTGGCCGACGCTGGTCGTCGTCGACCCGGAGGGGTACATCGTCGCCTCGATGTCCGGAGAGGGGCACGCGCACGGGTTGTCCGTGCTCGTGGAGGAGCTCGTGGCCGAGCACAGTGCCAAAGGAACTCTGCGCCAAGGCAATTCGCCGTATGCCGCGCCGGCACCTTCGTCGACCAGGCTCCGCTTCCCGGGAAAGGTCGCCGTCCTGGCGGACGGCTCCTTCGTCGTGTCGGACACCGCCCACCACGAGGTCGTCTGGCTCGAGGCCGACCTCGAGACGGAGAGGGCCCGGTTCGGTGGTGGCGGGGTCCTCGACGAGCCGCAGGGCGTCCTGGCGCTGCCGGCTGAGGTGGCCTCCCGGGTGGGTTACGACGTTGTCGTGGCGGACTCGGTGAACCACCAGGTCAAGGGTCTGCGGCTGGCCGACGGCGCCTGGACGCTGCTCGCCGGTACGGGGAACCAGCTGCGCGAGAGGTCGGGCAGCGGCCCGGCGCTGCGCCAGGACCTGTCGACCCCGTGGGACCTCGCGTGGTTCATCGACCGGGTCGTCGTGGCGATGGCTGGTGTCCACCAGCTCTGGGCGCTGCACCTCGCGACCGATCCGGCGGACAACACCGTCGCGGTGCTGGCCGGCACCTCCGCCGAGGGCATCCGAGATGGTGCCGCCGACGAGGCGTGGTTTGCCCAGCCGTCGGGCCTCGCGGTCTCTGCCGACGGACGACGGCTATGGGTCGCGGACTCCGAGACATCCGCGTTGCGTTCGCTCGACCTCACCGACGACGGGTTCGAGTTGCGCACGCACGTGGGCCGGGGCCTGTTCGACTTCGGTCACCGGGACGGGCCCGCCGACCAGGCGCTCCTGCAACACCCCCTCGGCGTCACGGTCCTGCCGGACGGCTCGGTCGCGGTGGGCGACACGTACAACGGCGCCATCCGCCGCTTCGACCCGACCACGGGCGAGGTGAGCACCCTGGCCACCGGTCTGCGCGAGCCGAGTGACGCCGTCATTGAGGCGGGCGACGCCGACGAGTCCCACGCGGTGCTCGTCGTGGTCGAGTCGGCCTCCCACCAGCTGGTGCGGATCCCCTTGCCGGACAAGGCGCAGCGCGTCGACGGGCTCGCGCACCAGACCCAGCGGCCCCCGACGGAGCTCAGCGCCGGCACAGTGGCGCTCGACGTCACCTTCACCCCA
>Ga0308175_100001285_pt1 | contig 16969 bp, 6 predicted proteins | sample PhyCR1_3_FD_203893 | JGI IMG/M metagenome (GOLD analysis project Ga0308175, IMG submission 203893) | Soil microbial communities from UC Gill Tract Community Farm, Albany, California, United States - DLSLS.C.R1 | ecosystem: Environmental > Terrestrial > Soil > Agricultural land | place: USA...
CCTCCCCATACGGGGAGGGTAAATTTGGCAGGCTTTAATAAACATAAGTTCATCTTCTCCCCCTAATTGCCTTTTACATTACATAACTGCAATTTTCCAGCTTAAATACAAAAGATTTATATTCCGGGATATGTTATACTATTATGTAAGGTAATTACTTTTCATAACATGTTAATTGTACAAAACAATTATTTTAATAAAATTTATCTTTAGTTATTACATAGGTTTTATCCTACTATTGTTCTTGTAATCAAGATAAGAATTTCTCTAGAGATACAGATTCTACAACGATAGGCATAGAACTGTGTAATATACCACAAATTTCTGAACATTGACCATAGAATGTTCCTAATCTGTTAATTAAAACAGAGAATTGATTTAATCTACCTGGATATGCATCACACTTTACTCCTAATGCAGGTATGGCAAATGAGTGGATAACATCTGCTGCAGTAAGAATAAATCTAGTATGTGTAATTTCAGGAAGAATAACTCTGTTATCTACTTCTAACATTCTTAACGCCCCTTCTTCTAAATCAGATTCAGGTACTAAGTAAGAATCAAACTCAACAAAATCTCCATCACTATTTAAGAAATCTGGATATTCATAACTTCAGTATCATTGGTGACCCTCTGCTAATACAGATAATGAAGGATCAGTAACTTCATCCATTAAGTATAATAGTTTGAAAGAAGGGAAAGCGATTAATACTAAGATTAAAGCAGGAGTAATAGTTCATACAAGCTCGATTAATGTACCATGATTAAGATATTTGTTACTTATAGGTGATTTAGAACTATCAAAGTTTTTAATAATAGCTCCTTGTATTCAACCTACAGCAAATAAAATTGCAACTAAGTAGTACATAATGTTATCATGTAGTTCTACTAGCGCTTCCATTTGTGGACTAGCACTATCTTGGAAGTAAAGTCCTCAAGCTCTAGGTGCATCACATATAAATTCGTTTGATATAGTAAATAAAAAGCTTATTCCTATAAAAAGAGAACTTAGTATACCACTACTTTGTAATGGTAAGCTAGTGAATGCGTGAGGTTTAGGTGGGCTATGTAATGCTCATTCTAATCCTGGAGCACATTTATCTTTAAGTATACGTAAGTAATCACTAAATAATTGAGGAACGGCTCAAGGGTATCCAAAGATAGCTTTACCTTTAACAAGTTGTAAGTATACAATGTGTAAGAATAATGCTGTAGCAGCTACAGAGATTATAGAACCAATACTACTAATAAAGTTTCAACCTGTAAAAGCATCAGGATAATCACTAATTCTACGTGGCATACCTTGTAACCCTAAGAAATGTTGAGGGAAGAAAGTTAAATTAACCCCTGTGAATAAAACTCAGAAATGAGCTTTAGAGTAAAGTAAGTTATAATCTAACCCTAAAATTTTAGGAATTCAGAAATATCATCCACTAAATAAGGCAAATACAGCACCCATACTTAAAACGTAGTGGAAATGAGCAACTACGTAGTAAGTATCGTGGAAGGCAATATCAAGTGACGCGTTCGCAAGAACAACACCTGAAAGCCCCCCTATAGTAAACATGAATACAAAACCTAATGCAAAAAGTAATGATGGTATAAAGTGTAAAGAACCACCATAACAAGTTGCTAATCAAGAAAATATTTTAATACCAGTAGGAACTGCAATAATTAATGTTGCTGCAGTGAAATACGCTCTTGTATCTACATCAAGACCTACAGTATACATGTGGTGACTTCAAACTACAAATCCTAAGATACCAATAGAACACATGGCGTAAACCATACCAAGGTATCCGAAAACGCTCTTGTTAGAGTTAGCTGAAATTGTAGTACTAATTATACCAAACCCAGGAATGATTAAAATGTAACAATATTTTGATTAAAGGAATAGCTGTGTATTATAACAGTCTTTTCTCATTAATACTCAAAAACTTTTAGATTCTTGTTAGGACTTTATCTTAAGTTGTAGTATTTTCTTCATGACGATTTATTAAAGATTTAATTATTAGTATTTTGGATAGCCCTTTATCTGTTAAGTGTTGTTTGTCTTGTATTAATCTATATACCTTTCTTCATCTTAAATAGCTTATATGCTTTCTAGATTGTAAGTGATATCGATCAAAATATTCTATAACCCTTTTAGCAGAACCGAAATTAGTAGAACCATAATAATAGGTATCTTGAGACTTCCTATATCCAATGTTTCCACCTAAGTATTCTTTTATTATATTTAACAATAAATCACTTTTTTGATCTATTTGAAAATTTAATCTTATTTCCGGTTTATTTCTGGTAATACGTTTAATAATTTTTATTTGAAAACTAGCATCCGCATCAGAAAAACCTGCTAATCAGTGGTTATCAAAATTTTTACTTGAATCTATAGTAAAATGAATATTTTGATCTGCATACTTAGTATGACTTAATACATTATTAACTACTTGGTTAAATCTGTGTTCTGTTCTTAATTTACCATTTATCAAGTTAATTATATTTAACATACCCTTTTCATTAGATACAATTAAAAGGTATGCGTTTTTGTCCTTTACTTTTCTTACATTACCGTAACCTAATCTTCCTTTCAAGTAATAGGCTAGAAATGCATCTGGAGAACTAAAAGTTATAACTAATTGTTGAGCTTTACTAAAATGACCATCCCCGTCTATTAATCCTGCTAGATAATAACCTAATTGTTCATTATTTAGAGGCTTCAAATGTTTAGGAACGTGATCTGATACACGTTTAACATTTTCTAAATTTACTACAACTCCGTCGCGTAGAGTCTCTGAGGTTCCATTTTTTATATATAAAATGTTACCGGCTGATTTCCTTCATTGTTCTAACTTTTTTACTGTGCCATATAAGGAGGAGTATTTAGAACTATATAGCGAAGGGGTCCCAGCATACAGCAACGTTAAGAGGCCTACATTCGTAACCTCAGGGTGTCCAAAGAATCAGAAAAGATGTTGGTATAATATAGGATCACCACCACCTGCTACCTCAAAGAATGAAGTATTAAAGTTTCTATCTGTTAATATCATAGTAATTCCCGTTAAATTTGTTGACCTACTGGATGAAATCCCATAGCTTAAAGTGTTGTTCTTTAAGCTTAAAAAGTTATTAAAACTTAGTGTAGGTACGCAAACACTCTCGTGCTTGATCGGACCATATCTTATATTTTTAAGTTGTAGAAGTTTTGTAAATGATCTCAAGTAAAATTTGTTCTGAAATTGTTCATACCTGATTTGATCTTTACTATTTTTTCCTTTCCTTCATCTGTATTATGCTCCTTTCTATCAAACATGTCTACTACTTCCATTCAATCTAATGAATCTAAATGTTTAGTTCCAAATAGAGGAAATTGTAAAAGATAATTTTTAGCATTAATATTACCTTTAAGGTTAGTAGTTCTAACTCTATACTCAGGTTTTGGTTTATCCGATCTTATTTTTTTTACTTCTGTTTCTAAAAACTCAGCAATATGACTTAAGAAATCCAAATTATCATATCCTTTGTGATCTTCTCGTCTTTGAGATATTTCTAATTTACATTCTAATTTAGGATATTTACCTGAAAGAGTAGTTCTTACTTGAAAAGAAGCGTCTGCTTCTATAAACCCTGACAGTCATGGATTGGAATCTAAAGACTCTTTAGATACAGGATGTTTTTCAATACTGGTTCCTTTAGTATTATTTAAAAAATCGATTAATGCATTAAGACTATGTATTTTAGGTGTTCTCATATTTCTATTTATTAATGAAATAACTAATAATATACCTTCATAGCTATTTATGGTTAATATATAAGCATCTACCCCTTTCTTTCTAGATAATGAACCTACACCTAACTCTTTTTGAACAAGTAGAGCTAAAGGTAAATCTTTTAAATGAAAAACTATTTGTATAGCGGGGTAATTTAACTTACCTTTAGGGTTTCTTAAAGTTTTTGGTATTATTATTGTACCATCACCTTCAATAAGCCCAGTTAAATAAGAACTAAAAAGGGATTTATTTAAATTTTTACTATTGTTATCAGTATGAATGCATCTAGCAGTTGTGCATAAAGGAAAGGTCAAAAGTTCCAAGCTACAGCAAAAATATTTTGGCGTATAGCCTCTGAGGTTCTCTAAAAAGTTCAAACTTAATAGATTACCTGCTGATTGCGATATACTTTCGTATAACGGTTCCCAGAATACGGCCAAATTTAGAGCCGGCAGAATTAGTTTACCGGCTAAAACAGGTAATGATAATAATAATAAAACAGCTGTTATAACAACTGCTCAAGCAAATAATATTAATTTGTGTAATCTTATTCCAGGACTTCTCATATTAAATGTAGTTGTCATGAAATTCATAGCTCCTAGTAGAGAACTTATACCAGAAAGGTGTAACCCAAAAATAGCTAAATCTACACTTGGACCACTATGACTTTGTATACCTGATAAAGGAGGGTAAAGAGTTCATCCTGTACCTACACCATTTTCTATACCACCTGCAAATAAGAATAGAACAATACTAGGAATTAATAATAGGTAACTAATATTATTAAGTCTAGGGAATCCCATATCAGGTCCTCCTAGTCCTAATGGTAGTAGGAAATTACCAAATCCTCCAATTAAAGCAGGCATAACCATAAAGAAAATCATTATAATAGCATGAGCAGTAATAATACTGTTATATAATTGGTTATCAGCAATATACTGAACACCAGGTCCTGACAGCTCTAATCTTATTAAAACAGAAAAAGCAGTTCCAATTAAACCTGCAAATAGTGCATATATTAAATATAATACACCAATATCTTTAGCATTTGAAGATAAGAATCATCTTTCAAATCACATGCTAATTCCTGATGTTTTTATAGTAAGATTATTGTATTCATTCTTATTAGATAATATAACGTTCCTAGCAGATAAGCTACTAATAGAAGGGGAACAAGAGGTCACATACATCTAAAAGATAAGTGTAGGTATATATTTTATTCATATAAATATATTGTTAAAAAAGTTCATTTTACTACACTTTTAAGTTATAGTAATAAAATTACACGGTTTATCCGTTTAAAAGGTTTCTTTTTCCCTACATTTTTTTTGGTTATTTTTCAATAACTGTCTTATTGCTTTAGTTTCTTTTTTCTTTTTCTACCCCCGCAGGAGGCGGGCCTTGAAAAATAAACAAACAGTTAAGCAAAAGAAAAAATAATATCTTTATTTAAAATATATTTTTATTTTATAATAAAATATATTATTTATAAAAATAAGCAATTGGGTAGAAACAAAACATCTATATGTTTTTTTTTTCATAGAATTTTTATTACAATTTACTTGTAATAAAATTACAAGTAAAAACTTATTAATTTACAAGAGCCACACATGTTTATAAAATGAAATAAATTACTTTACTTCCTAACTAGGCTAGTGAAGGACTTATAAGCCCAATCACTACACTATTTATTTTTACTAATCCCTTGCGGTTATTTTTTCTTTTGCTTAACTATAGCAATAAACCATTGAGCAAAAGAAAAAAAGAATTAAGTATAAAAATCTTCCGTTTTTCCCCCCTTCCGCTGTTAAATTTCTTTCCAACACGGTATCCGTATCCCTTCAGCTTCTTTTCTTGGGCCTGAATCTTCTTTTCCTGAGCCTCCACCCCTTTACCCTGCTCATTCACCATCTCACGAAGTTTTTCGATCACGTTATACTGGGCCTCTACCCTATTATCCTATTCACCCTATTACGAAGTCAATCAACCACCTCCTCAAGTCGATTCCTGCAAAGCAGTGAGGATTGGGTAGAATCGAAGTATATAAGGTTGGGCTGAAGGAGGTGAGGGTTCTAAATCGGTTATGTCTCTTGGAGGTTGAGCCGAAGGAGTTGTATTTGGGATAGTTACTGAAAAAAGTCAGTAACAAGTAATGTAAGGGAGGGAGTAAAAAAGGGTATAGGTATGCTATGAACTTACCACTTTCTTCGTTAGCAACCTTTACAACAACGCCGTTCCCCTTACTGAAGTAACCCTGCCCCTTCTTCTGGTTTCCACATGCTGAGTGGCCTGTGCCTCGCTTTGAGTTGGACATTGCCAATATAAGCAAAGATAGATAAGCACCAATCCGTGAGGAAAGAGCTATCTTTAGCTCTTTCAGATGACGCGTCCCTATTCGGGACGCGAATCGCAATGAGTCATAGACAAGATTCCACCAATAGATCGATCCGCCTTATCTTTTGTTGTCCACCTAACAGGTTCTCCACCCGTATTTCCGTACTGTTGCCTACTTGGCACTGCGGTAGCCTAGTCTCGGCTCAACTGTTGCCTGCTTGGCACAGCGAGAACTCGCTGTTGCCTGCTTGGCGTTTTAGAGTATAAGTACCACCCTTTTCTCCCAACTATTTTGTTTTCACTACCTCACAAAGGCATCGCATAACCGGATAACCCTTTTAAATACTTCTTTTCATACCAATAATTTTTCACATCCCACCTTCTCAATACACACCACAAACCTACCGTCCCCAACCATCCTTTCGCATACCACTTTTATCGACACACTTCGCCAAACCACCCTTTCACCTATCATACCACATCACTCTCACACCACCCACAATGTCTCCTACTGTACCCTCCACCCTTCCCACTATGGAAGTCTGGACTACCAAACCCGCCCACCAAAATCTAGACCCGTTTTTTTCTGAACGTCTCCTCTTTCGAACTCTCGTTGACTCGGATTTTCCAGCATATCGCACGATATTGAGCCAAGAAGAAACAATGACTAAATTGGGCGTGGGCCCCATGCTGGATGAAAAGGGTGCTCGATCCTGGTTCAACCAGGTACAAGAAAGTTGGACAAGAGTTGGAATTTTCCTCAAGAAGTCAGACGGCACTGAGGGGGAGCTAATTGGTGAGGGAGGGGTGTATAAGCAGGACAAGGAATGGAATGAAATCTTTTACGGATTAAAGAAAGAGTTCTGGGGAAAGGGGTACGCCTCTGAGTTTGTGGAGAAATTTAAGGAAATTTGGTGGAATCTGCCTCGTACAAACACACGCATCTTTGTCCAGTGCATCTATCTGGATACCCAGGATACATCTGAGGCAAAAGAGCGATTGTGTGCTACGATCAAAACGGAAAATATGGCAAGTCAAAGAGTGGTGAAAAAGACAGGGTTCGAGTTAAAGGGAGAACTCAAAAAAGGTGAGGTGATGCATTGCTTTTGGCAATGCATTTCTCCCAAGAAACCGGGTCACCCCCCCTTTTTAAAGGGGGACTTGGAGAAGACGTTGAAGAGTTGGATGGATATGGACTAAAAATAAGGATTAGAAGAAAAGGCAGGACAGAGATATTTCTAGTCATAATTAAGACGTCTCCTGCTGCAAGGATAACCATGTACCTCTTCATATTAGAACACAAGTGCTATGAACACATAACAAATGTGTAATTAGTAACCCCATAACCTGGTCTTTTTTTATATTCTAGCCCCGAGGGGGCTGACCCTTTGGGAAGACCCCCGGTCTTCCCTCAGCGCAGCAGCCTCCGTCTTCATTTCTTTGAAACGAAGACGCCGAGGAATTTTTTTTTAGTTATTTCGTAAACGAAATAACGTCAAAAAAATAAAAGGGATAGAAATACAAAGTCTTAAAGCCCAAACATGGTTGCTCAAACCTGTAAACCGTTGAAAGCGGTGCTAACCATCACCCCATTCCATTTCAGTTATCCTGTAGTTGAAATGGTGGCGCGTCATATTCAGGAAGTCCACCAATGGGATTATATAGAATTTAATAGTAATGTAATGGGTATACTCTAAAACAAAACCCGAGTTAATGGTTATGAAAATATATAACCCTTTTTACGATTTACATATTATTTCTTATAAAATGGTTCTATAGTTATATAACATAATAAAAAATCATATGGATTATATAGAATTTAATAGTAATGTAATGGGTATACTCCAAAACAAAACCCAAGTTAATAGTTATGAAAATATATAACCCTTTTTATTATTTACAGCTTATTTCTCTCTAAATTTTTTCTTTTGCTCACTGGTTTATTGCTATAGTTAAGCAAAAGAAAAAATAACCGCAAGCTTGCGGAGGGGGGGGGGTAAAATATAGAGGATTTTAAATAAACTATTTTACATTTACATATTATAATACTTTTATGAGATAATAAGAAAGATTCTTATTAGTTTAATGGTAGAACAAGATACTTCTAATATCTGAATCTAAGTTCGAGTCTTAGATAAGAATAACGATTTCTATAGTAATAGCTATTCATTTAATAAGATAGCTAGATTTATCTTATTAAAAAAAGATTCTTATTAGTTTAATGGTAGAACAAGATATTCCTAATATCCTAATCTAAGTTCGAGTCTTAGATAAGAAAGATCGTTAGAACGAATAGGTTTTACTTTACAATATTATTTAGTTAGATAATAAATAGTATTTTACATTTTTTATTTGAGTTTGATGATGGCTCTGAGTGAACGCTATGTAAATGCTTGACACATGCTAATCGAACGTCAATATTTAATTTGTATAAATTATGTATATTGAAGTGGTGTACAGGTGAGTAAGTGGTATTATGGCTACCTAAGAGTAAGGCAAAATAAATCCCTTATAATAACAATTTATTATAATTTATTAATACTAGATCTAATCACCCACGGGTCGATTATATCTAAAAGGTTAGATATAAAGGTTAATAATATTAAGAATAAATGTGTTTAAAAGAAATAGTATTTCGCTCTTAGTTGATTATTAATAACCATCGGATAAGTAGTAAGTATGGTAATGGCATATTTAGCTTATGTCCGTAGTCAAGACTGAGAGGTCTATTGACCACACTGGGTCTGAAAAAACCCCAGTGCGTGTAGTACAGCAGTGAGGAATTTTGGTCAATGGCCTAACGGCTGAACCAGCAACTTGCAGGAATGAGAGTTAATATAATAAGTTATTAACTTGCTTGACTAGGTCTTATAAAGTTCTGGATAAAGCTTATTATGAAAACTTTATATCCATAGGTCTCGACCAAATCTTGTGCCAGCAGTCGCGGTAAGACAAGGGAGACGAGTGTTATTCATCTTTAACAGGTATATAGGGTACCTAGACGGTGTGCAATGGCTTAAATAAGTACCTGGTACACTTGAGTTTGATATGTGAGAGGAATATGTCGGAATTGTTGGAGGAAAGATGAAATTTGTTAATACCAATAGGACTGATAACGGCGAAGGCAAACCTCTATGTACATGTACTTGCTGCTATTTCTAAGCTATAAAAAATGAAATGATAAATAAAAAAAAAATTTTTTCTCTTATAAAAAATATCAGATTGATAAAGAGGAAAAAAAAAGCAGCAATGTACTATAACTGACGTTGAGGGACGAAGGCTCAGAGAGTGAAGAGGATTAGATACCCCCGTAACCTGGGCAGACAATGATGAGTGCCATAGGTTGGCTTTAAGGCGGAACTATAAATGAAAGTGGAAGCACTCCACCTCAAGAGTAATGTGGCAACGCAGGAACTGAAATCATTAGACCGTTTCTGAAACCAGTAGTGAAGTATGTTATTTAATTCGATGATCCGCGAATAACCTTACCACAATTTGAATGACCTAAAATATTTTTTGAAATTTTTAGACCACATGCGTTGCATGGCTGTCTTCAGTTAATGTCGTGAGATTTGGTTAGGTCCATTAAATTAACGTAAACCCTTGTTTTATTTATTACAATAAAGCAGCTCTCCGCTTACAATTGGATGTGATAATAGGGACTAAGACAAGTCATCATGGCCTTAATATTGTGGGCTATAGACGTGCCACATGTGCCTTTACAAAGGGATGCAATAATGCGAATTGGAGCTAATCCCTAAAACAGGATAAAGTATGGATTGTTGTCTGAAATTCGACTGCATGAAAAAGGAATTACTAGTAATCGTGAGTAATCACATCACGGTGAATTTTATCTCAGATAGGTACTAACCACTCGTCAGGCGCTGAAAGGAGTATGTGCAATAAGTTTGGTGGCTGCGGATTGCTAGTCTAAATGTACAGGTTTAGATCTTTTGGCAGAAATATCTTCGTATGCGTGACTCTAATTGGTGTTAAGTCGAAATACGGTTCGGGTTGGGGAACTAGCCCGGGATTAATGAATATTAACGATACACCCAAAAAAAAAAGTCTGTGCAAGGAGCATAAATTATTATCAATTTATATGGTTCAAATCCATAAACATTTGTTCAAATAGCATAAATTGTTAGTTATTTATATGGTTCAAATCCATAAACAGGCTCATAGTAAGTTTATATTGTTATCTAGTAGTCGTTCTGGTTTTGAATGCTAGCGGAGATGGCCTTTAGTTAAAATTTTATTTGTTTTTGCTTAAGTCAGCAGCAAATATTGGCAAAACAAATAAAATATTTAGGCTATGCCAGCCGTAAGGCTAGGTTTATATAAAAATTGAATTAGTGTAGTTATTTTTGGGTTTATAATTTTTACCCATATTGTATTATTTTATCAATATTTTATCCCCCCCTAGGTTTTTCTAGTTATGAAATAACGTCGAAAAAAAAAAGGGATAGTAAAAATCCGAGTGCTGGAATTGGTAGACAGGACAAATTTAAGCTTTGTTGACGTTATGTCGTGAACGTTCAAGTCGTTCTTCGGATAAAAGGTACACGAAAAACCTCGTCAAGTTAAAAGGCATCAGACCTCTACACTAAGACTTTAAAGTTTAGCCCCCGGCGTCTTCTAACTTTTTTTTTGGATATATATTATTTTTCAAAAAAGTAAGCAAAGAAAACTGGGGCTGCGTATTACTTTGTTTTTATAAATCGTGATTTTTTAAAAAAGAAAAAAGGAGAGTTCCTTTATTGGTAAGAAGGGTTGAGCTGTAAACTCAATAGTATTACGCTTTTAAGAGTTCGAATCTCTTGTCTCCTAAAATAGAATTAAATGTTTATATTGTATTATAAATATAATTCTAATATAGTTAGTTTTATACATATATTACATCTATCACAAATATCATGATATTTGTAAAAAAAAAATTAGAAGACGCCGAGGCTAAATTTATTTCAAACAATGTTGCAAACAATTATAGAGGGCAGTTTATACCTCATATTCCTATATACATAGTTGTTTGTTAATGGCTATTATAATAGTAATTTAGACTAGGTATATTTTTACTTAATCGTACTATAGACTAGCTCTATTTTTACTTATATAATAGCTATATAATAGTTATGAAAAGGGTAAAGAACAATTTAATATGTTATATATAGTTAATGAAATGACATTTAGTGGTTATAATGTATTTAATTTAGACTTATTGTACATTATTGCTATCTTATTAGGTATATTAGTTATTATTAGTAAAAATCCTATTGTATCTGTTTTATTTTTAATAGGTTTATTTTTATGTATATCTGCTTATTTAATTCTAACAGGATTAAACTTTATAGGATTATCTTACTTATTAGTATATGTAGGGGCTGTATCTATCTTATTTTTATTTATATTAATGTTAATAAATGTTAGAATATCTGAACTATTAATAGATAGTATTAATAGTATACCTTTAGCTATATTAGTAGGTAGTTTCTTTAATTATTTTGTTAATAATGTTTTACCATATATGGTAATGACTAATAATTTACTTTATCATTTTAGCATTAAAAAAAATTTAACTAATGTTACATCTGTGTCATGAGATGGATATTTAGCAGAAACTTCTCATATAACAAGTATAGGAAATATACTGTATGGTAATTATTCAATATGATTAATAATTACATCCATTATATTATTACTAGCAATGGTCGGGGCAATAGTTATAACTCTAAAGCCACAAACTAATGCAAAATAATAAAAAAAAATAATAATGATAGTACGTCTTTCCTGTTTGTTTCTTTTTTAAAAAAAAAAGAAACTTTTTAAACAAAAAAAAAGAAATTAGCTCAATTGGTAGAGCATCCGTTTTACACGCGGCAGGTTAAGTGTTCGAATCACTTATTTCTTATTACTTATTAATGGTAAGTAAATATATTTATAGAGATCTTAGCTTAATGGTAAAGCGTATGACTTTTAATCATTCTCATAAGGGTTCAAGTCCCTTAGATCTTAAAAAAAACATATACGGCTATAGGTTAATGGTAGACCATTCGTCTTCCAAACGATTTGTACCGATTCGACTTCGGTTGGCCGTATTGGGTCAGTAACTTAATGGTAGAGGACTTTCTTGTCACGAAAGTAGATATCGGTTCAAGCCCGGTCTGACTCGTACTCTATTATAATGAACTTTATAATTATATTTTTCCCCTCCCAAAAGGGGGGAGGCGGTTTTTAATTTCATACTCTTCCACTCTCTATTTAACTTTTACAATCTAGTCTCTAAGTTAAATTCTTTATAAAAAGCCATTTTACACTTAACTTTTCAGTTTTATAGTTAACATCCATTCTACACTTAACTTTTCAGTTATATAGTTAACATCCGTTATAGGTTTAACTTCCATATTTAACTCCAATTCTAGTAAAAATTTTTATAAATTTTATACAATAACAGGTAAAAGGAAAAGTTGCTATAGGTAAGGCGAGATATTTGCTAAATATTGTGTTTAACACCTGGTGGTTCAAATCCACTCTTTTCCGAATATAGATATAATATTTATACACATCTAAAGGGATAAAGTTTTTACGCAGCTAAAAGGATAGAATTTTTACACATCTAGACAGATAGTATAAGTTATACATAATTACAATAATTTCATTATTTTGAATTTAGTGTATTTATGTAATATATTTATATTTGTTAAGTCTTCATTAGGTAATTATATTGAAAACAATAACAAATCTTTTAAAGGATTAATAAAGAGTCTAGTTAATTTCAAAAATGGGGTTATTAACATTAGTATAGTTTAATTTTAAACATCATTTTATATAAAATGATAGTTCAATTTTATATAAGGTGTTATTAATAATTTTAAAAAAGAGTATAGTTTAATTGGTAAAATAGGAAGCTTCAAACTTCAAATTTCCAGTTCAAGTCTGGATGCTCTTGTTATAATATAATGAAAAGATATATAAGCTTATATACTTTTATTTAATACCATTTTTTTTTAAAAAAAAAAATTGTAATCTTTATATTGTTTTAAATTTTCATATAGTATGTGTGTAATAAAGGTTCCTTAGCTTAATAGGTAAAGCGCATTCTTGATAAGGATGTGATCGACGTTCAATTCGTTGAGGAATCAATAAGGTGCGTTAGTTAAATTGGTATAACGACATGCTACGGACATGTTCTTACAAGTTCGAGTCTTGTACGCACTTGTACTTTAAGTATTTATAACATATTTCATTTATTAATTAAAATCCCCGGAGGCGAATTGTGCACACCTATACTACCCCCCCCGCAAGCTTGCGGTTATTTTTTTTTCTTTTGCTTAACTAAAGCAATAAACCATTGAGCAAAAAAAATTCCTCGGCGTCTTCGTTTCAAAGAAATGAAGACGGAGGCTGCTGCGCTGAGGGAAATATGAAAGATATATTGTATCTTTTAGTTTATAGAACAAATACAAACTAAAAAGAGAATTGACTGAGTGGTTTAAAGTGATAAGCTTGAAACTTATTTGATTGAAAGATCACATCCGTTCGAATCGGATATTCTCTGTTATATCTTGATAGATTCTCTGTTTTATTTTTATAAATAGATTATCTGTCCCACAATATAAAGATATTATCTTGTATTTTTATAAATAGATTATCTGTTATACAATATAAAGATATTATCTATATTTAAATAGTACATTGTATATTATAAACAGGTTAGAGCCAGGTTGGTTAGGCGCCTCATTTGGGTTGAGGAATTGTTATGTTCGAATCATAATAACCTGAAATGGGATTTTAAATCACTTTTATATAAAAATAAATAGTAATGTATTTGATATGTAATGTATTATTTCATAATTTTATTACCTTATATATTTAGATTATAGATTATAAGGATTAACTTTATGGCTAGTATATAAAGAGACTATTATAGAATAATAAAAGGCTGTATATTAAACCATTAGTACCGTAAAAATGATGGAGTAATTTTCATTTATTAGGGAAAAGGGTAGAAGAATTTCTATAAAAAAAAACGAAGTGAATTGAAGTATCTTATTAGCTTCAGGAAAATAAATCAAACGAGATTCTATTAGTAGTGTGAATGAAAATAGATATAGGCTTAAAGTAAAATGGATTAATCTGTTTGAATATAGGGGAACCTTCCTCTAAGCCTTAATATAATATACAAGAAATAGAGAATAGTACTGTGAAGGAAGTATGTAAAATAGTAGTCTTATAAGCAGCTCAAGGTAAGTTTAATAAACATATGAGAGCGTACCTTTTGTATAATGGGTCAGCAAGTTCTAGTTAGATGCAAGCAAGTAGTGATTAGTGGTGATATATTAAATGAGAGTAGAATAGTGAATAACATAAATACACAAAAACATAATATAAATACACAAAAAAGAATCAATTTGCCTAGATAATCCAATTATTAAGTAATGAATTAGTATCTAATTAGAGACCCGAAGAGTAGTGATCTTACCATGGTCAGGCTTATAAAAGGCCGAATGGGTTATCGTTGTAAAGATATCCAAAGAACTGTGGTAAGTTAGTGAAAGACAATCCTGACTACTATAGCTGGTTTTCCGCGAAACATATGTAAGTATGTAGTTTAAATAACATCATAGCAGGTACAGAACTGTAATCTCGGACAATTTGTGCATTAATATCCTATTAGGGTATATAATGCCTTGTGCATATGGGGGGGTCGTGAAGACTCTATTCGCGAGTATTTGCTCTCGGAAGGGCAATGATGAGTGTTGAACTATCAGACATTTAACGATAAGGTTGTGTGTCAAAAGGGAAACAGCCCAGAACAAGTGTTTAAGGTTCCAAAGTTTTTGTTAAGTGAAAGTAAGGAAGTATTTAAACTATACAACCAGGAAATAGGCTTAGAAGCGGCCATTTTTTAAAGACCTCGTAACAGAGCACTGGTTCAAATGGTTAATTCGTTAACCTAATTAGTTAAAAGCGCCGAAGATATAACGGATCTAAAACAAAACACCGACACCTTGTCCATAATAATTATATTAGGTATAATCCTAGTTTACTATACTTAAAGGTTATTTAAGTATTATTTATGGGGTAGCGGAACATTGGGTAAATAGGTTTTAAATAGATAGTAGTCCCTCTCGGAAAGAGGGGTTGGTCTTTTATTAATTTATAATAACTGACTATATAGTTACGTCTATTTCATAATTACATTTGTAATTTGCTCGCTATATAGCGGGTTACCATACATATCCCAAGTGAGAATGCTGACACGAGTAACGAAAAAGAGAACTTAGTATTACACTACTTTGTAAAACGTTCTCTCGCCTTAAGCTTATGGGAAAGTTAATCGGTCTCTAAATTAAACCTAAAGGATAAAATGATGAGGAGATTATATGTGACAACATAAAGAAATTGAGTAAAATGTTCTGGAAAAGCATATAATATACAAGAAAGGAGAAATTGTTCTAGGTTATAAACTAAAAAGAAGATACTAGTTTCCTTGTATATACTAAAACCGTACCTAAAAACTACCACAAGTAAGCTAGTAGAGAATACGAAGGCGTTTGAGCTAACAATCATTAAGGAACTCGGCAAATTGACACCGTAACTGAGGGAGAAGGTGTGCCATTCCTACTGATTAATATCAGTTTAGGAAGAGGAGACATAAAATGGTGTTGCACGACTGTTTAATTAAAACACAGCACTTTGCGTAAGATGTAAATCAATGTATAGAGTGCGCTATCTGCCCAATGATGGCTGGTTAACGGATTTACTTAGACGACTAAAATAGGCTAGGTTTTGAAGGAACCCCCATTTAATGGCGGCCTTACCTATGAGGGTCCTAAGGTAGCGAAATACCTTGGCATTTAAATGATGTCGCGCATGAATGATCTCACGATGCAACAGCTGTCTCAATGATTGGCTCAGTGAAACTGGAATGGCAGTGAAGATACTGCCTATCTCTAGATAGACGAGAAGACCCCATGCAGCTTTACTGTTACTAGTTATAGGGTATAATTTAACAGGTTTTAGGGAATAAGGTAGTTGAGCGACAAAATTGAAACACCTTTACTCTGGTTGTTATATCAGTAGAATAGGTTACATTATTGTAACTGACGTCTGAATGTAATCCATAAAAGGAGGGAGATTATATCAAGCTCAGGAGACAATGGCTAGCAGATGGTTTATGCGGGGCACAGATCCCATAAAGAGTACCTGGGAGTATCCAAATTTATTTTTGTAATATGCTATACGCAAATTATATAGGGCTTTTATTAAATAATTGCCTTGTATATTTTAATTTTTTAATTACTATATTTACTTTGTTATTTTTTATATTTACAATTTTTTTAAAAAAAAATGGTATCTATAACTAATTCAGTTATATTTCTATTTAAGTTAGAACTAAAACAATTTAATATAAGTAAGATTTTACCTATGTGGAAAATAGGTGTATATATAGTATTAATAATTACTATCTAATTGTAAAAGAAGATATAATTATAACACTATTAGTTATTTTTTTTACAGAATGTCTGTATAAGAAATGATGTTGATATATACTTCCAAAGTTTAATGGCTTAATCTTGCTTTACTGTTTGACATACACGTCTATCAGTTGCGTAAGCAGGGCATAAAGACCGCAAGACGCAGTAAGGAAAGGTCTTGTATTATTGAAAAAGCTACGCTGGGGATAACAGGCTAATTGCGCCAGAGAGTACAAATTGAGTGCGCAGTTTGGCACCTCGATGTCGGCTTAGCTCATCCACATGAATGCAGGAATCATGAAGGGTACGACTGTTCGTCGATTAAAGAGCTACACGAGCTGGGTTAAATACGTCGTGAGACAGTATGGTTTCTATCTTCTAGAGGAAATT
>Ga0308175_100001286_pt1 | contig 16955 bp, 20 predicted proteins | sample PhyCR1_3_FD_203893 | JGI IMG/M metagenome (GOLD analysis project Ga0308175, IMG submission 203893) | Soil microbial communities from UC Gill Tract Community Farm, Albany, California, United States - DLSLS.C.R1 | ecosystem: Environmental > Terrestrial > Soil > Agricultural land | place: USA...
AGGACCACGCAGTAGACGATCTGGACGACGGCCGACGTGGCCGCATAGGGCCAGGCGGCGCGCGCCGGGAAGGGCGAGACGATCAGCAGCACGACGCCGACCGCGCCGGAGACCATGCACATCAGGGTCATGGCCGCGAGGCGGTCGTCGCCCGAGCGCAGCAGGGCATTCCACGTCGCGTGGATGAGCGCCGCGGCCAGGATGACGAGGACGACGAGGGGAGCCACGGCCAAGCTCTACCGGGTGTCGCCGAATAGGCGAAGGGCGCCCTTGCGGCATGATTTACGCGGGCCGCGGCGATGCTGTACCGAGACCCTCGTCAGCTGTGGCCCGGGGAGCGAGATGGCGTCTGCGCCGACATATGACGAGGTGGTCCTGGGTCGCCGCAGCATCCGCGGCTATCTGCGCAAGCCGGTGCCCAAAGCGCTGATCCGCGAGGTGATCGAGATGGCGATGCGCGCGCCATCGTCGCTGAACACCCAGCCGTGGAACTTCTACGCGATCGCCGGCGACGTGCTGGACCGGATCCGCGCGGGCAACACCGAACGCAACTTGGCCGGTGTGCCCGACAGCCGCGAGTTCCGCGGCCACGGCGCTTACGTCGGCGCGCACCGAGAGCGCCAGATCGAGATCGCCAAGCAGCTGTTCACCGCCATGGACATCCCGCGCGAGGACAAGGCCAAGCGCCAGGACTGGGTCTTGCGGGGCTTTCGCCAGTTCGATGCGCCGGTCTCGGTCGTCGTGACCTTCGACCGCTCGATCCGCGAGGGCGACATCGGCCCGTTCGACTGCGGCGCGGTCACCAACGCGCTGGTCAACGCCGCCTGGTCGCGGGGGCTGGGCTGCGTGATCAACAGCCAGGGCATCATGCAGTCGCCGGTGGTGCGCGAGCACGCCGGCATTCCCGACGACCAGGTGATCATGATCTGCGTGGCGATGGGCTGGCCGGACGACAGCTTCCCGGCCAACGCGGTGGTCTCGCGCCGCAAGAGCGTCGACGAGGCGGTGACGTTCGTGGGCTTCGAGGAGTAGCGCCTGCGAGCTTGACCGGCGGGCCAGGGCGCGCATCCTGCGCGCCGGGGGAGCGACGTTGGCCCTGCCGGGCCCGAATGGAAACCTGCGCCATGGCCGCCATCCTCGCCGCTGCGTCGATCGCAGCGCTCCTCGCCCACGCCAGGCCCGGGGCGACGGTGGTCCTGCCACCTGGCGATTACGGGCCCGAGACCATCAGAGGCATGTCGTTCTCGCCGGCGCTGACGGTGGATGCGCGGGGGCTCAGGTCCAAGAACATCACATTCCGGGACGTGACGGGACTGCACGTCCGCGGCGGCAAGTGGGGCAATGCGATGGGCGAGACCTGGGCCGGCCACACCTGGGCGGTCGCCATCACCTGCCAGCGCTGCCATGACGTGACGTTCGATGCGGCCACTGTCACTGGTCCGCCGCTGGACGCGCCCGGCCGCGATTTCGCCGGCTACGGCTTGAGTTTCATCGACAGCGACCGCGTGGCGGTGACGAACTCGACCTTCACCGGCTTCAAGATGGGCGTCGGTTTCACCCGCACCGGCGATTTCGTCGCCACCGGTAACGATTTCGGCTTCATGACTTCGGATGGGATCGACGTAGGCCAGGGCTGGCGCGGGCGGATCGAGGACAACGTTTTCCACGACACCCACATTATCGAAAAGGAGCACCCCGACGGCATCCAGATGTGGAGCCGGCTCGACACGCCGCCGACGTCCGACATCGTAATCCGCCACAACAAGGTGACGGGCGCCACGCAGGGGATCAGCGCCTTCGACGAGCCAGGCGGCTACGACCGGATCGTGATCGAGGACAATGACGTCGAGGTCGGCTACGCCGACGGCATAAGCCTGGTGAAGGCCCGCGACAGCGTCATCCGCAACAATCACGTCGCCACGACGAAGGGGGCGCGCTATCGGGCGTCGTTCATGATCCGGCCCGACGACGGCGCCATCAAGCACTGCGGCAACGTCGCCGACCCAGGCGCGGGTTCGGGCGGGTGGTCGGACGCGCATTGTCCGAAGCGTTGACGCAGGTCTAGGGCAACGCCCAGACGGCGGTCTTCTTCACCGCCATGTCCTCGAGTTCGCGGGTGGTGGGGACCTGGTATTCGGCGAGCCGGGTGAGGCCGGTCCTAGGGAAGTAGCTACGGCCGGGGTCGCCGATCAGCACCGTGGCGCCGGCGGCGCGGGCGTCGGTCAGCCAGGCCAGGACGCGCTCGGCCAGCGGCTTCTCGTAACAGATGTCGCCGGCCAGGATGACTTGCGCCCAAGCCGGCGGCGGCGCGTCAAGCAGATCCTCGCCCACGTAATCGACGGCGACGTCGTTCGCCGCGGCGTTCAAGGCGAGGGCGGCGCCGCAGAAGACGTCGACGTCGGCGCAGGTCACGGACGACGCCCCGGCCAGCCTGGCGGCGATGCCGACGATCCCGGAGCCGGAGGCGAAGTCGAGCACGCGCCTGCGAGCGACGACCTCGCGGTGATCGAGGGCGTAGCGGGCCAGCGCCTGGCCGCCGGCCCACGCGAAGGCCCAGAACGGCGGCGGCAGGCCGATCTCGGCCAGCGCCTCCTCGGTCAGGCGCCAGATGGGCGTGATCTCGTCGGCCAGGTGGAGCTGGATCTCCGGCGTGTGCGGCGGCCGCTGCAGGCGGGTGCTCTGCGCGATGAACTCTGCGCGCGCGTGCGGCGTGTCGGCGATCATGGGCGCTAGGTCGGGGCGGGGCGGCGGGCCGTCAAGCGCGAGCGCCTGTCGAGGCCGCCTCCGCCGTGCTATGGCTCACGCCGCGAGGGACGCCTGCAGTACGGGATTTCAATTTGATGCGCTGGGCGATCCTCGGCCTTGCCTTGCTCCTGCCGTCCGCTGCGGCCGCCGCCGATCAGGCGGTGAACGCGCAGCTGATCCGGCTCCACGATGACCTGAAGCTCAGCGCCGCGCAGGAAGGCGCCTGGACGGCCTATACGCGGGCGATCTCGCCCAACTCCGAGTTGGAGGCGCGGCGCCGGGCGACGGACGCCATGCTGGCGTCGATCCCGACGCCGCGGCGCATCGCGCTGATCGCGGCGACCATGGCGGCCGACGAGCAGGATTTCCGCAAGCAGGGCGCTGCGGTGACGGCCTTCTACAACCAGCTCACGCCGATCCAGCAGAAGACCTTCGACGACGAGACCCTGCCGTCGCGGGGCAGTTCCAGATAGCCGCTACCTCGGCGGCGGCGGCGGCGGGGCGTCGCACGAGATCCAGTCGTAGCGCGAAGCGCCGCTGTTCCACGACCAGTGGCCGCAGGCGGCCGGCGGCGGCGCGGCGGCGCGCTCGCCCGGCGGCGGCAGCGGGCCCTCGTCGTCGTAGTCGCGCTGATAGCGGTCGTAGTAGTACCCTTGGTCCGGGTAATAGTCGTGCTCGACGACGGTGTAGGCCGGGTAGCCGTAGTAGGGGTAATCCCAGCCCCACGGGCTCCAAGCCGAGCCGAACGCCAGACCAAGCCCGAAGCCGCCGAAGAACGGATAGCCGCCGCCGCCGAAGTGACGGAAGCCGCCGCGGAAGCCTCCGCCATGCCAGCCTCCGCCATGCCAACCGCCGCCATGCCAGCCGCCGGAATGGCCGGCCCAGGCGCCGCCGCTGCGGCCCACCCAACTGCCGGATCCGCCATGCCACGAGCCTGCGCCGCCGGCCGACGGGGCGCCCGCCGGACCGGCATGGCCGGACCACGACCCGCCGCCGGAATGGCCGCCGCCATGATGCTGCGCCGCGGCGGCCAGCGGCACGGCGGCGAGGGACGCGCTGATGAGCGCTGTGAGGACGGGTTTCAATTCAAGAACCTCCGAAGAACCACACCGACCGGGCCCCTCGAAAACCCATCGGCCAAACCAAGCGCCCGCCCGTCCTGGGTGCAACTCCAAGATAGGCCGAACCCGGCGCGGGAAAAGTGCGAAAAAGCGTGTCTGGACTTGGACTTTGGTCTCACTACGGTTCCGCTTGCGACACGACGCGGGAGGCGCCGATGCTGAGCTCCGATCCTGACGCGGCGCTCGGCAAGCTGCGGACGCTGGCGCTGGCGCTCCCGAAGGCGGCCGAGCGGCTCAGCCACGGCAGCCCGGGCTTCTTCATCGAAGGCGGCAAGTTCTTCGCCTACTTCAGCCACAACCACCACGGCGACGGCCTGACCTACGTTGCGGTGAAGACGTCCGGCCGCGACGAGCAGGACCTGCTGATCGAGGCGGCGCCGGAAATCTATTCGTGGCCGGCCTACATCGGCCCCGCGGGCTGGATCGCCATCAATCTGGCGGGCGAGGTCGATTGGACGCTGGTGGACGCACGCCTGAAGTCCAGCTGGCGGCTCGTGGCGCCGAAGAAGCTGGCGGGGATGGTCTAGGCGGGCCTCCCCCACAAGGCGAGGACGCCTCTTTCGAAGCCCCCGTCTTCGGCTCTATCCCGGCAGTCTCACCACCGCCCGCAGCCCGCCCAGCGGGGATTTCGAGAGCGTGATGTCGCCGCCGTGGCCCCTGGCGACGTCGCGCGCGATGGCCAGGCCCAGGCCGACGCCCTTGGTGTTCTGGTTGCGCGCTTCGTCCAGGCGGCCGAAGGCCTTGAAGGCTTCCTCGTACTGCGCCTCGGGGATGCCCGGACCGTCGTCGTCGATGTAGATCTCCAGCCCGCCTGCGGGGCGCACGCGGGCGGAGATCTCGATCCTCTCGCCGTGCACGGCGGCGTTCATGACGAGGTTTGACAGCGCGCGCTTCAGCGCATTGGGCCGCACTTGGGCGCTCAAAGCGGGGTCGACGGCGATCGCGACCTTGGCGCCGGCGTGCTTGGCGCCTTCGCTCACTTCCTCGATGAGGTCGCGCAGGGTCACGGTCTCGACGGCCTCGCCGCCCTCGCCGCGGGCGAAGGCCAGGTACTCGTCGATCATGTGCTCCATTTCGGCCAGGTCGCGCTTCATGGCCTCGTTGCGCTTCGAGGGCTCGTTGAGCGCCAGCGCCAGCTTGAGGCGCGTGAGCGGCGTGCGCAGGTCGTGGCTCACCGAGGCGAGCAAGGTCGTGCGCTGCTCGATGTGGCGCTGAATGCGGTCCTTCATGTCGAGGAAGGCCCAGGCTGCGCGGCGGACCTCCTTCGCGCCATGCGGCTTGAAGTGGGCGACCTCGCCGCCGCGCCCGAATGTCTCGGCCGCGTTGGCCAGCCGCTCGATGGCGCGCACCTGATTGCGGATGAAGAGGATGGCGATGGCGGTCAGGAGCACGGTCGCCACGGTCATCCAGAGCACGAAGATCGAGCCCTGGGTGGCGAAGGCGCGGTCGCGCGGCGCCAGCACCCGCAGCACGCCGCCGGTCACGGCGACCCGGATGTCGACGTATTGCTTGTAGCGGGTGGTGTCGAACCAGAACGGCTGGTCGAGCCGGCTGGAAAGCGCGTGCTGGATCGACCGGTCGATCGGCGCGAAGAGGGCGTAGTGGGTCCGCGCCGGCAGCTGGCGGCCGGGTTGCAGGGCGACCGACAGGCCCATCGAATCCTCGGCCCGCTTGGAGAGCTTGGCGAACGCCGCGGGCGTGGGGTCTTCCTGATAGCTCTCCACCGCCCAGGCGATGTCGCCGGCCAGGCCTTCCGAGAGGCGTGCGGTCACCGTCTGCCAGTGGGCGTCGAAGAACACATAGGTGACGGCGATCTGCATGATCGCCACCGGCAGGACGATGATCAGCAACGAGCGGCCGAAAAGGGTCTTCGGCATCTGTCGCTTGATCCAGCGGCCGATCACTCTGGGGCTTCGGGCCATCTCAGTCCGGGGCGAGCCGGTATCCGACACCGCGCACCGTCTGCAGGTAGCGCGGCTGCTTGGGGTCGGCCTCGATCTTGCGTCGCAGGCGGGTGACCTGCACGTCGACCGCGCGGCCGGAGGGATCGACCGTGCCGCGGGCGAGCTCCAGGCGCTCCACCGGCTCGTGGGGGGTGCGGGCCAGGTGGCGCAGCAGGGCCACCTCGGCCTCGGTCAGGCGCACGGCCTCGCCGCTGCAGACCAGCTCGCCGCGGTCGGGGTCGAAGCTGCATTCGCCCATGGAGATCGGCCCGTCGGCGCTGGGCCGGTCCTGGGCGCGGCGCAGGATGGCCTCGATGCGCAGCAGCAGCTCCTCCGGCTCGAAGGGCTTGGCCAGGTAGTCGTCCGCCCCCTGCCGCAAGCCCTCGATGCGATTGGCGACCTCGCCCATGGCGGTGAGCATCAGCACGGGGGTCTTGCCGGCCGGCCCCCTTTGCTCACGCAGCCAGCGGGTCAGCGAGAAGCCATCCTCGCCGGGCATCATCACGTCGAAGACCGCCAGGTCGAAGTCCAACGTCTCCATCAGCCGCCGCGCCGGCGCGCCGCCGGAGGCCGCCGTCACCCGGAAACCGGCCCGGGCGAGGTATTCCTTGAGCAGATCGCGGATGCGGTCGTCATCGTCGACGACCAGCAGATGGCGCCCGCGCGCGGTCCCGCTCACCGGAATTTCCCTCCTGGATCACGATGGCTGGCGTAGCCATTTTGTTTGACGGACCCGCCGTCGGTGAGGTCTAGGAGGTTCTTTCGAAAGGAGGTCGCCCCCTCATGTCTCTCGTTCCCTTCGACGATCGCGACGGATGGATCTGGCTGGACGGCCAGTTCACGCCCTGGCGCGAGGCGAAGGTGCACGTACTGACGCACGGCCTGCACTATGCCTCGGCCGTGTTCGAGGGAGAGCGGATGTATGGCGGGGAGATCTGGGAGCTGACGGCGCATACCGAGCGTCTGTTCAAGTCCGCGGAAATCCTGGACTTCGAGATCCCCTTCACCGTGGCCCAGATCGATCAGGCCTGCAAGGACACCTGCGCCAAGAACGGCCTGACGGACGCCTATCTGCGCCCGATCGCCTGGCGCGGGTCCGAGATGATCGGGGTCTCGGCGCAGGACACGAGGATCCATGTGGCGATCGCCTGCTGGGATTGGCCGAGCTACTTCAAGCCCGAAGAGAAGGCCAAAGGCATCCGGATGTGCTGGGCGAAGTACAAGCGCCCGTCGCCGGAGACCGAGCCGGTGCACGCCAAGGCCACCGGCCTCTACATGATCTGCACCATCTCCAAGCATCTGGCGGAGAAGGCCGGCTTCAACGACGCGATGATGCTGGATTACCGCGGCTACGTTGCCGAGAGCACTGGCTCCAACGTGTTCTTTGTGCGCGACGGCGTGCTGCACACCCCGACCCCCGACTGCTTCCTGGACGGGATCACCCGCAATTCGGTGATCAAGCTGGCGCGGTCGAAGGGTTTCGAGGTGATCGAGCGCCACATCCGGCCGGAGGAGCTGGAAGGCTTCTCCGAGTGCTTCGTGACCGGCACGGCCGCCGAGGTGACCCCGGTCAGCGAGATCGGCGAGTACAAGTTCCGTCCGGGGAACATCTCGCTGAGCCTGATGGACGACTACGCCAAGATGGTCCGCCGAGAGCTGGTGGCCGCTTAGGTCACCAGACGCCCGGCGCGAGGCGCCAGCGTACGCGCCGGGCGTAACCTTCGTAGCCTTCGAGCTCGGCGCGCAGGAGACGTTCCTCGCGCACGGCGCGCCAGCCCACCCCCGCATAGATCGCAGGGACGGCGAGCAGGCCCCACCACGAGCCCAGCATCAACGGAATGCCCACGAACATGGGTGCGGCGAAGGCATACATAGGGTGGCGGACGTAGGCGTAGGGGCCGGTGTCGATCACCGTCTGGCGCCGCTCGCGCTGCACGCGGATCACCGGCGCGGCGAAGCTGTTGGCGCGGTAGACCCAGGCGATGCCCACGTAGCTGGCGGTGATCAGCGCCCCGCCCAGCGCCTGGACGGCGAGCGGGACGTGCGACCAGCCGAAGCGGCGGGCGTCGAGCGCCATCAGCACGTGCCAGGCTATGTAGACGACCATCACCGCCAGCAGGAACAGGCGGTCCCAGGTCCCCTGGCCGCGCTGCACCGGCGGCTTCAGCCGCTCGGCCAGAAGCGCGGGATCGACGGCCGCGAGCCAGAGGCTGACCGCGCCGCCGACCACCAGGAAGAGGCCGAGGTACGCCCAGCCGCTGGGCCAGTCGGTCGTGCCCGCGGTTCCGAACAGCAGGGCCGCCAGCACCGCCATCAGGACCGCGAACTCGACGACGAGCAACGCGATCAGCTTGCCCACGGCGCCCATCGCGCCGGCGCCTAGATTCCGTAACTGTACGGCCGGTCGATGCCGCGGCCTTCGGCCAGGCGCACGGCGCCGACGATGCAGCGGATCATGGCCCACAGCCACGCGCCGGCGCAGATGATCCCGCCGGCGAACAGGATCGGGATACCCACCAGGATGATGCTGAGGACGCCGCCCGCCAGCGCCACGCCGCAGCCGGCGACGAACACGATCAGCGACACCCAGAAGGTGCGGATCTGATAGTCGTAATGGCTCGCGTTGTTCGGTCCGGCGCTCGAGCGCATCACGTAGGCCAGGATCAGGCCTACGATCAGCGTCAGGCCGTGGAACAGGCCCAGGATGTAGAGGGCGTAGACCACGGCGGGCATCGCCCGGTCTTCGGTGGCGGGATAGCCCGCGCCATAAGTCATCGGAGTGTCTCCTCGAATTCGCCCCGATCATGCCAAAACAGCGTTCGGACGCCAGATAAGCTTTCGTAATCTAGCCGCGAACGACTGAACCGAGTCCCGTCGAGCTAGTCCCGCACCAGGGTCAGCTCCACGCCGGCGGCGACGGCGTCGGGTTGCAGGGCCAGGGGCTTTTCCACCCGCACGCGGGCCCGGGTCACGCGCTCGTCGGCCAGGCAGGCATGGGCCAGTCGCTCGGCGAAGGTCTCGACCAGCTCGATGTGGCCGCCGCCGGCGACGTCCTGCGCCGCGCGCAGGATGGTCTCGTAGTTCAGGGTCTCGGAGAGCCGACCGGCGCCGGCGGTGGGCACGTCCAGTTCCACGTCGATGATCAGCGGCTGCACGCGGCCGATCTCGTGGCGGTAGACGCCGATCTGCGCCTGTACCTTCAGGCCGGTGACGAAGACCTTGGTCATGGCGGTGCGGGCGCCGTTCATCCGGCGCGCCCAGAGAGGTGCTGGCCGGCGTCGACCGCGATCATCTGCCCGGTGACCGAGCGGGCGTCGATCAGGTAGCGCAGGGCCTGGGCGATCTCCGCGGGCTCGACGGGGCGACCCAGCAGGGTCGAAGCGGCCTCTGCCTCGAAAGCGGCGGCGTCCTGGTGTTGGTTGGCCAGGGTGGGGCCGGGCCCGATGGCGTTGACGCGGACGCGCGGGCTGAGCACCTGGGCCAGCATCTGGGTGGCGGCCCACAGCGCCGATTTCGACAGCGAATAGGAGAAGAAGTCCGGCTGCGGGTTGATGACGCGCTGGTCCAGGATGTTGACGATCTGGCCGTCGCGGCCGGCCGGCAGGCGCCGGGCGAATGCCTGGGCCAGCACCAGGGGCGCGCGCAGGTTGGTCTCCATGTGGAGGTCCCAGGAGGCGCGGTTGAAGTCGGAGAAGGCGTCTTCCTCGAAGACGCTGGCGCAGTTGACCAGCAGGGTGATGGGCCCGAGCTCGCTCTCGGCCTCGCCGACCAGGGCGACTGTGGCGGCTTCCTTGCGCAGGTCGCAGGCGTGGATCGCCGCCTTGCGGCCGCGGCGGCGCACGTCGGCGGCGGCGGCTTCGGCGTCCTCGTCGACGCTGCGGACATGGATGGCGACGTCGTAGCCGGCGTCGGCGCAGGCGCCGACCAGGGCGCGCCCGATGCGCCGCGCGCCGCCGGTGATCAGCGCCGCGCCACGTTCAGCCATCTAAGGACGGCGTCATGGGCAAGGCGCGCTCCGTAAGGCTCAGTCGAACCGGCCGAATTCGACGCGGTTCAGGACCGCGATGGCCAGGAGGAACAGAATGATGACGCCGATGCCGGCCATGGGGCGCTCCGCAGGACTCGTGAGCCGGGCTTTATCGGGGGTGGGGCCGTGGGGCAAGTCTTCCCCTCCCCAGGGTGGAGGGGAAGACCTTCCGCCACGTCAGCAGGGAATCTGTCTTCCCCGCTTACCGCCGATCACTAAGATAAGGAGGACGGCCAGGCGGCCCTGTCCCCTGGCGGCAGCCAAAATCCGTTGGAAATCCGGAGGACGTCCATGCGTGAGTACCTCAAGTTCTACATCGATGGTGAGTGGGTCGACCCGGCCGAGGGCCTGAAGACGCTGGACGTCGAGAACCCGGCCACCGAGGAGGTCGCCGGCAAGATCGCGCTGGGCTCGGCGAAGGACGTCGACAAGGCGGTGAAGGCGGCGAAGAAGGCCTTCCCCAGCTGGTCGCAGACCAGCCGCGAGGAGCGCATCGAGGTTCTGGGCCGCATCCTGGCCGAATACCAGAAGCGTTTCGGCGACCTGGCCACGGCGGTGACGGAAGAGATGGGCGCACCGGCCTCGCTGGCGCAGCGGGCCCAGGTGCCGATCGGCATGGGGCACCTGTCGACCGCCATCGAGGTGCTGAAGACCTTCAAGTTCGAGGAAGACCGCGGCCCGACGATGATCGTCAAGGAGCCGATCGGCGTCTGCGCGTTCATCACCCCCTGGAACTGGCCGCTGAACCAGATCGTCTGCAAGGTGGCCCCGGCCATCGCGACGGGCTGCACCATGGTGCTGAAGCCGTCGGAAGTGGCGCCGTTCTCGGGCCAGATCTTCGCCGAGATCATGCATGCGGCGGGCGTGCCCAAGGGCGTGTTCAACATGGTGCAGGGCGACGGCCCGACGGTCGGCGCGGCGATGTCCAGCCACGCGGACGTGGACATGGTCAGCTTCACTGGCTCGACCCGCGCCGGCATCGAGGTTGCCAAGAACGCGGCCCCGACCTGCAAGCGCGTTGCCCAAGAGCTGGGCGGCAAGAGCCCGAACATCGTCCTCGACGACGACGCCTTCGCGAAAGGCGTGGGCCGCGGCGTGGCCTCGATGATGCCGAACTCCGGCCAGTCCTGTAACGCGCCCTCGCGCATGCTCGTGCCGAAGAAGCGGATGGACGAAGCGATCACGGTGGCCCGCGAAGCCGCGTCCGGCGTCACGGTCGGCGACCCGAACGGCAACAGCCAGCTGGGTCCGGTGGTCTCCAAGGTCCAGTTCGAGAAGATCCAGAAGTTGATCCAGTCGGGGATCGACGAGGGCGCGACGCTGGTGACCGGCGGCGTGGGCCGGCCGGATGGCCTCGACAAGGGCTACTACGTGAAGCCCACGGTCTTCGCCAACGTGACCAACGACATGAAGATCGCCAAGGAGGAGATCTTCGGCCCGGTGCTGTCGATCCTGGGCTACGACACCCTCGACCAGGCGATCGAGATCGGCAACGACACCGAGTACGGCCTGGCCGCCTACGTGCAGTCGGGCGATCTGAAGAAGGCCCGCGAGGTGGCGAGCAAGCTGCGCGCCGGCCAGGTGTCGATCAACGGCGGCGGCGGCGACCTGATGGCGCCGTTCGGCGGCTACAAGATGAGCGGCAACGGGCGCGAGTGGGGCGACTTCGCCTTCCACGAGTTCCTGGAGACAAAGGCGGTCCTGGGCTACGCGCCGAAGGAAGCGGCGGAGTAAGCTCAACGCCGCAAGACGATCGGGGCCGTCCGCGAGGGCGGCCCTTTTCGTTTCATGCGAGCCCCGCGCGGCGCCTCAGCACGGCGCCGGTCAGGCCGAAGCCGGCGATCAGCAGCGCCCATTCCGCCGGTTCGGGCGCGCCGCTCGGCGGGCGAAACTGGTTGTCGAAGACGAACGCGTCCGGGTCTTCGGCGGTATAGCCGTCCGGCAGATTGAAGAGTGGCCGGTCTCTGACGAAGTCGACGCTGTGCGCGAAGGCGGTGTTCATGCTGCCCGGGTTGCCAAAGCCGCCCGTGCCGAGGGAAATGACGATCCCCACCGGTATGCCGACAGGAACCATGACCGTTCCGGTCGTGAGCACGCCACCGACGAACACCGAGTCGTTGTTGTCGATTTCGCCGCCCTCGGAGAACCCCAGGGTCATGTCACCATGACTTGGCAGGTTGTCGTTGCCCAGGATGCCGGTGGAGCGGACGAAGTCTCGGCCGAACTCTACGAGCAGGTTGTAGCTGGCCTGGGCCGAACCTGCGACGGCCATCGAGCCGCCGAAGGCGAGGTTCAGCTGGACGGGTATGACGTCGCCGTCCTGCCCATCGACCGGCAGGAACGTCACAAAGGTATCGAACTCGGCCCCAGCGCCGACAATGGCGTTGCCCACGACGCGGGAGGTCGCGCCGACATGCCCAGGGGTGGCGAATGCGGCGGCCGAGCCGGACGGGCAGGCAAAGCCGGCCGAGATCGGGGCGCTGCTGCGCCCGCCGCCGCCGGTCAGCTCGCCGCAGCCGTTGTCGAAGTCCTGCACGTCGGCGGTGGCGAAGAAGGAGTTCGCCGCTAGCGCCGGCGCTGCGAGGACAATGCTGGCAAGCATGCCCAGCGCCGAACGAACCAAGCTTCTGATCATGATGAACCTACTCAAAGCTGGAGATTGCGTGGGGACTGTCGGAGGCGCTGTCAAAAGAGCGCCGCATGCGACTGGCGCCGCCGCAGCGTCGCGCCTGCGAGACCGAAGCCGGAGATCATCAGCGTCCAGGCGGCCGGCTCGGGTATGCCGGGACCGGTCGAGGGAGTCCCAAACGTCGCGCCGCCAGCCGAGGTCAGCCAGACGCCGTCGGGAAGGTCGAAGCTGATGTTGGCGGTGTGGCTGAGGTCGACCGTGCCCTCCGAGAACTGGGTGTTTAGCCAGAAGGCCATGTCGAACACGTCGCCGGGATTGACCGTGCGCGTATAGCTGGCCGAGGCGCTGATCGGCTCGCTGCCGGGTGAGTTGCTGATGATGTTCGGCGCGACGGTGTGCCCCTCGGCGGCTGCGTTGAACGGGAAGACGATCGGCTCGCCGGCAGACGGGTCGATGTCCAAGGTCCCGATCCGGACCGTGATGTTCGGGATGAAGTCGAAGAAGAGCGAGGAGCTGACCTGGATGGTGCTGGTCGTTCCGGACGCGTCCAGGTGGGCGGTGATGTCGAACGGGCCGTTTCCGCCGTGGACGGTGTAGGTGTCGCTGGTCGCCAGGTCGAACTCGACGCCGACGTTGCTGCTGACGAAGGAGTGGATCGCCGTCGGCGAGACGCTCCCGGTGGCGTTCATGAAGAACGGTGTCGGCGAGGCCGAGAAGTCGGGGATCGACACCGACTGCCCGAGGCTGCTGGCGAAGGTGCAGACCGGCTGGCAGACGTGCTGGCCGGAATCGATCTCGTAGAGCTCGATGAAGCTGTGCGAGCCCGCCGGCGGAAACTGGACCGGGCCAGCGGCGGCCGCTCCGGCCACGGACAATGCGCCAAGGGCCACGAGCCCGGCCATCGATTGGAATTGCATGACACGCCTCCCGGAGGGGTCAGGCGCGAAGGCGGCCTGACAGCCCAAATTCCCAAACCGTGGGAAGCTTAGCGTCCGGCCCTGGCGGTCTCCCATTGGCCGTATGGGCTAACCCGATGGCCTAGCCGGCTTGCGAACCTCGCCGCGGGCGCGAAGATGTTCGCCTCGGGAGGGAATTTCGATGCCGCGCCCATGGCCGGTCCACGTGATGGCGGTGACCGTGCTGGTCGGCCTGACGCTGTTCGTCCTGTGGGTGATCGGGGCGGCGCTGCCGACGCTGAACCGGGACGCGGTCCTGGCGCTGGTGTTCGCCTATGCCGCCGTGTCGCTGGCGCTGGTGGCCTATCGGGAATGGCGCGGCGGGCGACGGCGCGACCGCACCGCCCATTGGCTCAACCGCATCGTCAACGCCTCAGGCGGCGTCGTGGTGATCGTGGCCTTCTGGCTGGTCGCGCCCTACGCCAGCGAGGGCCTGCTGCTGGTGATGCTGGTCTATCAGGTGGGCACCGTCACCATCCAGGTGGTCAACGCCGTGGAGCCGCCGCCGCCGCGGGGCGGCCGCGGCCTGGCGCTGCTGGCGCTGCCAGCGTCGATGGTCATCTACTTCGCCACGCACTGGCAGCGGTTCTCGCTGGCCATCATCGCCTTCGCGTTGGCGTACAGCTTCGTGATCCTGTCGCTGCGCGGCTTCCTGCAGCGTGCGCTCGACCGGGCGTACGAGGCGCGGCAGGCGGCCGAGGCGGCGCTGGCGCAGGTGGCCGCCGAGCGGGATGCGCGGACCCGGTTCCTGACCTCGGCCAGCCACGACCTGGGCCAGCCGCTGCAGGCCGCGCGGCTCTTCTTCGATCAAGCGATGCGCAGCCGCACGGCCGCCCAGCGCACGGCCGCCGCCGGCAAGGCCGCCTGGGCGTTCGACGCCACCGAACAACTGCTGGGCCAGGTGCTGGACCACCTGCGCCTGGAGTCCGGCGCGGTTTCGCCGCGGCTCGAGCGCGTGGCGGCGGGCCCGCTGATCGCGCGCATCGCGGAGATGAACGAGCCGGCGGCCCGGCTCGCCGGCGTGGAGCTGGTGGCGTTGCCGAGCCGGCTGGCGACCCAGGCCGATCCGACCTTGGCCGAGCGGGCGCTGGGCAATCTGGTGGCCAACGCCATCCGTCACGCCAAGGCCAAGCGGGTGCTGATCGGCGCGCGGCGGATGGCGGGACGCGTGCGCCTTTGGGTAATCGACGATGGCGTCGGCGTGGCCGAAGTCGACGCGGCGCGCCTGTTCGAGGACTTCGTGCAGGGCTCGCATGGCGACGAGGTGCGGGGCGGCTTCGGCCTGGGGTTGGCCTCGGCGCGGCGGATGGCCGGCCTGATGGGCGGGGCGGTGGGCCTGGAGCGGAAATGGCGCGGGGGAAGCGCGTTCTGGCTTGAACTTAGCCCTGCCGGTGGGGAAGGTTCGGCCTGAGGCTCCGCCGATGTGGGGCGGACGCCGGGTGGGGCCCATGAAGTCGTGCCTGATCTGTGACGATCACGCGATGATGCGCGAGGCGCTGGCCGGCGCCGTGGCGCTGGGCTGGCCCGAGGCGGCGGTGACCCAGGCCGCCGATTTCCCGCAGGCGTGGGCGGCCGCCGCGGCCGGGCCCGACCTGATCATCTCCGACCTGGTGATGCCGGGCGCTTCGCCGGTCGAGGGCGTGCGGCGGCTGAAGGCGGCGGCGCCGGGAAGCCCGATCCTGGTGGTCACAGGGGCGGAGGAGGACGAGGTGCTGCTGGCGCTGTTCGAACTGGGCATCGCGGGCTTCGCGCCGAAGACGTCGAAGAGCGCGATCATCGAGGCGGCGATCCGCCTGGTGCTGGCCGGCGGGCGCTACCTGCCGCCCAGGCTGGTGGAGCTGGCGGTGGAAAAGGCGGGCGGCGGTGGCAAGGCGGGCGCGGCGGTGGCCTCGCCCCGGCTCACCGAGCGGCAGACCGACGTGCTGGCGCGGATCGCGCTGGGGCGGTCGAACAAGGAGATCGCCCGAGAGCTGGACCTGTCGCCGGCGACGGTGAAGGCGCACATCGCCGCGGGCCTGGCGGTGCTGGGCGCGGCCAACCGCACCGAGGCCGTGGTGCGGGCCCGCGAGCTGGGGTTGATCTAGGGCGCGGAGTCCGCGGCCCGGCGGCCCTGCGCCCAGCCCAGGACCGCCATGCCCACGAGGGTCGACAGGATCGAGCCGGCGATGACGCCCAGGCGCACCTGGGCCTGGCTGGAGCCTCCGGCGGCCGGGAACGCGAGCTGGCCCAGGAACAGGCTCATGGTGAACCCCACGCCGCAGAGGCAGGAGACGCCGAACAGCTCGACCCACTTCACGCCGGTGGGCCGCCGGGCCAGCTTGAGGCTGATCACCGCCAGGCCCGCGCCGAACACGCCGAGCGGTTTGCCGAGCACGAGGCCCGCGGCCACCCCCAGCGCCACCGGCCCGAACAGGTCGGAGAGCGCCACGCCGCGCACCGAGAACCCCGCAGCGGTGAAGGCGAACAGCGGCAGGATCAGGAACGCCACATAGGGGTGCAGGCTCTCCATGAAGTCCTCGAGCACGCCGGGCCGACCTGGCTTGCGCGCGCCCAGGGGGATGGTGGCGGCGGCGGCCACGCCCGCCACCGACGGCGCGACGCCGGACTCCAGGGTGAAAGCCCAGACGAGGAAGGTCCCGAGTGCGTAGAAGAGGTAGGGCGCGCCGCGCCAGCGGCCCATCACCGCCATCAGGATTAGGACGACGACGGCGCCCGCCAGCGCGGCGAGATGCAGGGCATGGGTGAAGAGAAAGCCGATCAACACAACAGCGCCCAGGTCGTCGACGATCGCCAGCGTCAGCAGGAAGATCCGCAGCGTGGGCGGCAGGCGGCGGCCCACCATGGCGAGCGCGGCGAGTGCAAACGCGATGTCGGTGGCCACCGGCGTGGGCCAGCCCTGCGGCGCGCCGCCCGGCGCGGCGTTCAGCGCCAGGTAGACCAGCGCGGGCGCAGCCATGCCGCCCAGCGCGGCCGCCACGGGAAGCGCAAGGCGCCGCGGATTGGCGAGCTCGCCGCGCACGATCTCGTATTTGATCTCCAGCCCCACGACGAAGAAGAAGACCGTCATCAGGCCCTGCTTGACCCAATCGAAGACGCTCATCGTCTCGTGGAAGCCGCCCACCTGGACGGTGAAGGGCTGCTCGATGAAGTCGAAGTAGACGCCGGCCCAGCGGGAGTTGGCGAGCGCGATGGCCAGGCCCGCCGCGGCGGCCAGAATCGCGCCCGAGGCGCTCTCCGTGCGCAGGAAGTCGAGGGTGATCCGCCGGGCCATGGCTCGGGTTAGCATGGCTGTCGCGATCCCGATAAGATATCCGGCTAGAGCCGAGGTCCGAGGGAGAGACGAGATGCGCCTGAGCAAGCCGCGTTATGCGCCGCTGAGCGACGCCGAGATGAACGACGAGCAGCGCGAGGCGCTGAAGGACTTCGGCCCGGGCCCGTTGCTCAACATCTTCCGCACGCTGGTGCGCGCGCCGAAGGCGCTGACGCGGTTCAACGCCTGGGGCGGCTATGTGCTGTCCCGCCGCAACGACCTGC
>Ga0308175_100001288_pt1 | contig 16947 bp, 15 predicted proteins | sample PhyCR1_3_FD_203893 | JGI IMG/M metagenome (GOLD analysis project Ga0308175, IMG submission 203893) | Soil microbial communities from UC Gill Tract Community Farm, Albany, California, United States - DLSLS.C.R1 | ecosystem: Environmental > Terrestrial > Soil > Agricultural land | place: USA...
ACATCGATCCGGCAAAGCTACCAAAGCCCGAAGAACTGAATGGTTGGTCATCGGACCAGTTAGTCGCGGCCCTACGGCACGATCCTGGCAATCCTGCATACAACAGCAGCATGAGACAGTTGCTTCATGTTGGATTTAAGGTTGCGGCCAAAATGGGCCGGCGCTACCTCGATCTGCTTTCCAGGGAAGAACAAACCATCGCGAAGAACGTGACGGAAAATCTCTTCGACCGACACATCAAGCCGCTGTTTCTTGGAGCCTAGTTCATGTCTTCTCAACTATTTGATCTAAACGGCCGGGTGGCCGTTGTTATGGGCGGTACGTCAGGCATTGGCCGCGCCATCTCTATCGGCCTGGCGGAATCAGGCGCCGATGTCGTTGCCACAGGCCGGCGCGAAAACAACGTTGCCGAAGTGGCGGGCGAGATCGAAGCGCGAGGCAAGCGCAGTCTGCGCATCACGGTCGATGCATCCAACCGATCATCGATCGATGCTCTTCGCGACGCCGTGTTGAAAGAGTTTGGACGGGTCGACATTCTCGTCAATTCGGCCGGTCAGATCTTCCGTAAGCCGACGGTCAACATCACGGAACAGGAGTGGAACAACCTGGTCGATGTGAACCTGACGGGCACACTCCGCGCCTGCCAGAGCTTCTACGAACCACTGAAAGCGAGCGGTCGCGGTCGCGTCGTTAACATCGCTTCGCTCAATTCTTTTGTTAGCTTCTTCGAAGTGACTGCTTATGCGGCTTCGAAATCAGGCGTACTTGGCCTCACACGAAGCCTGGCCGTTGAGTGGGCGCAGCATGGAATCAATGTCAACGCGATTGCACCCGGTGTTTTCAGGACGGAGTTGAACTCCGGCCTGCTTGATGGAACGGACCGCGGCCGGGAACTTCTGATGCGGACTCCGATGAAGCGCTTCGGAAAAATCCCGGAGCTTGTTGGTTCGGCCATCTTCCTTGGAAGCGATGCCGCGAGTTTCATCACGGGCCAGTGTCTTGCCGTTGACGGTGGATTCCTTGTGTCCGGCGTAAACGTCTGAAGGCACTTTTTGCGATCTACGTAAAACCGCACCCCCGACTCTACAGATATTTCCCCGTCAGCCGATTTGGTACCTGTACTCGCCAAAGTCCGGCTGATCGGGGATCTATTTGCATTCGTTTTGTAAGCACAGCGCTGTTCTCTTCCTATCCGCTTTCGTTTTAACCATCGCCTCGAAGGCTCAGAGCCCGGATCGGTTGCGCTCAGAAATAACCGGCCGATCTCAGACCATTCTGCCCGGCAACACGCACCCCGCAATCGCCCAATCCAAAGCTGAAGCCATGACGGCTCCCGTGCCCATGGACCATATGGTGCTCGTGTTGCGACCGGATGCAAATCAGGATGCCGCCCTCGAATCGCTTATTGCACAACAGGGAGATCCGAAGTCCGCGCAGTACCGCAAATTCCTTACGCCAGACGAATTCGGGAAGCGCTTCGGCGTATCTGACAACGACATCGCCAAGATCACCGCGTGGCTCTCCGCCCAGGGTTTCCGGGTGGAAGAAGTTCCCGCTGGGCGGCGCTCAGTCGTCTTCAGCGGATCTTCCGACCAGGTGACAGCGGCGTTCAACACGCCGATACGGCGTTACACCGTCGGGACTGAGCATCACATTGCAAACGCGACCGATCCGCAGATTCCCGTCGCGATGGCGCCTGTCGTGAACGGAGTACTCAAGCTGCATGACTTCCGCCATCAACCTTCCAGCATTGGGCAGAAGAATTTGGGTCCGCTTTCTAGGGCGCAGTTCAATTCCGGCTCGAATCACTATCTGTCGCCCGCCGATTTCGCCACGGTCTACAATGTGAACTCTTTGTACGCAAGCGGCGTGAATGGCTCCGGACAGACGATCGCCATCGTCGGCCGCTCGAATATCAACCTGGACGACGTACAGGCATTTCGGTCGAAGTTCGGATTGGCTTCGAATCCTCCAAAGGTCACGATCGTCAATACCGATCCCGGTCAGAACGGCGACGCGGTAGAAGCCCTGCTCGATACAGAGTGGACGGGGGCAGTTGCTCCGAAAGCTACGGTCAACCTTGTGGTTGCGTCCTCAACCAACACGGCCGACGGTATCGATCTATCCGCGCAATACACCGTGAATCACAACGCTGGCTCGGTGATCAGCGTCAGCTACGGCGCCTGTGAGGCTGCCATGGGCGTCGCAGAGTTATCGTTCTATCACGCACTCTGGCAGCAGGCCGCTGCGCAAGGCATCTCGGTCTTCGTTTCCTCGGGAGACAGCGGAGCCGCCGGTTGCGATGCCGGCACCTCGTCTACCGGAAAGGCGCGCGGAGTGAATGGATTGTGCAGTTCGCCCTACAGTACCTGCGTCGGCGGAACGCAGTTTCGCGACACCTCGAACCCCGGCCAGTATTGGCTTGCCGGTAGCAATCCGTATCTCGGATCGGCGAATAGCTACATACCGGAGGCGGTCTGGAATGAAAGCGGCACGAGCGGCGGTTCCGGGCTTTGGGCAACAGGGGGTGGGGCTAGCATCACGTTTCCCAAGCCCTCATGGCAAAAAGCTCCCGGCGTGCCTGCGGACGGAGTGCGGGACGTACCGGATGTGTCCCTTACTGCTGCTGCTCACGACGGCTATCTGATCGTCCAAGGTGGCAATCTGTTGTCGATCGCCGGCACTTCGGCTTCTTCTCCATCCTTCGCAGGCTTGATGGCACTCGTGAATCAGAAAACAGCCGCGAGACAGGGAAATGCAAATCCCACCTTCTACGGACTCGCAACAAAGCAGTCGACCGGCGGCGCGGCTGTCTTCCATGATGTTACGGCCGGGAACAACTCGGTTCCGGGCGTCACCGGTTTCGCCGCGGGGACCGGTTATGATCTGGCGACCGGCTTAGGTTCCGTCGATGCGGCGCAGCTCGCGAACCACTGGAACGACGCTACCCCCCAGACACCGACGTTGACATTATCTGCCGCGCAGAGCGCAATCACCCTCACACCGGGTCAGACGACTCAGATCAAGATCACATCCGGGATTGGAGGTGGATTCAATTCTGCCGTTGCGGTCAGTGCGGCTGGTGCGCCTGGCGGCCTCGTGGCCACCTTGAGTTCTCCGAAACTGGTCGCGCCGGGATCCGGCGATGTGACCCTCACCCTCACTGCTGGTAAGACGATCTCGTTTGGCACCTACGCTCTTACAGTCACCGGACAAGGCGCGTCGTTGACTTCCAAAGTCACGATCAACGTCACGGTTCAAAGCGCCGGGACATTTGCGTTGAACATGACGTCAACGAACTTTTCCGTCGGGCAGAGTTACACCGGAACACTGAGCGTACTGGTCACTACGAGCGGCGGCTTCAACGCTCCAATTTCCATCACGGTCCCCGGCATTCCGGCAGGCGTCACAGCCTCGGCGTCCGTCACGCCATCCGCGAATGGGACCCTCACCGTACCGGTAGGAATCGTCGTGTCGAAGACTGCGCCCGCTGGAGTGTACGGTTTGCTTGTCACGGCAACCGGTGGAGGCCAGACGAGAACGGTCCCGCTGCAGCTGACCATCACCGGCCCGAAAGGATGCGTGCTAGCTTCGAATCCCGCGAGCATCACGATCGAAGCAGGTAAATCGCTTAACTTTCAGGTGAGCTGCGGATTGGTGCAGGGCGGCTTCAACTCGGTGCTGAATCTGTCGACGACGAGCAACAAGCCGTCCGGCGTGACTGTTCAGCAACTCAACATGCAGACCGTGCCGGGATCGACGCCGGCCGGATTTGCGATCACGACCGCCAACACTGCACTTCCCGGGACGTACAACGTCCAGGTAACTGCCGCCAACTCAACAGGCTTTTTGTCTTCCGTATCGATCCCGCTCACGGTAACGCCGCCCAGCACGATTGTCGTGACATCTTCCACCAGCTCAGTCACTCTGACCCAGGGTGGAAGCGTGACGTTCCAGATTACGACCCGTCATACCGGAACCTTCGCCGCAGCCGTGAGTCTATGGCTGGCAGGCTTGCCGGCCGGCGTGACAGCTCGATTCTCCGCATCCCAGTTCACCGCTCCCGGTGACGGCGCCGCCACTGTGACTTTGACGGCCACCAGGAACGCTCCCGCTGGAATCAGATATGATTTCGTCGCGTCAGCCATGAGCGGCAACACACTCGCAGGTGCTCCGGTCAGCCTTATCATCAGCGCGAGGAAGTAGAGCTAAATGTCGACCTGCTCCACTCGCGGCACGAGCAGATGGATAACGAGGAACCCGAGTAGGTAAGCGAATGCCGCGACCAGGAAGATAGGCCCATACGAGTCGTGCGAGAAATCGAGCCACCATCCGATCAGCTTGGCAACGAGCATCCCGCCGATCGCCGCACCGAAGCCGCCCAATCCGATCACAGAAGCAACCGCCGATCGGGGAAACGTGTCGGAAGCAAGCGTATAGATGTTCGCCGACCAGCCTTGATGTGCAGCTGTTCCCAAACTAATAACGGCAACAGTCAACCAGATATTGCCGCCCGATACCATCACGAGCGAGATGGGAACAACACACAACGCACAGGTAAGAAGCGCCGTCTTGCGCGCCTTCGTCACGCTCCACCCACGCTTCAGAAGGTGCCCGGATAACCAGCCGCCCCCGATAGATCCGAAATCAGCAGCGAAGTAGATGATCACAAGCGGCGGACCGATGTGCTGCAGATCGAGATGATACTGCGAGTTCAGGAATCCGGGGAGCCAGAACAGGTAAAACCACCATACAGGATCCGTGATGAACTTCGCGATGAGGATAGCCAGCGCCGGCCGCTCTCTGACGAGCTGCAGGTACGAGATTTTTCGCGGCGGCTCTCCTGCCTGGTCGGCCTCGATGTACGCCAGTTCGCCGGGCGAGACAAGCTTGCTTCGCCGCGGTGTTTGGAAAGTTAAGAGCCAGACAACCACCCACGCAACATCGAAGATGCCCGTTGCCAGAAACGAGGCGCGCCAGCCAAAGTGGGCTGCGACAACCGGTATCAGCATGGGCGCAATCAACGCCCCGATATTAGAACCACTGTTGAATATGCCCGTCGCGAGAGCGCGCTCTTTAACCGGGAACCAGTCGGCTACGGTCTTGATGGCGGCGGGAAAGTTACCGGCCTCGCCAATGCCCAGCATGAAGCGGGCCGCGGCGAACTGGAACGTACTTCTCGCAAGCGCGTGGGACATTGCCGCGGCGCTCCAGACAACAACTGCGAGTGCGTACCCTAATCGCGTCCCGAGCCAGTCGATGATCCGACCGGCGATGGGCATCATGATGGCGTATGCCATCTGGAATGCGAAGACTACCGAGGAGTAATCCGATTCACTCCAATGCAGTTCCTTGGCGATTACGGGCTTCAGCAATCCGACCACCTGACGGTCCATGTAGTTGACCGTCGTGGCGTAGAAGAGTAAACCGCAGATGTACCAGCGCACGCGCCCGGTCTTCGCCGGCTGCGAAGAAACGTTGTCGCTCAGCGGGACCGTGGCGCTCATTGCCGCCCTCCTACAGGTTGACCCAGCGCTCGAAGTTGGTTCGGAACAACTTGTTGAGATCCCGTCGGATCTCCGCTCGTGATACAGGCCGTCCGTCTTCCGAAAGCACCCGATACGTCTCGGCGAATAGAGGCGTCATTGTGCGTCGGGTATTTCTCCACTTGTAGATCACTTGCTCGAGTACACGGGCATCCGAATGCTGTGGGATGAAGCTGTTGCCCAGCATCTCGATCCGTTCCCGGGTCATCTCTTCCACGATCGACGGATTATTGAGGAACCACCAGCAACCGAAAGGAAGCAGGTTCCCGAATTTGCGCGCATACACGCACAGCTCGTGCTGATTCTCACGGCTGAGAACGCTGATCAGAAAGCGGTTGTCGGGGAACTGAACGCAAAGATGTTCAACTGCATGAAGGTCCGTTTTCCCGACGGCGTCTCCGGCCAGCTTAATCGCTGGATTCACTTGGTAGCGAACGCCGATCATCACCGAGAGCGGTATGTTTCGCTCGCGCCCGGTCGGCAAAACCGCTTCAGACAGCAGACGGCTTCTTGCGCTGTCCTCAGGAAACATGAAGGTGTCCGGCAAAGAACAGGCCATGTAGACGGGCCGCATCCGGTCGCACCAATCCCCAAGGAAGCGCCGGACCTCTGCCATGGTATTGCCGCTGAGATCGCCGCTGACCTTGTATCCTTGGCTGGCCAATGTCTGCCAGTTCTCGGCCCACTTGTTCAGTACCCGGTCGAGACGCAGAACGGCGTGGAACTGCTGATCGGGAGCGGGATTATTTTCCCAAAGCGGAGCTTCCTGCGGGTCCAGCGGATCGTTGGTCATCACGACGGACGTAATGCCCGCCAGTTCAAACACCTTCGAGATGTGCGACTCCAACTTCTGACTGTTAAAGAACTGCCGCGCTTCCGTGAGATCCTTCGCCTGCGTGTTCAAGCCGAAAGCGTTCAGAACGGCGATCACGCCCCGCGTGGCCTCAGATACGGGAGTATTCTCCTGGAACAAAGTGCGCCAGATCAGATCCGCCTGTTGCTGCTTCGAGAGCTTCCAGTACTGATCCGGCTTCACCGATGAAAACCGAAAGAGTTCAGCTTCCAGGTAGTGGTACGTAATCAGTTCATCGATACCCCACAAGCCCAACTTGCCCAGCGATGGCATGAACAAATGGGTGTGCATGTCGATGATCGGGGTCTTCTGAAATTCCTCCTCAACGACCTTCCGGAGTTGGTCGGATGGCACGGCTGAATCGAGGCCGCTCTGCCCTTTAGTTTCCTCGAGAATTGTGGACGGCATTTGATTAGTTCGGATGCTTTTCCGATGGTCTGCTTTACTCTATCAAGATTCACCGGTCCCAGCCTCGTTACATATCAAGCCATGTAGCAGCCAACTTTGGGACCAGGATGTAAACGGAAATCTCCGGTTTAGCGCGATGAGATGCATGACTGCAATCGCATCAACCTTTCGAAGAATTCGAACGACTTCCGTTCAGGTATTCGCGATCTTGCAATGGGACTATCGCGTTTGCTGAGTACATGCATGGATTCACGCCGGCCGCCTTGGATGTACGCTCAGAGTTGCGGTCTTCATCCGGCGGGAACTGAGGGACAAGCTATGGCTAGATCAGTGGTAGCAATCACAGGCGCTTCGAGCGGCATCGGCGAAATATTCGCTCGAAAGTTGGCACCGGAGCACAATCTGATCCTGATTGCTCGGCGCCGGGACCGCCTGGAAGCCATCGCCGCTGAACTTGAAAAGTCCTACGGCTGTCAATCGCAAGTCGTGGAAACAGATCTCTCGACGGACGAAGGCCTCGAAACGGCAGCCAACGTGATTACCGGCGAACGCGATCTGGTACTGCTCGTCAACAACGCGGGATTCGGGAGCAAGGGATATTTCTGGGAGAAAGCCTACCACGCAGAAGAGAAGATGTACCGCGTTCACGTGATGGCAACGCTTCGCCTGACGCATGCGGCACTCGGGAACATGGTGAAACAAGACCGGGGCGCCATCATTAACGTCGCTTCGGTGGCCGCGTTCGTCCGCAACGCCGGGTCAGTCAGCTATGGCGCGACGAAAACCTGGATGGCCGTTTTCACCGAGGGACTCTATCTCGAATTAAAGAGCATCGGTTCGAATGTAACGGTCCAGGCGCTTTGCCCGGGGTTCACCTACTCGGAGTTCCATGACGTCATGGGCGTGGACCGGCTCAGGATGGCTCCCCGTCCTTTCTGGATGCGGGCTGAGGACGTGGTGGATGCGTCTTTGGCTGGATTAGCCCGCCGTCAGCTCATAGTGGTCCCGGGATGGCGGTACCGGGTTCTCACGGCGTTCCTATCTGCTCTTCCCACGAGCCTACGCCTGCGAGTGGAGGGCTTGTCGAGTCGGGCCCGCTCGAAACGGCTCACCCCTGGTGGAGGACGAACCGAACTCGGCGCACCCAAAAGCGGCGAGGGGGCCTAAAAACCGCTACTAGGCCGGTTTGCTGTCGGGGTGGGTTTGGAGTTTTCCCCGAAGGTTTGTAACCTAACAAGTTGCGGGAGCGCCGTAGCTTTCGAGGGGAATTCTCGGCGTCCGGCAAGCCTAACCCGGAATGCTTGTCGAGCAAGACCTAATCGAGAAAGCGCGAGGAGGAGATTCTTCTGCTTTTAATCAGGTAGTTTTAGCGTACCGGCGGCGTATTCTAGGGACCATCTCCCGCCTGATCGGGCGGCCGGAAGACGTCGAGGACGTGGCACAGGAAGTGTTTGTCAGGTTGTACTACTCGTTTGAGCAACTTCGGACCGCCGAAGTCTTCGAACCCTGGCTATACCGGTTGACGGTAAACGCGGCTTATGATTACCTAAGACGGTCGAAACGGCGAAACGAATCCCGGATGGCCGATCTGAGCGAGCAGCAGGTGATGCTGGCCGATTCACAGGCCGGCAGCCGCCGGGAAGATGATGACCGCCAGAAAGGCCAGGTCCGGGAGTTTATGGACTCCCTGCTTCGCCACGTCTCCGAAGAAGATCGTTTATTGCTGACACTGAAGGAAGTGGAAGGTTTATCACTGAAGGAACTGGAGCGCATCTACAACATAAACGAGAATGCGCTGAAGGTTCGGCTCTTCAGGGCCAGGCAACGGGTGTTAAAGGCGCACAAGACTGCGCTGGCGAGCGGAACGTTGTAACAGGAGAAAAGCAGATGCGGCACAATAACGCAGGGAAGGAGGGCCGGTCGTGAATTCAGATGAACAAATAGACGCCAGCGACGAACGTAGTCTGGATGAACTCTTCGTCCGTTACCGTCAGGCCTGTCCGGACGTCGATCCGGATCCGAACTTTATGCCTGTGCTGTGGCAAAAGATCGAAGCGCGTCATAGCTTCTGGTTTACCTTCGTCCGGTTCGGACGCGGCGCTCTCACCGCCTCAGCTGCTGTGTGCCTTCTTCTTGTGGTCTTGAATCTGGCCTCTACGCCCCAGGTAATGGCGAGCTACACCGACGCTATCCTTGCCGAGACCTCGGCAGAACAGACCTATTACACGGAAGCCATCCACCCCAATACCGTTCCGGACGGCATCGCCCTTCCTCCACAGAAGTAACGGACAAAACGCCATGAAGCGCAGCCAGTCATCAGCCCTGATCTTCGCCCTTTTGTTGTTCGCGTGCGGTGTGGCGATCGGTGCATTAGGGCACCGGTACTACGCCTCCTCTACCGTGATGGCGAAAAGCGCAGAAGATTACCGGCAGCGCTATGTCTCTGAAATGCAGGGCAAACTGAAGCTTACCCCCAAACAGGTTACGCAGCTGCAAGTCATCCTGGACGAAACGAAGGCCAAGGCCAGATCCGTCCGCGAGCAGTACCGTCCGGCAATAGCCAGCGTGAAAGAAGAGCAAGTACGGCGGGTAAAGTCGATCCTGAACTCCGGGCAGGTACCCGCTTACGATCGCATGGTCGCTGAACGTGAACGGCACTTTAGAGAAGCCGAAGAGCGCGATCGCCAACAGGACGAGAAACAGTCTGCACTTCATCGTCAACAGGCAGCGGCCCAGTAGCTGTTCCCCGCCCCAAGCTACAATAAGCCTAAGTACGGCGTGTCCCGCCATGACCCGCTGACCCTTTCGTCTTAGCTTTTCTCAATGATCGAACTCATCAGAGATTCCATCAAGTATCGGGAATTGATCTGGGCTCTCGCATTGAAAGAGCTGAAGATCCGCTACAAGAGGTCTGTTCTTGGCTTCCTATGGGCGCTGTTGAATCCGCTCCTTTTAATGCTGGTTTTAACGGCGGTTTTCTCAAACCTGATGGGAGCGAATATCCCGCATTACGCGATTTTCCTGCTCAGCGTTCTGCTGCCCTGGACCTTCTTCGCCCAGTCTCTCGCCTATGCGGCCGAATCGATTGTCGGCAATGCAGACCTGATTAAGAAAGTTCGCGTGGCGAAGTCGGTATTCCCCATGGCAGCAGTGGTCTCGAACATGATCAACCTGTTCCTGTCGCTGATACCGCTCGTGCTGATCGTGTTGATGCTTCAGCATTTTCTGTACGCGACCTGGCTCTTTCTTCCGATCCCTCTGCTCGCTCTTACACTCTTTACAGTGGGCGCCACGTTTTTCTTCGCCACCCTCAATGTTTTCTATCGTGATGTAGCACACATTCTCCAGATCGTTCTCCAGGTCTGGTTTTATGTGACGCCCGTCCTCTACTCGATCGATGCGTTCCCCGCAAAGTATCGCTGGCTGTTTAAGCTCAATCCCCTCATCTTCGTTCTGAACGGGTTCCGGCTCAGCGTGTATTACGGCATGTTGCCGAGCGTCCAGTCCGTCGTGGCATCGTTCGCCTGTGGCCTTGTGGCTTTGTTTGTCGGCTTGGCCATCTTCAAAAGGTTCCAGGACAGGTTCGTGTTTTACGTCTGAGCGGCAATGAGTTCACCCGTCATCAGAGTTCAAAACGTCACCCAGCGGTTCCGGCTGATCCAGGAACGACCGGACAGCATTCGCGAGCTTTTTGCCCGCGCGTTTCGGCACAACTCTCAATACCACGACTTCGACGCCATCCAGAACGTCAGCTTCGACGTGCACGAGGGCGAAATGGTCGGTATTGTAGGACGGAATGGATCAGGAAAAAGCACACTGCTGAAGGTTGTCGCGGGGGTTTACACGCCAACGTTCGGTAGCGTCGAGGTCAGAGGCACCTTAGCGCCTCTGATCGAATTAGGCGCCGGTTTCCACGGCGAACTGACGGGCCGTGAGAATGTCCTGATGAACGGCCTTCTCATGGGATTCTCGAAACGTGAGATGCAGACCCGGGAGGCTAGCATCCTGGAGTTCGCCGAGATCGGCGATTTCATCGATGCACCCGTGAAGCAATATTCGTCGGGGATGTACATGCGCTTGGCCTTCGCGGTTGCGACTGAGGTAAACCCTGACATCCTCGTCGTCGATGAGATCCTGGCTGTCGGCGATGAACCGTTTCAGCGCAAGTGTTTCGAACGCATCGAGCGGTTCCGTCGAACAGGCAAAACAATACTGTTTGTGACGCATAGCATGGAACAGGTTGTGGAACACTGTGACCGTGCTATCTATCTCGATTCGGGCAAAATGGTTGCAGACGGCAGGCCAGAGAAGATCGTTGATCTTTACTTTGCGGCGAATGCCATCGAGCACAGCCCGTTAGAGCACGTGAGCCATACTTAACCGACGTAAACAGCGGAGCGGGCGTTCCCCTGCTCCGCTGTACACACGGCCTATCGGGTGGCCAGCTCCGGCTCGTTCGCCCGGAGTTCCGATACCCTCTTTGCCAATAGCTGCTCCAGCTCTTCGAGAGACTTGCTGAAGCCCTCGATACCCTCTTTCAGCTTGTCGTGGGCCATGCGGTCTTCTTTGTGCATCCGCTCGAACGTGTCTTTGTCCATCGGTATACGCTCGATGTTCATCGACTTCGCTTTTTCCGGATCCAGCTCGCGTTTTAGCTCACCTTCTGTCGAGTCCAGCTCTTGTAGCAACTTAGGCGCAATGGTGAGAAGGTCACAGCCGGCAAGCGATGTGATCTCGCCGATGTTGCGGAAGCTCGCACCCATGACAACCGTCTTATATCCGAACTTCTTGTAGTAGTTGTAAATCCTGGTAACGGACTGTACGCCGGGATCTTCGGCGCCTTGATAATCCTTGCCAGTATCCTTCTTGTACCAGTCGAGAATCCGCCCGACGAAGGGCGAAATCAGCGTAACCTTTGCCTCGGCGCAGGCAATCGCCTGGTGAATTCCGAACAAAAGAGTCAAATTGCAATGAATGCCTTCTTTCTCCAATTGTTCGGCCGCCTGGATCCCTTCCCAAGTCGACGCGATCTTAATCAACACGCGCTCACGGGAAACACCCGCTTGGTCGTATTGCTTGATGATCTCGCGCGCCTGCTGCATCGTGGCCTCCTTGTCAAAGGAAAGGCGGGCATCCACCTCCGTCGACACGCGTCCGGGAACCACTTCCAGGATCTTTTTGCCGAAAGCTACGGCGAGGCGCTTAAAGGCGAGTTTCGCGACATCATTGTCATTCGAGTTGTCGCCCAGCTCATCTTTGGCTTGCTTCAAAACGTCGTCGACGATGGAGCGGTAATTCGGCATCTGCGCGGCCGCAGTGATGAGCGAAGGATTTGTCGTGCTGTCCTGCGGTTTGAATTTCAGAATTGAGTCAAAATCGCCGGTATCCGCTACGACCTTAGTCATCCCGCGAAGTTGCTCAAGCAATGTCTTTTTCATTTGGGCTCCTTGTCGTTCCTGCCTACTTCCATGGTAATTGTTTCTCTTCCTTAACGGTGTGTTCCCCTCCGGACCGATGCCCGAAACCCGCTGCCTTTTCTCAACCACGCTAGTTCGACGTTAACGGTCAGTCACAAGTGACGGAGTTCCGGTCCAAGTCTTAGCCGCTAACCCACCAAAGTCTTTCCGAAAGGCGCGTGCTGCTGTGCCGCGCGTTGTAGCATAAGCCGAATGATCAAGTCGGCTGCGGGTCTTCTGCTGATGTCTTTCGCCCTCCTTGCAACTGACCCGAACGCGGCTACCCGCCGTTGGTGGTCGTATACGGAGGCGCTGGCGAACGACAAAATAGCCGGGCGCGACACGGGTTCGGCAGGGTACGTAGCCGCCGAGAAGTTGGTCATTCAGCACTTCAAAGACGCGGGCCTTGCGCCCGCGGGAACAAACGATTTCAAACAGGCAGTACCGCTACACTCGCTCAAACTGGACGGCCGGTCTTCTCGCGTGCGCATCGCACGGCAGGGGGGCGAAACCAGGCTGGACTGGTTCCGTCAGATTACAATCGCGATCCAGCCAAGCCTGCCGGCACACATTGGCGGACCGCTCTACTTTGTAGGCAACCCGCCCACCGCGCAAGCCGGGAAACTTGCGGGTGCAGTTGTCGTCAGATTTGGCCCGCCACGCATTCGCAAGCCGGGAGCACCGCCAATTGCCAAGGTTCCGGACGGAGTTGCCGCCGTTGTCACCATAGACAGTCTCGCGGGCCCGGAACCCCCAATCTGGCCGGTTCCGTACGCCGCTCTTGTCTCACTCCGGGATGGAGGCACGCAGGCGCGTGTCAATGAGCAATCCGCCCCGGAGTTTCGTTTCAATCCGACCGAGGCGGAATTGCTGTTTGCAGGTTCGGGCCACAGTTTCGCTGAACTCAAAGCAAAGCTGGACGGAGGCGAAGGTCTCGCCAATTTTCCTCTCGCCGGAACGCTGAACGCCGATCTGACCGTGAGGGAAGAAGACTTCACGTCGGATAACGTGCTCGGTGTGTTGGGAGGATCTGATCCCGAACTACGGAATGAATACGTGGTGTTGTCCGCCCATCTGGACGGATATGGAATAGGCGAGGCCCGGAACGGCGACTCGGTGTACAACGGCGCACTCGATGACGCGGCTTACGTTGCCCTGTTGATGGATCTGGCGCAAACGCTTCATGAAAGCGGCACCAGGTTCAAAAGATCGCTCCTCTTCTGCGTTGTCACGGGAGAAGAGAAGGGGTTGCTCGGGTCGCAATACTTCGCGGCTCATCCAACGATCCCGAAACCTCAGTTGGTGGCCGATCTGAACCTCGATCAACTGCGGCCCATTTTCCCCCTGACGACCTTGACCACCTTGGCCCTGAACGAATCCAGCTTAGGAGAGGCAGTCAGAAGAGTAGCAGAGCCCATGGGCATCAGAATCCAACCGGATCCCGAGCCGGAGCGGAACCTGTTGCGGCGGTCCGATCATTTCAGTTTCATGCAGATCGGTGTACCCGCCGTTAATTTTGTATTCGGATACGACAAAGGCAGCGCGGACGAGAAGGTGTACCGCGCCTGGTACGCTGAGCGCTATCACAGCCCGGCAGACGACTTACAGCAGCCGTGGGTTCCGGAAGCGGCAGCGAAGTTCAACGCCTTCTACGCTGCCCTGATGAAAGAGGTCGCGAACGCACCCGAACGGCCCCACTGGTTGGCGGAGAGTCAATTCGCTCACAGCACGCGCTGATTCTTTGCACAGTTCACTGCACGTGTGACGGCAACCCGTGACGTTCCAGAAACGCGCGGATCCCATCATAGATGCGAATCCGCTCCTCGGGTTTAAAATTTCCGTGCTTCCCACCCGGGATGGTGATGAGTTCCGTATCGACGCCTGCCTTCTTCAGCGCATCTTGCAAGCGTAAGGAATGGCTGTAGGGCACTGTTGGGTCCGCGTCGCCCTGGATGGAGAGAACCGGCGGAAGTCCCGGCCTCACGTAAGTGAGAGGCGACACGCGTTTGGCAATCTCCTCCCTATTAGGAGCACTACCCAGCCAGGTCACGGCGTACGCCTTGCGATTCGGCCCGTCAAGCAGATCCACTACATCCGTAATGCCGTACCAGTTCACAACCGCGGCCACCTTCGGCAATCCCACCTTCGGATCGTTTGGTGGGCACTCGCGATCAAGTCCGGCGCTCTCCGGCGTGAATGCGGTCATCAACGCAAGATGCCCTCCTGCCGAATCGCCCGACACAACGATCCTTGAAGGATCGAGATGATGCTCGGACGCATGTCGAACCACGTCCCTCAGCGCACACAGGCAATCTTCAACCGCGGCAGGCGCATGAGAAATTTTCGCCAGCCTGTATTCGACGTTCACGACTGACCATCCCATCTCAAGCCAAGGCACGACCGACATGAACGCCGCTTCCTTCGTACCTCCCGTCCAGCCGCCGCCGTGTATGTAAAACAGCGTTGGTTGCGGTCCGGAAGCATCTTTCCGCGAGTAGATATCGACTTTGTTTTCGTACCCGTTCTGGATCTGGTAGGTCACGTTGGGCGTGATCTGGTATCGGCTCTGAGCCGTAACCGCCCACGAGCTAGAAGAAGCAGTCTGGCTTTGACCCGGGATGGCACTGAGGAGTAAACCTGCAATCAGCAGCAACGAGGCAGTGGATTGGCGCACCGCACCATTGTACGTTCCCCCTCTTACAGTGTGGCAGTGACTCCGCCATCGACATAGAGGATGTGGCCATTGACAAAGCTGGCGGCATCAGACGCGAGAAACACAACTGCGCCTCCTAATTCCGACACTTCTCCCCAGCGCCCGCAAGGCGTTCGGGAAGTAAGCCAATTCGTGAACTTCTCATCGTTCACCAGAGCCTCTGTAAGTTGAGTCTTGAAGTAGCCCGGACCGAGTCCGTTCACATTGATTCCGTACCGGCCCCAATCGATCGCCATTCCCTTCGTCAACATCTTGACGGCTCCCTTGCTGGCCGTGTACGGCGCAATCCCGGGACGGCCGAGTTCGCTCTGGACGGAACACACGTTGATGATCCTGCCTGCGCGGCGCTCAATCATTCCGCGTACTATAGCCTTGCTGACGTAGAAAACACTGTCAACGTTCAAGCGCATGATGGCATGCCATTTTTCGTCCGGCATGTCCTCGAGCGGCGACCGGTACTGCATGCCCGCATTGTTCACCAGAATCCCGATAGGGCCTATGTCTTTCTCGATAGCGGTGATCGCGGCATCGACAGCGCCGCGATCCGTGACGTCGAATGCCATCGCGTGGACGATGTACCCTTTGTGTCTTAGTTCTGCCGCAACGCTCTCCAGCCTGCCCGCATCGCGTCCGTTCAGTACGATGTCAGCGCCCGCACCCGCCAGCGCTTCTGCCAGTGCGTAGCCAATACCCGCACTCGATCCCGTAATCAGCGCTAGCTTGCCGCGCAAACTAAACATGCATTGGATCTTAGCCTAGAGCGTCGCTCGTATGTTCAATGCGGTGGCTCGTTTCGGCTCGATGCGACTTCCAGCTCATCAACGGCTCGTACCCACGCAGTCGCCGTTTCAAATCACCCTCAAAGTCATATGCCGGGATGTCTTTGGACGAGATCACACCTCGCGCGAGTTCTCCGTAAACCCTGGACAACTCCGATTCATGCCTCCTGACCCGTTCAGAATCAAGCCACCAAATGCCTTGCGGATCGATGACGTTCGTACACTTGGTACAACAATTCACCCAATCCGTTGAATCAATGCTCGGGTACCAGCAGAACTCACGGAAGTCGGCGCCCCGCTGAACAAGCGCTTCGCATTGCTCTTCCATGAATTTGAGCCATGTGAGTCGTTCCGCCACCGTACCTCTGATATTGGTTTCGGAGAGCAGGATCGGCTTCTTATATTGATCGAGGTAATCTTCGGCGACGGTCGCGAACCCCGCGGGATCCTCATTGTAAGGGTGTATGTCGGGCCGTCCTTTTTCGCTGGACCAGAACCATTCCATTTCCGAATGCAGGTAGTAATCAAGACCGAGAGTGTCGATGGTTTCGGGATGGTCCGGAAACCAGGACAACTCCTCGTCAGCCGCGCCGTTGCTCCTTAAATATGAATACAAAGGATGAGTCCGGTTCACGCGGCCTAGCACCAGATCGAGTATCAAAAAGCGCCGCGAGTTTGCGTGCTCGACCCACTGCTCACTCGCCTGGTCGAGAGCCCGGTGCTGCTCTGCCGTATCTACGTGTACAATCTCTACCGCTTTGTTTTTGCGTCTGAGAAAGGCAATGCAACCGGAGATGCAGCGCGCCACCTGCAGAGTCATTGCCACGAAGTGCTGCTCTGAGGCCCTGTGCGGGTACCACATGCCTGTAAAGGAAGAGAAGATAGTCGTTGCCAACGGCTCATTGATCGGGGTGTACCGGCGAACCCAGTCATAACGATCTGAAAACTGATCGAGGAACCGGCAGTACAGTTCGGCGAAGTGCGGATGAAGAAACCCGTCGTTGAGCCAATCCGGGAAAGACGTGTGGTGAAGAGGATCCACAATCGGCTCCAGGCCGGAGCTGCGCATGAACTGCATGGGCCCGTCCATCCAGCTCCAATCAAATTGACCGGGCGACTTCTCTATCCTGTGCCACGGAACCGAATACCGAAGTCCTCTGATTCCCGAATGCAATAGAAGGGTGAGGTCCTA
>Ga0308175_100001289_pt1 | contig 16944 bp, 14 predicted proteins | sample PhyCR1_3_FD_203893 | JGI IMG/M metagenome (GOLD analysis project Ga0308175, IMG submission 203893) | Soil microbial communities from UC Gill Tract Community Farm, Albany, California, United States - DLSLS.C.R1 | ecosystem: Environmental > Terrestrial > Soil > Agricultural land | place: USA...
GTCGGCGCAGTCGATCGTCACCTGAACCTCACGTGGCATGCGGACCACTCCCTACACTTCCCGGCATGAGCTCGGCGACGCCCGTGCCGTGGGACGACTTCTCGCAGGACCCGCGGCGCCCGGAGCTGGGCAGGCGCGACCTGGTCGCGGAGGAGCTGCGACGGCTCGAGGAGCAGCAGCGCAAGGCCCGCGACGACCGCCGGTCCGGGTCCTGACCCGTGCCCCGGACGGTCATCAGGTGTCCCAGCCCTCGGGCCGGAGCTTCTTGGGGAGCTTGGCCACCACGAGCGCGTAGGACTCGTCGACGGCGTCCTGGATCTCGTCGTCGGGGATGGCGCCGCCGACGCGCAGGGTGTTCCAGCCCGAGCGACCGATGTAGGCCATCACCGCCGCGTCCGCGGGGTAGCGCTCGAGCCAGGTGTCGGCCTCCTCGCGGCCGGCGCCGGCCTTCACCCCGACCGTGCCGTCGCCGAGGAAGGCGAAGATCTTGCCGCGCTCGCCCTCCCCCACCTTCGCCACCACGTCGCCCTCCCACGGCTGGTCCGGCCAGGCACCGGGCTTGGCCAGGACGTAGTCACGCAGCTGGTCGGGGGTCACTCAGCGGGCCCCCGCCTCGACCATCTGCCGCAGCTCCTTCTTGAGCTCCTGGATCTCGTCGCGGAGCCGCGCGGCCAGCTCGAACTGGAGCTCGGCGGCCGCGGTGTGCATCTGGTCGGTGAGCCCCTGGACCAGGTCGGCCAGGTCGGCGGACGGCATCCCGGCCAGCTCGGCGGCGTGCCGGCCGACGTCCTTGCTGGACAGGCCCGGCACCGGCGCCTTGCCGCGGGACTGCTGGCGGCCGCCGCCCCCGAGCAGCTCGGCGGTGTCCTCGTCCTCGCGGGCCAGCATCTCGGTGATGTCGGCGATCTTCTTGCGCAGCGGCTGCGGGTCGACGCCGTTGGCGACGTTGTAGGCGACCTGCTTCTCGCGGCGCCGGTTGGTCTCGTCGATGGCCTTCTCCATCGACGGCGTGACCTTGTCGGCGTACATCACGACCTGGCCGGAGACGTTGCGGGCCGCGCGGCCGATCGTCTGGATCAGCGACTTGTCGGAGCGCAGGAAGCCCTCCTTGTCGGCGTCCAGGATCGCCACCAGCGACACCTCGGGCAGGTCGAGGCCCTCCCGCAGCAGGTTGATGCCGACCAGGACGTCGTACTGGCCCAGGCGCAGCTCGCGCAGCAGCTCGATCCGCCGCAGGGTGTCCACCTCGCTGTGCAGGTAGCGGGTGCGGATGCCGGCCTCGAGCAGGTAGTCGGTGAGGTCCTCGGACATCTTCTTGGTCAGCGTGGTGACCAGGACCCGCTCGTTCTTCTCCGTCCGGTCGCGGATCTCGTGGATCAGGTCGTCGATCTGGCCCTTGGTCGGCTTGACGACGACCTCCGGGTCGACCAGCCCGGTCGGCCGGATGATCTGCTCGACGACGTCGCCGCCGACCTTCGCCAGCTCGTAGTCGCCCGGGGTCGCCGAGAGGTAGATGGACTGCCCGATCCGCTCCAGGAACTCCTCCCAGCGCAGCGGCCGGTTGTCCATGGCGCTCGGCAGCCGGAAGCCGTGGTCGACCAGGTTGCGCTTGCGGGACATGTCGCCTTCGTACATCCCGCCGATCTGCGGGACGGCGACGTGCGACTCGTCGACGACGAGCAGGAAGTCCTCGGGGAAGTAGTCGAGCAGGCAGTTCGGCGCCGAGCCGGGCGAGCGGCCGTCGATGTGCATCGAGTAGTTCTCGATGCCCGAGCAGGAGCCCACCTGCCGCATCATCTCGATGTCGTAGGTGGTGCGCATCCGCAGCCGCTGCGCCTCGAGCAGCTTGCCCTGCTTCTCGAACGTTGCGAGCTGCTGCTCGAGCTCGGCCTCGATGCCGTTGATCGCCCGCTCCATGCGCTCGGGGCCGGCGACGTAGTGGGTGGCCGGGAACACGTGCAGCTCGGTGTCCTCGGTGACCACCTCGCCGGTGAGCGGGTGCAGCGTCATCAGCCGCTCGATCTCGTCGCCGAAGAACTCGACCCGGATCGCGAGCTCCTCGTAGACCGGGAACACCTCGAGGGTGTCGCCGCGGACCCGGAACGTGCCGCGGGTGAACGCCATGTCGTTGCGGGTGTACTGGATCTCCACGAGCCGCCGCAGCAGCTGGTCGCGGTCGAGCTCCTCGCCGACCTTGAGCCGGACCATCCGGTCGACGTACTCCTGCGGGGTGCCGAGGCCGTAGATGCAGGAGACCGTCGAGACCACGATCACGTCGCGCCGGGTCAGCAGCGAGTTGGTCGCGGAGTGCCGGAGCCGCTCGACCTCCTCGTTGATCGAGGAGTCCTTCTCGATGTAGGTGTCCGTCTGCGGGACGTAGGCCTCGGGCTGGTAGTAGTCGTAGTAGGAGACGAAGTACTCGACGGCGTTGTTGGGCAGCAGCTGGCGCAGCTCGTTGGCGAACTGGGCCGCGAGCGTCTTGTTGGGCTGCATCACCAGCGTCGGCCGCTGGAGCTGCTCCACCGCCCAGGCGACGCTCGCGGTCTTGCCGGTGCCGGTCGCGCCGAGCAGCACGACGTCCTTGTCCCCGCCCCGGATGCGGCGGGTGATGTCGGCGATCGCGGCCGGCTGGTCGCCCGAGGGCTGGTAGTCCGACACCACCTCGAAGGGGGCGACCCGGCGCTGCAGATCGGTCACTGGCCTCATGCCCAGCAGCCTACGACCCGGCGCCGACAGGATAGATTTCCCGCGTGAGCACCCGTCGCGGACCGCGCTGGTCGGTGCCCCGCAGGGACTCGCTGACGGGGCTCGCCAAGCGCGCGCTGCTGTCCCTGCTCGGGCTTCAGGTGCTGCTGGCCGTGGTGCTCACGCTCGTCGACTCCTACCGCCGCCGTGGGAAGAAGCCCAAGCCGTTCCCCACGACGCCGCCGGCCGAGGTGGTGATCGGCGACGGCACCGTCACGACGTACACCTACGGCCAGGACCTGTACGACGACATGCTGGCCGCCATCGACAGCGCCGAGACCCGGATCCTCTTCGAGTCCTACATCTGGAAGGGCGACACCACCGGCGAGGCGTTCAAGGCGGCGCTGAGCCGGGCCGCCGGGCGCGGGGTCGAGGTGTACGCGGTGTACGACGGGTTCGCCAACCTCGTGGTGTCCCCGCTGTTCAAGCGGTTCGGTCCCCGGCTCAAGGTGCTGGAGTACCCCGTCTACAACGCCGGCTGGCGGTTCTTCGACCTGCGTCGCTACGGCCGCGACCACCGCAAGATCCTCGTCGTCGACGACCGGGTCGGGTTCGTGGGCGGCTACAACGTCGGGTCGGCGTACGCGACGGAGTGGCGCGACACGCACGTCCGGATCACCGGCCCGGGCGTGTTCGACCTGGCCCGCACCTTCGCCGACTTCTGGAACCTCAACCGCCGGCCCCGGCACGGCGCCCGCCCGCTGCTGCTGGAGACCGCCGCCGACTGGGAGCCCCGGATCCGGGTGCACCGCAACGTGCCGCGGCTGTGGATGTTCCCGATCCGGTCGATGTACCTCGAGGCCATCGCCCGGGCCTCGCACCACATCTGGATGACGCACGCCTACTTCATCCCGGACTCCGACTTCGTCACGGCGATCACGGACGCCGCCCGGCGCGGCGTGGACGTGCGGCTGCTGCTGCCGGCCACCTCCAACCACGTCATCGCCGACTGGCTGTCGCGGGGGTACTACGGGGAGATGCTGGCCGCCGGCGTGCGGATCTTCCGGTTCCAGGGCGCGATGGTGCACGCCAAGACCTCCACGATCGACGGCCGCTGGTCCACCGTCGGCACCGCCAACATCGACCGGCTGTCGATGACCGGCAACTACGAGGTGAACGTCGAGTTCGTCGACGCCGCGATGGCGGCCCAGATGGAGCGGATCTTCGAGACCGACCTGACGAACGCCGAGGAGCTGACCGCGGAGACGTGGGAGGGGCGCGGCGTCCACCGGAAGTTCACCGAGCTGGTGCTCGCGCCGCTGCGTCCACTGCTCTGAATCACCCCAGGAGTGGACCTCCGGCCCTGGCCGCGTTGGTCAACTCCGCGTCCGCGGCCGCAGACTTTCCCAACACGGCCTAGACTCCCAGAACGGGACAACGGGGGCGTGATGCGTACGGGGCGCAGACTGACGCACGGGGACGTGTGGGCCGTGGCGGCCTGCGCGCTGGTCGTGGTGGTGCTCGCCGTCGCCGCGGTCACCGCCCGCACCCTCGTCGGCCGGGTGCCCGCGGTCCTCGCGCTGCTGGCCACCGGCTGGCCGGTCGCGCTGCTCGTCCGGTCGCGGGGCCGGCTGGCGCTGCTGACCACGGCCGGTGAGCGCGCGGAGCAGGACGCGGCGGAGAACGCCCGGCGGCTGCGGCTGCTGGCCGACTCGGTGCCCGTGCTGGTGTGGCGGACCGACGCCGGCGGCCGCATCGACTACGTCAGCAACGGGCTGCTCGACTACACGGGCACGCCGCCCGAGGCGATCCTCGGCGACGCGTGGGTCGGGGTGCTGCACCCCGACGACCGAGACCGGGCGGTCGAGGCCTGGACGCGGACCGTGACCACGGGCGCGCCGTACTTCGTCGAGTTCCGGATCCGGCGTCACGACGGGCAGCACCGCTGGCACCTCACCCAGGCCACCGCCGATCGCGACGACGCGGGCACGGTCGTCGCCTGGTGGGGCAGCTGCATCGACGTCCAGGACCGGCAGGAGTTCCGGCGCCGCTCGCAGGACCTCGCGGCCCGCCTCACCTGGACGCTGGAGAGCGTCAGCGACGCGGTCGTCGGTCTCGACCCCGCGGGCAGGGTCTCGGTGATGAACGAGCGGGCCGCCGCGCTGCTCGGGCGCCCGCGCGAGCAGCTGGTGGGGCGGATCATCTGGGAGGAGTTCCCGGAGGCGGTCGGTGGCGTGTTCCAGGAGCAGCTCGACCTGGCGGCCGCCACCCGCGAGCCGGTCCGCTTCGACGCGGCCTACGCCGTGGGCCGGCACCTCGAGGTGTCGGCGTACCCGCACGACCAGGGGCTGACCGTCTACTTCCGCGACGTCACCGAGACCCGCCGGACGGCCGAACGGCTGGCGCACGTGCAGCGGATGGAGTCGCTGGGCCAGCTGACCGGCGGCGTGGCCCACGACTTCAACAACCTGCTCACGGTGGTCGTGGGGAACGCCGACGTGCTCTCCCGCCGCCTCGCCGACGACCCCTCGCTGCTCCGGCTGGCCGACAGCATCGCCGCAGCCGGACAGCGGGGCGCGGAGCTGACGCACAGCCTGCTGGCCTTCGCCCGCAGGCAGCCGCTGCACCCGACGGTGGTCGACGTCAACGAGCTCGTGCGGGACACGGTCCGGCTGCTCGGGCGCACGCTCGGCGGCGGCATCCGGGTGCAGACGTCGCTGGCACCCGGCGACGTCCCGTGCCTGGTCGACCGCGTGCAGCTGGAGAACGCCGTCCTCAACCTCTGCATCAACGCGCGTGACGCCATGCCGGACGGCGGCCGGCTGCGGCTGGAGACCGGACGCACCACCCTGGGGGCGGACCGCGCCGACCAGGACCACGGGGTCGTGCCGGGCGAGTACGTCACCGTCACGGTGGCCGACGACGGCACCGGCATCGCGACCGAGCACCTCGAGCGGGTCTTCGAGCCGTTCTTCACCACCAAGGAGAGCGGCAAGGGATCGGGCCTCGGCCTGGCCATGGTCTACGGCTTCGCCAGGCAGTCACACGGCGACGTGACGGTGGAGTCGCACCCGGGCGCCGGTACGACGGTCCGGCTGCTCCTCCCGCTGGCGCCGGAGCCGGTCCTGGAGACCGCCGGGGCGGAGCGGCCGTGAGCGCCGCCCGTCTGCTGGTCCTCGACGACGAGCCCGAGGTCGGCGCCACGATCGCGATGCTGGCGGAGTCGGCGGGACACGTGGCGCGCGCTACCGTCGACCCGGCGGAGTTCCTGGCCCTGTACGACACCTGGCGGCCCACCCACCTGGTGGTCGACCTGGTGATGCCGGAGGTGGACGGCATCGACGTGCTGTCCGACCTCGCCGACCAGGACTGCACCGCCTCGGTCATCATCTCCAGCGGCGTCGACGGCCGCGTGCGACAGGCCGCCGCCCGGTTCGCGGCCGAGCGCGGCCTGCGGATCGTCGGCGTGCTGGCCAAGCCCGTCGGCCTGCGCGAGCTGAGCGCGCTCGTCGAGGCCGGCAGCGACGCCGCCGCGGACCAGGACGACCCGGCGACGCGGCGCGCCCAACCGGCAGTGGCGCCGGGGCCGGAGGACCTGGCCGCGGCGCTGGCCGACCCCGAGGGGCTGCACGTCGTCTACCAGCCCAAGGTGCGCTGCGGGTCGCAGCGGCTCGCGGGCTTCGAGGCGCTCGCCCGGTGGGAGCACCCCACGCTCGGGCCGGTGCCACCGGCGCTGTTCGTCCCGCTCGCCGAGCGGCACGGGCTGGTCGACCGGCTCACCGACCGGGTGCTGGCGACGTCTCTCGCCTGGTTCGCCACGACCGGGCCGCGGCCCGGCGTGGGCCTGTCGGTCAACGTGTCGGCGCTGACCCTGGCCGACCCGCAGTTCGTGGCCCGAGTCGTGGCGCACTGCCGCGCGCACGGCGTGCCGTCGTCGTCGCTGACCCTGGAGATCACCGAGTCCAGCGAGGCCGACGACGCGTTGTCGCTGCACCAGCTCACCCGCCTGCGGATCCAGGGCTTCCACCTCTCCCTCGACGACTTCGGCACCGGCTACTCCACGATGACCCGGCTCGCCAGGCTGCCGTTCTCGGAGATCAAGATCGACCGGTCCTTCGTGTCCTCCGCGCTGGTCTCGGAGGAGTCGCGGACCGTCGTACGCACCGTCGTCGAGCTGGGCCGCAACCTCGGCCTCACCTCGGTGGCGGAGGGCGTCGAGGACCAGGAGACCCTCGAGCTGCTCGACGACCTGGGCGCCGACCTGGCCCAGGGCTTCCACATCGCGCGCCCGCTGCCCCCGCGCGAGGCGCGGGCCTGGAGGCCGGCCCGGGGCTGAGTCCCGGCCGCATGCAGGCCGGAGGCGTGGGTACCGCGAACGACGTACCCGACACCACTCCTGGGAGGGAGAGACGTGCAGGTCGAGAAGGAGGCCGTCGCAGCGGCGCTTCGGCGCCAGGGAGACCACGACAGGGCGCAGCAGGCGGAGTGCGCACTCCCCCGCCACGTCGACACGGAGCGCGACGCGAGCCTGCTGCACCGGCTCGAGGTCGACGTGGAGCAGCTCGACGGCGGCTGACCCTCGCTCATCTCAGCCAGGGTCAGTGCCCGAGCGCCCGCCGGTAGATCTCCGGGAGCAGGTCCTCCGCGACGGCCGGCAGCGCGCCGAGCGGCCGGGTCCGGTCGTCGTCGGCCAGCCACACCGGCACGAGCCGCAGGGTCCCCCCGAACCACCAGGGGCGGTAGCCGAGCCGCACGTCGCGGGCCTGCACGGCGGGGCGCGCGCACTCCGGAGCAACCGCGCCCGAGGCGCAGCGCAGGCCGCCGGCCGCGACGCCGTCGGGCGCCACCAGGTCGGCGAGCGGCCGGACCCGGTACGACGCGACCGGGGTCGCCTCGCCCAACCAGCCGGTGGCCGCGCTCACCCCGGCCGGGTCGACGAGCACGCCGGTCGGGAGTCCCCAGGTGCTGCGCCCTGCCAGCACGGGATCCACGTAGAGCAGCAGACCGGCGGCACCGGCGACCGGCCGGGTCGCGTCCACGTCGACACCGACGGCGGCGAGCACCGGACGGGCGCGCTGCCGGGCCGCCTGCCGGCTCACCGCCCGCGAGGGCCCGTCAGTCCTGGTGCGGACGCACTTCGCGAGCAGGGTCGCGGTAGCCGTGCCGTCGACGTCGGTGCAGTCGGCCCCGTCGCGGGCGAAGGCCCACTGCTGGCCGCCGCCCGTGGCGACCACGAGCACCGAGTCGCCGGCACCCTCGTAGCGCAGGGTGCCGCCGACGCCGGTGCGGGCGGCGGGGTCCAGCCCGAGCGAGCGGGCGAGCCGGTCGGCACGATCCTCGAGGCCCGGCAGCCGGGCGGTCAGTGCGTACGACGCGACGGTCGCCGGCGCTGGCGCCGTACGGGGCCAGGTGACGAGGCACCGCGGTTCGTCCGGCGGGCTCGTCAGGCGGGTGACGAACGACAGCGTGCCGCGGTGGTCGTCGGGCAGCGCGGTGCCGGGCGGCAGCCCGGACGCCGGGTGCACGGTGATCCGCGCAGTCGCTGGGGAGCGACCGGGCGGGTCCTCCGCGACGCGCGGACCGGCACAGCCGCCCAGCAGGACCACTGCCAGCAGCACCGCCGGCGTCACGAACCTCGGTCGACGTGCCATCCGCTCCCCGGTGCCAGGTCTCAGTCCTGGGCGCTCGACACCTCGAGGTCACCGTCGGCGTACCACCGGCGGATCACCTTCTTGTCGAACTTGCCGACCGACGTCCGCGGCACGGCCTCGATGAACGTCCACGCGTCGGGGAGCTGCCACTTCGCCACCGACTCGGCCAGGAACGCGCGCAGCTCGGCCGGCTTCACCGTGGCGCCCTCGCGGAGCACGACCGAGGCCAGCGGCCGCTCCTGCCACTTCTCGTCGGGGATGCCGACGACGGCGGCCTCCTGCACGTCGGGGTGCGCCATCAGGGCGTTCTCGAGGTCGACCGACGAGATCCACTCGCCGCCGGACTTGATCACGTCCTTGGAGCGGTCGGTGAGCGTGATGTAGCCGAGCTCGTCGAGCTTGCCGACGTCGCCGGTGCGCAGCCAGCCGTCCCGGAACTTCTCCGGGTCGTCGTCCTTGTAGTAGGCACCGGTCACCCAGGCGCCGCGGACCTCGAGCTCCCCGACGGCCGCCCCGTCCCGCGGCAGCGTGTCGCCGGACTCGCCGACGATCCGGCCCTCGACGCCCGGCAGCAGCCGGCCCTGGCCCGCGCGGTAGTGCCACTCCTCCTCGCCCTCGGCGCCGGCCGGCGGACGCGCCACCGACGCGACCGGCGACGTCTCGGTCATCCCCCACGCCTGCACCATGTGGATGCCGTGCCGCTCGCCGAGTGCCTGCTGCAGCGAGACGGGCACCGCGGAGCCGCCGCAGAGCACCAGCCGCAGGTGGTCGGAGAGCTTGATGTCCTCGTGCTGGTCGAGGTGGTTCAGCACGTCGTTCCACACGGTCGGCACCGCACCGGAGACCGTCGGCCGCACCTCGCGCATGAACCGGCACAGCGGCTCGGCCTGCAGCCAGCGGTCCGGCATGGTCAGCGACGCACCGGTCATCACCGCGGCGTAGGCCAGGCCCCAGGAGTTCGCGTGGAACATCGGCACGATCGGCAGCACCCGGTCGGTCCAGTTCAGCCCGCCGGCGACGCCCATGCAGACGGCCATCGAGTGCAGGTACGACGACCGGTGGCTGTAGACGACGCCCTTCGGGTGGCCGGTCGTCCCGGAGGTGTAGCACATGGCGGCGGCGTCGAGCTCGTCCAGCGCGGGCCAGTCGAAGGTGTCGTCCGCGGCGGCCAGCAGCTCGTCGTACAGGTGCACCTGCTTGCCGCTGTCCCGCAGCGCGTCGAGGTCCGCGTCCGCGGCGTCGGGGCCGGCGACCAGGACGTGCTCGACGGTCTCGAAGCTCGGCAGCTGCTTGGCGAGCAGGTCCACGAGCGAGTCGTCGACGATGACGACCTTGTCCTCGGCGTGGTTGGCGATGTAGGTCAGCTGCTCCGGGAAGAGCCGGATGTTCAGGGTGTGCAGCACCGCACCCATCGACGGGATCGCCAGGTAGCCCTCGAGGTGCTCGGTGTTGTTCCACTGGAAGGTGCCGACGCGCTGGTCGTCGGTGATCCCCAGCCCCCGCAGCGCGTTGGCCAGCCGCGCGGCGCGGCGGCCCAGCTCGGCGTAGGTCTGCGCGCGCGACCCGTCGGCGGTGGCGGTGATGACCTGCCCGTCGCCGTTGACCTCCGCCCCGTGCCGCAGGATCGCCTGGATCGTGAGCGGAAAGTCCTGCATGGTGCTGCGCATCGTGCTTACCTCCACGTGTGTCGTCGACCACCTGCAGGCATCCTGCCGACTCCCTCCAAGCCCGTCCAGCAGACGCGGCGGCCGCGCATTCAGGTTGCCTTCACCTGGGTCCTCTTGACTGGGGCGGTACCGGGCCCCGATGCTCCGGACAGCGACCGGAAGGCAGCAGATGACCCTCGTGCAGGGACGGCACGGAGCCGGGCTCGTCGACATCGTGTCCGGCAGCTTCGGCGCCGGCCACGACGCGGCGGCGCGGGAGATCGCCGTCCGCTTCGAGGCGCGGGGGTACACCACCCGGGCCTGGGACGTGGTGGACCTGTTCCCGCTCGGCGTCGGGCGGCTGCTGCGTGGGGTCTACCTCGAGCAGCTCCGGCACGCCCCGGGCACCTGGGGCTCGCTCCTGCGCGGCCTCGAGCCGTCGAGCCGGCGGACCAGGCTGGCCTCGCGGGCGCTCGGCGTGACCGCGCCCGGCCTGCTGCGGATCGCCGCGGACCGGCCGGACGTGGTCGTCTCGACGCACCCCTTCGCGAGCCAGTCCCTGGGCCGGCTGCGGGGCACGGGCCGGATCGACGTACCGGTGGTCACCTACCTCACCGACATGTCGGTGCACCCACTCTGGGTGCACCGCCACGTCGACCTGCACCTGGCCCTGCACGAGGTGCCGGCCGCCCAGGCCCGCGCCCTCGGGGGCCGCGCCGTCGTCGTGGACCCGCTCGTGGGCGGGACGACGTCCCCCCGCTCCGTCGGCTCCGTGGCGGCGCTGCGACGGCGGCTCGGCCTGCCGGTCGGCGGCCGGCTGGCGCTCGTGACCGGCGGCGCGGAGGGCATCGGCTCGCTGGAGCGGGCGGCCACGGACGTGGCCGGCACCGGTCTCGCCCACCCCGTCGTGCTGTGTGCCCGCAACAGCGCGCTGCGGGACCACCTGAACGGCCGGACGGACATGACCGCGCTGGGCTGGCGGGACGACCTGCCCGAGGTGCTCGCGGCGGTCGACGTCGTCGTGCAGAACGCCGGCGGCTTCACGTCGCAGCAGGCCCTGGCGACGGGGGTCCCGCAGGTGAGCTACCGGTGCATCCCGGGGCACGGCGAGACCAACGCGGCCGCGCTGGAGCTGGCCGGGCTGGTGCCGTGGGCGCGCACCCTCGAGGCGCTGCCGGACGCCCTGCACACGGCGCTCGCGCGCCCCGTCGGGCACCCCGAGGTGGGTGGCGGCCGCGACCTGGTCAACATCCTCTTCCCGGAGCGGGCCCGGGTCCCCGCGTGAGCTGGGCCCGGACGCTGGCGGCCGCCGGGCTCGCCGCGCAGTGCGCTCCGGCGCTCACCGCGCTGGCGCCGCTACGGCGGCGCCTGCTGCCCTCCCTGGCCGGCGTCGCGCGGCACCCGCACGTCGCGCTCACCTACGACGACGGGCCGGACACCGCCACCACACCGGCCTTCCTCGACCTGCTGGAGCGTCACGGGGTGACCGCGACGTTCTTCCTGCTGGGGGCCCACGTCGAGCGGCACCGGTCGGTCGTGTGCGACCTGCACGCCCGCGGGCACGAGCTCGCGGTGCACGGCTGGGACCACCGGTGCACCGCGGTGAAGCGACCCGGGGTGCTGGTCGACGAGCTGCGCCGCACCGTCGGTGCGCTCACCGACCTGACCGGTGCGCCGGTGCGGTGGTACCGGCCGCCGTACGGCGTGCTCACCGCCGAGGCGCTGGTGGCCGCGCGTGCCGCCGGGCTGCGGACCGTGCTCTGGTCCGCCTGGGGACGGGACTGGGAGCGGGCGGCGACCCCGGAGTCGGTGGCCCACCGGGTCGCCGCGGCGCTGCGGCCGGGTGGCACCGTGCTCCTGCACGACACCGACCGCACCTCGGCCCCGGGCTCGTGGCGCGCCACGCTGGCCGCGTCGGGCCTGCTGCTCGCGGACTGGGCCGAACGCGGCTACGACGTCGGGCCGCTGCGGGACCACCAGCCGTTCTGAGCCTGGATGCGCTCAGCGACTGTCACCGCCGGGTCACCGGCAGGTGCGTCCGCGGCGCCATCCGGGGCCCGTGTCGCGGCCGGGACAGCCCGGCGAGCTCGACCAGCCGCTGCACGCGGTAGCGGTGCGGACGGTAGGGCTCGAGCAGCTCGGCCAGCCCGTCGTCGTCGACCTCCTGGCCGGTCAGGGCCCAGCCGACGTTCTTGGCGATGTGGTAGTCGCCGAAGCTGACCGCGTCGGCGTCCCCGTGCGCGCGGAACCGCACCTCCGCGCTGGTCCACACGCCGATGCCGGGCAGCGACCGCAGCCGCCGGTCCACCTCGTCGTGCGGCAGCCCGACGGTCCGCTCCAGCGAGGGCGCGACCTGGGCCGCCCGCACCACCGCCCGCGACCGGGCCGGGTCGATCTGCATGCGCAGCCACTCCCACGACGGCACCATCCGCACCGTCTCGGCCGACGGCTGCACCCACACCCCTCGCTCCACGCCGGCCCCGGGCCCGCGCTCGCCGAAGCGGTGCACCAGCCGGCGGAAGCCGGCGAAGGCCTCCTGTCCGGTCACCTTCTGCTCGATGATCGCCGGCACCAGCGCCTCCATCACCCGGCCGGTGCGGCAGACCCGCCAGTGCGGCCGCCGCCGGTGCGCGTCGGCGAGCACCGGGTGGGTGGGCGCGAACCCGCTCGGGTCGTCCTGGTCCCCCAGCATCGCCGGGACGCTATCGAGCGCCCAGGCCGCCCCGTCGCCCCAGGCGTGCGCGTGCACCTCGCCGTGCGCCGGGTGGACGCCCAGCCGCACCGTGGCGGTGCCCTCGGGGGTGCGGATGCCCCGCCAGATGGTGCCGTCCGGGTCGGTGCGGAAGGTCGGGTCGGCGGGACCCTTGCGCAGGATCGCCAAGGTGGTGCCGACCGCGCACGGCCAGTCCGGCCGCCACACCCGCTGCTGCTCCCGCATCACGCGCACAGAGTATGTCGGCGGGGTCGGACACAATGGCGCCGTGCTCCTCCACGACCTGGTCACCGCCTCCGCCGCGGTGGGCGCGACGCGCTCCCGCAAGGCGAAGACCGCTGCCCTCGCCGCCGCCCTGGCGGAGGCCGCCCCCGACGAGGTGGTCACCGCCACGTCCTACCTGTCGGGCGTGCTGCGCCAGCGCCGCACCGGCCTGGGCTGGCGAGGCCTGACGTCGCTGCCCGCCCCGGCCGCGGAGAGCACCCTGACCGTCTCGGAGGTGCACGACGCGTTCGAGGAGATGGCGGCGCTGTCCGGCCCCGGCTCGCAGGCCCGCCGCACCGAGCTGGTCGAGGCGCTGTTCGGCCGGGCGACCGCCGAGGAGCAGGCCTACCTGCGCGGGCTGGTCACCGGCGAGCTGCGGCAGGGCGCGCTCGACGGGCTGATGCTGGAGGCGGTGGCGCTCGCCGCGGACGTGCCGGCGGCGGCGGTCCGCCGGGCCTCGATGTTCGCGGGCTCCACGCTGCCGGTCGCGGCCGCCGCGCTCACCGGCGGCGTCGAGGCGCTCGCGCGGTTCGGTCTCGAGCCCGGTCGTCCGGTGCGCCCGATGCTCGCCTCCTCCGCCGACGCGGTCGACGAGGCGATGACCAAGGCGTCCCCGACCGGCGACGAGGTGGCCGTGGACAGCAAGATCGACGGCATCCGCATCCAGGTGCACAAGCACGCCGGCCGGGTGCAGGTCTACACCCGCTCCCTCGACGAGATCACCGACCGGGTGCCGGAGGTCGTCGAGGCCGTCGAGGCGCTCGGGGCCCACACTCTGGTGCTCGACGGCGAGGCGATCGCGCTCACCCCCGAGGGCCGGGCCCGGCCGTTCCAGGAGACCGGGGCGCGCACGGCCAGCCGGCTCGACGTGGCCACGCTGCGGGCGCAGGTCCCGCTCACGTCGTACTTCTTCGACCTGCTGCACGTCGACGGCGAGGACCTCGTCGACGCGCCCGGTCGGGAGCGGTTCGCCCGGCTGGCCGAGGTGCTGCCGCCGGGGCTGGTCGTGCCCCGCACGGTCACCCGCGACCCGGCGCAGGCGCGGGCGCTGTTCGACGCGGTGCTGGCCGACGGTCACGAGGGCGTGGTGGTCAAGTCCCTCGACGCGCCCTACGACGCCGGCCGGCGCGGTGCCGGCTGGGTCAAGGTCAAGCCGCGGCACACGCTCGACCTCGTCGTCCTCGCCGTCGAGTGGGGCAGCGGCCGCCGGCAGGGCTGGCTGTCGAACATCCATCTCGGTGCCCGCGACCCGGAGAGCGGCGGCTTCGTGATGCTCGGCAAGACGTTCAAGGGCATGACCGACGAGATGCTCGCCTGGCAGACCGAGCGGTTCCTGGCGCTGGAGGAGTCCCGGACGTCGTACGCCGTGACCGTGCGTCCCGAGCAGGTGGTGGAGGTCGCGTTCGACGGGATCCAGACCTCCTCCCGCTACCCGGCGGGGATGGCCCTGCGGTTCGCGCGGGTGCTGCGCTACCGCGACGACAAGGGTCCCGACGAGGCCGACACCGTCGAGACGGTGCGGTCGCTGCACGCCCCGTGACGGGTGTACGCCTCGTGCAACCGGGGGTTGCACGCCCGTAGCATGAGGTCATGTCCTCCCAACCCTCGTTCGACCGCAAGCCGGACGGCCGCCGGACCGCGGCGGCGGCGCGGCGCCGGCTGCGCGAGAAGGAGATCCTCGACGCCACCCGTGCGCTGTTCGACGCCCGCGGGGTGCGGGACGCGCAGATCGAGGACATCGCCGCGGCCGTCGGCATCAACCGCGCGATCATCTACCGGCACTTCTCGGGCAAGGAGGAGCTGTTCGCGCTGACCCTGGTCGGCTACCTCGAGCAGCTCGCCGGCCGGCTGCAGGACGCCGACGACGACACCGCGTCCCCCGAGGACCGGCTGCGCGCGATGACCGCGGCGTTCGTCGACTACGGCCTGGAGTACCCCGCCTTCGTCGACTGCGCGCTCGAGCTGATGCGGCACACGGGCCCGGAGCTGCTCGACGAGATCAGCGAGGGCGCGATGTACCGCCTCGGTCGCGGCATCTCCACCTGCCTGGCCATGCTCGCGGCCACCATCCAGGCGGGCGTCGACAACGGGGTGTTCCACACCGACGACGTGCACCTGCTGGCGAACACGCTCTACGCCAGCGGGTTGGGCGGGATGCAGCTCGCCCGCGTCGGGATGCTGGTCAAGCAGGCCGCACCGGGTGTGCCGACCACCGCGAAGCTGCCCGCGGGCCAGGTCAAGGAGCACCTGATCGCGGCGAGCGTGGCGATGGCGGTCGGCGCGCGTTAGGGTCACCGGTCATGGACTGGACCCTGGAGGTCGTGGTGCTCCCGGTGAGCGACCTGAGCCGCTCGATCGCGTTCTACCGCGACCAGGTCGGCTTCGAGCTCGACCACGAGACGCAGAACGAGCACATGCACGTCGCCCAGCTCACCCCGCCCGGCTCGGGCTGCTCGATCGTGATCGGCAACCTGCCCTCGCAGAACCAGATGGAGCCCGGCTCGCTGAAGGGTCTCCAGCTGGTCGTGGCCGACGCCGCCGCGGCCCGCGACGAGCTGCTGGGCCGCGGCGTCGAGGCCGGCGAGATCACCGTCTTCGACGAGCGGGACGGCGGCACGTTCTTCGGGTTCAGCGACCCCGACGGCAACACCTGGGCGGTGCAGCAGCTCACGGTGCGCGGCGAGCGGCCGCTGATCCCGCACGAGGCGCGCGGCCGCTTCGGGGAGGAGTGAGCCTCAGCGCTCCAGGATCGCGGTCACGCCCTGGCCGCCGGCCGCGCAGATCGAGATCACGCCCCTGCCGGACCCCTTCTCGGCCAGCAGCTTGGCCAGCGTCGCGACGATCCGGCCGCCGGTGGCCGCGAACGGGTGGCCCGCCGCCAGCGACGACCCGGCGACGTTGAGCCGGGAGCGGTCGATCTGGCCGAGCGGCGTGTCGAGGCCGAGCCGCTCCTTGCAGAAGATCGGGTCGTCCCAGGCCTTGAGCGTCGCCAGCACCTGCGAGGCGAACGCCTCGTGGATCTCGTAGAAGTCGAAGTCCTGCAGGGAGCGGCCCTCGCGCGCCAGCATCCGCGGCATCGCGTAGGCCGGCGCCATCAGCAGGCCCTCGCCGCCGTGCACGTAGTCGACGGCCGCGGTCTCGTAGGCGGTGAAGTACGCCAGCACGTCCCAGCCGCGCTCCGCGGCGTACTCCTCCGAGCACAGCAGCACCGCCGAGGCCCCGTCGGTGAGCGGCGTGGAGTTGGCCGCGGTCATCGTGGCCGCCTGGCCCGTGCCGAAGACCGGCTTGAGCTTCGCGAGCTTCTCCACCGACGAGTCGGCACGCAGGTTCTGGTCGCGCTCCAGGCCCTGGAACGGCGTGACCAGGTCGTCGAGGAAGCCCCGGTCGTACGCCGCGGCGAGGTTCTTGTGCGACGCCACCGCGAGCTCGTCCTGCTCCTCGCGGCCGATCTGCCACTCGAGCGCGGTCAGCGCCGCGGACTCGCCCATGGACAGGCCGGTGCGGGGCTCGCTGTTCTGCGGGATCGCGGGCGCGAGGTGCTGCGGGCGGATCCTGGTCAGCGCGGCCAGCCGGCCCTGCAGGCTCTTGGCCCGGTTGGCCTCCAGCAGGATCTTGCGCAGCCGCTCGTTCACCGCGATCGGGGCGTCGGAGGTGGTGTCGGTCCCGCCGGCGATGCCGACCTCGATCTGGCCGAGCGCGATCTTGTTGGCGACCTGGATGGTGGCCTGGATGCCGGTGTCGCAGGCCTGCTGGATGTCGTAGGCGGGGGTCTCGGGGGCGAGCCGGGAGCCGAGCACCGCCTCCCGGGTGAGGTTGAAGTCACGCGAGTGCTTGAGGACGGCGCCGGCGACGACCTCGCCGAGCCGCTCGCCCTGGAGGCCGTAGCGGGCGACCAGCCCGTCCACCGCCGCGGTGAGCATGTCCTGGTTGGACGCGGTGGCGTAGACCGTGTTCGAGCGGGCGAACGGGATCCGGTTGCCGCCGA